>ERZ802830.475-NODE-475-length-39999-cov-9.11326_pt1 | contig 39999 bp, 39 predicted proteins | sample MGYA00345654_ERZ802830 | MGnify/ENA primary metagenome ERZ802830 (study PRJEB30503, sample SAMEA104212375) | marine metagenome | biome: Westerlies Biome; feature: [SRF] surface water layer (ENVO:00010504) within the epipelagic zone...; material: water... | reverse complement strand
CTCTGCCATGTCAAGGCAGCGCTCTAGCCAACTGAGCTACGGGTCTAAGTAACTATTCTTCTTCTAAAAGATTAAATACTTTTCCATCCAAAAAGTTAGAAACTTTCCAGTTTAAATACTGATAATGCGCTTTCACTCCAGGATCTCTAGATGTGCCTTTGGTAAATTTTTGTATATCAACAAGTGAGCTAAAAACAGAGGCTTTAGCTATATCATCATATGTGCTGTCCTCAGCAAAAACACTTATTAAACCATCAACATAAACCGATTGTAGGTTTCTTTTAAAAGTGTCAGGAGCTTCTCCTTTAACAAAAATACCATTAAATAGATCTTGAAGAACCTCAGCTGGCATATAAGTGTTACCGTATTGAGCTGAATCTACAAGCCTGGTCATAACGTTGGGATGCAATAGTGATGCCAATACTCTCCCCTGCATGCCTAACACCATATCATGTAATTGAGGATCTTCATTTCCACTGCTTGAGTAACTGGTAGCTCTTTTTTCTCTTTGTAAATTTTTAAGAATTTTTGGATCAAAAGTCCAAACACCGTTGGCAAAGAATTTTGTAGTGATTAAATTCATTGCAGCTTTTTGCTTTTCATAAGGTACGGGTTCATAAGCATTCACTTCATCTTGCCCATTTACAAGTCTGGTGATGTAAACTCCGCCTACCTGACCAGCAACAATGTCCATAAATCTGCCTTTATCGCTTACAAGACTGTAGAAAGAATTAGTGAAATCATTCTTTGTTTCACCCTCATCTGAGTAAATTTCAGGTAATTCAGCAATTTTATTATCAAGTGTAATGAATCTATCAGCTGTGTATGTCACAACATCATTTGACATATCACCCCTTCTCGTTCTTGGGTCTATATTTCTACCTGGCGTACCCATTGCATCACCATCAGTACCATATCTGTATGCAGGCAATACCGATAAAGCTAACAAATCTGCTCTCTCTTCATTTGATAAGTTTGGTTTGTAAGCAAACTCAATAGCCCATCTATCGTATTCACCCGGTTCTGTTGGGAAGTAATTTCCTTGCTCCAAACCTGGAGGTGCAATATTTATTGGGTCGTAATCCATAATTGAAGAAATCGTTGTATTACCAGTGATGCTTTTATCATGCACTTCTCTTGGACCGTATAAATAACTTGCACTGAAGTTATGTCGCAATCCTATGGTATGGCCTACCTCATGCATTGTCAGGCTTATGATCCACTGCTCAAGAGGATCATTTTCAGCAGTCCAGCCCCAAAGTTTTCTATAGTTATAACCTCTTTTGATTGCGTTAAATTCTTGGACTATATCTGCAGCTATCAATTCACCAGTTCTAGGATTACCGATGCTGGGACCATAACCAGAAAAACCTGGTTCTGGAGATGAAGACCATCTAACTACGTTATATTGAATATCACCTGCATCCCAATCTGAATCATCAGGCTGTATTTTAGCAACTACAGCATTCTTGAAGCCCGCTCTTTCATAAGCTAAATTCCAAACTTCTATACCTTTAACAACCATTGGTTTAATTTCTTCTGGTGTTGCTTTATCGACCCAAAAAACAATTGGTTCTACTGGCTCTGATAATTCAGCTGTTGGATCTTTTTTAATTAATCTCCATTTATTAATCAAATCTCTTTGTGGATAATTATCGTAGGTAGACATATCCGTTACTCTCTGAGAAAAATAACCCACTCTTTGATCGGCCACTCTTGGCTCAAACTGATCGTTTGGCATTTCTACAAAAAGATGTCTGGCTGAGATAGAGGAGTATCTTGCATCTGAAACAGCATAAACGGCTCTTCTTTGATTAGGATTATTATTTTCGAAAGCAAAATTTACTTCGACTGCAGTATTTTTTGGATAATTTCTAACTTGTTCGACAAAAGTTTTATCCGAATCTAGTCTACCCAAATTTAAGGCAACAAAATTTCTATATTCTGGTGGAAGATTTGGTGACACGTTATTTAGAGTTTCTTCCATAAATAAATCATCAGCTTCAATAATTATTCTGCCGTCTTGCTCAGCAACAATATCGAAATTCATCACAAAAGCTTCTAAGATGTTAGTCAGATCTGATTTGCCAATATTATTCACAGTTTCATTGGAGAAGTAGGTATTTTTCTTATATAAACCGAGGCCTGTTTTAAATTTTCTGAACTCCAAGACGGCTCCTTGGCCGATTGCACCGCCCCTGACACCAGCTGCTTGAGGTGCATTTAAAACATATGCAAAGTAAATAAACTCGGAATCGATTTGTCCATCTTTCAGTTCAATATAAAATTCAGCGTCACTTCTCTCGATCACTCCTTCTCTTTGATGAATAGTTAAAAAACCATCATGAGTTTTAAAATTTCCATCCGCTAAAAAGCTATCTATGGTCACAGAATCTTCATCTGTATCTCTGAGTTCATCAAGAAATTCGTCTAATACCTCTGCAGGCATTTCTTTTAACATTTCGCCTGTTAATTCATCCGGAATATCTGGATATGCATTTAATAAAGAAGTTACAAAAAGTAATTGTAGTAATTTGTTCATATTTTCACCTTGTCTATAGTTATTCTATTACCATATATGTTGCGTAAAGCATTAAAATCAATGGGCATTAAGACTATCACAAAATGATATATTTAGACAAAAAAATCTTCTTACTAACGAATCTATTAATTGGGTTGTTTGCTTGGTCAGATATTACAAAATTACAAGTTCCCGAAGGCTTTGAAATTCAAGATTTTGTAACTGAAATAGACGATGCAAGACAAATGGTTGAGGGCAGTAATTTTATATTTGTGGGTACGAAAAGCGCTGGGTATGTTTACGCTATTGATAAAAATAATGCCAACAAGGTTTCAGTCATACTCACAGAGTTAGATATGCCTACCGGTGTTGCCTTAAAAAATGGCGATCTTTACATAGCAGAAACAGACACGATTCATGTAGTGAAAAATATCGAAGAAAAACTTTCATCGAATAAAGAAATCACCACCGAAATTTTCTTTTCTGATCTCCCAAGAAAAACCATGTGGAATCCTATCACAAAAGCATGGCATGGATGGAAATGGATCGATTTTGGCCCTGATGGCGCACTTTATATTTCTGAAGGTGTTCCCTGCAACGTTTGCGATGAAGATGATCCAAGATACGGAACAATTTTGAAACTCGAAAATAATAACTTAAGCATATTTGCGGATGGTGTTCGCAACAGTGTTGGTTTTGATTGGCATCCTGTAAGCCAAGAGATGTATTTTACAGACAACGGGAGAGATTGGATGGGAGACGATATACCACCTTGTGAACTAAATAGGGTGGTAAGCCCTGGTGATCACTTTGGATTTCCATTTATTCATGGAAAGAACATATCTGATGATAATTTCAAAGCACCAAAAGATTTCACATTTTCACAACCTGTTTGGGAATTCCAAGCACACACTGCTCCCTTGGGAATTAAATTCTACAGTGGTGAAAGTTTTCCAGAATACTACAGAAATGGTGCATTTGTAGCCCAACATGGGTCCTGGAATCGTTCTGAAAAAGTTGGTTATCGAGTGCTCTTCATGAAAATGGAAGAAGGTAATGTTATCTCAGCAGATGTTTTTATAGACGGGTGGATGTCTGATGAAACTTCTTGGGGCAGACCAGTAACACCACTTATATTGAAAGATGGCAGCATGTTGATATCTGACGACCAAGCTGACTCAATTATTCGAGTAACCTATAAGGGTTAATCAATTAGATCAATCAAAATTTCATCGCTACCTGCTGGCAAAGAGACCAAGGTACCGTCTTCTGATACATGATAGTTAGTAAAAATTTCATCAACACCGCGCAAGAACATCTGCTCACTTATATAATTTCTTGGAGCGGGAATCAAATGATAAAAGACAAGCAAATCAACTTCTGCTCTTCTTGCTATATCTGCTACTTCAACAGTATTGGCATGATAATCTTGGATATCAAATAAAACTTTCGAGACAATATTATTTCCGATCTCCTCAGAAATTTTTTCCATTTCCTGTATAAGAGGTTTGGCCAAAGCATCATGAAAAAGGACATCAACTCCTTTTGAGTACTCAGTCATAACATCCAGTGAAACTGTGTCACCACTAACAACTATTGATCTATCTTTATATTCAATTTTAAAAGCATATGCAGGATCAACTGGAGCGTGATCCACTTTAAAAGCAGTTATCCTAGTATCTTCATTCTCAAAAATTAATTTAGCATCTCCCTCAAACTCAACAACATCATAACCATATGCTTCAATAGGTAGTATCGCTCCATGGTGCTCGCTTCTATAAATAGAATCTAATTTAAAAGCCTGTTCAAATCCTTGAGCTGTTGATGCTGTACCAATAGGCCCAATTACTGAAAGTGGAGTTTTTCTACCTCCCAACCAAGATTGAAACTGAACTTCATGCAAATCACTAATGTGATCAGAGTGAAGATGACTCAGAATAACAGCCTCTAAATCAGAATAATCCACTCGCCATCTTTGAAGATTATCAGCACTACCTCTACCAGTATCTATGATAAATTTTGAAGTGCCAGCTTGCACAAGCAGACACGTTTCAGCACGATTAGGACTTGGTAATGGAGCCCTTGAACCACAAACAGCAACTGAAAGAGCATCATTCATAAAAATCTCATCTGTTTGAAACAGTTCTCTCACTGTGTTTTCAAACAACCTATTTTGTACAGAATGATTTTGAAGAAGAAAATAACCAGAGATTAGAAAAACAATTAGTAAAATTAAGATGTATTTAAAAACTTTCATTCAGATTTAATCTTGAGAGACATTATAAAAAAAACTAGCAACAATCCAATAGCAATTGGAGCATAATCTGATCCAGGCGTTGGGCCAGAAGTGTATATAGAATCCAACCCATGATTGAGTCGAATAACCGTTGCCCTCAAAATCCATTCCATCAGCCATATGAAGTACATCATTGGTATTAAGCTTTTATACCTAAATATTACAATCCAGCTAATCAAACAAAGCAGCAATTGCATCTCTCCCCAAAGAGCACCAAATAAATAAATAATTTTATTAGGATCAGGATCTCCCTCAAAAATTATGATGTTGGCAATAGAGTTCAAGCCAGCATCCTCTGCTAAAAAATGAATAAAACTTCTTACGGTATTAACCATCATGAAAAAAATAAAAAAATAAAAAGCTATTTTTGGGCCGTGAAAATTGTTGTCTGCAACTTCAGGGAGAAGTCTTTTCACAAGATTTCGATGTTTAGTTGGCCCTCAAGTCCCGCTTCTCTATGCTCAGAACTTTTTAAATATGCAGAGTCAGTTATCATCTTTAACATTGCGGCCCTATTAGGATACTCAGCTATACCTACAGCATCCCATAACTCATCGGCTTCACCAATCATAAGTCTTGAAACTGGACCACTAAAAACTAATTTTCCGCCAACTTTTTTTAAATGCTCTTGGGTCTCTTTACTGTATATTAAATAAGCCTCAAAGCCTGAAAGTTTTGTTTTCCGACCATCAGAATATTCAGCACGTTCTTTAAATTTTAGAAGATTGAGCATCTTGATTGGCCCTATTTCAGGATTATCATCAAAGCCTTTTAATTGTTCATCGTTTGGGAAAATTTTGTTTTCAACCTTCATTTTTGATCGCCAAATAGTTTTGCAAGCTCTAATCTAGCAATACTTCTTCTATGAACTTCATCAGGACCATCAGCTAACCTTAAAGTCCTCATGTGGGCATACATGCTTGCTAATGGAAAATCTTGACATACACCAGCTCCACCATGCATCTGAATTGCTCTGTCGATTACATTACAAGCCATTATTGGTGCAGCAACTTTAATTTGTGCAATTTCACTAGCTGCAAACTTATTGCCATGTTGGTCCATCTTCCAGGCTGCATCTAGAGTGAGTAATCTAGCTTGATTTATTTCTATTCTGGAATTGGCAATAACATCAAAATTCCCCCCCAATCTTGCTAGCTCTCTACCAAATGCTTTTCTTTCCACTGAACGCTTACACATTAATTCAAAAGCTACCTCAGCAGCACCTATTGCTCTCATACAGTGATGAATTCTTCCCGGTCCTAATCTGCCTTGAGCAATTTCAAAACCTCTACCCTCGCCCAAAATAACGTTTTCATAAGGAACTTTGACGTTATCAAACTTCATGTGAGCGTGACCATGTGGGGCATCATCATAACCAAATACATGCATCATTCGTTTAACTTCAACACCTGGAGCATCCATAGGCACAAGAATCATTGAATGTCTCTGATGTCTTTCATTTTCTGGATTTGTGACACACATAAAGATAAGCAATTTACATCTAGAGTCTCCAGCTCCAGAGGTCCACCATTTTTCTCCGTTAATAACCCATTCTCCATCTACAAGCTCAGCTGTTGCTTCCATATTTGTAGCATCAGATGATGCAACTTGCGGTTCAGTCATTCCAAATGCTGAACGAATTTCGCCATCTAATAATGGTTTTAACCATTTGTCTTGTTGGTCTTTTGAGCCATAACGAACTAACACTTCCATATTGCCTGTATCTGGTGCACTGCAGTTCATTGCTTCAGATGCAAAATGTGTACGGCCCATAACTTCTGCTAAATGAGCATATTCATAATTTGATAATCCGGCGCCATAGTCACTATCTGGTAAAAAGAGATTCCATAACCCCCTATCTCGTGCTTCTTTCTTTAGGGGCTCAAGTTCTGGGTGCGGCTCCCATCTTTTGTCTTCTGGAATCTTCTGATTAAGAATTTCCAGCTCTACTGGCATTACAACTTCATCAATGAAGCTCTTAACTTTAGGTAAATAAAAATCTATTTTTTCTGTGCTTTCAAATTTCATAATTTTTTAAATATAAAAAAAACTTCTACAATACTATAAATAATATTTATAATAGCTAGGAACAATTATAAGCCATTTATGAAATTAAATAATCTCGACTTGAACCTCTTAGTTGTCTTTAATGCAATCTATACTGAAGGAAGCTTAACTAAAGCAGGTGAAATAGTTGGCATCACTCAGCCAGCTGTAAGTAGTGCTTTATCTAAACTAAGAGATTATTTTGATGATCAACTTTTTATAAGAGTAGGTCAGGGTGTTCAGCCAACAGCAAAGACAGAAAATTTAATAATTCACATACGTGAAGCCTTAACAATTCTTCAAAATAGTCTTGAAACACCTGACGCATTTGATCCGGCTGAGTCAAGTAGAGGTTTCAAATTGTCACTAAATGATGTGAGTGAAGGAAGAGTGCTGCCTATATTGATGGACAAGGTTCACAAAGCTGCTCCTAAAGTTGGACTTAGTAGCTACTACACAGGAAGAGATGATCTTCAGCATGCTCTAGCGGCTAATGAAGTATGTTTTGCTGTTGACCCTTTCCCGCCATCAGATTCTGATATTAAAAAAGAACTTATTTTTGAAGATGAGTTTGTGTGTGGTTTTAGAAAAAATCATATCCTAGCTAAAGAAAAAAGTTTGAGCATAGAGCAATACTTAGATTTAGATCACATTCATATATCTGGAAGAAAGAGAGGCGGTGCTTTGGTTGATAACGCTTTAGCAAAGTTACAACTAGATAGAAAAATTATTTTAAGGGCTCAACATTACCTTGTAACGCCAGAAATTCTCAATAGCACTGATATGGTCCTAACTTGTACAAAATCATTTGCTAAAAAACATGACTTAGCTTTTAAAACATTGCCTTTTGAGGTAGCTCCATCACAATTCTTTCTTGCCTGGCACTCATCAAATGATACAGATCCTGGATGCTTATGGTTAAAAGAGTTAATAAAAGAATCCTTTGCTGAAGCAAAGTCTAGATGGCATTAAAAATCAATTCTAAATCCTCCTAATAAAAGGTAAAATAGCCAAACAAAAATGAGTACTGACAGCTATTTTAAAGAGTTACAAAAATTAAAGTATCAAGATGAATCTAATCTTGTGCAAAACCTTATTGATACAAATAGCTGGATGAATAATCCATCTATTTATGAGAATGCAGAACTAATTGTTAGCAAATGTAGAAAAGATAGAAACAAAACTAGATTAGATAATTTTTTTCTAGAGTATGGACTAAGCAATCAAGAAGGAATTGCATTAATGTGCTTAGCAGAATCCTTATTAAGAATACCTGATAATGCTACTTGTGATGAGATCATCGAAGAAAAAATTGGTGGAAAGAAATGGTTAGCTCATTTAAATAGCTCTCCTTCATTATTTGTAAATGCGACAACTTTTGGCTTATTTTTAGCTGAGCAAGTTGTTGAACTAGATAATAATATTAGCGCAAATCCAATTAGTTGGTTTCAAGGACTAACATCTAGGCTGGGTGATCCAATCTTAAGAGAAGCAATTAAGAAAGGAATGGAAATCCTTAGTGAAGAGTTTGTTTCAGGTATTGACATAGATGATGCGTTAAATAAATTCGATTACCCTAAGGTGCCCTGCTCCTTTGATATGCTGGGTGAAGCTGCAAGAACTCAATCTGATGTTGATTTCTTTTTTAATGCTTACGAAGAAGCAATAAGGAAGGTAGGTGAAAAAAATGCGCTCTTATCAAAATCATTTCATGAAATTTCAATAAAATTATCAGCAATACATCCTAGGTATGAGGCCACAAAAAAAGACCGAGTTATGGATGAGCTGCTTGAAAGGGTTTATCAGCTCTGTATCCAATCAGCTGCTCATGATATTGCCTTAACCATTGATGCGGAAGAACAAGATAGACTTGAACTTAGCCTACATTTAATTGAAAACCTTGCTAAAAGAAAAGATCTTAAAGATTGGGGAGGGCTGGGCCTTGCTATACAAGCGTATGGTAAAAGAGCTCCAGTTGTCGTTAAGTTTGTAGATCAGCTTGGTTCTGACCGAAATGGCATGATGATGAGATTAGTTAAAGGGGCATATTGGGATCAAGAAGTAAAAATACATCAAGTGAAAGGTGCAGAAGATTTGCCTGTTTTTACGTCAAAGTCTTTCACTGACCTTAATTATCTAGCCACAGCTAAAGTTATATCAGAAACAAAAAACTTAAGGCCGTATTTTGCTACACACAATGCCCACACCATCGCAGGAATAATGGAGCTTTACAAAGGTAGAGAAGAAGAGTTCGAATTTCAGAGAATATTTGGAATGGGAGATCTTACTTATAGAAATGCTGAAAAAGTTTATGATAATTTTCCTCTTACAAGAGTCTATGCTCCTGTTGGTTCAAAAAAAGAACTATTGCCTTACTTAGTAAGGAGATTATTAGAAAATGGTGCTAATAGTTCATTTGTTAATAAGTATCTATCTAAAGATATTCCTGTAAAGGATGTAGTGAAGAACCCCATAGAAATTGCAACAAAAAATCTGTCAGGAAAAAATTATTTAAAACAAGTACCAAGACCTAAGAGTATTTTCTCAGATAGAGAAAACTCTATTGGTTTTGATTTTGGAGATCTAATGAAAATTGAAGAATTAAATAAAAAAATTGAGTCTTTTGAAGGGTACGAATTTTATGCATGCTCTTTGTTAAATGGTGAAGAAATAATAGATTCCTATGAGGATAAATTCTCCCCTAATAATTCTGGGAAAAAAATTGGTGAAGTTTCTTACCTCTCTGAAAAAAACCTAGATAACATCAATTTCAAAGACAATGAATGGCGAAAATTATCGGTAGATAAAAGGATATCTATTTTGAAAAAAGCCGCTGAATTATTGCATGAAAATTCAGATATGTTTTATGCATTGTTGATAAGTGAAGCAGGCAAAACACTTAAAGACTGTGATGCTGAGATAAGGGAAGCAATTGATTTTATCAATTATTATAATCTTCATGCAGAAAAGACATTCACTGAAGTAGAGCTAGAAAGCCCATCTGGAGAACGGAACTTTTTATCTCATGCTCCAAAGGGAAATTTTCTTTGCATAAGTCCATGGAACTTTCCAATGGCAATCTTTGTTGGTCAAATTGCAGCAGCATTAGTTACTGGAAATAATGTGTTGGCAAAACCAGCTGAAGATACATCTTTAATAGCATTTCAAATTGTTAAATTATTTCACCGGGCAGGTGTACCTGGATCGGTACTTCAATTAGTTATAGGTGGGAAAGATATAGGTAATGAACTTACAAAAATGAGCGACTTAAATGGGGTAGCATTTACTGGATCTACAGCAGCGGCTAGATCAATTAATATAAATCTTGCTCAATCTGAAGGACCAATTAAAACACTCATAGCTGAAACTGGTGGCCAAAATGCAATGTTTGTTGATTCCTCATCTTTGAAAGAACAAGTAATAGATGATGTTGTTAGATCGGCATTCTATAGTGCAGGGCAAAGATGTAGTGCTTTAAGAGTAGTTTTTGTTCAAAGCGATGTAGCAGAAGAGTATTGGGATTATTTAAAAGAAGCAATGCAAGAAATTCAAGTGGGCGACCCCAAAAATCCAAGTACAGATATTGGTCCAATCATAAATAAATCATCGATATCTAAATTAAAAGATCATATTGCTAAGCTCAAAAAACTTGGAAAAGAATACGTAGAAACTAAATGTGAGATTAAAAACGATTCACTTTTTATGAATCCCATAGCATTTAAGATTGATTCCATAAAAGAAATTGATGGGGAGAAATTTGGACCAGTTCTACACTTCATAAGCTATGATCCTTCTAAACTTGATGAACTCATTGAAGAAATTAATTCAACTGGTTTCGGTTTGACTATGGGTGTTCACTCAAGAATATTAGAAAAAGCTAAACAAATTTTTGATAAATCAAATATCGGAAACTTCTATCTTAATAGAGATATTGTTGGAGCAGTTGTAGGGGTTCAACCATTTGGTGGCCAAGGTTTGAGCGGTACAGGACCTAAAGCTGGAGGGCCTAATTACCTTCATAGTTTTGTCACGGAAAAAACCTTCACTGACAATGTAATGGCAACAGGTGGTAATATAGATTTATTAACTCAAAATAACGAATAATGATAAATAAAATTTTTCTCTTATTTACAGCAATAATGTATGGCTGGTTAGGTGGTTGGGCACTATTTGATCCAATATCTTACGTTGATGATGTGGGTCTAAGCATAAATTCTAATCTAGGTTCTGCAGAAATTAGATCGGTTTATGGTGGTATTAATTTCTTAATTGGTGTTACAGCATTATTTGCAGTTTTTAAACCCAAATATCAGGAAGTATTTTTTAAAGTTTTAATGTTTTTAATTTCTGGAATTCTATTAGGTCGAATAATAACTTTGATTTATGGTGAATTTACTTCAGCTTTTCTGATTGGTTTTACCGCTTTCGAGATTGTTTACTTTATATTTTTATACATAACGCTCAAAAATATGAAAAGGAAAATTTTCTAATGCCAGATGGGGTTCTTTACGGTCTAATAGATAATGGGGTCTTAGCATTTGCTACTGTTCTTGGCATAGATATAGATAAGTATTTTAAAGGATCAGGTGTGAATGGAGCACTCTATGGTGCCCTAATAGGGAATTCTCTTTCTGATTTCTTGGGTGCTATTGTCGATTTCCCTCTTCTTCTGGCACTTAATATAACTTTTGGATGTCTGTTAGTTATTCCAGTTGTTTGGTTTATTCTTTTATTTAAGAAGAAGTAGAGTTTAATACTTCTAAAAGTGGTCTTAGATGGCCAAGGTCATAACCTGCATTTGTTGCTAGCTCTATAGTTTCATCAATATCATTATCGATAGCATTTGCACAAGCCCATAAATTTATGCATCTAGTTCCTGTCCTGCAATAAGCAAGGGTCTTTTTAGTTTGATCAATCAGATTTTTTGTTTCTGTTATTAATTCAGGTGATAGATCTCCAGGCACCATAGGCAAATGGATAAAATCAATCTCTGCTTTCTTACATGTCTCTTCAATTAATTCAAAATTTGTCTGGTTTGGTTCTTCACCATTTGGCCTGTTGCAAATAACTAGATCGATACCCTGCTCTTTTAAGAAACTAATATCTCCTTCATCAATTTGCGATGAAACAAAAAAATTATCAGTAACTTTATTCATTCAGATGCTGTTGGTTTTTAGATTCTACTTTTTTAGCTTTAATATTCCTATCTGATTTAAAACTAAATAATCTGCTTATATTTTTTGTTCTTTTCTGCTCTGGGGCATTAATTCTTTTTCTAAAATCTAAATAAGATTTTTCCCTAACAGGACCATAACCCTTCACATTAGCTGATGCCTCAACCAATTCTTTGAGTTTGCTTAATTTTTTGCCTGCAATTAGGTTGTTAATTTCTTGTAATTTCTTTTTGAATAGTTCTTTATGAGCAAGATCTTGTTTTCTATCTGCGGTAAATCTTAGTGGGTCAAGAATTGTACCTCTCAAGAATCTCAAAGCTCTCAGAACTTTAAAAATTGGCATAGCAATATATGCAGGTATTGCAATTTTAATTGGTCTACCAGTTCTTTTGTCTTTAATAAATGAGATTATTGGTGGGGAAAGATAAAACTGTAAGTTATTCCATGCAGAAAAATTTTCGTTCAAGATATTTTCAGTATTTTCGATATGCATACGGGCAACCTCATACTCATCTTTAATCGCAAATACTCTATAAAGTTCTTTTATTGCACTTTTACTTACTGGTTCAGTTTCTATTTCTTGAGAAAGAATTTGATCTATTAGATCCTTGTTTTCCGTGAAATCTTTTACAACTTTTTTATCATAATTTCTGATTTTATCTAACCTATCTTCAAATAACTCTACTGAATTGAGTTTCTTTACATTATCTCTATTTAGGAATTCAAATATTTCATGATTTGGATTAATTGCATAAAGCCTGCCGAGATTAAAGTTATAAACATTTCTTTCAATATCCACTCCATTTAATTCAATTGCTTTAATAATATTCTCAGCTTTTAAAGGTATTAGTCCATTTTGATAAGCGCTACCCAGCATTAGCATATTTGTACCAATAGCATCCCCTGAAAGCTCTTCAGAGATCTTAATTGCAGGAACAAGAGAAACAATTTTCTTAGTAGTTGCTTCAAGCATTTTAAAAACGTCATTATTTTTAAAATCTAAATCTCTATTTGTCACAAAATCTGCCACTGGAGTAGTATTGCTGTTTAATACAGTTAAAGTTCTATCTTTTGAAATAACTTCTTGGATTTCTGGCTTAGTTCCAACTACACCATCGCAAGCAAGCAAAATATCTGCTGCTCCAGGAGAGATTTTTTGACTAAATGGTGCAACACCCTTTTCATAAATTTTGATATGCGACCAAACAGCACCACCTTTTTGTGCAAGACCTGTCATATCCAAGACAGAAGAATCCTTACCTTGGTAATGCGCAGCATAAGCAAGAATTGCTGAGATAGTTAATACCCCTGTTCCTCCTATTCCTGTAAGCATAATATTTGCCACTTGGTCATTAATAGAAATTTTAGGTTCTGGAAATTCTCCTAAATCTTGAAAACTCGTATTTTGCTTTATATCGGCATCAACAGTCACAAAAGAAGGACAAAACCCCTTTATACATGAGAAGTCTTTATTGCAACTAGATTGGTTAATCTTTCTTTTTCTGCCTAACTCTGTCTCAACGGGCTCTATTGAAACGCAACTTGATTGAATTGAACAATCTCCACAACCTTCACAAACTTCTTTGTTTATTACCACCCTTTTTTTTGGGTCTTCCATCAAACCTCTTTTTCTTCTTCTTCTTTTTTCAGCTGCACAAGTTTGATCAAAAATTAAAATACTTACACCTTCATGCTTACTCAATTCTTCTTGTTCCTGAACAATTGAATCTCTATGCAAACTTTTTACACCTTTTTCAAGAAGGTGATTATATTTTTTAGGGTTTTCAGACAAGATTGAAACTTTTTTGACACCTTCAGCTCTAACTTGTTTAACTATTCCTTCTACATCCCAGTTTCCACCAATTTCTTGGCCGCCAGTCATAGCTACTGCGTCGTTATATAAAATTTTATAAGTGATATTTACATTTGCATCTAGAGAAGCTCTGATGGCTAATATCCCAGAATGCTTATAGGTGCCATCACCTAAGTTTGCAAAAACATGCTTTTCTTTTGAAAAAGGTGAAATACCTATCCATGGTGTCCCCTCTCCTCCCATCTGTGTAAAAAATTCTGTTCCCTCTACTGAATCGACAGCCATATAATGACAACCAATTCCGCCTAATGCTCTTTTACCTTCAGGAAGTTTTAAAGAAGAGTTATGCGGGCAGCCTGAACAAAAAAATGGTTTTCTAATAATTGGGGCTTCAAGGTTTTTTTGTTCTTCGGTTCGCTTATTGAACCATTCAAGTTTTTTTAGCAGATCAGGATCGCCCGTTAGTTGATGTAGCCTGCTTGATATTGCTTCAACTATGGTTTGTAAAGGTAAATCATTTTCTGCTGGTAACAGCCAGCTACCGTACTCATCTTGCTTTCCGATAACAGTCGGCCTTACATTTTCTTTCCAGTTATAAAGTTGCCATTTAACTTGATGTTCAATAAGCTCCCTCTTTTCTTCGACAACTAAAACGGTATCAAGCCCTTCACAAAACTCTCTGACACCATGTGGTTCTAGAGGCCATGGCATGCCAACCTTATAAATGCAAATGCCCAGCTCACGCGCTTTTTCTTCATTGATATTTAACCATCTAAGCGCTTCTCGAACATCATTGTATGACTTTCCAGCAGTGATAATTCCCATTTTTGAATTTCTATCTTTCCATAACGAAACATCAATGTTGTTAGCTCTTACAAATTCCTGAGCAGCGAATCCTTTTGCTCTTTGTAGTCGATAATCTTGCTCTCTTGGTGTATCGGTATACAAGATATTTCTAGGCAAATTCTTGTATTCACCAAGATAGTTTTCACTCGGAATAATAATTGGTGAGTTCTCTATTTCAGTGTCATACCTTTTGCCAGAATCCGCTACATCTGAAACAATTTTAAAGCCTGTCCAGCAGCCACTGTATCTGCTCATAGCAATTCCTAGTAAGCCAAACCTTATTATTTCTTCAACTCCTGCTGGATAGAGATAAGGCATAAAAGCACTCATGAAGTTGTGATCAGATTGATGAGGTAAAGTTGAGGATTTAGCAGCATGGTCATCGCCTGCAATTGCTAATACTCCCCCATGTTTTGAAGAGCCAGCTGCATTGGCATGTTTAAAAACATCCATAGTTCTATCCATACCAGGACCTTTTCCATACCAAATACCAAATACACCATCTTTTTGGCCTCTATTTTTAAATTCACCCTGCTGAGAACCCCAAACAGCAGTAGCTCCTAGTTCTTCATTTAAGCCTGGTTGATGAAAAATTGATTTTTCTTCCAAATATTTTTGAGCACGACTAAGTTCTAAGTCATACCCACCTAGTGGTGAACCTTTGTAGCCTGAAATGAAGCCTCCAGTATCAAGATTATTCTTTATATCAAGGTCTTTTTGGATGAGAGGAAGCCTGACAAGTGCCTGAATGCCAGTTAGAAAGATTTTACCTTCCCTTTGAGTGTATTTATCGCTTAGAGAAATTTTCTTTTGCAACTTTTGACCCCTTGTTTAAGCCCTTAAATTATAAACTTTCTAAGAAAAATATGCTTTGTTTTAGAATTTAGCTAAAGATCGCCTTCTTTTCGTACTTCACTTCTATCAACTTCAAATTTTTCACCATACCTTGCTTCTAATTTTTCTTGGTTTTCACTAATCACTTCAAAAGGATCAAGTTTTAAAGCTGCGCACGCAGTTACCCAGTACCACATAATGTCACCCAGCTCTCTCTTCATGTGAAAAATATTATCTTTAGATGGGGGTTTGCCCTGAAGGAACATTTTTTTTACTATCTCAACAAATTCACCTGATTCACTTCCTAAGCCAAGTGCTGCTGTTAGGAGTCTTGCTGACTCAATTGGTGATTTATCTTCAATCTCTTCAAGACTTTTTTCTAATGCTTTAAGATCTAGACTCGGTTCGCTTGTAACTTTTGTAACAAAATCGGTGTAAGTAGAAAAAAAATCTTTTACTTCTTTAGTCATAATTAAAACTTTTCTATGTAAGGGCGCAAATCAATTTCATGTGTCCATACGGATTTTTCTTGTAAGTGTAGATTATAATATGTATCAGCAATAAGATCAGGATTTAAAATACCGCCCACATCTTTGAGTTTATATGTGTCTGGAAAATTTTCTTTGATCCATGGGTGGTCTATAGCTCCATCAATGATTGTGTGAACAACGTGAATTCCTTGCGGTCCCAACTCTCTTGCAAGCGATTGAGCTAATGCTCTTAAACCAAATTTAGCAGATGAAAAGGCACTAAAACCAGAACTACCTCTCACTGAAGCCGTTGCACCTGTAAAAATGATAGTACCTTTATTTTTCATGTGCTTAGCTGATTCTTTACCAACTAAAAAACCAGCAAAGGTTGCCATTTCCCAAACTTTTTTAAATACTCTGGCAGTTGTATCTTTGATTGGAAAGAAAACATTTGCGCCAATATTAAAAATTACACACTCAATCTGGCCATGTTCCTTTGCCTTTGAAAATAAATTAATTACTTGGTCTTCTTCCCTGGCATCTGTTGGAATGGCTGTCGCATTACCACCACTGCTTTTGATTTCACTGCAAAGCTCATCCAAAGCTGCTGCATTTCGTTCTCTTCTCACAACAAAGACATGATGACCTTCTTTAGCAAATTTCCTAGCCAGGCTTGAACCTAAACCTGGTCCGGCACCAACAATTATTACTGATCCTTTTTTCACAATATTCTTCAATTTATAGTTTAATCTTAAGATAATATTAAATTACTTACACAAATATGGTTACCATTAAATTTTTATTTGATATCGCTAGTCCCAACGGCTATCTCTGTCATAAAGTAATACCAGATTACGAGAAAAAATACTCAGTTAGATTTGATTATGAAATTTGTTTATTGGGTGGTATTCATAAATTATCAAATAACCAGCCACCTATGATTTCTAATGCGAATATCCCAAATAAATTTAATTATTTTGATGTAGAAATAAAACGTTTTGTTGAGCTTCATAAGTTAACAAAATTTTGCTTTAATCCGAATTTTCCAATCAATACGCTAACGATGCAGAGAGGAGCTCTAGTTGCCCAGCAAGATGGTTTCTTGATTGAATACATAAACTCGATTGCTGCAGGTATGTGGGAAGACAAAAAAAATATGGGAGATGCAGAAGTTCTCATTGATCATTTAAATAAATCTGGTCTCAAAGGCAAAAAAATTATTGAAAAAACCTCAGACCCAGAAGTTAAACAAAAACTAATCAAAAATACCGAAGATGCTGTAAATGCTGGTGCATTTGGAGTACCAACTTTCTTTCTCAACAACCAAATTTTTTGGGGCAAGGAAGCATTGAGAGAAATGCCTGAATATTTCTAAACTAAATCTATTATCTCTTTGGCAATCAATTCGGGTTGATTTTCTTGTGAAAAATGGCCAGCCTCAATCCATCTATGATTCAATCCCTTGGCTCCTGGAATTTTTTCAATGATATATTTGTCTTGATCCCTAAAAGACATATCGTATTTACCAAAGATTGCTAATGTCGGCTTTGAAAAATTTTTCAAAATGTCCCAAGCTTCAATATTTTCTTTTACTTGATCATGGGCATTAGTGATAGGTACAAGCAATGGGAATGCTCTTGCACCTGCTTTATAAGTTTCATCTGGAAATGGTGCATTATAGGCCGCTATTTCTGCTTCATCTAGCTTTTTCATACTGCCCTGATAGACAATTTTTCCAGAATTAAAATCTTCAACTGTCTGACTATAATTCAGCCATTGATTAAAGCCTTCAGTTGCTCCTATTCCAACTGGTAGACCTGAATTGGAGACAATTAGCCCACTAAATTTGTCTGGCTGGGCAGTAAGCAGTCTTAAGCCAATCAAACCACCCCAATCTTGTGCAAATAAAATAACGTTATCCAATTGTAGGTGATCAAATAATTGTGAGGCCCAATCAATATGGTTTGCGTAAGTATAGGCTTCTTTGTAATTATATTTATCTGATTTTCCAAACCCAATTAAATCTGGAGCTATAACTCTTTTTCCAGCGTCAACAAGGTGCGGAATAATTTTTCGGTACAAATAACACCACGATGGTTCACCGTGCAGTAAAAGCACAACATCCTTAGAAGATGAATTCTCATCCAGATAATGCATTCTTAATTTGTCTTCGCCGTGGCAAACTTCAAAATAATTTGGCTTAAAATTAAAATCTTTTAAATTTTCAAATCTAGACTCTGGGGTCCTGAGAATGCTCATATATCCATTCTATTAAAATAATTGATGCCTTTGTTTAAATCTTTTGATTTTTCAAACATCAAATTTGAAATTTCATTTGCTTGAACATTTTTAAACTTGGCTAGAGGGCCAAATAATAAACTTCCTGTTGCATTTGTGATGTCTTCAAATAGTTTTACATCATGTCCAATAGGTTTTTCCCTTTCTCCAAGTAGATGGCTTGGTTGAAAGATATTAAGAGTATGAAAATTAAGCTTTTTGAGCTGTTCTTCCATTAAACCTTTAGTTTTTAAGTAGTAATTAATTGAGTACTTACTTGCTCCTACTGCTGAGACAACTGAGATATTTTCAATGCCTGAATTCTTTGCTTTAATAGCAAGGTTACAAACATACTCATAATCAACTTTATGAAAAAGCGTCTTGGTTGAATTACGCATTATCACAAGATCAAGAAGCTCTACAGGAAAACCTAAACAAATAAATAAATGATTCGCTTTTGGTAAGTCATATTCTTTATCAAAATCAACTATTTTTTCAGAAACATTATCTGGAAAATTAAAATTTCTTCTGGTTAAAGCTATAACCTCGTTTTCCTTCGAGATGATATTAATAAGGTTTTTTCCAATTAAACCTGTTGAACCTGCTACAACATACTTCATATAGATATATATATGTTGGTATAAGAGTTTTTTCAATCTAATGGTTAAGTTTAATAAAGAAGATCTATCAAGAATTATTGAAATGGCTTGGGAAGACCGAACTCCCTTTGAAGCTATAAAAAAAGAGTTCAATCTGAATCAGTCCCAAGTCAAAGAGATAATGAAAAAGGAATTAAATTCTGGCTCATTCTTAGTCTGGAAAAAAAGAGTTAAGGGCAGAAAAACGAAGCATGCCTCTTTAAGAGGATTTAAACTTGGCCGCCATCAATCCTATGACAATAATAAAATTAAATCTAAGTAGAGAGCTTAGGTTTTCTTAATAACAAATAATAAGAACCCTGCAACTACTATCTCAACTATAATTTTATCAGTCGAAAAATCTGCTCCATGAAATAAATATGCAATAGTTCTGGAAATTGCTGCCAAACCTAATAATGCGAAAGGCGCATAAAACCAATGTTTCTGCTTCGTATAGGCTCCCAAAAGTATGAAACTACCTAGAACAAGAAAAAAACTACTTATATCACCAATCTGTGTGCTTAATCCTTCTCCAGATAACAAGGACATCCCCAATGCTTCTGCCGAAGCAGCTGGAGCAATAAGCCACATAACTCCATTAATGAAAAAAAGAAAACCAGCTGTAAAGGTTGCTATATTTAAAATTCTATTCATAACTTATCCTCGAAGAAATTAATAAAAGTGTCAAATTTTAATTATTAAAAGATTGTGGATTCTGAACTAGATACTCCCACGTTGATGCATTGCGATAATATCTGACAAAATAGCGTATGCGGTCTCAGTTCGTCCTGCACCAGGTCCAGAAATTGTGACATCACCTAGCATATCTGAGCTAAAAGTAATCGCATTTACCACACCATTAATAGCACTAAGTGGATGCAGTAAATTTAACTTTTCCGGTGTAACACTTGCAATAATAGAGCCATCATCTTGCTTAGTAGCTTTGCCAATTAGCTTCCAATGCTGGCCCTCATCAACCGCTTCTTTTACCATGGTTTCAGTAAGACCAGAAATACCTTCACATTCAACATCATCTTGAGTTAGATTAGTGCTCCATAAGTGATTAGCTAAAACTATCACTTTTAACATTACATCTTTACCTTCAACATCGGCGCTTGGGTCCGCTTCTGCAAATCCTTGTTGCTGGGCATGGGTGATAGCATCTTTAAAAGCTTGGCCTTGCTCAACTAAACCTAAAACATAATTTGCAGTACCATTCATGATGCCAGTGAATTTGTTAATTTCACTGCCCTTCATTAACTTATCTGCAAAACGAAGAACTGGTGTGCCACTCATAACAACGCCTTCATATTCAAAACTAACATTATTTTGTAGTGCTAAATTTGTAAGCTCCTTTTTTGCAAAAGCAACAGGACCTTTATTTGTTGTTGAAACATGTTTGCCGTTAGTAAGAGCCCAGCGACAATGTGAAGTAGCAGGTTGTCCAGTTACCGAATCAGTTACAGTTGCTTCAATTACAATATCTGCATTACTATTTTTGATAATGTTTTCATTGTCTGCCTTGGCATTTCCATTAGGTAGTGAAGCGAAAGCTTCTTCAACTATAGGTAAATCATTAAGTAGAGCTAAGTCGATACCTTCTGGTGAATAGACTGAGCCTAAATAAATATCTGAAACTGCAACAATACTTATATTAAAGCCTAATTCACTACGAAATTTTTCTGGATTCGATGAAATGATATTAGCTAGAGCCCGATTAACGTTACCAAAGCCAATAAGTGCAATGTTGTAATTTGTTTTATTCACTTTCAATATTATTTCAAAAAGTGTTGCATAGTTAAAATGGTAGGGATGGAGGGAGTCGAACCCCCACGCCTTTCGGCACTGGAACCTAAATCCAGCGTGTCTGCCAGTTCCACCACATCCCCGGTAGATTGCTTATTCTATATGACAAAGGCGAGTATTAAACCTAAAATGGCAAAAATAACCCACATAATTGTTTCATTCTGATTGCCCTTTTTGAATGCCATATAACCCAGAACCCAAAAAACTATAGGCGATAGAAGTAAAAAAGCTTTTCCAACTAGAATAGCTACTGGTATTAAACAGACAACCAAAAATACTTTAAAAAAAGTTTCATTCAGTAGGTTGTTCAAAGCTATTCTCCTCTTGCATTTCTTTGAGTTCTTTTTCTAGTGCTTGCAAATCTCTAGTTAGGCCATTCAACCTATTCAAGACATCAGCAACTTTTTGGTTATTTTGTCTTCTGTATGAATCAACTGCATCAATAGAGACTTGATTCTCCTCAATAACTTTTTTTTGCTTATTTAATTCGTTAGTAACTAAGGTAATTTTTAGTTGAAGGTCTTCTGCAAGTTTGATCTTCTGATTAATAGCGTTTAGTTGGTCTTCAAGACCAATTGAAACTGCATTTAGATCTCTTATGTTTTTCTCATTTTCGGAAGCTTTATTTTCCTGATTCTTAAATTTATCTAAGTAACCCTTTCTATGGCTCCAGAGCTTTCTAACTTCTTTATCCAAGAAAGCTATTTGATCTGTCATTGTTTCCATGTTTTGCTCTGAATCTTCATTAGTTATAGATAGTTTGCCTTCAATTACTTCAATTTTACCTGCCACCTCAACCAAAGTATTATTACTGGCATTTTTCTGCTCTTCTATATAGAAGTACATCCCTATTAATGCTGCCATAACAATGACAACCAAAAATGCACTGAACATTACTTGGCCATCTCCCTTTGATTTTCTTCTAGGCGGAATTCTCGTTGGTTGACTCATAATAGTATTCTAAAGCAAAAATTACGCATGTGAATGAACTTAGATTAGACTGATGCATATGAATTTTAATAACAAGAGTGAAATTCTTAAAAGAGCTAACTTCTTATTGAAAGATGGTATTAAGAATCGTGATTCTTTATTTCATACTCCAATAATAAGCTCATTTAATGGCGAAGAAATATCATCAAGGGTGATGGTTTTAAGAGATCATATTGCATCTAAACGTGTAATTAGATTCCATTCAGATTTTCGTTCAGATAAAGTCAAGGAACTAAAAGGCAATAAAAGAATTTCGGTTATTGGCTATGATCCAAACCTCAAAACACAAATCAGGTTAAGTGGCAAAGCAAAAATTAACCATAAAAATAAATTATCTATGAAGGCCTGGCAAGAATCTCAGGCTATTTCTAAAAAATGTTACTCCGTAAAAGATGGTTCAAGCTTTAAAACAAATAAACCTGAGCTATATGATTTCCATATGAAGGATATTAACGTTGAAGATGGTTATAAAAATTTCTGTACTATTGAAATATTTTATGACTCCCTAGAATTTTTGTATCTGCAAAGACAGGGGCATAGAAGATGTAAGTTTAAGTGGAATTCTAAAGGTAAGTTACAGAGCTCTTGGTTAGTGCCTTAATTTACAAGCTCAGCTAAGAAACTATCAACGTATTTTGAAATTTCTTCAGGAGTTAACTTAAGTTCTGAATCTACATAATTTGTTGATCTTAGTCCTGTCCAAAGTGGATCACCAGTTTCAACATCATATAAAGTAAGTCTTAAAAAAGATCTTTCATTGTCGTAAAGATGGTCATCATAAAAAGGGTCGTAGTAATATGGATTTCTTCTTCCAATTCTTCTTTTATTTTTTTTATCAACAGATAGTGAAATGACTGCTTTAAAATCTGGCTTCACTGAATCTTGTGTTAAACCTAAGTTTTGAAATTGCTCGCCAAATTCTTTCTTCAAGCCTGCATTTGTAAATGGACTGACCTTAACATCTTCGCTCTTATCAGAGATCGCAACCATAAAGGTATTAAAATTGTTAAGATTAAAAGTGCTAACTTTTTCTACGCTTACGGGGTTGGAACTACAACCAACCATCACTATTAATAAGAGAAGTGCTAATATTTTTCTGTACATACTTTATTTATGACCTAATTTATATATATTAGTTCAATTAAGATTTTTCAAGATGAATAGTTATAAACTTTTAGATAAAAAAAATAACCCCTCACTAGGCTTCGATGCGGAAAGATATTTATTAGACGAATATAACTCCGAACATATACATTTAAAAAATAACTCTAAAGAACTTGTCTTTATGGTTATGTTCAGAACTATTCCGGAAGATTCATCTGGGGTTGCTCATATTCTTGAACATACAACTTTGTGTGGCTCAGAAAAATTTAAGGTAAGAGATCCATTTTTTATGATGCTAAGAAGGTCAATGAGCACTTTCATGAATGCTTTTACAGCTAGTGATTGGACTGCTTATCCTTTTGCCACTCAAAGCAAAAAAGATTTCTATAACCTACTGGATGTCTATTTAGATGCTGCGTATTTTCCACTACTAGAACAACAAGACTTTCAACAAGAAGGGCACAGACTAGAATTCTCTAAATTTGATAAAAGTGGTTCAGATTTAGAGTACAAAGGAGTGGTTTTCAATGAAATGAAGGGCTCAATGAGCAATATTACAAACACTACCTGGCAAGCTCTTACAAGAAACTTATTCCCTGATTTGACCTATAGACACAATAGTGGTGGAGAGCCAGAAGATATTACTTCACTTACCCACGATTACTTGAAAGGTTTTCATCAAAAGTTTTACCACCCTTCTAATGCAACGTACTTTACATGGGGCGACATTGATGCAAAAGAAATTCAGACCTATATTGATAAAAAATTATCTAAAAAATTCAAAAAAATTGCTGAGAAGAGCATAGAGGTTGTTGAAGAACAGAAATCATTCAGCAAAGCAGTATCAGCGAAAGAATATTTTAATCCTGTTTCAAAAGAACAATCAGGGCATCATAATTACACTGCTTGGGTCTTGGGTGAGAGTTTCGATATCAATCAATTGCTTGAAGCCCACCTTGTTTCGTTATTGCTTATGGATAACTCATCATCACCACTATATGGTGCTTTAGAAACTAATGAAATAGGGAAATCACCAGCTCAAATTCTTGGTCTTGAAGATAGCATGAGGCATCTAGTATTTATTTGTGGCATAGAAGGTACAGAAGAAAATAGCCAAGATAAATTTAAAAAACTCCTGGATAAAACATTTAAAGATATTATCAAAAATGGTTTTTCTGCAGAGCAAGTATCATCAGCTTTGTATCAGTTAGAACTAAGCAGAAGAGAAATATCATCTAACTCAATGCCTTATGGGCTACAAATTCTTCTTTCTATGGCACCTGGTGCGTTGTATAAAGCTAACCCGCTTGAATTATCAAATGTTGATGAAGCGCTAAAAAATCTAAGAGAAAATGTAAAAAAAGATGGCTACTTAACAGATTTAGTCGATAAATATTTTGTCTCCAATAACCACAGAGTTGATCTCGAAATGGTTCCAGACTCAGATCTTATCAATAAAAAAGAGTCTGAACTAAGAAAGATTTTGGATAGCATCAAATCTTCAATGAGTAACAAGGAAAAATTAGATCTAGTTAATGAATCAAAAGAGTTAGCTAACAGACAAAATGCAATACCGAACAAAGATGTGTTGCCAAAACTTGAATTAAATGATGTTCCAAAAAATATTAGTTTTCCAAAGACAACAAAATTAACTACATTTGGTTATTCACCTACCTTTTACGAACAACCAACAAATGGATTAACTTATAATTCTGTAAGCAAAGATCTAACTCTAGAATCTCAAGAAGAGTTGAATAGCTTAATGATCTTATCAGCTCTATTAGGAAAAGTTGGTGCTGGTGATAGAGATCATGTACAGCTCCAAAAAGAAATTTCACGAATCTCAGGTGGTGTAAGTGTTTCTAATCATTTCTTCTATGATAAAAATGAAGAGTTGAAAGGAAAAACTACGCTTTCTTCTAAGTTTCTTCCTGAAAACACTACTGAGACAACAAAATTAATTTTTGAAATACTCAACAAAACAGATTTCACTCATCATGAAAGAATTAAAGAACTGATGTTTCAGAACTTTATGGGCTTCCAACAGTCTATTGTTGAAAATGGCCATAGATTTGCAATGCTGGGAGCCAGCGCAAGTCACAATAAGTTATCTCATATACAAGAGTCGCTTGGAGGATTGAGTGCAATCTCAAAATTTGCTCCATTTGTAACCCAGCAAGATGATGCCATGAAACAAGAGATTGAAAAAGTTGCTAACACTTATAAAAAATTAGATTCAACGAAAAGCGAATTGCTATTCGTTTCTAATAATAAGCTCAACAAAAATCAAATAAATGAAATTAGAGCAATTGATTTTAAAAAAGATGGGCAAAGCAAGATAGAAGTTCCATTTACAAAGATATTCAATAAGGTTGTTTTTCCAATAAATACTCAAGTAAACTTTTCAGCCATGTCAATGGATGCGCCCTTATATGATATTAAGGAATCACCAAAATTTCTCATACTTTCCAGTCTTCTTAGAAATGAATTCCTACACAAAAGAGTAAGAGAGCAAGGTGGTGCTTATGGTGGTGGTGCTTCTTATGATCCATTCTCAGGAACCTTTAAGTTTTTCTCTTATAGAGATCCACGATTTATAGAAACAATAGAAGATTTTCAAAGTGCTTTAAGTTGGGCATCTCTTGGTAGTTTTGACGATGATATGATTCTTGAAAGTAAACTTTCTGTTCTGTCTGATATCGACAAGCCTTCTTCACCTGCTGGTGAAGCATTTAAAGATTACAGATTATCTGGTGAAGGTAAGACGCAAAAAATGAGAGAAGACTACAGAAAGAATATTTTTTCTGTTTCAAAAGATGATTTGGTAGAAGCAGCGAATGGTCTTAAAAATAAACCTTATAGTGTTTTTTCAATAATTAATCCTAATTTAGAAAAAATTGCTGCAGAGCATGATTTCTTAATTAAGAGAATTTAAAAAATATCCCAAAAACTTTTTCTCTCTTTTAAAGGACAATTTTTTATTTGTCTTTCGTATCGAACAGCATTGTATTTAACTTTTTTTGCAACATCTAAAAGCCAATCTTTGTCTTTGTAACTTCTTCTTTTATAGCCACCATACCCTTCATGATAAGCAAGATAGAGTTTATCCACTTCGTAACTTCTTATTCTTACCGAAGATGCCTTGGATAGGTACCAACCAATGAAATCTACTGAATTATCAAAGTTGCTTCTATTAGCCCTATTCTGACCTGTCTCTTTCTGATACTGTTCCCATGTGCCCTCTATAGCTTGAGAATAGCCTTTGGCTGTTGTTGGTCTTTTCCATGGAATAAAGCCAAGTATTTTTTCTCTATCAGGTGCTGCTTTCGAATCAAATGAAGATTCTTGTCTAATAATTGCCATAACAGTGCTTGGATCTGCATTCCATTTTTTCTTAGCACTCATTAATGAATCAACCCACTTAGGATTTTCTTCAAGAATGTCGCAAATATCGTCTTGATTGCTTGGGATACTGTTCGCACAACCTGACAAAATAAGTAACGTAAGAAGTATTAGTACTTTTTTCATATCTTTAAAAATTCATTTAGTTTTGTTTCAGTAATTAATTCTATTCCAAGATCCAAAGCTTTTTTATACTTTGAGCCAGCTTTTTCTCCATAAATTAAAAAATCAGTATTAGAGCTTATGCTGCTTGATGGTACTCCACCTTTTGATTTGATTATATCTTTTAGTTCATCACGACTATAGTTTTCAAAGGATCCAGTTATTACAATTCTGATTCCATCTAAATGACTATCAGCTGAGGCAACAAAACTTTCAATTTCAATCTCATTAAGCAGCGCATCAACCCCAACAGGATCATTCTCAAAAAATTTAATAATATTTTTTGCTACTACCCCTCCAATACTATCAAGCTGCATTAAATCTTCAAAAGATGCACTTCTTAAATAATTAAATTCTTTAAAGTGCCTAGCCAAAGAGGATGCTGTAGTTTCTCCAACTTCAGGTATACCCAGTGAATTTATAAACGTTTCGAGCTTAGGTCTTCTTGAGTTGTCTATACTTGCAAAGAGGTTATCGATAGATTTTTTTCCAAATCCTTCTAAGCTTTTTAGTTCAGATTCATATCTTTTCAATTTAAAAAGATCTGCAACTTGTTTCACATAACCAAGCTTGATTAGGTGTGTATTTATTTTGTAACCCAAACCATCAATATTCATCGCTTTTCTTGAAACAAAGTGCTCGAAATATCCAAATAACTGATCGGGGCATTGCATGCCTGCATCACATCGTAAAAAAGGGCCTTCTGCTTTTAAAGTATTACCGCATGAAGGACAATATTCTGGAATTTTAACTAAACTTTCAGAACCATCACGAATGTCTAAATTAACTTTGGTGATTTGTGGTATGACGTCACCAGCTCTTTTAACTAAAACAGTGTCATTTACTTTTATATCTAGCCTTTTTAATTCATCCATATTATGCAAGGTGACATTTGAGATATTTGCACCAGATATCAAAACAGGTTCAATAGTTGCATAAGGAGTAACTATACCTGTGCGGCCGACAGAAAATAAGACATCATTAACCTTTGAATATTTTTCTGATGCCGGAAATTTCCATGCGACTGCCCATCTTGGAGCTTTAGAAACAAATCCCAATTTTTCTTGTAGTTTTGATTCATTTACCTTTACCACAGCTCCATCTATTTCATAATTTAACGAATCTCTTGAATCTAGAATTTTCTTTACAGCTTTAGTAGCCTCAGCAGCATCACCAAAGGTGATTAAATCATTTCTGGGCAAGCTATTTTTTTCTAAAAATTCTAAAAATTCTTGATGGCTGTTAATTTCTAAATCATCAGAATGGCCACCAAGAGCATACAAAAATATATTCAATGGTCTTTGCTTAACAATTTCAATATCTAGATTTCTGAGCGTACCTGCAGCTGCGTTTCTTGGGTTAATAAATGCTTTGCCCCCACTATTTTCAATATTCTTATTTATAAGATTAAAATCATCTAAATTAAAAAATACTTCACCTCGTAATTCGATTATTTTTGGAATATCAATAGATAGTGTTTGAGGAATCTTTGAAATAGTTTTGATATTTTCAGTCACAACTTCTCCTACCTCACCATCCCCTCTTGTTACAGCCTTTGTGAGACTGCCCTCTTCGAAAGTTAATGAAATACCAATGCCATCAAATTTAGGCTCTACCGCGTAAACTAATTTTTCAACATTTATCCTTTTCTGTATTCGCTCTTCAAACTTATTGAAATCATCCTGATTAAAAACATTAGCCAGAGACAACATTGGTTTTAAATGGGTGTGTTTTTCAAAACCTTTCGAGGGTTTTGAGCCAACAGTTTTTGAAGGAGAGTCATTGCTAGCACCCTCCTCAGCTTCCAGTGCTTTTAGTCTTTGATAAAGTGCATCGTACTCTGCATCGCTGATCTCTGGATTATTTTCAGCATGGTATAAGAAATTATGTCTTTCTATTTCTTTTTTTAATTTTTTAATTTCATCCTTAACTGACATAAGAACCTGTTTTCAAATCAACCTTGCTAGCAGTATCTTTATAATTGCTAATTGTTTGTTCTGACAGAGAGTTAAAATCATCATCTAGTAGTTTCATTTCAAATGCTTCTGAAATTTTTCTTCCAATACTTAACATTTGATCAAATGTTTTAGTTACGTTTCTTTGCCCTTTTAAATGAAGAACGATTGTCATTAAAGAAATTGCCATATTTTCACTGAATCTTCCTGGTTGCTCCCCGTTCAAAATTTTAAAACCTTTATGATTGGAAGAATCTGCTGATTCAAAGTAACCATCTTTATAGACTAGATCATTAACTGAGAGTTTTTGTTTAATTAAATCAAGTTCTGGTTGGTTATCTAGCTTGGCAGCAAGATGCAAGACAATAAATTTTCCTTCATTTTCATCCGTAAGTTTAAGTTCTGCTTGTTTAGGTATTCTGACTTCATTAACTTCTTCCTCAATAGTCTCAACAGATTCTTCTTTTTTAAAAAAATTAAAACTTCCACCTAAATTCTTTGAGAGTTTGATATTACCTCTTTCTTGATAAATCTTGTAAAGCTTGTAGGAAATGATGCCAAATAGAATTAAGGCAAAAATTGCATAGATTATATATTGATAAAGTGGGTTCAAGATTGTGCTAGCTCCATCGCTTGCTCAACATCTACAGATACAACTTTTGATACACCCAAATCTCTCATTGTGACTCCAAGTAGATGTGTGCTTTTTTCCATTGAAATTTTGTTATGAGTGACAAAAATAAACTGAACTTTTTCTGACATTTCATTTACAAGATTTATAAATCTTGAGGTATTTTCATCATCAAGAGGTGCATCAACTTCGTCTAGCAAACAAAATGGCGCTGGATTGATTGAGAATAGTGAGAAAACAAGAGCTAAAGCAGTTAAAGCTTTTTCACCGCCTGAAAGTTGTGATAATTTTGTATTCTTTTTTCCAGGCAATCTAGCCATGAGCATCAAACCTGAATCTTCCGTCTTGTCTAAAAGATCAAGTTTGCAGAAGCCTCCACCAAAAAGTTTGGGAAACATTTCTTCAAGATGTTTGTTTACTGAATTTAGGCAATCATGAAATGACTTGTTAGATTCTCGGTCAATCTTCTTAATTGCTTCATCTAATTTATTTAAAGATACTTCTAGTTCTTCAATTTGTCCTGATAGGACTTCTTTTCTCTGTACTTCTGCTTCTAAAGTTTCAGGAGCAGCAAAATTTATTGGGCCAAGATTCATTATTCTTTTTTGAAGTTTTTCAAGATCTAAGACAATATCTGCCCTTTCTCCCTCAATATCCTTAATATCTTCAAAACTATTAAGTTTTTCTTGTTTTTCTTTTACTTCTATTTCAATACTTCTTTTATTAAGTTCTTTCTCATTTCTTTGATGAACAATACGATCTTTTTCTGTTTCTAATTTTGTTATTTCTGATTCATGATTACGAAGCTCTTCATTAGAACTATCTTGGCTAGCCTTAAGCTGCATAACCTTCAATTCCTGATTCTTTCTTAATTCAATAAAACTTGTTAGTTCAGACTTCTCTTTATTAAGGTCTTTTTTGAGAGCATCTATATCTGAAATGATTTGTTGGTTTCTTGCTGAAAACTGTTTCTTAAGCGATTCGATTTTTTCTGAAGCATCACCACTCTGCCCCTGCCCATGTTCATACCCTTTTTGCCAAAAGCTTTTAAAACTATCAGTTAGGTTTTCTTGGTCTTTGTTAGTTAATTTAGATTCAAGTCTTGTTAATGCTTTTTTTGCATCAGTTTTAATTTGCTCAACAACACTTGCATCTAATTCGTCAATTTTGCTGGCCGAAGAACCAAGTTCTTTTGATAAATCATCTAAATTACCAAGGTTTTTCTTTTCTTCGTTAATAAGATCATTGATTCGTATATTTACTGCTCTTTCTTTTTCTTCTACTAATGAGATTTTTGCTCCTGCTTCAAAAAAACTTCTTTGCTCTTCTTCAAGTTGCTTCAAACCCTCCATCAATTTTGTTTTCACAACATCTCTTTTTGCAACAAAATTTAACCTGTCCCCATCAATTTTTTCTAGATCTTTATCAATAGAGTCATTTTCCTTTTGAGATTCATTCATTGAAGCAAGCAAAGCTTTAAGATCTTCATTTACTATAAATTTTTGGAATTCTTGTTCTTTAATTCGAAGTTTCTTATATCTTGAAGTTAGGTTTGCCTCTGCTTTCAGCCTACGAATAGATCTTTTTACTTCATCCTCAAGATCTTTTAGCCTCGAGATATTTTCTGAAGTTCTTCTTATTCTAGATTCTGTTTCTCTTTTACGTTCTTTATATTTAGATATTCCTGCTGCTTCTTCTACATAACTTCTTAGCTCTTCTGGTTTTGCACCAACGAGACTGGATATTATTCCTTGTTCAATAATTGCATAACTATTTCCACCCAATCCTGTTCCTAGAAATAGGTCTTGAACATCTCTTCTTCTTGCTACTGTATTGTTAATAAAATAAGTGGACTGTCCATCTCTACCCATTTCTCTTTTAACACTTACCTCATCAAAATTCAGATACTCTCCGCCTAAGAAATTTTCTGAATTATCAAATGAAAGCTCTACTGAACAATGACTGACTGGCTTTCTTGAGTCAGAACCATTAAAGATTACATCTTGTAAACTTTCGCTTCTTAAGCTCTTCGCTGAAAGTTCACCTTTTACCCATTTGATAGCATCTATGATGTTTGATTTGCCACATCCATTAGGGCCAACAATCCCACACATGATTCCAGGAAAATCAATTTCAATTGGGTCAACAAAACTTTTGAACCCTGCTAATTTTAAGCTTTTAAGTCTCATTTAGATTTTTTTATAGTATATGTGGTTACAAGCAATATAGATATAATTAAGATCATTAAAGGGACTAGAAATAGTGTTTTATTATCGTCTAAATCAGTTTTTAATATCACATAATCGCCATATCGTTTTTCCATCAAGTCAAAAATCTCCTCATTTGAATAGCCTATGTTTATAAGCTCAGCTATTTCCTCTTTTAGGTCCTTAGAAATAGGAGCATTTGAGCTACTTATGTTGCCATAGGAACATTTTGGGCAACGTATATTATCAGATAAGTAATTAAGTCTTTTTAACTCTTCAGGATTCAAATTTGAGTATAAGTTTTCAGCGCAAAGAGAAAAAGGTAATGAAAGAGCCACTATAAGCTTAAAAATATTGAGCAAATTTTTCATTCCAAACCTCCATATTTACTTCTCCTATCCTATGACTAACAATAACACCATCTATTACTAAGAAAGTTTCTGGTGCACCTGTAACACCTAATTTCAAAGAAAAACTACCAGATAAATCATGTACAGAAAAACTATAAGGGTCCCCATTATCAATTAAATATTTTTCAGCATTAAAATCTTGATCTTTATAATTAATGCCAACTAACTCAACGTCTTTTGATTCTGTTACCTTCTTAAGAAATGGGTGCTCAACAAGACATGTTATACACCAACTTGCCCACACATTTAGAAGTACTTTGCCTTCAAGGAGCGACTCAACAGCAACTTTATTGCCATTAAGGTCGTATAAATCTTCTGATATATAAAGTTTTTTACCTTCTTGATTTTCAATAAGGTCTATCTCGTTGGTTTGCATCAAAGATGCAGTGAATGTGCTTATTAGAAAAACCAATAGAGCCATTATTAAAACTAAAAAAGATCTAGTAGCCATGTCTTCTTATTGTCCCATAAAGCATTGATAAGAGTAAGATGATCGATGAGATCCAGATCATCATAATTCCATAATTAATGGAAAATCTTATAGACCATGAACCATCCTGGTATCTATCCCCAAGGACAATGTGGTAATCCTTGATAATTGATGTTGAGATGCCTGTTTCAGATGTGATAACACCACCAACTTTATACACTCTTTTCTCAGATATCAGGCTTTTTTCATTAGATGTTTCATTAACTGAAAATCTAGCCACAACAGTATCGAAATTTTCTTTACCTTCGATATTGATAGAATTTAGTTTGAGAGTAGAACCTGAGAATTCTACCTGATCTCCTGGTTTAAGTTTTACATCTATGCTTTCAGAGTATTGATGGTTTGCAAGGACAGCTAAGGTAAGCATTACTACAGATAAATGCCCTAAAACCTTATGCATGATTTTGATATCTTTGGTTGTTGTTAGCTCTACTAATGCCCGCATCAATAGAATTACCAGCACCAAGCACACAAAGATTAAGCTCAAATTAATTGGACTTAGATCAGTACTAAATAAAACTAAAAAAATTAAGGCAAAAACCCCTAGAAGTAATAAAGTATTTTTCTTGTTTGCCTTTAGATTGCTCAGAAACTGTTCAGCAAGAAAAAGTCCTATCAAAACAAATACAAGTGGACTTATCAAACTAGAGAAATAATCAGGCCCTATGCTCAACTTTTGTTCATAAAATACTTCTGTAACTATCGGATAAAGAGTGCCTAAAAAAACTATTAAAAGAATAACTAACAGGACGATATTGTTAAGAAGAAGCAGGTATTGCTTTGACATAAGTTCTGGCCAATTACTTTTTAAAAGAACACTCTTAGAAAAAAATAATCCGAGCGATGAAAAGGCAAATATGGCAAATAAACTTAGTAAAAAAACTCCTCTGGAAGGATCGGAGGCGAACGAATGTACACTATTTAAAATTCCAGATCTAACTATGAATGAGCCCAAGATAGATAGGAGGAAGGTGCTAATACCAAGGAATACCATCCAAGACAAAAGTATTTTATTTTTACTATAAATTAATGAATGTGTAAAAGCTGTTCCTGCTAGCCAAGGCAACAAAACTATATTCTCAACAGGATCCCAGAACCAGTAACCTCCCCAGCCAAGCTCATAGTAAGCCCATATTGAACCCAGCAAGATTGCAAGCGTAAGAGTAAACCAAGACAAGCCAGCCCAAAACTTAAGCTTCTTAAATAGTTCTTTACCGAATCCTCTAAACATGCCGGCAATTACAAGACTAAAAGTAATAGCGTAAAGAACATAACCGGTAAAAAGAACAGGAGGATGAATTGCAAGCAATGGATCCTGAAGCAATGGATTAAGATCAGTTCCGTTATTAGGCTCTACATCAAAAGTTAAAAATGGGTTAGAAGTAAATATCTGGAATAATAAATAAAAGAACAGAATAAACGCTGCCGTAGCATTAGATATAGGCATCCATTTCTCTTCCCAAAAAAACCAATTATTGAGAACCATACAACCCGAAAGAAGCAAAATCATAAGTAAAAATGAGCCCTCATGGGCCGACCAGAAAGCAGAGAATTTATAGTAAGTTGGTAATAAATTACTGGAATTTTCGAAGACATATATGAAGGCAAAATTATCTTGCAAAAATTGAAAAGATAAATAAGCACAAGCGATAAATAGTACAGAAAAATTTGCTAAAGTTAGCTTGCTTCCAAGGTGTATAAATTTTTTATTCAGTGAAGCGTAAAATATAAAAGCACATAGCAAGGCTGAAAAAGATAATAGAATATTACCAAAAAAATCCGGCTGAATATTAATTTTGCACCTCTAGTTTGATAGGCATATAGTTTTCATCGTGTTTTGCAAGAATTTCATATGCAATGAATTCATTTTTGCTTAGAAAGCCTGAGGCGACTACACCGCTATTTTCTTTAAAAAGGTTTGGTAAAACTCCGCTGTAAATTACGATTATTTCATTCTCAAAATCAGTGACTATGAAACTTACATTTAAATCTTCAAGCATCTGCAAACTATCTTCTTTTACCATTCCCCCTAATTTAAAGTTTTCAAGATCTTGTATTTTGCTTTCTTTAACTTCTGTAGGTGTGAGATAAAGATCAATATTGTCTTCTAATGCTTTCAAGATAAAAAAAGTGATCGCTCCCAATGACAACAGAAAGAAAAAAATCAAATAGATTCTATTTAACCTGTTTTTTCTAATCATCTAAATCTTCCTGACAATTTTTTAGCATATTTAGATATCTTATATATGAACTAAGACATAAAATTAAAATAAAAGAAATTGACAGAAAGTAAGTAAATATTACTGTCTCTATGCTATCCATTAATTATTTCCCTCATCATAGCTGTCTTGCCAGTTCTATTTAAAATCTCATATTGAATGTTTCTTGCAAAAATATGAAATGACATGAAAAGGAGAGAGACAAGCATCATTGGCAAAGCAATTAACATTTCTGAATCTATCGCACTCCCAGAAGTGGTGATGCTTGCATTCTGATGCAATGTATTCCACCAGTTAACTGAAAACTTTATTATTGGAATATTCACAGCACCTATTATGGCAACAATACTAAGAATCTGATCAGCAGTTTGCCTGGAATTAAATGAAGACCTTAAAGCCACCAGACCTATGTACTGAATTAGAAGGATAAATGTTGATGTTATTCTGGCATCCCAAACCCAGTAAGTGCCCCATGTGGGCTTGCCCCATATAGAACCTGACATGAGTACAATTGCAGTATATACAAGGCCTATGCTTATTGCAGCATTTAAGAATATTGCAGCTATCTTTGTTCTCCAGACAAGAAAAATAAAACCATTTACAGCTAAAAATATATATATAAGTTCGGACAAAATAGCAGAAGGCACATGAATAAATAAGATTCTATATATCTCGTTTTGTTCGATATCAGCTGGCAAAATATAAATAGCAAAATAAGCTGAAAAAATGAAAGCAACTAAACCTATCAAGAATGAAGGAAATGCTGTTGCACCACAGAATTTATAAACCCTGTTAATTAAGAAATATTTTGCTACATATTTATACATTACTTGCTCTGAATCTTTAATATTTGAATAATTGCATAATTAATGAATGTGGCAGAAAAGATAAAATAAGCCATTAAAAAATTTAAGTTTGGCATTATCTTGCCAGCAATAAATATCTCTTCAACAAGAATTATAAATGGTATTAAAAGTGGAATAATCAACAAAGCATTTAATGAGTTATTCCTTTTGATTGATATAGCACTGCCTAAGTTAAAGAAGAAATATAAAGTGCTAAGCATCACTATATAAGCAAAGATGAGCTCCAGCAGGTAATTGTCATTGAATCCGTTTATTAGAAAAGCTAATAGAGTCATTGGGAGGTAAACTAAAATTAAATTAGCTAGGTACTTGGCAAATAAATAGAAAATTAAACTTTCAGTTTCGCATAACTTCTGCTCTATATAACCAGTTGCATAATCATCCTTAAATGTACTTTCCGAGATAATGAAGATCGTAATAAATGATGCTATAAATGAACTTACATAGGTTAGGCTTTCGTCAAAATCTAGGAGGAAAAATATTAAGAAAATAATTCCAAATATGGATAAGGGTAAATAAATATTTTTTGGGATCAGAAAAATTAAGCCAAATTCTCTCCTTAGATCTTTAAACATTCTTCTCCAATAAAATCTTATTACTCGTTGCAAGGATTTCTTGGTGGTTTGCCAAGATAATACATCCATGATTTTGCACATGCTGATCAAGAATCTTTTTTACAGCTTTAACTGATTCTTCATCGAGACCAGCAAAAGGCTCATCTAATATCCAAGTTTTAGTATTTGCTGCAATAACTCTTAACAAAGCTGCTTTTCTTTTTTCTCCATACGAAAGATTAAAAAATTTCTGATTTTTAAATTTATTTAAACCAAAGTTTTCAAATAATTTTTTATCCATACTCAAACCTAGGATATTAAAATTTTCTCTAAGGGTAATTTCCTCAACAAAACCATTTTTATGGCCTAAATAAGATACTGAATTTTTAAATTCTTCCGATGGTATAAGCGAATCAGACGGAATCAGTCCTGCGATTATTTTTAATAAAGTAGATTTTCCAGAGCCATTCACTCCTCTTATTTCATAGATAGATTCAGCTTTAATATCAAAGCTAATATCTGAGAACAGCATACGACCGTCAATCTCGTAATCTAAATTTGTGACTTTATATAGAACCATTAAAAAAAACTTCAGGACTGCTATGAATTAATGACAAATGAATCCTGTTCATATGGTATTATTTTACCAGTAGAAGTCTATCAAGAGGAGTTTAAATGAGGGTTCTTATAATATTTTTTATTACATTATTTACATTAGCAGAAGATTATTTTCCAGATGAGAATTGGGAAACAGCATCAGTTGAAGAAGTTGGTCTTGCTGAAAACAAGGTTGCTGAGTTATTTGAAATGACCTTTGAGGACGATGCTACGATGAGTGCTGTCCTAATTAAAGATGGTTATATTGTGCATGAACAGTATGCAGATGGTTTTGATCAAAACTCGTTTGGAACATCATGGTCTACTGCAAAGAGCTACTACGCTGCTTTAATTGGAATATCTCTTGATCGAGGAGAAATTGATAGCTTAGATGATCCTGTCAGCAAGTACGTAGAATCCTATCTAACTCCAGAAAAAGAAAATATAACTATCAGACAAATTCTGAATATGACAAGTGGTCTTGAATTTCCATCACATGAACACGAAATGATGTTTTTAGAAGCAGATCATGTTAAATACGCTGAAAAAGTAGGAGTTGAAAACCCTCCAGGTGAAGTATTTCAATACAACAATGTAAATTCCATGATGATTGGTGAAATCCTTAAAGGGGCTACAGGAAAAACAGCAAAAGTTCTTCTAGATGAACGAATCTTTAGCCAGATTGGTCTAGAAAACTATACAGCTTGGGAAGATAGTGCTGGTAATACTATGACCTACTGCTGTTTAGATATGTCTGCAAGAGATTACTCTAAATTCGGTTTGCTCTTTAATAGAGATGGAAAGTGGAAAGATAAGCAAATCATTTCAAAAGATTACGTCGATGAATCACTTCAACTTTACTGGGGAGCTACACCTGATATGGGTTGGAGTCATAGTGATACCAGGGGTTACAGTCTGCAATGGTGGATATCAAAATTCGATGATGATGCAAAAATCTATAATACGAGTGGTAAATTTGGGCAATTTATTTTTATTGATAAAGAACGAGATGTTGTCTTTACAAGAATTACTAAATACCGACCATCAGAAGGAGATGTGCAAAAATGGGGCGCACTAGGTTATCTAAGATTTTTAGGTAGTATCAACAGAGCATTAGTAGTTTCAAGATTCTTGATGGATCTTGGTTTAATAAAACTTGATGATGGTAGTGTTTCCACTCCCTATACGACAGCCGATGGAGAATCAAAAGAATTCTATGAAAACTATGTAAAGATTATCGATAGAATGGCTGACCTAGAAAAAGATGGTTAGATTTTTACTAATATCACTTTTTTCACTTTCGATAAGTGCATCCCAATCAATCAATCAAGATGTTATTGCTGAATTAAATGACATGATTATGGGTGATTCAGCTACCCAAGCTTTGATCGTCTCGCATAATGGCAAAATTCTTCTTGAAGAGTACGGAGAAGGATATAACAAAACTGACTTTGTTACATCGCAATCGATCGCAAAAGCTTTTTATGCAGTACTGTTTGGTGTTGCGATTGAAAAAGGCTTATTAAATGAGTTGGATGAGCCTATTAAAAACTATTTACCTGTTTGGAAAGATGATGAAAGAGGTAAAATTACTATAAGAAATCTTCTTGAAATGAAATCTGGTCTTTATAGAAGTGAGTCATGGAATGAAGAAATGTTTCTCTCCAGCAATAACTTAGACTTTGCCCTGAATGTAGAGTTAGTGAATAAGCCTGGCGATCTTTTTGAATATAATAATGTTAATACAGCGTTACTTGGCCCTGTAATAGAACAGATCTTTAATGCTTCACCTCATGAAGTTTTGAAGAAAGAAATCTTAGAGCCCTTGGAAATAACAGATTATGGTTTGTGGAAGGATCATGCTTTAAATGATGTTACCTTTCATGGCATTGATATGGCACCAATGGATTTTATTAAATTTGGTCAACTGTATGCTCAGAATGGCGTGTGGAATGGTCAACAGATTATAAACAAGCAGTTTCTAGAAGAATCAATTCAACCAATTTCTGAAGGTCCAGGTGAGTTCTATGGTATGCACACATCAATTAGAAAAATTACAGAAACTAAAAGACTTTTAGTAAAAGAAGGTTTTAATGGACAATACCTCTTTGTTATACCTGAACATGATCTGGTTGTAGTTAAATTTACTAAGTATTTACACAATAGAGATAATGGATACGTTATAAGTTTAGGGCCTATGGATTATTTACTTTGGCTCCCATTCTCATGGTTAAAAGCAATAGGCGAGGCTTTTGCTGGTGATGGTGAAACTAGCACAGAGGATACAAGTGATGGCGGCATTAATATGCCTGCCACAATGTCAGTGAAAGATAAGTTTAATTGTCCCAATACAACAACTGATAAATGCCCACCAGTGCAAAAAATGCAAGATTTGGTATTCGGGCTTGTTGAAGCTGAGGACTAATCCCAAGTTAAAACAACTTTACCTGCTTTTCCTGAGTTTAGAAGGTCAAAGGCTGTTTCAAATTCTGAGTAATGAAACTTGTGGGTAATTACTTTTTCAATATTAAGGCCTGAATCAATTAGAGCCATGCCCTTGTACCAAGTTTCAAAAATTTCACGGCCGTAAATAGCTTTTAAGTTCAAAGCTTTAAAGATTGCTTTTGAAAGATCGAATTGAATTTTATCTGATGGAAGACCTAACAAAGAAACATTACCTCCCATAATCATTGCGCTCATCATTTGGTCTATTGCTTGTTCTGAACCAGACATTTCTAAACCAATATCAAACCCCTCCTTTATGCCCATTTCTGTCATTTTTTCTTCAAGACTTCCTGTAAGAGGATTTAAAACCTCGACATCACAAACTTTTTTTGCAAGCTCTAATCTATGATCATTTATGTCAGTTAAAAGCACTTTTCTTGCTCCAACATATTTTGCAATAGCTGCTGACATGATACCTATTGGGCCTGCTCCGGTCACTAAGACATCCTCTCCGACAAGATCATAAGATAGAGTGGCATGTACTGCATTTCCAAAAGGATCCAAAATTGATCCTATTTGATCAGAGATACTATCTGGTAGGTTCACAACATTTCTTGCTGGGACTGAAATAAACTCTGCAAAGGCACCATCTCTATCAACTCCAATGTTTACTGTTTCAGGATCTAAATGTAGTTTACCGGCTTTGGCATTCCTGCTGTTTTGTCCGGTTATATGAGATTCAGCTGATACTCGATCGCCTATTTGGAAATTTTTAACGTCTGGGCCTACTTCAAAAACTTCGCCCATAAACTCGTGGCCTACAGTCATTGGTGTCTTAATAGTGCTACTTGCCCAGTTATCCCAATTCCAAATATGGAGGTCTGTTCCACAGATTGCAGTTGTTTTAACTTTGATCAGGACATCATCGTTCCCGATTTTAGGCACATTAACATCAGAGAGAACTAACCCTATTTCATCTTTTGCTTTTACTAATGCTTTCATATAACTTTTAGCGATTTTCCAACCTCTTCAAATATCTCTATTGCTTTATCAAGCTGATTTTTTGTATGTTCGCTTGTTAATTGTAGCCTAATCCTTGCTTGTCCTTTTGGCACAACAGGGTAAAAGAAACCAACGGCATAGAGGCCTTTCTCTAGTAAAGCTGCTGACATCTTTTGAGCTATTTCTGCATCTCCAAGCATTACTGGGGTTATGGGGTGTGATTCTCCTTTGAGCGTAAATCCTA
>ERZ802830.472-NODE-472-length-40081-cov-7.58032_pt1 | contig 40081 bp, 33 predicted proteins | sample MGYA00345654_ERZ802830 | MGnify/ENA primary metagenome ERZ802830 (study PRJEB30503, sample SAMEA104212375) | marine metagenome | biome: Westerlies Biome; feature: [SRF] surface water layer (ENVO:00010504) within the epipelagic zone...; material: water... | reverse complement strand
CAAACTTGAACGAGTAACCAAGAGCCGCCCAGCTAAAGTAGGTTACGGCACTGCGTTCAACACCCGCTTCGCTCAGCCAAATAGACAAGGTCGAGAAAATAAGTAACAACGGCAGCCCTGCTGAGAAGCCGAGAAACAACATGGCCAGCACACGGGGATGTGTGTACATCGACTTTGAGTCAAGAAAACCTTGCATCTGAACTATCCAGCTTGATCTGTCATTCCCGGTGGGAGGCTACTGACGGTCAAACACGCTGAAGCCCACGACACTATTGCCCGGACCATGGCCGTCATCACTACAAGGACTGTACCCATAAACGAGCAGAAACAAAAAGCCCCGCCAGAGCGGGGCTTTTCTATTTAGGCAGGAAACTGATAATCCTCGAATATCTCTCTGAGTTTCATCTTCTGGATCTTACCCGTCGCCGTGTGTGGCATCTCCTCGATGTACTGCACATCGTCTGGAATCCACCATTTCGCGATTTTTCCGTCGAGGAAGGTCTTAAGCTCATCTGGGGTCACATCCCCCTGTCCATTCTTAACCACAACCAGAAGAGGCCGCTCACCCCACTTTGGATGAATGCGACCAATAACAGCTGCTTCAGCCACCATGGGATGACCTGTGGCACAGTTCTCCACCTCGATCGATGAAATCCATTCACCGCCCGACTTAATAACGTCCTTGGTACGGTCGGTGATAGACACATTACCTCGCGCATCGATGGTGGCAACATCGCCGGTCTCGAACCAACCTTCTTCAGCATGCGCTGAGCTACCTTCAAGTTTGAAGTAGCTGGAACAGATCCATGGACCACGAACTTTGAGTGCGCCAAAGGCAACACCGTCCCAAGGAAGCTCGTTGTTGTCATCATCGGTGATCTTCACCTCGACCCCAAAGATTGGCTGACCCACATTGGTCCGCATGGCAGCAAACGAATCAGCATCATATTGATGGCGACGCGCACCAGATGAATTAGAGGTACCAAGCGGACTCATCTCGGTCATGCCCCAGGCATGGCGAGTATCAACGCCGTAGGTATCGAATTCTTCCATAACCGACAATGGGCAAGCGGAGCCGCCCACGACCACTCGCTGAAGCGTCTCTACTCGCTCACCGCTTGAGCGCAGATGCGCCAGAAGGTTCAACCATACAGTAGGAACACCCGCCGACATGGTGACCCCTTCTTCGTTAATTAACGTGGCCAACGTGGGCCCGTCGCCCATTTTGTTACCCGGCATCACCATCTTGGCACCCGCGACAGGGCAGGCATAAGGGTTGCCCCAGGCGTTGACATGGAACATGGGAACGATAGGAAGCACGACATCGGCCGAGGAAATGTTCATCGAATCAGGCATCATCGTGGCATAGGTATGCAACACCGTTGAACGGTGGCTATACAAAACGCCTTTTGGATTCCCGGTCGTGCCCGACGTGTAGCACAGTGCACAAGCGTCATTCTCATCAACTGTCGGCCATATGTAGGTATCAGCCTGCCCTTCTAGCAGGTGTTCGTAGCAATGAACAGTGGCGACGCTAGTCTCAGGCATGTGCTCAGGCGTTGTCATGACAACCCAACCCTTCACCCCAGGACACTGAGGCGCAACCTGCTCGATTAGAGGCCAGAAATCAGGGTCTAGGAAAACGTATTGGTCTTCCGCGTGGTTAATTATGTAAACGATTTGCTCTGGGAATAGGCGCGGGTTAATCGTGTGACAGACGTATCCCGAACAGGCGGATGCGTAATAGGTTTCAAAGTGGCGATAGTCGTTCCACGCGAGCGTCGCAATGCGATCGCTCTGACTCAGCCCCCACCCATTCATTGCATTCGCCAGTTGGCGAACGCGAGCGAAAGAATCTGAGTACGTATAGCGATGGCGCGGGTTATCCCGCGTGACGGAGACGATCTCCTGTGCGCCATGAACACGCTCAGCATGTTCCATAATCGACGTAATCGTCAGTGGGAAATCCATCATCAAGCCTTGCATGATCTACCTCTCTATCTGGCTGTTATCGTTAGTATATTTGCGGTCTATGCCGCGAGTGACCAAATGCCGGCGTCTTGTTGCGCTCGGCCTTCAACTTCTAGTTTAAGCAGATGAGCAAGTAATGACAGCTGCGCCCATCGATGCATCGCTTCGGGGACGTCATCGTATACGGATACCACCAGTGTTTCGATAGATACGGGACCGCCCCTTTCGAGATTGGCGACGACCTTAGCCTCACGCATCAGTCGATGACGCACGAGCTTTTCAACCTCATCGCGACAACCGGGGATGACGTCACCATGACCTGGTGCAATGGCGGTCACGTTGTAATTCAACAGACGTTGCAATGATTCGATATACGCTTTCATGTTGCCACCCGGAGGCACGATAACCACGGTTGATCCGTTCATGATGTGATCGCCCGCAAACACCATCCCCTCTTCTTCCAATAAAAAGCAGAAATGATTATCCACGTGGCCCGGGGTATGTATGGCACGCACTGTCCAGTCATTACCGGTAAAGACAGCATCCTGTGTGAGGTGAACATCGGGCTTGAAGGTCAAATCCTGATGCTGATCATCCGCCGTCACCGCGCCAATCATGGGGACATTCAACTCACGCGCCAAATGCGCCGCCGCCGGCGAGTGATCTGGGTGCGTGTGCGTGCAAAAAATGTGGCTTATCCGACCATCACCCACACGCATGATGTGTTCAATATGCTCGTCAATCGCTGGACCGGGATCAATCACCGCTACGTTGTATGTGCCAATAAGGTAAGTATTAGTCCCGGGACCGGTCATCACGCTGGGGTTTGGTGCGACCAACCGTCGAATACGTGGAGATACCTGAACTGCCTCATCGTAGCCCTGCATGTCAGCTCACCAGCTGCGCAATAGTAACTGCGGGGTCGACATCAGCGTCGTAATCAACACCATCGACTTCAAATCCAAAGAGCTGCAAAAACTCTTGGCGGTAACCCGCAAAATCAGATAACTCATCGAGGTTGTCAGTGTTTATCTGATCCCACAGCCCAGCGACTTCTGCCTGAACCTCTGGTATGAGCTCAAGGTCATCCACGCGACAGCGACCTTCGTCATCCAGCGACTTATCCCCGTAAAGTGCTTCGCGGAACAGGCGATCAATCTGCTCGATACAGCCTTCGTGAGTGCCTCGCGCCTTCATGACTCTAAAGAGAATAGCAAGATAGATCGGCATGGCGGGAATGGCCGCCGAAGCCTGGGTAACGACTGCTTTGAGAACGGACACGCGCGCATCGCCGCCTTTTGCCGCCAATCGGTCGCGAATAGCAACAACCCGCTTATCAAGATCTTTCTTTGCCGCACCAATGGTGCCGTGCCAGTAGATGTCCCAGGTAATTTTCTCGCCGATGTAGGTATAGGCTGTGGTCTTTGCGCCATCGGCCAAAACACCGGCGTCGTCGAGCGCTTCAATCCACATCTGCCAGTCCTCGCCCCCCATGACGGCAACCGTATTGCCGATTTCCTCTTGAGAGGCGGGTTCGAGGTGAAACTCCTGAATGGTTCCCTTGTCAGTGTTGATGCCTTTTTGGACGGCCGCTGACCCGATGGGCTTCAAGGTCGATACGTGGACATCGCCTGTAACTGGGTGAGTGCGGCGCGGTGCGGCAAGACTGTAGACAACCAGATCGATCTGCCCTAAATCCTGTTTAATCAGATCGATAACGCTATCTTTGAGCTCTGCCGAGAAGGCGTCACCATTGATGCTCTTAGCGTACAGGCCGGCTTCGTCTGCATAACGATGAAACGCCGCCGAGTTGTACCAGCCGGCGGTTCCCGGCTTCTTCTCGTTACCTTCTTTTTCGAAAAACACGCCTATAGTTGATGCACCGGATCCAAAGGCCGCCGTGATGCGGGAGGCCAGTCCATAACCTGTCGATGCGCCAAGGACGAGTACCCGCTTGGGTCCACCGTTGACATCACCTTTCGATTTCACATGTTCAATCTGACGACGGACATTCTCATCGCACCCAACAGGATGTGTGGTGGTACACAGAAATCCGCGAACTTTAGGCTTGATAACCATGGACTTAACTCTCAGTCGAAATATCGGTGCAGAAGTCTAGCATGTGAGCACCGTTGTGTTAGACACTGACAACACGGTCTACGCCGTACCTATCGCTATAACATTTATAACTGCCGATACACTTTTTGGAGATCGATTATGGATACAGTAAATCCCATTTTGGGCGCCGCAGCACTTCTTGCCCTCTGGTCTACGCTTATGACCTTTATTCTCGTTGCCCGTCGCGTGGGTGCAGGCATGAAACTGTCAGAACTCCCGCCCGGTATGCGAGGCGTTGATGGTGAAGCATCGATGCCGCAGGGTGCCAACTGGACCGCTCATAACTACACGCATTTGATGGAGCAGCCCACGGTGTTTTATGCAGCGGTCATCATATTGGCGATGGCAGGTGACACATCGACCTACTCGCTTTACGCCGCGTGGACCTACGCAATATCTCGGATTGTTCATAGCTTCTGGCAAATGTACGTCAATACCATCACCGTGAGGTTTTTACTGTTCTTGATTGGTACTCTCGCGCTGACAATGCTGTCGGTTCATGCCGTCATGTTTACTGTCCTCTAGGACCTCTTTAGGGACCGATATTGTGCGGTTCAGTAAAAGAAAACGCCGGCTCTATCAGGGGCCGGCATATTTTTCCGCCCCCCCTACCGATGACCTTGCCTTCACCTCTAAAGATACCCTGCAATGAGCGCCAAGCCCTTATTTGCAGCTATTGAGACGGGCGGTACCAAATGCCTTGTTTCGGCAGGACGAGACCCGAACAGCGCAACGCGGCACCGAATAGAAACTACCTACCCGGACGAAACGGTGAGCGCCATTGAGCTCATCATTCTCGACGAAATCGGCCGCGACACCCTCGATGCAATTGGTATCGCAAGCTTTGGCCCGCTTAACGTAGATGCGAAGAGCTCAGATTACGGGCGCATAGGACCGACACCCAAACCTCTTTGGGAAGGGTTCAATCTTAGATCGCACCTACAACGGAGATTTGACTGCCCTGTCATGTCGGAGTCAGACGTCAACGGCGCCGCGCTTGCCGAGGCGGCGTGGCAACTCGATCGTCCTATTAACCACGTAGCTTACGTGACGGTGGGTACCGGTATTGGTGTAGGCGTAGTTCAAAATCACACCATCGCTAACGGACTTTCGCATCCAGAAATTGGCCACATTCGCGTCAAAAAACACGCAACTGACCACACATTCCCGGGCGTCTGCCCTTTTCACGGCGACTGTCTGGAGGGACTTGCCTCTGGACCCGCGATTCATTCGCGCTGGGGAGCCTCCCTGTCGGATCTGGGCACCGAACATCCAGCTCTCGCGCTGGAAGCGTTTTATCTTGGCCAGCTCGCTGTCAACCTGATTCTTCATCATCGACCCGAGGTCATCATTGTTGGTGGTGGTGTCTCGCAGACGCCCATGCTCCTAGAGAGGATGCGCACAGAGTGCCTAGCACTCCTCGGAGACTACCTACCCGAACTCGCCTGCGCAGATTCGATGGCCAAACTGATTACCCCCCCAAGGCTAGGTGAGGACTCCGGCATACTAGGTGCCTTTATGCTGGCCCAGCGCGCGTTCTCAACGGCAAATAATTCGTAATAAAATTACATAAATCGGGGTTTATTCCGTTTTATATCGCCATATTTGTATTTTTATTACATAATATACCCTTCTTAATCATTAGGTTTTACAGGCCATGCACGCCGATATTTTGCGCGTCACCCGCGCGATCGAAGAGCGCAGCAAAGACTTGCGTGACGACTACTTAAATGACGTCGATGCTATGCGTTTGGGGGCACCGGATCGCAAGCAGCTCAGTTGCGGCAATCTGGCGCACGGTATGGCCGCCTGCTCCACCGATGACAAGTCAGTAATTAAGCTCATGGATGCGGCCAACATTGGCATTGTGACGGCACATAACGACATGTTGTCAGCCCATGAGCCCTACAAAGACTATCCTGAGCGAATCAAAGCGGCGGCCCGGCGAATGGGCAGCACTGCACAGATTGCAGGTGGTGTCCCCGCCATGTGCGACGGGGTAACACAGGGGCAGTCGGGTATGGAGTTAAGCCTGTTCAGTCGCGACATCATTGCCCAAGCGACTGCGGTCTCACTGTCGCACCAGATGTTCGATGCGGCACTCCTCCTAGGTGTCTGCGACAAAATCATCCCGGGGTTACTCATTGGAGCACTTCAATTTGGTCACCTTCCCGTTATGACGGTCCCCGCGGGGCCGATGACATCCGGGTTGTCCAACAAAGAGAAAGTGCGAATTCGGCAGTTATTCGCCGAAGACAAAATTGGTCGCGATGAGTTACTGGAGGCTGAAAGCCAGTCTTACCACTCGCCAGGCACTTGCACCTTCTACGGCACAGCGAACAGCAATCAGGTCATGGTCGAAGCTATGGGCCTGCAGCTTCCCGGAAGTTCATTTGTGAATCCTGGTACACCACTTCGTGATGCGCTGACCGACTTTGCCGCCGAGCACATCACACGAATTACCGCCCAAAGCCGAGACTATCGTCCCATGGCAGAAGTGGTTGATGCTCGCGCTCTGGTCAATGCATTGGTAGCGTTGCTAGCGTCAGGGGGTTCTACCAATCACTGCATTCACCTCATTGCGATTGCGCGTGCCGCCGGCTATCGCATGAACTGGTCTGACTTCGATGCGATTTCGTCTGTCACGCCACTGATTGCCCGCGTCTATCCCAATGGATCAGCGGATGTGAATCACTTTCATGCCGCGGGTGGTACCGGAACCCTGTTCACCGCCTTGTTGGATGCAGGCCTCATGAACCCCGATGCAAAGACCTGTTTTGGCAATGGATTTGGTGACTTCTGTCAGGAACCAATGCTCGCAGATAATGGCATTGAGTGGCGCCCAGCCGCCAAAGAGAGTCTGGATCCTGAAATTCTTACGACCCCTGCAACACCGTTTGCCGCGAACGGTGGCGTCAAGCTACTTGAGGGCAATCTGGGCCGCAGTGTCATCAAGACATCCGCTGTTCAGAAACAGCATCACATTGTCGAAGCACCTGCTGTCGTGATTGATGATCAGGATGATCTGAAACCTCTATTTGAGGCGGGCGAACTCGATAAAGATTGTGTGGTGGTTGTGCGTTTCCAGGGTCCAGCCGCCAATGGGATGCCTGAACTGCACAAGCTGACACCTATGCTGGGGGTTCTGCAGGATAAAGGGCACAAGGTTGCCTTGGTAACCGATGGGCGAATGAGCGGCGCATCAGGTAAAGTTCCGGCAGCTATTCACTTGGTTCCTGAAGCATCGCAAGGTGGGCCGCTTGCTAAACTTCAGACAGGTGATGTGATTCGGCTGGATGCTACGACAGGTGACTTGTCGGCACAGATCGATGAATCAGTATTTAACGACAGGCCAGAAGCACAGGCACCCACTGTGCCGAGCACCGTCGGTCGCGGCTTGTTTAGCAACAACCGACTGGCCGTCAGTAGCGCCGAGGAAGGCGCGTCGTCGCTGTTTAGCTGAGGGAAGGTATGTCAGACGCGAGCTTGGGAGGTAAGCCCCACTACCTAGTCGGTGATATCGGCGGCACCAACGCGCGCTTTGCCTATGTAACCCCCGAGCAAGAACGACCCCTGCCACTTGCCAAATATCGTGTTGCCGATTTTCAGAACTTTGATGAAGTCATGGCACGACTCATCGCCGACTGGCACGAGCTAGGACTGCCTGCCGGGGGCCCCGAAAAGACCTGTTTGGCGGTAGCCGCGCCACCACACCTGGATACCATCAGTTTTACCAACAGCCCCTGGCGTTTTGATCGAGCCTTACTGAGGCGTTACCTCAAAAACTCTTCCATCGATATCATTAACGACTTTGCGGCCGTGGCGCGCGCGCTGCCTGCACTATCGCCTGCTGATGTTGAGCAGATTGGCGTCGGTGTTGTGGAGGCGGGGCACCCCATGGTGTCCATTGGCCCGGGAACAGGGACGGGCGTTGCCTCGGTGATCTTTGACAAGGCAGGGTCGCCTCTCGTCATCCAAGGCGAAGGCGGTCATGTGGACTTCGCACCCATCACCGACATGGAATTTGAAGTACTCAAGCGACTGCGTGCCCGGTTCGGACGCGTATCGATAGAGCGTCTGCTTTGTGGTGCTGGCATCGTGAACATCTATCAAGCACTGGCCGAAATTCGAGGTGTACAGCCTGAACTCTCAACACCGAGCGATATCGGCGCCGCAGCGCAAGAAGACGCCCCTTTAGCCTCTGAAGCAATGGCCATGTTCTTTGCGGTACTGGGCTCCTCGGCTGGTAATTTGGCATTGACCACAGGCGCCATGGGTGGCGTTTTTATTGCAGGGGGCATCGCTCCGCGATACATCGACTTGCTTCGCAAGAGTGACTTTCGTGCACGCTTTTTAGCCAAAGGTCGGTTTGCCGACTACAACACAAATATTGGCACGTTCGTCATCACACATGACGACCCGGGACTGCTCGGTGCAGCCCTCTGCCTTGGAGATAAGCTGTAAATGAATTCCGTGTCTTACGCATTTTTAGACAACGCGCCCGTGATTCCCGTCATCGCAATCCAAAAATTGGAGCACGCTGTGCCTCTGGCTGAGGCGCTAGTCGCCGGTGGCATTATGAATCTTGAAGTCACGCTGCGAACTGAACACGGTCTCGCGGCGATCGGCCTGATTAGAGATCAGGTAAAAGGCGCTAATGTGGGCGTTGGTACCGTTTGTAACGCCAGTGAGTTCGACGCGGCGGTTGATGCTGGTGCCAGCTTCGTTGTGTCACCGGGTCAATCCGATGCACTGTTCGAGCGTGCACAGGTGACAAATATCCCTTTCCTGCCTGGCGCAGTGACAGCGACCGAAGTCATGGCCGCAAAAGAAGCCGGTTTTAAGGTATTGAAGTTTTTCCCAGCAAGCACCTCAGGTGGTGCTGCTGCGATTAAGGCATTTGCAGGGCCATTCGCTGATCTGCAGTTTGTCCCGACTGGCGGTATCAATTTAGACAATGCCGGGAGCTACCTATCGCTATCCAATGTTCGGGCGGTGGGTGGCTCATGGTTGACGCCAGCAGCCGCGATTCAAAACGGGCAATGGGCAGACATTACACAAATAGCACGCGAAGCGTCGCAATTAGGCGCATAGCCGGGGGAGCCACTAAATGGCAGCTGTTGATTTAATTATTTTTGGTGCGTCGGGCGATCTCTCGGCGCGAAAACTGTTTCCTGCTCTGTTTCAGCTGGAGCGGCTCAATCTTCTGGATGAAGACCTTCGTATCGCAGCCGTTGCTAGGACACAGCAGTCGCTTGAAAACTTTCTACCCGTTCTCAAGGATAAAATGTCGTCCTACATGGGAGAGGATGCGCCAAGCGATGACGAGTGGGCGAGTTTCACCACTCGCTTCAGCTATATTTCCGTCAATTTTTCAGAGCCCGATCAGTACGGTGAACTGCGGGAATGGCTGAACGACGATCGTACAAGCCTCTTCTACTTCGCGACGCCGCCTTCTTTGTTCGCACCCATCTGCGAGCATCTGAGCACAACGAATTGCCTTGCGGGTGACTGCCGCATCGTCGTCGAGAAGCCGATTGGTGAAAATCTTGAATCATCAATAAAAGTCAACGAGACGCTCGCCAAGTATTTCGACGAAAAATCGATCTACAGAATCGATCATTACCTCGGTAAAGAGACGGTTCAAAATCTATTGGTGCTGCGTTTTGCTAACAGCTTCATCAACAGTCAGTGGGACAATACCTGCATTGATCACGTTCAAATCACTGTTGGTGAAATGGTGGGGATCGAGGGTCGCTGGTCCTATTACGACAAAGTAGGTCAGTTGCGCGATATGGTCCAGAACCATCTAATGCAGCTCATGTGTCTGGTCGCTATGGAGCCACCCAACTCGTTGAAAGCTGAGAGTATTCGAGACGAGAAGGTTAAAATCGTACGAGCGCTTCGCAGAATCGATTCGCAGTCCGTCAACGAAAAAGTGGTTCGCGGTCAGTACATCAATGGCTGGATTCGTGGCACAGCTGTACCCGGTTACCTCGACGAGGACGGGGCTGAAATGGACTCGAGTAATACCGAGACCTATATCGCCATTAAGGCCCACATTGATAACTGGCGCTGGTCTGGCGTTCCGTTCTATTTGCGAACCGGTAAGCGGCTGCCGGAGAAAGTCACTGAGATCGTCATTCAGTACAAAAGTCTTCCGCACAATATTTTCGGCGATGGCGCGAATATTCCAAACAAATTGGTTATCCGCTTGCAGCCCAACGAAGGTATCGAACTCAGCATGGTGTCAAAAAAGCAGAGTCTCAAGGAGCGGATGTCGCTGCAGTCACACTTGCTGGATCTTGATTTCCGGGAAGGCAGTGATTTGGATCGCATCCCGGATGCCTATGAACGACTGTTCCTCGATGCCATACAGGGCGATCAATCCCTGTTCGTGGGAAGAGAGGAAATTGAGGAAAGCTGGCGCTGGTGCGATGGGCTCATCGCTGCCTGTCAGGACCAAAACGTACCCGCACTGCCCTACCAGGCAGGCTCCTGGGGTCCAGCCAAAGCTGAGGTGTTAATCGAGAAGGATTTCCGGAGCTGGCATGTCTAGGCAACACCGGTACAGTGGGCGCAGTGAGCTCGATGCAGCACTGAGTGACGCGATAGCAACTCAGCTAACAAAAGGTATTGCGGAACGCGGAGTCGCCAGTCTCGTTGTCTCGGGGGGAAGTACGCCACAGGGCTTATTCAAAATACTGTCATCGACTGACCTGGAATGGGCAAAAGTCATCGTGTTGCTGGCGGACGAGCGATGGGTGCCTGAAACCCACGCAGACAGTAACTCAGCCATGGTGAAATCCCTGTTACTACAAGATAAAGCTGCGGCGGCTAACTGGGTAGATTACGGTGCAGGAAAGGAAGATGCTGACCTAGAGGTAGCGCGTATCGCCGAAATCCTGTCTGCAATGGACACATTCGATGTGGTCATCTTGGGCATGGGAGCTGATTCGCACACAGCATCACTGTTTCCCTGCTCAATCGAGTTGCCCGAGGGTCTAAGTACTGACGATCCGGTGCTGATGACACAACCCGTGACGGCACCCCACCGACGTATCAGCCTCTCCAAGCGCCGCCTACTAAAAACAGAACTGGGAATGATTCACCTGGTTGGAAACAGCAAGCTGGAGGTGTTTGAAAAAGCAACGGCCCATGCCGACGACGACATTCACCCCATTAGCCACTTCGCACATCACGACCAGTTCTCACTCTGGTTCGCACCCTAGAACAAGTCTGGATCCGATTTCGGAGCTCTTGCGACTATCTCGATTCCATTCTGATTGCTTATGGCCCTGGCTAGGCTGTGTCGCTTGATGTGACAGCGTTAACTCAGCCTCCTGAATGTAGGTAAAAAAAAGGGGGCACTAAGGCCCCCAAACACTCACACTCAAAACTGTTAGGCGGCGTTACTGACACCCACCGATGCGACTGCCATCAAGCAACCGGTATCCAACATGCGGTTCGAAAAACCCCACTCGTTGTCGTACCACGACAGCACCTTAACCAGACGCCCGCTCACACGTGTGTGATTTGCGTCGAAGTTGCTCGAATATGCGTTGTGATTGAAATCTGCGGACACCAAAGGCTGTGTATTGCACGCTAAGACACCGTAAGGGTCCGCCTTGGCCGCCACTGAGAGGATCTCGTTAATCTCCTCAACCGATGTCTCGCGAGAGGCCGTAAAGGTCAAATCTACGAGCGATACATTGATCGTGGGGACTCGGACCGCCAGCCCATCCAACCGACCTTTCAATTCAGGAAGCACAAGACCAATTGCCGCTGCGGCCCCTGTCTTGGTGGGGATCATGCTGTGCGTCGCCGATCGTGCCCTGTAAAGATCCGAGTGGTAGACATCACTCAGATTCTGATCGTTCGTGTACGCGTGCACAGTCGTCATCAAACCGTTCTCTACACCCACTGTCTTGTGAAGCGGCGCGACGATTGGCGCGAGACAATTGGTTGTGCACGATGCGTTTGACACGATCACTGCCTCATCCCTGAGCACATCCTGGTTTACACCGTAAACAACAGTTGCGTCAGCGTCGCCCGAAGGCGCAGAGATCAGAACCTTTCGTGCGCCCGCACGCAAATGAGCAGAGGCCTTGTCTCTTGAGGTAAAGATGCCCGTGCACTCAAACACCACATCAACCTTCAGATCACCCCATGGCAGATCTTCTGGATTACGCTCTGCAAACACCGCAATGCGATCGCCATCAATATTGAGTGCGCCGTCTTCGACAGAAACAGTGGCTCCGAATCGGCCATGCGTGGTATCGAATTGCAGAAGGTGCGCGTTTATTTCGGGGGTTCCCAGATCGTTAATGGCAACAACGCGAAGGCGGGAAGCGACATCCGGGCGCTCGTACAGCGCGCGCAGAATATTTCTACCTATTCGGCCAAAACCATTAATTGCTACGTTAATCATAACGTTCCCCTTTGATACGCACAGTATGTAGTAAATTTACATTAATTCCAATTAATTTACGAATATAAGGCTTATTTTTTAGTTTTATTACAACTATCAGCGAGTGAATTACAGAATTTCGGTGCCTCTCTTCGAAAACTGAGGCATTATTCGTAATATTCTTACAAAATACGGAATGCACGATGACGTCCGAGCCCAATCTTCTGGCAGTCATTCAGCGACAGCTGAGCGATCTCAATAAATCGGAAGCGAAAGTGGCGAGGGCCATTTTGAATGGGCCAGAAGAAGCGACTCGTTCAAGCATTGCCTCCCTAGCCGCTACTGCCGGTGTTAGCGAGCCCAGTGTCAATCGGTTTTGTAAACGATTTGGTGCGACTGGTTTTCCCGACTTCAAACTACAGCTTGCCACCTCACTCGCCTCCGGTGTGCGCTACGTCAGCCGTTCTGTAGAGTTCTCCGACGATATCAATACCTTCCCCACCAAATTGTTCGACAACGCGATCAATGCGCTGATGACCGCAAAGGAGGACTTACCGCTCAAAGCCATTGCCAGAGCGGTGGACCAGATTACTCAGGCAAGACGCGTTTATTTTTTCGGACTCGGCACCTCCGCAGCCGTCGCACGCGATGCCGAGCACAAGTTCTTCCGTTTTAATGTCCCGGTGTTTACCCACGAGGACCCCCTGATGCAGCGAATGCTGGCAGCATCGGCAGGCGTGGGCGATTTGTTCTTTTTCATCTCGCACACTGGGAGAACCAAAGTACTGGTTGAAGCGGCTGAGATCGCTCGCCAGACAGAGGCCACCATTGTGTCTCTTACCGCGGAAGGCTCGCCTCTCGCTGATCAAAGCCATTGCTGCATCAATGTAAAAGTAGAAGAAGACACTGAGCAATACTTGCCCATGACGTCTCGACTGGTGCAGCTGGTCATTCTGGATGTTCTAGCCGCTGGTGTGACCTTGCGCCGCGGAGAGGGCTTCACACCTCACCTCGCTCGAATCAAAGACAGCCTTAAAGACACTAGATTCCCAACGAGTTAACTGATGACACATGACCATGTACTGGACACATCACCTCTTCGACAAAATGTACGCCTACTGGGAGACACCCTAGGCGAGATCATTCGGACAACCGTTGGAGAGGAGCTTTTTCAAAGCATAGAATCCATTCGCCAGGCGTCTAAATTGGCCACAGAAGCAGAACAAACAGCGGCTTTGTTTGATCAGCTAAAGCGACTCGATGCTGAGCAGCTATTGCTTATCTCACGTGGCTTCGCGCAATTTTTAAACCTAGCAAATATCGCTGATCAACACTTCACAACGACAAAGTCAGTAAGTGATCGCTTCGGCGCATATGACCGAATGGCGGGCGCAATTGATGAATTAAGTGCGACCGCCACTAAAACCGAGTTGGCCGGTGCAATAGCCAACTTACACATAGATCTCGTGCTCACGGCGCATCCAACCGAGATTACTCGCAGGACCCTTATTCACAAGCACGGGGAAATTCATGATTGCCTGACATGGCTGGACTCGGGACAGGCGGATGAGTCGAAGGTTCAGCGTCGTCTCGCGGACCTGATCGCCCAAATCTGGCACACCGAAGAGTTTCTTGAACAGCGACCCACGCCAATTGACGAGGCGCGATGGAGTTTTGCGGTGATAGAGAACTCCTTATGGGATGCGGTCCCGGAGTTCATGCGTGACCTCGATGCAATTGCGGATAAGTTTGACTTAGACATTCCCACTAGAACCAAACCGGTGGTGCGACTCTCAAGCTGGATTGGTGGTGATCGCGACGGGAATCCGAACGTCACAGCTAAAGTGACTTTCCGCGCCATGATCATCAGCCGCTGGCAAGCGGCCGATCTCATCCTGCGGAATCTCGATGAAATTTATGAAGAGCTTTCCGTTACCAAGGCGACGCAGGCTCTTCGTGAGTTGACAGCGGGTGCAAGAGAGCCCTACCGCGCGGTTTTGAGACCGATACGAGATGCGGTTCGCCAACAGCGAGATGGTCTAGGAGCCTACATTCAAGACGGCTCTGTAACCCCACCCCCCTATTTGTCGACCAACACAATTACCGAAGGTCTCGAGTTATGTCGTCAATCGCTGATGGCTATGGGCCTCAACGCGATTGCCGATGGAAAAATCCTGGACCTGTTAAGGCGTCTAGAGACCTTCGGCTCTCACCTTGTGACACTTGATGTTCGCCAGGAAAGCACGCGCCACAGTGACGTGATCGGTGAAATTACGGAGGCGCTGGGGTTGGGGGATTACCGGTCATGGTCGGAGCTTGAAAAACAGACGTTTCTCGAGGCCGAAATTGCCAACGCACGCCCGCTTTTGCCTATCAACTTCAATCCATCAGAACCCTGCCTGGAGGTGCTCGACACCTTCCGAGTCATTGCTGACGCGCCGCGCGAAGCGCTGGGCTGCTACGTCATTTCAATGGCGTCTCAGCCCTCTGACGTACTGGCGGTTCAGCTTCTTCTGAAAGCAACGGGCGGACCTCTCAATCTCCCGGTTTCGCCGTTATTCGAGACGCTTGATGACCTTGATGGTGCGCCCGCCACGATCGATGCCTTACTCAACAATGCATCGTTCAAGGAAAGAGCTAACAGCTCGATGGTTGTCATGATCGGCTACTCGGACAGTGCAAAAGATGCAGGTATGCTCTCTGCCGGCTGGGCACAATATCGAGCACAAGAGGCGCTGCTCAAAATTTGCAGCGCCCACGCAGTGAAGCTTCAGTTGTTTCATGGCCGAGGCGGCACCATTGGCCGTGGCGGAGCACCCGCGCATCAGGCACTACTCTCGCAACCACCCGGTTCATTAGAGCAAGGTCTTAGGGTGACCGAGCAAGGCGAAATGATTCGCGTAAAACTCGGTCTCAAGCCCTTAGCCGTAAATACCCTCGGGCAGTACACCAGTGCGATTCTAAGAGGCAATCTCACACCACCGCCGGTGCCAAAAACGGCATGGCGTGAGCTCATGACAGAGCTCGCAGATAATGCTTGCGCTGACTACCGAAGTTGGGTTCGAGGCAATCCGCATTTTGTTGAGTACTTTCGACAGGCAACGCCCGAGCCCGAGCTTGCAAGTCTCCCACTGGGTTCGCGCCCCGCGAGACGCCGGACGGGCGGCGGCATAGAAACGCTGCGCGCTATCCCATGGATTTTCGCCTGGTCGCAAAACCGACTAGTGCTCCCAGCGTGGCTGGGCGCCGGCTCAGCTCTTGAGAAAGCGGCCGCCTCGGGTCACATGTCCATGCTCAAGGAAATGCGTGACGAGTGGCCCTTTTTTGCCTCGAGGCTTTCGATGCTTGACATGGTCTATGCCAAGTCAAACAGCATCATCAACGTGCTTTACGACGACACACTGGTCGATCCCGCATTGAGAGGACTCGGTCGGGACTTACGTGGACAGCTCGCTAGCGACATCAGCTCTGTCCAGCGTATTCTAGAGGTGGATACACTCATGGCAGGCGACCCGTGGGGTCTTGAGTCAATTGGATTGAGGAACGTCTACACCGCACCCCTGAATCTCGTGCAGATTGAGTTACTGCGCCGGATCCGTGAGAACGAGGACGCATCAGTGCAGCGTGCATTGATGGTATCAATCGCCGGTGTCGCAGCCGGTATGCGCAACACTGGATAGAAAAGCGGCCAGAAAGGCCGCTTAATTTATCGCTAGCTGTCTAATGTCGCTCAGTAGCGCAACAAGATAAGTCAAAAAGCGACCAGCATCGCCACCATTTACAACACGGTGGTCGTACGAGAGTGACACGGGCAGCATGATACGAGGCTGAAATTCCGAGCCATCCCACATGGGCTGGGTGGAGGCCTTGCTAACACCCAGAATACCCACCTCCGGGGTGTTCACAATCGGCGTAAATCCACGACCTCCAATGTTGCCCAGGCTGCTGATAGTAAAGACCGCCCCTTGCATCTCGTCAGGCTTAAGCTTCTTGTCCTTCGCCTTCGCGGCAAGCTCGCGAATCTCGTCACTCAATGCCCAGACCGACTTCTTATCTGCGTCACGGATAACCGGTACAACTAGCCCATTGGGTGTATCAACCGCCATGCCGATGTGGCAGTAGTCCTTGTACACCAGCACATCACCCTGCTCTGCTAGTGAACTCTTCATCTTGGGATTGGCATTTAACGCAACAGCAACCGCCTTGATGATGAAGGGTACGGGCGAAAGCTTGCTGCCGCGTCGCTCCGCTTCCGCCTTCAGCGACCCGCGAAACGCCTCGAGATCGGTAATGTCGGCGTCATCAAACTGAGTTACATGAGGCACATTGAGCCACGACTTGGACATATTAGACGCAGTGACTTTATCGATACGAGATCGCTGCTCGTGATGAACAGGGCCAAACTTTGAAAAATCAATCTCAGCCACATCTGGTATACCGCTGCCCACAGAGACAGCATGAGTCGCAGGATCAGCCAAACGCTGCGACACGTAAGCCTGTAAATCTTCTTTAACGATCCGTCCTTTAGGACCCGACCCTTTTACCGCCTTGAGGTCGACACCAAACTCACGCGCCAACTTCCGTACGGCAGGTCCCACATATAAATCTGACGCGTCATTAGCTACCGATGACGCGGGCGGGGCAGACGCAGGCAATGCGGTCGCCCTGGGAGAAGGATTGGCTGCCGCCACTGATGACGGCTTCGCGAGCGTATCAGTGGTATCAACAGCTGGCGTAGCCGCTCCTGTGACAGCCGGGGCAGTCGATGAAACACCTTTTACGCTTAGCTTTATGAGTGAGGCACCCTGAGTCACCGAGGCACCCTCAGCGATGAGAAGCTCCAAGACCTCTCCTGCGGCAGACGAAGGGACCTCCATTGAGGCTTTATCAGACTCGAGGACCACCACCGAATCACCCTCATCGATCACATCGCCGACACTGACACAGAGCTCGACAACCTCAACATCACCGTCCGTGCCAATATCCGGCACCTCGACAACCTGCTCTGAAACAGCTTCGCTTACGCCCTCTTCAGACGCAGCAGCATCAGCGCCCTTTTCTGTGCACTCATCCACGCGCTGCGAGCTCGCAACGTCTGCATCAGTGGAAGTACTGTTCTGGTCATTACCGGGTGCTTCCTGATGACTTACCTCGGCGCCATCATTATCCGCCGCCGACGTATCCAGTGTCAGAATAGCGTCGCCTTCCGATAGCTGATCACCAACCGCCATTTTCAGCTCGACCACCACACCGGCATGCGATGCCGGAATTTCCATGGAGGCCTTATCCGATTCGAGAACAATCAAGCTCTGCTCAAGCTCGATAGCATCACCAACAGCAACCAGAAGCTCGACTACCTCGGCACCTTCAGCCCCACCGATATCGGGAACTACAATCGTTTGATGTGTCATCTGCAGCGCCTCCCTTAGACCGTTGTGGGGTCTGGTTTCGCAGGATCAATGCCCAAGTCAGTCATAACTTTGGCAATATCTGCTCGCGCGACCATACCTTCATCTGCCAGGGCAGTCATTGCTGCCAAGACAACGTAGCGACGATCAACCTCGAAGAACTCTCGCAGCTGCGCGCGCGTATCGCTTCGCCCGAAACCGTCAGTGCCAAGAACTGCGAAACTCCGAGGCATAAACTCCCTAATCTGGTTGGTATGCGCGCGGATGTAGTCGGTCGCGGCGATGATAGGACCTTCCGTGGGTGCCAGGCACTGGGTCACGTAAGGCACCTCAGGTTCTGCCGCAGGGTTCATCATATTGCGGCGAGACACCTTGTGGCCGTCCCTCGCTAGCTCGTTGACGCTCGTCATGCTCCAGATATCAGCGGCGACGTCGTAATCTTGTTCCAGAATGACGGCGGCGGCTTCAACCTCTCGCATGATGGTTCCCGCGCTCATCAGTTGAACGCGCTTTTTCCCTTTTTTGGAGGACTTCTTCAGCGGATACAGCCCTCGCACAATCCCCTCTTCAACACCCTCGGGCATATCGGGATGCACATAGTTCTCGTTCATGGTCGTGATGTAATAGAAAACGTTTTCGCTATCCTCAAACATCCTTTTCATGCCAGAACTGATAATGGTGGCTAGCTCAAAACTGTAGGTTGGGTCATAGGAAATACAGTTGGGGATGGTAGTCGCCATCAAGTGACTGTGACCATCCTGATGCTGCAGACCCTCGCCATTCAATGTGGTTCGACCCGCTGTTGCACCGATAAGGAAGCCGCGCGCCTGACTGTCGCCTGCGGCCCACGCCAAATCATGAATTCTCTGGAAACCGAACATCGAGTAGAAGATGTAGAAAGGTACCATCGGGTAATCGGATACAGAATACGAGGTCGCTGCCGCGATCCACGCCGACATAGCACCCGCTTCGTTAATACCCTCTTCGAGAATCTGCCCTGTCTCCTCCTCTTTGTAGTAAAGAATTTGTCCCGCATCATGTGGGGTATACTGCTGCCCCACGGAGGAGTAAATACCTAACTGGCGGAACATGCCCTCCATACCGAAGGTCCGCGCCTCATCGGGAACAATCGGTACAACACGCTCTCCAATTTGCTTGTCCTTTACCAACGAGGACAACACGCGCACGAAGGCCATCGTTGTCGAGATCTCGCGCTTACCGCTGCCTTTAAGCTGACTTGCATATGCGGACTGGGCGGGCGCTGGCAGGCTGTAGGAATTGGCGCGTCGTGCGGGGATACTGCCACCCAACTCTGCTCGACGCTCCCTGAGGTAGCGCATTGCCGGGCTGTCTTCAGCAGTACGATCGAACGGAACGTCCTTCAGGTCCTTGTCGCTGACCGGCACCCCGAAGCGATCTCTGAACGCTTTCAAACTCTTTAGATCCAGTTTCTTGAGCGAGTGTGTCTCATTGCTCGCCTCACCCGCCTCACTTGTGCCATAACCTTTAACCGTCATGGCGAGAATAACCGTGGGGCGCTCCGTCTCCTCACAGGCCGCTGCGTAGGCTGCGTATACCTTGTAAGGATCGTGGCCGCCTCGATTGAGGTACATGATGTCGTCGTCCGAGAGATCTTTTACTAAATCGAGGGTTTCAGGGTATTTGCCGAAGAAATGCTCTCGCGTATAAGCGCCACCGTTAAACTTACAGTTTTGCAGCTCGCCATCGCAGACTTCGTCCATTCGTTTGAGTAGCAGGCCCGACTTATCACGCTCCAGCAAGGGATCCCACCGACGACCCCAAACCACTTTAATGACATTCCACCCAGCGCCGCGGAACACGCCCTCGAGCTCCTGGATAATTTTGCCATTCCCACGAACGGGGCCATCGAGTCGCTGTAGATTGCAGTTGACGACAAAATGCAGGTTCCCGAGGCCTTCACGCCCCGCCAGACCAATGGCACCCAATGATTCAGGCTCATCGCATTCACCATCACCAAGAAAACACCAGATCTTTCTGTCTCGGTGATCAACCAGACCGCGCTTTTGCTGATACTTCATCACGTGTGCTTGGTAGATGGCCTGCAAAGGTCCCAAACCCATGGAAACCGTAGGGAACTGCCAATAGTTGGGCATCAGCCAGGGGTGGGGATAGGAAGACAGACCTTTACCTGACACCTCACGCCGAAAGTTTTCGAGTTGGCTTTCGTCAAAAATCCCTTCCAAATAGGACCGCGCATACATACCGGGTGCGCTGTGACCCTGGTAGAAGATGAGATCTCCAGGATGCCCGTTACCCGTGCCTCTGAAGAAATAATTCATGCCGACGTCATACAAGGTTGCGCTCGAGCTGAAGCTCGAGATGTGCCCGCCCAAGCCATCTTCATTGTCGTTAGCGCGCATCACCATCGCCATTGCGTTCCAGGGGAGCAGTGAGCGGATGCGCCGCTCCATGAACAGGGCACCCGGCATGACACGCTCGTCCGCCGGAGTAATCGTATTCTTAAAGGGTGTCGTTATTGCCGCGGGTAGCGTTACCCCTTGCTCCCGCGCGTGATCCGTTAGCCGTTGAATCAACTCGCTGGAGACGTTGTTGCCATTGAAACGGTTGACTGCATCGAACGAGTCCAACCACTCTTTTGCTTCGATAGGATCCAGGTTTGAATTCATACTTACCCCTATTAAGTTCTAAATTAGAACTAAACACTGCACTTAATTGCATTAATGTATGCGTAAGGGTAAGTAATTCGCGCATTAAATTCTACAAAGTTCCAAAATAGAACTTAATAGAATTATTTAGGGGATGCTTCTGCGTATAACCTAGAGAGCTTGCTTAGGCATGTCTTTATGGAATTGATCCACATCATCAATAACGACGCCACCATCGAGAGAGCCAAACGCTTGATCTGCATAGCGCTGACCTTTTAGCTGGATGACGATCCGAGACCGCGCATCGCCAAAGACTGTTGCATCGTAAAACGCCTGAACATCGGCCAGTGTCGACGACTCTACCGCCTCAATTAGCTTCTCACGCGTGTCGTACTCGTAGTTTTCGATGGACCAATCGGATGCAAAAGGACCCGCCTCCGCCGAAAGATTCTTAGGTGGTTCCGTGAGTGCGGTTAGCACCCCAGCCTTGAACTTTGCAAACGACTCCTCAGTGAGTGCTGCCAACTCTTCCCGGTACTCCTGAGTATAGGCGCTGAACCGGTCAAGCATATCCTGCGGCCCTTTAACGGGCGTTTGTATGTAGAGAATCACCATGGGGTGCTGATACAGATCGAGCGATCCTCCGCCCGCTGCGTAGCCAAGCTGCTCCTCTGTTCTGAGTGTCTCGAAAGCACGGACACGCAGGTGTCGCGCGAGAATTCGGGCTAAGGCCTGATTCTTTATAGACGCCTCAGGCGCGGCAAAGCCGTACAGCATTCCAAGGTCCTCTACCGGCACCTCTCTATTGAGCATCAAGGTTGCACCGGGCTCGGGATCGTAAATGCCAGCGCGTGCGTAGCCCGCAGAGCGGCTGGGAGTTACGAAGTCTTCCACCTGAGCATACGCAGACCGCACGTCAGCCTCGTCATAGTTGCCAAAGAAGAAAGCTCGCAGGTGACTGGTAGTAAGCACCTCCTCTACAAATTGAGTAAACCCATCCAGGCTTGCCTTTGACGCCGCGAGCGCCAGAGAAACATCTGAATAACGGCCCTCTCGTGTCAGCATACCTAGCAAAGGCGTAAATTGAGTGTAGGGGAAGGCGCGTTTTGAGTTTTCAATCCGGCGCAAGTAGCGCTCTACCGCCTGACCAAACTCGAGCTCGCTTGGATTCACCCGTAAACCTTCGACGGCACGAGCCAATAGTTCTGGCTGCTTGTCGGTGAAGCCTGACATCGTTAGCGAGATGCCGTTAGATGCGCTCATGGACAAGCTCATGCCCGCAATCGACGCTTCGGTCGAAAGTCGCGTCTGCTTCAAATCATAGAGCGACTCCCAGAGCGAGAGGTAAACGACGTTCTCCACGCTGTTTAGCGCTCTGTCAGTACTCAGCTGTAGCCGCGTGAATCCTTTCGGTAGCCCATCAAAATTGTCGCTACCCTTTAACCAGAAGGTGACATTATCCGCCACAGCAATCGGCCTGACATCTGGCGGCGTCTGCCTGATATCGAAGGCGGAAGGCAGCAAACCATTTTCACTCGGCAGCGCCAATCCAAGACGATTCACCAGGGCCAGAGCACTCTCTACATCTCGGGGCTCGAGGTCCTCTATGGCGTGCGGTCCAACATAAAACTCCAACTCACTATCGGTCTCTTCCTCTTTCGAGATGTACCAGACATTCAGCCGGTCAGGAACCAACTGCGCCAACAGCGAATCGACAGCCTCCTGATTAAAGCCATCAAACCGGTAAGGTGCGTCGATGACGTGCTCAATCGGATAATCCTGCATGGCCGCCGCCAAACTCGCGGCATAAGAGAAGTCATCCACCTTCTCAAGGAAAGTAAACCGATTATTGAGAGACTGCCGATACTCCTCGGCGTATCGGTCGTCGACACCTTCGCGACGAAGCAACTCAATGTAGCCCGAGAGCACATCAAAGATTTCATCGCGTCGTTTCATGCCCTGAGGGGTGAGCTGAACACTGATTTCAAATGTTCCGTAATTGCCATAGAGCGACTCGTAACTCGACGTCATCAACTCACTGATAAGTCCAAGTGACTTAAGTTTATCGGCGGGCGTGCCGGGCATTTCTGACCCGATGACATAGCCAAGGTAATCGCCGGGCTTGCTGCGCCACTCGGCGGCATTGTTATCGATGATGTAGCTAAGACGCATTTCACGCAGGTCGCGCTGTGGCTTGAACCGAATCAACTTACCTGCAACCTCGTCGAAATTAACTTCGGTCGTCACCACAGGTTTATCGACTTCCTTGTTAGGAATAAGCGAAAAGTATTGCTGGGCCAAGCTCTCCATTTCGGCGACAGGAAGGGGGCTTATCAGCACCAGCGCCATTAAATTCGCGGAATAATACTGTTCGAAAAACTCGATGGTGGCGGGATGTAATTCGCCCGTCTCTTTATCAGCAAGGGTATCGAGATTACCAATGGTAAAGCGGTTAGCCGGATGCTCACCCAGCAGTGCGCGCTGCAGACGATAAATCGATCGCCCCTCCGACTCTCGACGCATGGACCATTCTGCATTAACGGCATTCTTTTCCTTCTGGATGTAGCCGGGATCGAGTATGGGGGCAGAAAAGAACTCCGATAGCCGATGCAGTGCCTCAGGAAAGCCAGTGTTCTCTATTGTGATCATGTAGTTAGTGATTTCGCTCGACGTATAGGCGTTTGAACTACCTCCATTTTCAGCGGCGAAATTCATATACCCATCGGGCTCCGGAAAAGACTTAGAGCCCATGAACAACATGTGCTCCAAATAATGAGCCATTCCCTGAAAGTCCAGCGGATCCGAGAAAGCTCCGACGCCAACACTCAAAGCAGCGGCTGATTTCTCCGTGGTGGCATCCGAGACCATAAGAACCTGTAGACCATTGTCCAGCGTTACAGCAGCGTACTCGCGCTCATCATTCGGACTCTTATTAACGACCACCGGGGCGGCTGGCTCAGCGGCATCCCCTCCACACGCCACCAATAAAGATGCCAATATTGCCGTTACCGTTAGGCGCGTGATTCGCCAGTTTTGCATAGTTACTCCTTTAAGCGCAGTCGTGCGCTATACCTCGGTCCGCGGCCAAGAAACCAACAACACATTGCACAGTGTGGCCAGCGGAATTGCAAAAAAGACACCCCAGACACCCCACAAGCCGCCGAATATCAGCACGGCGATGATAATCGCCACGGGATGCAAGTTTACTGCCTCTGAAAACAGAAGTGGCACAAGTACGTTTCCATCCAATACTTGAATAAAGAAGTAGAGGGCCACAATCCAATAAAAATCACCACTCAACCCGAACTGGAAAAATGCCACTAACACGACGGGAATCGTCACCAAGAAAGCGCCAATGTAAGGCACGATCACACTCAGCCCAACGAGTAGCGCAAGCAAGGCGGTGTAATTCAAACCAAAACTGATAAAGGTGATGTAGCTGGCAGCACCAATGATGGTGATCTCGATGCCCTTGCCCCGAACATAATTCGCAATCTGTCTATTCATGTCGCGACCGATTTGATCGAGAGCGGGACGCTCCTTCGGTAAAAAGCTGAGCACCCATTCGATGAGTTCATCGCGATCTTTTAAAAAGAAAAACACCATCAGCGGAATCAGCACCAGGTAAATGGCAAAGGTAAGCACACCGGGTATCGAGGAGAGTCCAAATCCCACAATGGCCTGACCTAGAGAGGCCGCTTGCCCCTGCATCGAAGTCAGCATCTCTGTAATTGGCGCCTGCTCAATCACTATGGGGTACTGGGCAATAAGTTCCTCTATCTGTTTCTGCACCGCCGCCATCATTGCCGGGGCTTCACGAATAAGGCTTTCCAGCTGCCGCCACACCAAGGGCGCGATGCCCAACGTAAAGCCAAGAAAAACGCCGACAAACACGAGTGATGACCCCGCCAGAGCAAGGCCTTGATTTACGCCCCACTTCCCAAACTGATCGGCAACACCTTGCATCAGGTAGGCCAAGATTAAGGCGATAAATACGGGGGTGAGCACCTCTCCCATGACACCAAGCAACACGGCGCTTCCAATTAAAAGAGCCACCAGAATGACCGACTCTTCCCGGCCTAGGTGCCGTCTGTACCACTTTTTCAATGTATCGATCATTTTTTTACCCCCGTTGGCAACGGCTGTTGCTTCATAAGTTTTCGCTCATTCAGCGGTGCTCAGTGTGAGCTTGATTGCCGTCAGCTCATTGCGCGTCTCCCAACTCACACTGTGACCTTCGAGACGTGCAAAGGTTTCAAAATCTTTGGGGGCACTTGGGTCTGTCACTAGTATTTCGATGGTATCCCCGGGACGACATTCGGCTATTGCACGCTTCGCCATCAGCACCGGCATTGGGCATCGTTTACCGCGCGCATCGACCCTTTCTGCAACTGCCATGTCATAAACCCTTTTGCCCCCAACGAGTATACCTGCTTCGGGAACCAAGCTTCTCTACTTTTGTCACACTGAAACACGCGTATGTGAAGAAAGTCAGTTAAAGTCTCAACATGCTCAATAGGTTTGCTAAATCGCTTTTCACTGTCGTCGCAACTGCGTTCATAGCGGTCAGCGTCAGTCGGGTATGGGCCGATACCGACGATCTAAAAATCCCGAACTTGGGCGCCTCGAGCACAAGCCTCTATTCGGAGCAGTATGAGCGGCGTCTTGGCAGCCTGTGGCTTAAGGTTTTCAGAGCTCAGGCACCCGTTCTCGATGATCCGTTGCTCGCAGACTACATTGAGAACCTTATTTTCGAGCTGGTTTTGCACAGTGATCTGCGAGACCGGCAGCTGCAACTGGTAGTGGTCGATAATCCGACGATCAACGCGTTCGCAGTGCCCGGCGGCATTATCGGGGTGCACAATGGCCTCATTCACCATGCGCAGTCGGAAGATGAATTAGCGGCCGTCCTCGCCCACGAAATAGCACACCTTAGCCAGCGACACTTCTCCCGCCAAAGGGAGCAAGCAGCGAACCAAAGCAAGCTCACCATTGCAGGACTTATGGCGGGGATTGTATTGGCGGCAACGGCTGGCAGCGATGCGGGGTTGGCCGCGATGACCGCAACCCAGGCTGCGGCGCAAGACTCTCGCCTTCGCTACAGCAGAGCCAATGAATCTGAGGCAGACCGAATCGGTCTGAAAACCCTCGTTGCATCAGGTCGAGATCCGCACGCCGCTGCAGACATGCACGAACGGATGCTAAGCGCGCACCGGCTATACAGCACGAACCGACTCCCTGAATTTTTGCGCACGCACCCCCTGTCAGAGAAGCGGGTTGCCGATATGCGCAATCGCGCACGATCCGAAAGGCGAGTCATCAGGCCAAAGAGTTTCGACTTCGAGCTGATGCAGGCACGCGTCCGCCATCAGCTGGCTCAAAGCCCCGTTGATGCCGTAAATCTGTTTCGCGATCAAACGAAAAGAGGTGGCACGGAAGCAGCTGCAGGTTGGTATGGCCTCTCATTAGCTTACATAGATTCGGGCCAGCCTGTTAAAGCGCGGCAGGCGCTGGAGCAGGCCATGCGCCCCGATCCGAACAATCTCACATTCGTCATTGCCAGCAGTGAAATTGACACTGCAATGGGTCAGCATCAGCGCGCCATTACTCGGCTAAAAAACAGGCTGAGCCTGTCTCCCGGAAATCACCCGCTTACCATTGCCTACGCTGATGCGCTGTGGCAGGCGGGGCTTCCACATATCGCGGCTCAGCTACTGAAAAATCAAAGCAAAAAAACGCCGGAAGACCCCGGCGTCTGGTATCGACTGGCGGAAGTTCAGGGGCTTGCCGGAGATATTATCGGTCTGCACCAGTCCCGGGCTGAGTATTTTATCTTGGTTGGCGCACTGGACTCAGCGCAAAATCAGCTGAACTATGCTCTCAAACTGGTAAACAATAACTTTACGCAGTCCGCGACCATTAACGAACGTTTGCGCGATGTGATGGATATTAGAGACGAACTGGAAAACTCTTAAGCGCGCCCTACCACACCCGTATTCAACGACTGCGCAAATGACAGCATGCGATCAAGCGGCTGCATTGCTCGCTCGGCCAGCTCGGGATCCACAAAAATCTCTCTACCCTGTGGCCTTTCCAGCACCTCTGCTAGGAGCTCGAGTTCGTTCATTGCCATCCAAGGGCAATTAGCACAGCTACGACAAGTAGCGCCTTCACCCGCAGTGGGCGCAATTAAGAACGTTTTATCAGGCGCAGCCTGTTGAAGCTTGTAGAAAATGCCCTGGTCCGTGGCCACAATAAATTTTTCGTTTGGCAGCTCGGTTGCCGCCTTGATGATCTGTGTTGTCGAGCCGACATGATCTGCAATCTCGAGCACTGAGGCTGGAGATTCTGGGTGTGCCAGCACCGCCGCTTCGGGATGCACGTGCTTTAAGTCCAGTATGCCTTTGGCTTTAAACTCTTCGTGAACAATACAGGCTCCATCCCAGACCAAAATGTCCGCACCGCTCTCACGGCGCACGTAATCACCCAGGTGCCGGTCGGGCGCCCACAGGACTTTCTTGTCGTTCTCGGCCAGGTATTCGGCAACGTCCAGTGCAATACTCGAAGTCACAACCCAGTCTGCCCGCGCCTTCACCGCTGCAGAAGTATTGGCGTAAACCACGACATCTCTATCGGGGTGTGCATCACAAAACGCGGAGAACTCGTCTATTGGACAGCCCTCGTCCAATGAGCAGGTTGCCTCGAGCGTGGGCATCAAGACGCGCTTATTGGGCGTCAGGATTTTTGCGGTTTCGCCCATAAATCGAACGCCCGCAACAATTAAAGTTTCTGCAGGATGGTCCCGCCCAAAGCGCGCCATCTCCAAGGAATCGGACACGCAGCCACCGGTTGCTTCAGCTAACGCCTGGATTTCCGGCGCCGTGTAATAGTGAGCAACGATAACGGCGTTATGCGCTTTGAGCTGCGCACGAATGCGGTCCTCGAGCTGGACTGTGTGCACAGCATCACGCCGCTTTGGCACGCTCGCGAGATGCGACTGCACCTGCTCCCGAATTTCCCGCAGTTTTTGATCAGCGATCGACACGCAAAAAAGCCTTCCCAATGAACAGCGGGCAGTTTACCTTCATAAATGGAATGTGACAGCTGGTAGTTCATGGTTTGCCTCATTGCGGTGGTCAACCCTTTCCCAATAAAGATGCCGTCACATGCTCGAGAGTAGTTGAGGGGTAAACACGGTTGGCAGTAAATCGAGATGACAGCCCGTTAGTACTGGTTTGCGACGAAGACACCATGCAGCGCATGCTGATTCGACAATGCCTGGAGTCCGAGGGTATGTGTGTTCTCGAAGCCACCGACGGCTATGAAGCTCTGGAACTCGTTGCCAACAACGCTCCCGACTTTATTTTCATGGATATTGCAGCAACCGCCTCCGCATAGCCGGGTGACTTTGAGGAAGCACGCGAGTGGGGCATGAATGATGTCCTTGTAAAACCCTTTTCTGCAGTTGATCTCCGCCGAACTCTCCTCAATTACGTTAACGTTGACCCGGGCGAATCGCACGTAAGTAATGAGCTCGCGCTGATTAACGATGACACACTGATTACTATCGCTCGCATCAACGCCGAGTCCGGTATGGATCTGGTCGATCAGGTGGTCAGTCTGTTCGAGCAACAGGTTCCCGGGTTTATTAATGAGCTTGAGATGGCCACTCGCGAACAGAATGCAGGGGGCACGCGCCGAATTTCGCACGCGTTTAAATCGTCCGCAATAAGTATCGGCGCACATGTCTTAGGTCAACGACTTGCAACCATCGAAGCCGCGGCCAGAGATAACCTGGCCTCTCTGAGCACTGACGAAATGGATGCGCTCGCAAGCCTCGTTCGTGACAGCTTACGGCAGCTACTGGCAAGCTACACGCGCATTCGATCTGAACTGGCTAGCGGCGGTTAAATACAGGCGCTCGCTTTTCTCGGATAGCCAGAAGCCCCTCAGAAAGATCTTCGGATTCACTGCACGAATCTGCAAGCCGCTGGGCAGCAACGCGATCGAAGCGTCCCTCTTCGACTGACTTAATAATTGCGAGCATTGCTGTAACTGACAGAGGTGCAAGGCCACTCAGACTCGCGATAAGAGCTTCCGAATGAGCGTCGACCTCAGCAGACGATATTAACCAGTCGAAGGCACTGTGCTGGGCGAGCTCCTCGAAACTCACTGATTCCGTGGTAAGTAGCAGCTTACGCACTAGGGTGCTTCCAAGCCGCTGCGTCATTCGCTCGATACCCTCCACCGGATAGCAGAGGCCTACGGCAGCCGCGGGGATTTTTAGGTGCTTGCCTGTCACGCCAAGACGAAAATCGCAGCTAAAGAGCAGCTCAGCACCGCCACCGAACACGTCTCCCTCTACGATCGCAAGGCTTGGCATCGTTAGTGAAGCAATAGCATTTGTCATGGACTGAAAGTCATCACCCTCCATTGATCCATCGGTGATCTCTTTCAGGTTGGCACCGGCGCAAAACACGGATCCCTCTGACCGAATGACGAACAGCCGGCAGGTATCTGGAATGCTGTCTATGGCTGCCTTAACCAGAGCAATTTCACGCGAACCAATCGCATTTCGTCGCTCGGGCGCGCACAAGCATAGTTCAGCGACAGTATCTTTTACTTCAAATCTAATTGCGTCAGTCATTTCCAAACTCCAGTGCAGCTGCACTATTGTTGCACGTCTCTTTTCGCGCCACGCATGGACAGGTTCAAAAAAAATACTTAAAGTTCAAAACTTCGAACGGCGAGAATTTCTCCGCCCTACCCACGGTCCAGTTGGAACACATGGCGCGCTCAGAACAGACATCTCCTAATAGTAATTCCAAAGTGGGTTCGCCTTTTAGTCGCGGTGCGCAGCATCAAGCAAAACGTGCAGCAATTTTATCGCGCGCAGCAAAGCTCTTTAACACCAAAGGTGCGCGCTCGACGACGCTAGCCGATGTCGCAAATAAACTGGGACTGACAAAGACCAGCCTCTACTACTACGTGAGAACGAAAGAGGACCTGATTTACCAGTGCTATCAGAACGCACTTGTCAGACTCCATCAGTCGCTCGATGAAGTAGAGGCAGAAACTGACGACCCGCTGGAGCGCGTGTTGCGGGCCATGGAGCGACACATTGAAATTAGCCTCGACTCGCTGGCTGGTCGTGGCGACTACTATGCGGCTCCGCTGGAGATTGCCGTCTTACCCGATGATCACCGGGAATTTTTAGAGCAAGAATACCTCCGAATGTTTAAACGATTCCGCGGATATCTTCGAAACGGTATCGAGCAAGGCGTGATTCGTGAGTGTCACACAACCAGTACAGCCCGAGCCTTGTTAACGGCACTCGACTGGTCATTTTATTGGCTGTACGAAATGCCGGAGTCAGAGTCAAAAGACGCGGCCATCAAAATCCGCAAGCTGTTCACCGAGGGGTTAGTTCCGAGAGCTTGCGTCTTTAAATGGAAAGATCGACATCCCAACTCTCAGGCCCAGGCAAGCCACGGATTCAACCGCGAAGCTCAGAATCGAGTCAAGCAAGAGGCCTTTCTTCGGGCTGGAACAAAGCACTTTAACCGCAAAGGCTTCAGCGGTACCTCACTCGATGATATTGCTGAATCACTGAGCGTTTCCAAGGGCGCTTTCTACTATCACTTCGCGAATAAAGAAGCACTCCTGGCTCAGTGCTATGAATTTACTCTTGATCAGTTTGAGCGAATTATTTCGCAAGTGGAACAGTCAGATCTCCCCCCCGTAGAGAAGCTCAGCGCTGTTTGCATCGAAATCTTCGAGTTGCAGAATTCGGATCGCGGCCCACTGATCCGTTACAATACGATCACTGCGCTTCCTCCCGAACTGCGTCGGGTGGTCTTAACCCGAACAGATGAGACGCACGCCAGATTAGGCAAAATGATGGCGGCTGGTATTTCGGAGCAGTCGATTGAAAACCAAAGTGTGCTTGTCACACGCCACCTCCTGTTCAGTGCTATTAACGCCGCAGTGGGCATAGACCAATGGCGACGCCTCGATGACGTTACGAGCGCCGCTCACGATTTTTTTGATGTCTTTTTCTTGGGTTTAAAACCGAGATAAAGCACAGAGGTAAACATGAGTTCAAAAGAGATTATCAGGCACACCTTTCCTGAGGTGTTGGATATCATCACGCCAAAACGCGTGGGTGATTATTGGTTCATTGGCGACAGTTTGCGTCCCCAGTTCAGGCTATTTGGTGGTCAGGTGGTCGCGCAGTGCCTGTTAGCGGCCTATGAGACCGTTGGCAACCATCTCACAGCACACTCAATGCACTGCTATTTCCTGCGAGCGGGCAACGCCGATCTACCCATTGAACTTGAAGTTGACCCTATTCGGAATGGTCGCTCTTTCTGCACACGTCGCGTAGTGGCACGGCAGAACGGTGAGGCTATTTTCAACACCTCAATCAGCTACCACGTCGAAGAGGAAGGTATGACTCATTCGCTGAGCATGCCCGAGGTCATTTCACCCGAGGAAGCGGCAGCCCTGAATGCTCAGCGGGACAACAATATCCCCAAAAATATGCTCGATCTGTTCGGCGTCACGCGGGAGCGCATCACCGAGCGCCTTGCGGAGGCACAAGAACCCGTCGCGCAGTCGTGGTTCAAAGTGATTGGCCCGTTCGACGGCTGTGTGCGCAAGCAGCAGGCGGCGCTGGCGATGATCTCGGATTTCTCGCTCTACAGTACCGCTTTCTCAGCGTTCCCATATAACCAGCCTGAGAAAGTATTTATAGGCGCCAGTCTTGATCACGCCATCTGGTTTCACGAGGTGCCTGATATGAGCGACTGGATTCTCTACGACACCTATAGCCCTTGGTCTGGCGGCGCCCGCGGTTACAACAGGGGATCACTCTGGAGTCGCGACGGAAAACTGATTGCCTCAACAGCCCAAGAGGGATTGATGCGAATTCGCAGAGACGGCAAGTAAGGACCGCTCCTCAAAACGGTTAGTTGATGCGGGTTTCCATCTGTTGACCCAACTGGACCAGAGACAGCTCACCATCCTCGAGCTTGAGCTCATGAAACGAGGCATTGGCGGGGTAGACCTGTAGCACCTCTGGCTTACTCTCAATCTCCGCAATAACCGCGTTGATTACTAGAAAGTGGCAAAACACAACGGTGGGACCAGTCGCTTCTTTGAGACCTGACGTGATGTCCCGACGCCACGACCATAGGTCGTCTGACTGCTCAGACCAGTTCTGTCGCATGAAGTCCTGCAACCATACTTTACGGCCACTCAGGGGTACCGGTGATCGTACCTCTGAAAATCTGGGATCCACGCGGACATCATCGCCGCGCTTAACGGCGAACGCGGCGGCAGTCTCCTGAGCACGCCGTAGTGGACTCGAAATCAAGTGCGCACCCAAGGGCACAATATCCAGCAGGGCTGTTGCCGTCTCCTCGGCCTGTGACTGACCCAGCGCAGACAGGCCCGGGTCAGGATCTTTCTCCCAACTGGCTGCGGCTTCACCGTGTCTGACGATCCAGATCTGTGTCATCGGTAAGTCACCAACCGCTCCTGCAACTGAGCGCTCATGAGATGCAAATGCCCCACATCGTTAAAGGTCGATAGGGAGCACTTCTTTGAATTAAAAATAATGCGGGTAATCGAGCAATTAAATACTGGCTCGTAAAACTCATACACCCGATCGGACGTCAGTTTTAGTACATGTCCAACGATGGTGGCGATGGTGCCGCCCGAGGTAAAGATGGCTGTATCAGTACCCGATTGTGCAGACGCCATAGCACCCTCAAAGGCACTGACGACACCACCGTGGTAGTCAGCCCAACTCTGGATGCCAGTGATATCGCACTCAGGGCTTAGCCAATAGTTAAAGACCGTTTCGATAATCTTCTGAAAGGACTTCGTATCGCTGTCCATCGCGGCCACCAAGTCAGCAAAGCGCGCGTCGCGCTCAACCAAGAGCGGCATCATCACCTCAATTTGCTCGTCGGTCTGAACCTCGTTAAGCCGAGGATCAATGACGAGCTCCGGCGCGTCCTGTAGCTGGTCAAGTACTCGCTGACCTGTCTCTCGCTGTCGCGAAAGGTCACCACTATAGGCCGCACTAAAACGGGTGCCCATATGGCGCAGAAATTCGCCCGTGAGATCCGCCTGTCGCTGACCCAAGGGCGACAACCGGTCATAGTTCTCGGCGCCAAATGACGCCTGACCGTGTCGGATAATGAGAAGGTTGGCCATAAAATAGTCGCCTAGCGCTGAAATCTCAGCTTGCCTGAGTACGGGAAAAAGTCTTCAACGAAACCATCCCGAAGTTTGTCTTGTAGATTGCTCCAAAAGCACGCCTCATACAGATCGCTATGAAGCTGGTCGAACGCTGTACGTGCTCGCGCGTTGCCCGAAAAGAACAGTCGGAACTCCTCAGGAAATACATCATTTGGCCCAACCGAATACCAAGGCTGGCCTGACATTTCCTCAAACTCGTCCCGTGGCGGAGGGATCTTCCTGAAGTTGATGTCCGTCAGCGGCTGAATTTCGTCGTAGTCGTAAAAAACCACGCGTCCGTGACGCGTCACGCCGAAGTTTTTCAGCAACATGTCACCGGGGAAAATATTGGCTGCCGCAAGTTCTTTAATCGCATTCCCGTAGTCGAGCATCACCGCATCCACCTCCTCGTCAGAGGCATCCTTCAAGTACAAATTCAGTGGTTGCATCCGCCGCTCGACGTAGCAGTGCTTGATAATCAGCGCTCGACCATTGATCTCCACTTGTGACGCGCAGGTCGCTTCCAGTTCCTCCATAAGCTCATCCGAGAAACGCGAGGCTTCGAACACAAGGTTGGCGAATTCCTGGGTATCCGCCATACGCCCTGCCCTGTCCCAGCGTTTTACCAGCTGGTACTTATCGCGTACTTCCTGATGCGTGACTTCCTTGGGCGGTGTAAACCGGTCCTTGATGATTTTGAACACATATTCGTATGATGGCAGGGTAAATACCGTCATCACCATCCCTTTAATGCCGGGGGCGGGTATGAAAGCGTCCTCGGTCGAGCGCATGTGGCGTGAGGCTGTGCGGAAATAGTAGGTCTTGCCGTGTCGGTGATGCCCGATACAGCTGTAGATCTCGGACACTGCCTTGCGTGGCATGAGTTGCTGAAGGAACAGAACGTACTGTGATGGAATCGAGGCATCGACCATGAAGTACGTTCGGGTAAACGAAAACAATTTCGAGATGATGTCCGAGCCCAACAAACACGCATCGATGTAAACGCTGGGCTGCGCCCCATCCTCGGTATGCAGCATGGGCAATACAAAGGGGATCTGGAGCCCCTTACCCGCAATACGACCCACGATATAAGCGGCTTTGTTTCGGAAAAAATGATGCTCTAAGGCATGCAATTCGAGATCAGCTCGATGATCGTAATTAGCATCCTCGACCGCGGCGATCATGACCTGTGTGACCCGCGCGACCTCGCGATCATAATCCTCGTAGGGCAATGACATGCCATAGTCGAATAGCAGGTTGGCGACCGCCGTTTTGAAATCACCCTTCGTGCGGTACTGATTCAACACACGTCGTACATCCACGGGGGGCATGTCGCCCTGCGGCGAGAAGACAAATGCGTAGTCGTCTCGAATCCAGCGGTGCTCGAATACGGCATTGAAAATACTGTTGTAGAACGTCTCCGCAATCTCAAAGTTCGTCATGCCACGAACGAGTTCAGCGTAAAGATCGCGCGTCTCTGTCCAAAATTCGAGATCATGGAGTCGGTCCTGAGCGATGTACTCAACCACGTCAATCGTCTCGATAACCTGGAGCTTGTAGATGTCGATGCGCCGCATCGAGGCCTCTTGCGTCGCGCGCCATTCAGCATTTTCAAAGCGCGTACGAGCCGAGAGCGTGATGTTCTCAAACTCAGCAAAATAGGCGGTAAAGCCATTCAGAATGGTGCGGGCTAGCCGGGACTGTTTGTCCATGGCGGAGAGTCTACTTGCCGACGGGATCCGTGAACAGGCGCCTCAATTTGCGCATACCACCCAACCAGCGTTCATAACTTCGCGCTTTGTTCTGGCGATATTCCTCAACTTCGGGATGCGGCAAAATCAGAAAAGACTCAGCGTCCAGACCCTGTATCACTGCCTCGGCAACGGCTTCGGCAGACAGCATGCCGTCTACGCCAGCGACACCACCACCTTCGGTACCCGCGGTCATTGCTGTATCAACGGCTTGAGGGCACAGACAGCTGACCTTGATGCCATCATCGCCGTGCGTGATCGCCAGGCTTTCGGCAAACGAGACCGCTGCATGCTTGGTTACCGAGTACGGAGCAGAGCCAATTTGCGCTAGTAAACCTGCCGCAGACGCCGTATTCAGAAAGTAACCCTCACCCCGCGCAATCATGGCGGGCAGGCAGGCGCGTGCAGCATATACATGGGACATAACATGGATCTCCCACATACGCTGCCAGAGCGCATTTTCAGCGCCCGTGGCCCACCAGGGCTCGCCGTCGACACCGATGATGCCTGCATTAGAACAAAACAGGTCTATGTGGCCGTGTTCGGCCTCGACAGATGCAACAAGTGCAGCGATAGCGCTCTCGTCTCTCACATCGAAAGCGTGGGCTTGAGCGCCGATTTCTGCACCGACGGCACACACCGTATCCGCGTTGAGATCGGCGATAACGACAGCCTTTGCACCCTCAGAAATGAAGCGCGTGGCGAGTGCTTTGCCAATACCGCTGGCACCACCCGTTACAACACAGACTTTGCCAGCGATCTTCATGCTTAAGCCGCCGCGTACGTGCTTTCGATGAACTTGCTGCGGTGGAACGTACCATCGCCGAGCGTCGCATTGATCATCATAAGACGCTTCGCGTAGTGACCAATATCCAGCTCATCGGTAATGCCCATACCACCGTGCATTTGAATTGCTTCACCGTAGATCAGCTTACCGTTGCGATCGATCAACACCTTGAGCGCGTGAATGGTTGCCTCGGCAGATGCAGGATCAATTTTGTACTCACACAATGCCTTGAACAGAAGTGACTTCGCCTGCTCGTAGGCCATCATGGTATCGACCATACGGTGCTGCAGTGCTTGGAATGAACCGATAGCGACACCGAACTGTTCGCGCGTTTTGGTGTACTCGAGCGTTTTGGCATTGAGCGTACCCATGATGCCAACGGCTTCTGACGCGAGGGCAATCAGCGCTTCATTGACCACTTCGTTAACAACAGACGCTGCGCCCCCCTCGGCACCGAGGAGTGAACCTGCACCCAGCTGCACATTATCAAACGTGATATTGGCAACACGCTGCGCGTCCATCATGGGATAGCACACCTTTGATACGCCCTCGGCATTGGCATCAACGAGGAATAACGACAGGCCTTCCTCATCAAATTGACCACCTGACGTACGCGCTAATACCACTAGCTTATCCGCGTTTTCACCATTGAAAACCACAACCTTTTCGCCGTTGAGTGTGTAGCAGTCGCCGTTAGCCGTTGCTGTCGTTTTGCAATCATTGATGGCGAAGCGACTCTGGCGCTCAACGTAGGCAAAGGCGCCTAGGGTTTCACCACCAATCAGGCTCTCTAAAACCTCGGCGCGCTGCGCTTCATCACCTGCGCGTGCGACCACGCCGCCAAACAAGACGACGGTGGGAAAGAAAGGCTCGACCACGAGGCCCTTACCCATTTCTTCCATAACGACCGACATATCAACGATATTGCCGCCAAAACCGCCGTCCGCTTCGGAAAACGGAATCGACAGCCAACCGAGCTCGGCAAATGTCTGCCAGTTTTCACGGCTCATGCCCTCGTCACTGTCGACAATGGCGCGACGCGTGTCCCAGTCGTAATCATCCTGTATAAATCTCGCAATTGAGTCGCGAACCATTTGCTGCTCTTCTGTGTAATCGAAGTTCATTGTGTCATTGCTCCGTCGGGAAATGCGTCCTTACTCGAGACCAAGTACGTACTTGGAAATGATGTTCTTCTGAACCTCGTTAGAACCACCATAAATTGTTGCTGCACGGCCGTACATGAAGGCGCGACGAGCGTCAGAGCCAAACTCGTGCCCAAGCACCTCTGGATCCATATCAGTCGACAACACGCCCTGATAGTACGCCGCAATCTCCATGCGAAGCTCTTGGGTTGCCTGCTGAAGCTCCGTGCCTTTGATCTTCAGAAGCGAAGACTCAGGGCCGGGGAAGCCGCCTGCGGCCATAGCTGCCAGCGTACGGAGTTCGGTGAACTCAAGCGCCATGAGTTCAACTTCAATGTCGGCTAAACGCTGCTGGAAACCAGCGTCATCGAGCAGCCTCTCACCACCATTTACCTCGGCAGCAGCGGCCTCCTGCAACAAGCGCACATTGCGCTTGATGTCAGCGACGCCAGCAATGCCAGTACGCTCGTGTGCCAACAGTGCTTTCGCTACTGTCCAACCTTTTCCTACTTCACCCACTACGTTCTTCGCAGGAACGCGAACGTTATTGAACTCAACCTCATTGAGGTTGTGCTCGTTGTCGATGCCGATGATGGGGTTGACCTTGATGCCTTCTGACTTCATGTCGACAAGGATGAAGGTAATGCCTTCCTGCTTCTTGCCACTGTTGTCTGTTCTGACCAGACAGAAAATCCAGTCCGCATGCTGCGCATAGGTTGTCCAGATCTTCGCACCGTTGATGATGTAGTCATCACCATCGCGCTCTGCCTTGGTCTTGAGACTGGCTAGGTCAGAACCTGAACCGGGCTCCGAGTAGCCCTGGCACCACCAATCCTCACTCTTCAGAATGCGAGGCAGGAAGTATGCTTTCTGCTCATCTGTGCCGAAGGCCATGATGACGTTCGCCACCATCACAAGACCAAACGGGACAACATCAGGAATGCCGCGAAGCGAGCGCTCTGACTCCCAGATGTACTTTTGTGTAGCCGACCAACCAGTACCGCCGTGCTCTACCGGCCAGTTGGGTGCGACCCAACCCTTGGCGTAGAGCTTCTGCTGCCACTCCACCATGCCCTTCGAGCCGCGACCCTTCAGGTGCGCCTGCATATCGGCGTCAAATTCGGTATCGAGGAAGTTGCGGACCTCGTCGCGGAACGCGAGGTCTTCTGCTGATAATGCAATATCCATTGTCTATGCTCCCGTGAGTGTTTCGTCGAGGTATGCCGACGAATTTGAACCTTGAGTAGGTTTTTTTAACGAGGCGAATGTTAGCGTTTTGGTAATTTTTTGCAAATAAAAAGTGCCTGCCCCGACACCGAAAGCCTACTCGTTAATACAATAATGAAAAGAGTTTACGCTGATACTCCGCGGCAAGGGGGTCTCCCTTCCCAATTGAGGCAATTGTATCGAGATACAACCGCTTCGCCTCACCATTATTCCAATCGCGATCAGCACGCAGCACGACCAGTAAATGCTCCAAGGCATCCCGGTAATGCGCGCCTGTCGTCAGCTGTACGGCAAGTTTTACTCGCACGGCGTGATTACTGTCATCGATAGCCAGCTCCGCCTCGAGCGCTTCTATCTCGGGCGATTTCCCGGCCTCTCGCTTGAGCTCGATCTGAGCCATCAGTTGCTCGTGTAATGCGTCTCTGTCGACCAAGCGAACCTCGTTGAGGACTTCCTCAGCCTCATCAAGTCGATTGGCCTCTACCAAGGCACCCGCATAGGCCAGGGTGATATCCAATACCTTGCTTGATTCTTCCCAAGCGGCCCTCAATAGGGCCAGTGCACCGGCAGTATCGCCCTGATCCAGAAGTTCTGTTGCCTCTGCAATCTTTCCATCCCATGGCGATGGCAAGTGCTTTTGAAGCATCTCGCGAACCGCGGTCTCAGGCTGGGCGCCAGCAAAGCCATCAACCGGTTGTCCGTCCTTAAACACCATCACGGTCGGCAAACTTCTGACACCGAGCTGCTGAGATATGCCCTGCTGCTCGTCGGCGTTGATCTTCGCTAGAAGGAACGCCCCGGCGTATTCATCGGCAAGTTTTTCGAGTAGCGGCATCAACTGCTTACATGGTGCGCACCAGTCAGCCCAAAAATCGACCACCACAGGGCGATTGAAAGATTCGTCAATCAGATATTGTTGCGCATTGTTCTGATCAATCTCGATTACGTTCATATTTGCCTCGATTACGACAGTCCAAGCACGTCGGCCATGGTGTAAGCCCCCGCCGGCTTGTCGGCAATGAATGTTGCAGCTCTCACAGCGCCGCTTGCGAATGCATTGCGACTACTTGCCTTGTGGGTGATCTCGAGCCGTTCGCCCTCTGATGAAAACAGCACCGTATGCTCACCGACAATATCGCCTGCACGCGTTACCGAGAAACCAATTGATCCTGGCTCTCTTGCTTCGCGAGTGGCCGATCGATCGTATCGCGCTACGTCCTGCAGCGAATGACCCATGGCATCAGCCACTGCGTGGCCCATTGCGAGTGCCGTTCCCGACGGCGCGTCGATTTTGTGCTTATGGTGCGCCTCATGAATCTCTATATCTGAGTCTGCGCCCATAACCTGAGCCGCAAGAGAGAGAAGTCGGTACGCTAGATTCACACCGGTACTGAAGTTGGCCGCCTGACAGCGAGCAACCGAAGTCAAGATTGACGCCAAATCGCCCTGCTCCGCCTCAGAAAAACCTGTCGTACCGATGACGATGGGGACTCCTGCTTCAGCACAGGCTCGTGCGTTAACCAGTGAGGACTCAGGCAGCGTGAAATCGATGACCACATCAACAGCGTCGAGGTCTAAAACTTCCGATACGGTTATTGGGCAGTTTTCGTCGCCGACGATTGACGCCGCGGCTGTTCCCACAAAGTGGCTGCCAGGACGGGCGACGAAATTCACCAACTCGGTGTTTGGCTCAGCAGTAACCGCGCGCGCAACCGCTTGGCCCATGCGTCCGCTCGCTCCTGTCACTGCTATGCGCAATGTCATCCATTCAGTCCTTCAAAAAAGTTCTTTACGCCGTCAAACCAACTTGATTGGCGGGGCGACTGATCACCACCCTCACCCAAGCTGCTTCGAAACTTCTCCAGAAGCTCCTTTTGCTCGCCACTGAGATTAACAGGTGTCTCGACCACGGCGCGACACAGCAAGTCACCGACAGGCCCACCCCGGACAGGCTGAACACCTTTGCCGCGCAAGCGGAACAACTTACCCGTTTGCGTTTCAGCTGGTATGCGGAGCTTCACCCGTCCGTCAAGGGTTGGGATCTCATGTTCGCCACCCAGAGCAGCATCAGCAAAGCTAATAGGGAACTCGCAATACAGGTTTCGACCATCGCGTTCAAACAAGGGGTGCTGTTTAACCGAAATTTGAACGTATAGGTCACCATTCGGGCCGCCCGAAGGACCTGCTTCTCCCTCACCGCTGAGGCGAATGCGATCTCCCGTATCGACGCCGGGAGGCACTTTGACCGAGAGCGTCTTCGTTTTCTCAACCAGGCCCTCGCCACGGCATACCGTGCAGGGTGATTCTATAACCTGCCCGCGACCTCGACATGTGGGACACGCCTGCTGCACCTGGAAAAACCCCTGCTGC
>ERZ802830.470-NODE-470-length-40138-cov-27.6582_pt1 | contig 40138 bp, 37 predicted proteins | sample MGYA00345654_ERZ802830 | MGnify/ENA primary metagenome ERZ802830 (study PRJEB30503, sample SAMEA104212375) | marine metagenome | biome: Westerlies Biome; feature: [SRF] surface water layer (ENVO:00010504) within the epipelagic zone...; material: water... | reverse complement strand
TTAATACCAGTAGCCCGAAAAGCTGACTCACTTTAGGGTTTCCAATTCCGAAGAAATCTGAATCTGTGTGTGCACTTATCATGGAGGGATAGATGGGACGAGCAATAGCCATTACGCGAACGGATATTTCTGCGCGAGAGTTGCGTTTTATCGCCAAACGAACCAGAGATTGTCGTGTTGTTCGGCGCATACTCGCAATAGCTCTGGTTCTTGAGGGCGTGGATCGCGCGACGTCGGCTCGCAGTAGCGGCATGGATCGCCAAACTCTGCGAGACTGGGTACATCGCTACAACTGCGGCGGCATTGCTGAGCTTTCTGACCGACGTGGCAAGGGCGCGAAGCCACGCCTGTCGCCAACACAACAGGCGCGGTTTGTGGCTTGGGTTGAGGCTGGACCTAACCCTGCAAAAGATGGCGTAGTACGGTGGCGCTGCGCCGATTTACAGGCTCGTGTTGAAGACGCGTTCGGCGTGAAGTTGCACGAACGCACGATTGGTAAATATCTAGCCAAACATGGATTTCGTCGCCTCTCTGTTCGACCTGAGCATCCCAAAACTGATCCCGCAGCACAGCAGGCTTTCAAAAAAACTTTGCCAGCCTCGTAGTCGAGCTCATGCCAGAACATGCAAAGAGTAAGCCCCTTGAGGTATGGTTCCAAGATGAAGCCCGTGTTGGGCAACAAGGAACACTTACGCGCAAATGGGCGCGGCGTGGAACCCGCCCCCGCGCACCTCGTGATACGCGTTACAAGTGGAGCTATATCTTCGGTGCCGCTTGTCCCGCCCGTGGCACCGCCGCAGGGCTGATCCTGCCTTACGTCAACGCGGAGGCAATGGGGCTGCACCTCAATGAGATCGCAAAAGCTGTCGCGCACGGGGCACATGCCATGCTCATCGTCGACGGGGCTGGCTGGCACGGGGCAAAATGCTTGCAAGTACCAGACAATATTACGCTCGTGAAACTGCCGCCATACTCACCAGAACTGAACCCCATGGAAAACGTCTGGGCCTATCTGCGGTCAAACAAACTCGCTATCTCGGTCTTCGACACCTACGAGGAAATCCTGGAAAAATGTGCCCAAGCGTGGAACTTCTTCGCCAAAGATCCAGAGCGAATAACTTCAATCACCAAAAGAGATTGGGTAAAGGTCAATTATTAGGGCGGTTGGTATTACACTCGTTCCCCCCTCCCAAGGCGACATCTATCACGCGACATGGAGCAAGATTTGCCTACGTATTTCAAAGCCCAGAAAATGCTATACTTTTTATTTGCAGCCTCTTTTTATCCTTGTTGTGGATCGGTAAAGTAACAGGCGACACAGAAACGATCTATTGCGGCAGCGCTTGGGTGGGGGTGGTTTTAGATATCAAATCTGTCCTAGATAGATATCTTTTGTCAAAGAACGCAGTTTTATTTGCAGGTCAAGCAGGGCAATATTTTCAATTTCCTAAATCCGGATTTTCCGCGGAGTTCTATTTAAGGCTGCAATTTTTGGAAATAGCACATATGCGATCAATTCTTGCCGATCCATTTTAAGAAAATAATTGTTCTCCGACTTTCAATAACTCAAATTTTGAAACGGTTGAAAGTACTCAGGCGATGATCATCCATCTCCCATATGACCATGAAAAGCTTGATAATTCCGCTTGTTAAGTCAGAAAACAGTGGCTGCCTGACAGAGTTAAATCATTTTTTGAAAAGGGATTATGCTATGGGTGGGCCAAGCGAACAAAATATAGTCACTCATGGTGATAGTCACCCTATGAACCCATCTAAAGGAGGGATTGGATTTTCTTCCTGCAACTGGGAATTTTTATCGGATTACGATGGTGGGAACTGGCCGCCCGGACAACCATCTTTGACTTGCGGCAATGCTTTTTAGGTAGAATCCCAACATTTCTGTTTCCGATGGGAATGACCGATTTTGTTTCAAAAAAACTCTAAAAAATATATATATAGCAAAGTTTTTAAGCGGCTATAGCAAAGATTTTATCGCGGAATCATGTAAGGCCCCGGGGAGTGACGAACGCCGCAATCGGTGCGCCATCCACATGATTGCTGCGGTCGGTAGTCATTCGATCAGTAAACTACACCATGTTTACAAGGATAAAGAATTGCGGTGTATGCGGGAACCTAGCTCGCAGTTTATCTCCGGACAGAAATTTGGCAGCCTGTTTGCCGTGCAGACGCAAAAATGCTCAAAGGCGATGGCCAAGAGCCTGCGCTAGATGAGGCGCGCGAACTGGCCACAAGCAGCAATGCCACGTCATCCGTATTTTTCTGATCCTGTCTTTGAAAAACATCTGGAATCCCACTGGTGTTCCTAGTTTGAACACTGCTGTCGTTTGTGGTGCATTTCTGTCCTATACTCCAAGCGCCCTGCGTCGACGTTATCGTCTTGCAGCGCTTTGTCGCCGCAGTAACCAGATAAAGAACACCCCGCCGATCATACCTGTGACGATGCCGATGGGCATATCCTCCGGGGCCATGATCGTGCGGGCGGCAATATCTGCCCAAAGCAGAAACACCGCGCCCAAAAGGGCAGACGCCGGTAACATTCGGGCGTAATTACCGCCGACCATCATCCGTGCAATATGTGGCACCATGAGACCAATAAAACCAATTATACCCGAAAAAGCCACCATAACCCCGGTCACCAGCGCGCCGACCACAAACACCGACAAGCGAAATTTTGCCACAGGGATACCCAGAGTAGATGCGGTCTCATCGCCGATGGTCATGGCATTGAGATGGCTGGAGTGTAGCCATAAATAGGGACCACAGATCATTAAAATAAAGGCCGGATAGGCCAGCTGTGACCATTGCGCCAGTCCAAGCCCGCCCAGCATCCAGAACACCACCGTATGGGTTGCCCGCGGATCGCCCAAAAAGATCAGTACATTTGCGCCGGCCATGACAATAAACGATACCGCCACGCCAGCCAGCACCAATCGGTCAGCGCTGGTGGCGGTGGCAAATTGCGTGACCGCCAGCACCAGAGCAGTGGCCGCAAGCGCGCCCAGAAAGGCAAATAATGGCACGGTCAATAGGCCAAGAAATAACCCAGTGTGTAAAAGCGCCAGAATAGCTCCAAACGCCCCGCCCGAGGAAATGCCCAGCAGATGAGGGTCTGCCAAAGGGTTACGAGTGACTGACTGCAAGCTTGCCCCGACGATGGCCAGACCCGCGCCCACCAAACAGGCCAGCACCGCCCGCGGAAAGCGAATATCCCAGATGATTGCCTCGCGCCCCGGTGACCAGCTTGGCTCGAGCAGGGCGGGGGCAATTTTATGCAGTAATACCCCCCAAACTGTTGGCATCGGAATGGCAACGCTGCCCACGCTTATTGCCACGGACAATGACAGCAGCAACAGACCCAACCCGGACAGCAATATCCACAGCTTTGAGCGCCAGATTTTCGGGCCAATACGCGCGCAGTCTGAGGTGTCAGGTTGGGGCTTTGTCATCTTTAGTGACTGCTGCGAAACGCCGTTGCCAGCGCTTTGATCGCATCAATATTGCGGGGACCAGGGGTTGCTGCAACGTATTCGAGAACGACAAAACGGTTGTTTTTCACCGCATCAAGATCGGAAAACGCTGGATTGGCGCGCATGAACTGACGCTTTTCTTCCGCAGTGACATCCCCATAATTGACGATCACGATAATTTCGGGATTGCGTTCGACCACCTCTTCCCAACCCACGGTGCCCCAGCTTTTGCCAAAATCATCCATAATGTTGCGACCGCCGGCGGCTTCAATCAGCGCATTGGGCATTCCATAACGCCCCGAGGTAAAGGGTGCATCTTCGCCACTATCATAGACAAAAACGCGAGGCGGGCTCGCCAACTTTGACAATGTTTCCCGATGGGCCGCAAGATCGCTTTTATAGGCGTCAACCAAGGTTTCCGCGCGATCGGCAACGCCAAAAATAGCCCCGAGGTTAAGCAGGTCGCTATACATATCGTTCATGCTTGCCGGTTCTTTTGGGCCAATATGGATACAGCTTTCCGTCAGCTCATAGACGTTGATCCCAAACGGCGCCAATGTGTCCGGTGACACCTCTCCACCGACTTTCATGCCATAATTCCAACCGGCAAAGTAGAAATCAGCATCCGCGCCGATCAACACCTCTTTTGAAGGATAGCGGGCGGCCAGTTCCGGCAGTTCGGCGATGCCATCGCGCATTTTCGCATCAAGGGTCTTCCAGCCGCTGATACCGGTAAAGCCGACCATGTGATCGGTCAGACCAAGCGCCAGCATCATTTCGGTGAGATTGACATCATTGGAGACGGCGGCTTTTGGCGGTGCTTGATATGTCACGGTGCGGTCACAGCTTTTGACAGTGACGGGAAACGCCGCCGCTGCAGTAGACAGAGCAACGGCACCCGAAATAGCAAGGCCAAAAAGAAAAAGGGGGGGGATGTGCATTTTGGTCTCTTGAGCTAAAGGTGAAAGGTAAGGCGGGTATGGCCACTGGGATGCAGCGATTGAATTTCCGCCTGCACGCCAAAGCCTTGTTTAATGAGAGGTGCGGTTAACACCTTGTTTGCGGGGCCGTAAGCCATGGTGTAGCCGCCTGCCAGCATCAACAGCGTATCGGCGTATTCTGCGGCCATATTGAGATCATGCAGGCTGGTCACGATGGTTGGGCCTAAACCGCGGATCAGTCGCAGAACTTCCAATTGATGCCGTATATCCAAATGGTTTGTGGGCTCGTCGAGAATCAGCAACTGTGGCTCTTGCACAAGCGCGCGGGCAATCATCGTGCGCTGGCGTTCCCCGCCTGACAATGTGCCCAGCATCCGGCCTGTCAGCGCTGTGAGTTTCAACCGTTCAATCACCGCATCAATAATCTGATTGTCGGCTTTGTTCTGCCCGCCAAAACCGCTGCTATACGGGGTGCGGCCGAGGGCGATAATCTCACGGACGGTCAGGGAAAAGTCACTTTGCTGTTCTTGTAAAACCGCAGCGATAGAGCGTGCAGTCTGGCGGGCACCCATCGCCCAGATATCCTGCCCGTCCAGTGAAATACGCCCGGTATTTGGGCGTAAAAACCGATAGAGCAGCCGCAGTAAGGTGGATTTTCCGGCACCATTTGCGCCAACAATTGCCAGCATCTGACCGGCTGCCAGCTCAAAGGACGTCGGTTGGAGCAACGGTTCTGTCCGCGGCAGCCCCCAAGACAGGCTTTCGACTGATAGGCTGGCTGCGGTCATCGCAGGCGCACCGTCGGGCGCTTGGCATGGCCGACATAAAAACGGTCAGGTGAGGTATGGCCCGTGGTTGTGAATTCAAAACGCCATGCGTCAGCCCTTACCGAGATTATTGGACCAGCCGAGGAAAACAAAGCCTGTACTTTGATCATACTACTCTTCCTTTCGGGCGCCCCGCCCGAGGTGAATTAAAGTGACATGGCAGGTCTCCTGACTCGCGGGTCTCAGCGCGCCCGATCCTTCCCAGACTTGCGTCCAGTGGTGATCATCGGGTTTGCTCGCCGCTTACAGTTGCGGGGGCAGTCACGGAATTGGCAGCCTTTGACGGTTACCGCACCGTATTCCCTTTTCATCTCAGATCGGCACAGACCTTTCAGAGAACCATGAAACCCCAATGCAGTGATATATGCATTGGGTCAAGAGAGTTTCGTGTGTCACGATGTTATGTCTGTGTTTTGGTGGCCTGACGTGTCAGCTTCGCAGCCCGTAGAAACGCCGCAATAAAAAAACCTGTCAGGATCAAGATAATTGTTGGCGCCGGGGCGCTGTCGATGAAAAAGCTCACATAAATACCCAAAAAGCCAGACACAAAGGTCACCAGCACAGATACAACCAGCATATGTTCAAAGCGTTTGGTGACCAGAAAAGCGATCGCTCCGGGCGCAATCAACAGACCAATTGACAAAATAATTCCCACAGCCGAAAGCGTGGCGACGATCGTCAGAGAAATCATCGCCAACATGCCATAGTGCAACAAACCGACAGGCAGACCTACGGCCTGCGCCTGAATAGGGTCAAACGATTGCAGCAGCAGATCGCGGCGTTTTGCCAACAACAGCGCCGAAACACCAAGCGATATAGCGCCTGCAGTCCACAGATTGTCGGAGCTAACTCCCAACATATTGCCGAACAGGATATGATCGAGATGTACATCAGTGGTGACCTTCGTATACAGAACAATGCCAAATCCAAACATCCCTGAAAACACAATTCCCATTACAGTGTCTTGTTTGACACGGCTGTTTTCACTGAGAAAACCAGTTGCCAAAGCACAGAGCATGCCAGCGCAGAATGCCCCGATTATCAACGGAATATTCAACAAATACGCGACCACAACGCCAGGCAGAACAGCGTGGCTGATGGCATCTCCCATTAGCGACCACCCCTTGAGCACAAGATAGCACGACAGCAGTGACGTAGGAATCGATACGATTGCCATGATCCAGAACGCATGGGTCATAAAGCTGAACTGAAATGGCTGGAGAAGCGTCTCTAACATCACTGCACCTGCACTGCGTCAGCGGATCGGCGTCTTGCTGCAAGATAGCCGTGTTTGGGTGCCCAGACAAAGACCGCAAGAAAAGTCACAGTCTGCAGCGAGACAATTAGCCCGCCTGTCGCGCCGTCGACAAAAAAGCTGAGATAGGCCCCCAGAAAGCTTGTCGCAGATCCGATCGCCACACTCAGCACCAGCAGCCGCGGAAAACGGTCGGTCAGCAGATAGGCCGTTGCCCCCGGCGTCACCACCATCGCGATGACCAGAAACGCACCCACAGTCTGCAAAGCAGCAACGCAGGACGCCGAAAGCAGCGTGAAAAACATCAGCTTCAAGCGGTCGGGATTCAACCCGATGGAGCGGGCGTGATTTTCATCAAAAAACGTTACCATCAGATCTTTCCACTTGGCCAGTAACACGCTGAGTGAAACAAATCCGATGATTGCAAGTTGCAGCGTGTCGTGGGGAGTGATTGCCAGAATATTACCCATTGTAATCGTCTGAATGCTGACCGACATCGGGGACAGAGAGACCATAAATAATCCCAACCCGAAAAAGGAGGTGAAAATCAGCCCAATAATGGCGTCTTCTTTCAATCCGGAGCGCTGATTGAGAAACAACATTGCGCCCGCGGCCAAGCCGCCTGCGGCAAAAGCACCAAAGGCAAAAGGCAGGCCCAACATATAGGCCCCGGCCACCCCCGGAACGATCGAATGGCTAAGCGCGTCGCCGATCAGAGACCAACCCTTTAGCATCAGATAAGCGGATAAAAAGGCGCAGACGCCACCGACCAAAGCACTGACCCACATGGCGTTGAACATGTAATTGTATGAAAACGGCATCAGCAGCGTATCAATCATCCTTTGGCGCCTTTGGGTTGTCGTCATACATTACAAACGGCCGCTCATCGTCGCTGATCACTCGAATTTCGCGCTTGTCATCATCGTCGTGTAAATCAGATCCGCCGAGAACGAAATGCCGCAGCACCCCACCAAAAGCCAATTCGAGGTTCTCTCGGGTGAAGGTGGTTGCGGTCGGCCCGAAGGCAAGAACCGTTTCTTTGACCAAAATTGTACGATCACAAAACTCTGGAACCGACCCAAGATTATGTGTCGAAACCAGCATGACGCGCCCTTCATCGCGCATTTCGCACAACAGAGTGATGATCGCGTCTTCGGTTTGCACATCGACCCCGGTGAATGGCTCATCAAGCAGTATTACTTGCCCGTTTTGCGCCAGCGCCCTTGCCAGAAACACCCGCTTGCGTTGCCCACCAGATAACTCGCCAATCTGGCGGTCGCGAAATTCGGTCATATTGACCCGCTCGAGGGCTTCAGTGACCGCGGCATGATCGGCAGATCGTGGTGTTCGAAAAAAACCCATGTGCCCATAGCGGCCCATCATCACGACGTCTTCGACCAGAACCGGAAAGCTCCAATCAACCTCTTCGGCCTGCGGGACATAGGCCACAATATTTTGTTTCAAGGCGGCTTTAACCGGATGCCCCAGAATAGAAATCTTACCTTTGGCAGCTGGAACAAAGCCCATTAATGCTTTGAAAAGTGTTGATTTTCCGGCCCCGTTTACCCCAACCAATGCAGTGATTGTTCCGGTGGGGATATCAAAGCTGGCGTTGCGCAACGCTGTGGTGCCATTGCGATAGGTAACGGTGACATCCTGCGCGGTTATTCCAATTTTCTGCGATTCTCGCATCTGTTCTTTCCGGTTATCTGTAGCAGACACTTAGGTGTCCCTGGATAAATCTGCGCCGCCTTATGACGATGGGGGCAAGACAGTTATGACCCAGCCGTCGAGCGAATTGATACGCTTGCCACGGGTTATTTGGTCAGCCCTGCTGCGATGGTTTCGCTGGTTACGCGCAGTAGGTCTAGATAGGTTGGAACCGGGCCGTCGGCTTCGGTCAAGCTGTCGACATACAGCACACCGCCATAGGTGCTGCCGGTTTCGCGTGCGACTTGCTGTGCCGGCGCCTGTGAGACGGTGCTTTCACAAAAAACCGCTGGAATATTGTTGTCTCGGACGCCATCAATCACTTTGCGCACTTGCTGCGGGGTGCCTTGTGCATCGGCGTTCATCGGCCAAAGATAGAGTTCTTTCATGTTGTAGTCGCGGATCAGATAGCTGAAGGCCCCCTCACAGGATACCAGCCAGCGCTGATCTTCTGGCACAGCGAGGATTGCGTCTTTTAATGGCTCGATGGTTTGCGAAATTTTTGTTTTATACGCCGCGGCATTGGCCCGGTAAATATCTGCATTTTGCGGATCATGCTGGGCAAAAGCGCCGGTTATATTGTCTACATAGATCAGCGCGCTGCTTAGGCTCATCCAAGCATGGGGGTTTGGTTTCCCAGCATATTCACCCTCGGCAATGCCCATCGGGGTAATACCGTCGGTTAACGTCACACCTGGCACGTCCGACAGATTGGAAAAGAACTGCTCGAACCACAATTCCAAGTTCAATCCGTTCCAGAAAATAAGATCGGCATCCTGCGCGCGAATAATGTCACGAGGGGTGGGTTGGTAACCGTGTATCTCTGCGCCAGCCTTGGTGATGGATTCAACGATTGCCATGTCGCCAGCCACATTGCGCGCCATATCGGCAATGACGGTAAAGGTTGTCACGGCCTTGAATTTGTCTGCAACAGCTGGGGATGATGCCCCTAGAGCGGTGATCATGAGAGCTTTTATGGCAAATCTGCGTAATGCAGAGATTGATTGGGGCATGGAAAGTCATTCTTATTATGAAAGTTTACACGCATGATTTATGCGAACCATTCTCAATAGTCAATGTTATTGATAATCATTCTCAAAAATGGTGGTAAATGGCCGAACGCGCCAGAGGGGTGCAATGACAGCCTTGATTTGGAAATGCCAAAGTATGGACGTATATGTCCTTGAAATTGTTCAAACCTTTGGCGTTCAGACCCTTGAAAAGGTGAGCCTGACGGTCGCTATAGAACGGCGCGTTCGGGGCAGGGTAGATTTTAATGACTTCACCCTTAGAAATATCGATCCAAATTTCCATGATTGGGAACTTATTAACGGCATGTGTCAAGATTGCACCGCCTTCTGGCGGACCCGCGCTGTTAAACGCAGCCGCGGTAAAACTGACCTTAGTTTTTTAACCTGTTCCAATCATCAGGAACCGTGTGGCCAGAGGTTTTATTTTCGGGCATGTGCATTGGAATTTCTGATACAAACATCCGGGCCGGCAATACGTAATTCAACGGTATTGCCCGCCGGCAATGGCGTCGCGCACCGGTTGCGCCTGCGGAGCGTTGAGGGCGATTTTTGCAACTTTGACCAAATCTTAACTACGGATGGTGACGTTCGAAAAATAAACCGCGTCCTCGGTTTCATCGGTGTACAGGTTTGCGATTTCATCCGTCCTTAGACCGTGGGCTGCAAAAGATGCGATGGTCATCGCTGCTGAATAGATCGTGTTCCAGCCAGTAAATCGACCCGCCGTGCCAGAGATGGTCAGCGAAAGCGACAGCACCCACCCCGTTTGGCAGGAACCTTCCCGTTGTGTTCATATAATCAGCGTAATCGGGAAATTTTGCCAAGCAGATTTTCTTTTTGGTTTTGACAAGAATAAGACAGATAAAGATCACTGTGCCGGTGCCGAATAATACAAAAAATCGGGGCTAGACGAACAACAGCCCTTTGCTTGCGATGATAAGCGCGCGGTATAAAGGGTGGCGGATATTTCGATAAACTATTGTTATCTAGTGTTTATTTTTAAGCAGTTTTCCCGATAAATTTGAAACGCGCCAAGCGCAAAACCCAGACTGCCAGTATAAAACAAAATCATGCCGCTGGTTTCAAACACCACGATCACACTCGGCTTATTGGATTCGAGCAATTGAGGAAAGAAAAACCGAGTGGTCCAGCTGGTCAGGCTTGATTCTTCGAGCCAATCCAAACCCGGTCCATAGACGCCATAGAAATAGATTGAGAAAGGGCTGGCCACATAAAAACTCAAACGCCACGAGAATGGAAAAACTATACTTGCCCAAAGCGCGCGGTTGGCAATTTAAGGACGGTCTTGGCCTGCTGGATTGTTTGGCATTTTAAAATCAACTCCATCTAATATGGGCAACGAAAGACGTAGGGTCGATTTTTGGTTCAATTACTGAGATTTGCTTTGCTCTTTGTTGCTGTCACTGCAGTGCAAACCGCGAAGCCTTTGGCTCTAATCTTATGATTTTGTATTGTCTTTTTAAATGAAAGCGTAATGGATCTTGAACGCGGTCAGTCAGAGTATCCAAACATGGAATAGAAAGATAGGACAACAACACCCATCAGGCATCCCGCCATCGATATATTAACCACGCGCTGTGTTCGGTTGCTGAGATTGAGGCTGTGCAACCGCATCCCAAAATAGAGCCAGAGCAGGTGGATGAAAATCCATAAACAATTCAAAATTATCAACTTAAGGGTTGTTTCGAGTAAAAAACTGTCAGGCCGGAAGGCAAAGCCCGAAAACAGGGTCGTGTTCACGGCATAGGCCTTTGGATTTATCAACTGCAACATGAAACCGTCGATGATGCCGGGGCTTTTTTTTGCGTTAATAAAGTTTATTTTTGATCCGGCCAGTGCAATGCGAACCGCCAAGTACCCCAGATAGCCGGCGGTGGCGGTCATTAGGACAACCCGCATAAACGGTAGCGCAAAAAGCGTCGCAGAGAGCCCCGAAATAACCGCAATAGCAACAGCATTTGTTCCTAAAAACAATCCGGTGACGTATAATATACCACGCCAAGGTCCAAAGGCGGAGCCGACACCCGCCGTGGATAAAACCCCTGGTCCAGGTGTCAACAGCAACAAAATCACTGCGGTTGCAAAGGTTAACATTGTTCAGTCCAGTCTAATTCAAAAGCGCGTGCTTGATAGCAAAGCCACGCTGTGAGGCGCAGGAATTCTCTGTTGAATAAAGTGCATGTTGTAGCGAAAACTTTATTGTTCTCGCCACATATCCTTGCTTTGTCAAATGGGCAAATACAAGTTTGGTCTCACAACCAGAGGCGCAATAATATGTAATATTTTTTTGGCGGATTGACCCAATTTTAAAAAAATTATTTCCGCGTTTTAATGGGTATATAAGGGGTTTCCGTAAATATTGTTATTCAAAATACATAGTCTTCCAGACGTTTTATGTTGACGAATATTTTAAAAAATATCCATCAGGAAGACCTCTGCACACCTCTATTTTTTGAATATGCAAAATTTGATGAAAACATCAGCGATTTTGCCTAAAATCACCAAGAATGGTGTTATGCATAGGTCTATTATGGTACCTTCTAGCGGCATTATAGATTTTGATTTGTGGTTTGGTCTTCGCTTGTAACTCCATTGGTTGGTTTCAAGTTTTAAACAACAATTTGTTCGAAGAAATTTGAAAGGTGATCAACTGTGTCAGACGTATCAATACGACTAAATATATTGCAAAAGCTAATCTAAAGCAGGCATTTACGGCTTGTTCGCGTGTGATACATTTTGGTGTGTGTTTAGTTTGGTTAATAGGAGTATCATCATGAGCTACGTAACGATATCACATTGGTCGGCGACTGAATGGGACGAGACAATGGAGGCGATAGCCGCTGAAAAATTTGTTCCAATGATTATGAGCGTCGGAGCCTCAAGTGTTCAGATGCTGCGCACCGGTAATCTGAGTATGAGCGTCATCACCCAATATGCGGATGAGGCGACTGCAATGTCAGCGCAACAAAAAATTGCTGATATTCGCGCGCAAGCGGCCTCGGAGTTTCCGATGAAAATGGATGCCGCACATGGTGGTTCTGAATTTGCCTCAGGCTGATTAAACCTGCTTAACCGCACCTGCGACCACTCGGCTTAGGAAGTCGCGGGCCAGAAAACATCCAAAGATCGGTCGTGGTTAATGTCTCGCCGGTGCGTAGGAGAATTGCTGTTTTCCGCCGCCTATTATACTCGGGCGATAAAGCCATATTTTAGCAACCAACAATAAGCGTTTTCGACTTTCAACGCATTAAATTTAAGCTCTCCGGCGACAGTGTCCGGTGCCACGCCTTGCACTCCAAATTTTACAATCGTGGTCAAAACCGCTGAAATTGTCTCGCATGTCTCAAAGCGGTGACCCGCAGCTGCATAGCGACGCAGTTTAAACATTTCTTCTACCGAAAGGGTGCTGTTGTTAACGGCTTTGCAGATTTGCGAGCCATGGGGCATGAAGTGTGTTGGAAATTTCGAAAGATACGCCATGGGTGGCGGTGCTATGGGGTGGCTTTTGGAATAGTGTCGCGCGTTTGGTGCGGTACAGCTGCGAATTTCTGCAAGATGCGCCCAAACCTCTTGCATTTGCGGCACAACCACTGACCAATCATACTTTGTTTTGACGCGCTCGATCCCATTGTCACCCATCCTTTTACGTATCGATTCATTGGATGCCAGCCCGATGATGGCATCAATCAATAGGGGTAAATTAATTTCGACCTGTGCTGATAAATTACCAGAATATTGGGCGAAATTTATTTCATCCAAATGCAAAAGCCTCGCTTGTTCGGCGGTTTGTGCGCTGCGTGTGCTAAGCGTCGGTACCCTAATGCCGACATCGGGGCTTACCGTGTCGCGCAGACCGTCCCAGTCAGATGCAATCACCGGCAGACCTGCGGCCATCGCCTCGATTGGCGCGAGCCCGAATGATTCTTGCATGTTGTCAATCGGATATGCAGCAATGTCAGCGCCTGAATAGGCTTTGTCCCGGTTGCCTGATATATCTCCGTCAAGGTAATGATAGCCAACATCTGGCATCAAAGATGCGGCACCGACCTCAAATACTTTTTTTGAATGGGTGTCGGCATAATAGCTGCACGCAACCATGTGCAATCGTTTTTGGCTGCCCAACGCCTTTTGGGCTTGTTGGAGGGCTATGAATAAAGGCAAGGGGTCAAATTTGGAATAAGGGCTGAGACGGGCCACGGTCGAGACGACGATATCATCCTCTGTCCATCCCATCTCTTGGCGAAAGCTATGGCGTATCTCTGGTTTGCGGTAGAAGTCTTTGGCATGAATGCCAAGCGGCACAACGGGTAACTGTGGGCGTGGTGGTACAGAACCAAAACGGTGAGATAGAAAATCATCAGCGGTTTCAAACAAATATTGTATTGCTGAGTGCACCGCTTGAGAGGTGCAAATAATCGCATCCCATTCGGCCTGTGGACTGACACGCAGGTTGAACATTCCATCCATGAAAGCGGGGCTTGAAATGGTATGGGTCAGACCGCAAAGTGAATAGCTTTCCATGCCGAAATGTAGGCGTTCCCAAGCTTGTTTATAATAGTTCGGCGTAGGGATAAACATCGCGCCCAGGTGATGTAATGGCTGTGGTGTGCTGTTTAGAAAGCCTTTGACCCGCTTGGATACGCCATATTTTTTTGCGATCTGTACAAAAGTTTCGAGCCGCTTTTTGGTATTGGACATGGCGATGAATTCGTCGACATCGGCGTGGTCAAAAAAACCTTTCAGAAAAGATTGTCCGGCCATACGCCGACCGTTTAGGCCATTTTGGGGATTAAACCCGTCCTCAAGGTAATAAATAGCGGCATTGCGTTTGGGGTCTGGCATAAGAATGAATCCTGAGAAACCGTTTTTTAAAAATGCAGATCAGGGTGCTTATAAAAGCGCGACGCTGGTCGTGAGACAGTACAAACGCCAAACACCCCATCAGAATGGTGATCAAGCTGTGGCCGTTATTGCGGCCAACTATGGCAAAAGCATGACAGTATCTGTCGAAATAGCAGGCGGTGTGAAAGCGCAAAAATTCATAATAATTTCGAATAAATGCGTCGTGCGACGCGACTTAGACGTTCAGGGTCGCCTGTACAGCCCGATTCCAACCGGCACATTTATCCTCTCTTGTCTCTGGATCCATAGCCGGGGTAAAGCGTGTTTGGCATGCCCATGTCTTGGCAAAGGCTGCCATCTCGGGGTAAAGTCCGCAGTGCATGCCGGCCAGCCAGGCGGCCCCAAGGGCGGTGGTTTCTAAAAACTCTGGTCTGTCAACGGGCGCATCGATAATATCTGATACGAATTGCATCGTCCAGTTTGACGCGCTCATGCCGCCATCCACCCGCAACACCGCCTGTCCGTCTGATTGATCCCAATCGGCTTGCATGGCTTGCAATAGGTCGCGCGTTTGAAAGCCGACGCTTTCGAGGGCCGCACGGGAAAATTCGGCCGGGCCTGAATTGCGCGACAAACCAAAAATCGCGCCGCGGCATTCAGCATTCCAATAGGGGGCCCCAAGCCCGGTAAAAGCCGGCACCATCACCACATTTTGTCCGCTGTCGGCGGCCTCCGCGAGCGTTTGAGTTTCGGTGGCATGATCGATGATTTGCAACCCGTCGCGCAGCCATTGCACCACGGCACCGGCAATGAAAATTGAACCTTCCAATGCATAGGTCGGGGTGCCGTTTAACTGATAGGCAATCGTCGTCAGCAGGCGGTTTTTCGATGAAACCGGTGTGGCGCCGGTGTTTAAAAGTGCAAAGCACCCGGTGCCATAGGTTGATTTCAACATGCCTGGCTCGAAGCAGGCCTGTCCCACGGTTGCGGCTTGCTGGTCTCCGGCAACGCCACAGATTGCGATGGGGGTGCCAAAAAGTGACGCATCGGTTTGGCCAAAATCTGCAGCGCAATCCAGTACTTTAGGCAACATGCATACAGGGATTTCGAGCAGGCTGCATATCGTGTGGCTCCAGCGACCCTTGCGGATGTCGTACAATAAAGTCCGTGCGGCATTGGTGGCATCGGTGACGTGTACCGCGCCCTTGGTCAATTTCCAGATCAGGAAACTATCCACCGTTCCAAACAACAAATCGCCAGCGTTTGCCCGTTCTCGGGCACCGGGCACATTTGCAAGTATCCAGCTTAGTTTTGTGCCTGAAAAATATGGATCAAGTCTCAACCCGGTGCGGTCTGTGACCATTTGCTCATGGCCGTAATCACGCAATGTTTGACACAAGGGAGCAGTCCGACGATCTTGCCAGACAATCGCGTTATAGACCGGTTCGCCACTATGCTTATCCCAGACAAGCGTCGTTTCGCGCTGATTGGTAATGCCAATGGCTGCAATGTCGCCGGCAGTCAGCGCCGCCTGTGACAGGGCAGTGTGGCAGGTGGCAAGCGTGCTGTCCCATAGATCGGCCGGATCATGCTCAACCCAGCCGGAATTGGGATAGTGTTGGGCAAATTCTTGCTGCGCTGAGGTTACTTGCGCCATCTCGCTATCAAAAATGATGGCCCTGCTAGAGGTGGTTCCCTGATCAATCGCTAGAATATGGGTCATATGCCCCCCCTTTTATGTGTATGAGCGCCCTTTTGTTGTCAAACTTAGCGGGTCTTTCACCTGAAAGAAATAGGCCCGCTCAGTCTGGGCTTGAAAGGTTGCCATGTTGGTTTGCCACGGGGGTCGCCCGTTGGCGCTTGCCGGTGCCTAAAGTTATACTCAGGTGGGACCGGTTGCATGATTTTGGTTATAATCCGCCATCCAAGTCTCGAGCGTGGCGATCTGATCATCACTCAAACGCAACCCTAGTTTAGAGCGGCGCCACACCACGTCATCGGCAGTCCGGGCGTATTCGTGACGCATCAGCCATGCCACTTCGCGTTCGGTGAGGGTGGCGCCAAAACCCTGCCCAAGATGTTTGGTGGTCTGAGCTGTGCCGAGCATGTTCTGGGCGTCTGTGCCATAGGCCCGGATCAGCCGCTGCGCCCATTTTCGATCGAGAAATGGGTAAGCGGCGCAAAGCTCGGTAATAAGGCGGTCCACATCGCCAACGGGAAAATCACCACCGGGCAGAGCGACACCTGCAGTCCAAGGGGGGGTGGCTTGCGCAAAAAACGGAGTGATTTTCTCCAAAGCGGATTCAGCGAGTTTACGATACGTGGTGATTTTACCGCCAAAAATATTCAGCATCGGCGCGCCCTGAGCCCCCAGCGCCCCCTGATCTAGCGTTAATACATAATCACGCGTCGCCGCAGTGGCCGAAGCCGCCCCATCGTCATAGAGAGGGCGCACGCCCGAATAGCTCCAGACCACATCCTCTTTTGTCACGGGCTTTTCGAAATACCGTGACGCAAACTGCAGCAGATAATCGCGTTCTTCTGGCGCGCATTCAGCTGGGGTAGAGGGATCATCATGGTCGGCATCCGTTGTTCCAATCAGGGTGAAGTCGGTCTCATAGGGAATGGCAAATATAATCCGCCCGTCCGTGCCTTGAAAAAAATAACATTTTTCGTGGTCAAACAGTTTTTTAGTGACGATGTGGCTGCCACGTACCAACCGTACCCCGTCTGTGGCGTTGATGCCGGCTGTGTGGCGCAAGATATTTGCAACCCAAGGCCCTCCCGCATTTACCAGCATCCTTGCGCGCACCACCCGCGGCTCTCCGCGCGGGTTTTCGTTGATTGTGATATGCCATAGGCCATTATCACGCCGCGCCTCAGTCACTTTGGTGCGGGGCAGAATTCGGGCGCCACGGGTCTCGGCATCGCGGGCATTCAGCACTACGAGCCTGGAGTCTTCGATCCAGCAATCAGAATATTCATAAGCCTTTTCAAATTTGCTGTTCAAAGGCGCGCCTGCAGGGTCGCGGCGCAAATCCAATGTACGGGTGGCAGGTAAAAATTTGCGGCCACCCAGCGTGTCATACATAAAGAGACCAAGGCGCAATAACCAAGCCGGACGCCGCCCCCGCATTCCGGGCAGGACGCGGTTCAATAGGCGTGACGTCGGGGTGTCGCTCTCAAAGCGCATGTCAGCATGGTAGGGCAATACAAATCGCATCGGCCAGCTGATATGCGGCATCGCCCGCAAAAGTGTTTCGCGCTCAATCAACGCCTCGCGCACCAGTCTGAACTCAAAATATTCAAGATAGCGCAGACCGCCATGAAATAATTTGGTCGAGGCTGAAGAGGTTGCCGAGCCCAGATCATTCATCTCAGCTAGGGTCACCGACAGCCCGCGACCGGCAGCATCGCGCGCAATCCCGCACCCGTTGATGCCACCACCAATAATGAAAAGGTCGGAAATATCGTCTTTTTGGTGTACCATGTTTGTCCTTGAATGCAGCCCCCTGTTTTTGTGCGGTTTCCATCTGCATTGTCAATATATACGTTCGTAAATGTTCGTATTATCTGTCGAGGCGGTCATGCTTGTATTTTTAGAAAGTAAATATTACCCAAACCAGACGGGAAGGTTGGTCGGCGCGCCCCGAGAGATGCCGTCCAAGGGCTGTGGTTGATCATTGGGTTGCGACAGCTTAGCGTCGCAGCCAAGTTCATGGGAGTCCCTGATGTCGCAAACACTTCGCCTGCCGGAAATACTCGAGATCGCACGCGAGACCGGGAAAGTTGCGGTCGAAGATCTCGCGGCGCATTTTGGTGTCACGGTACAGACGATCCGGCGTGACCTCAGTGAGTTGGCTGAAGACGGCCGACTTGATCGTGTGCACGGTGGCGCGGTTCTGCCTTCGGGAATTACCAACTTGGGGTATGAAGAGCGTCGGTTACTGAACCAGCCGGCCAAGCGCGCGATGGCGCGGGCCTGTGCCAAAGACATCCCGGCGGGGGCTTGCGTATTTCTTAACATCGGCACCTCGACTGAGGCCGTAGCGCGGGAATTACTGCACCATAGCGATTTAATGGTGGTGACCAACAATATGAACGTAGCGTCAATTCTCGCGCCAAACACGAACTGCGAAATCATCATGGCCGGCGGCGTTTTGCGCCGTGCTGACGGTGGTCTAGTGGGCAGTCTCACCACCCGGATGATCACACAGTTCAAATTTGATTACGCGGTGATTGGCTGTTCGGCGCTGGATCAAGATGGCGATGTATTAGATTTTGACTTTCAAGAGGTCACAGTCAGTCAGACAATTATAGCACAGGCCCGCCAGACGTTTTTGGTGGCAGATCATTCGAAGTTTCAACGCCATGCCCCGGTACAGATCACATCTCTTTCCAAGCTGGATCGTTTTTACTCCGATTCGGCCTTGGATGCATCGCTTGCCGCAGCGTGCAAGACTTGGCAGACCGAGGTCCGGCTTTGCACTTAGCCCCGGAGCCCATGCAGGGCGTTTGCGCATCCTGTCAGTGCGGCATAATCGTCATGAACCAACGCAATTTCGAAGCGTTCCATAGTCTGTGTAAACCGCCCCATGGCGTAAAATGCTGTGGCAAATTCGTAGCGCTGCAGGTAGGGCGCGAGGGCTCTGGCCACGCCTCCGACCAAATAAATTCCACCATAGGGCAAATGGATCAAGGCAAGATCGGCACATAGCTGTGCAAGCAAGCGTACCGTGATCTGCACGGTTTTACGCGCCACAGGATCCGATCCTTTCGCCATGACCGCCATGATCTGTTGTGCGCTTAGGTTGTGGGCTTGCCCTGCTGTCTTGGCAAAATATCGGTATACGGTTTCAAGCCCAGACCCTGCCAGCACGTGTTCAACCGAGGCAAAGCCGTGTTGCTTCTGGAGATACAGCGCCAGATCAAGATCGTCCTGACTGCGCACGGGCAATCCGATGTGCCCTGTTTCCGAGGCGGGAACACGCACCCCTGAGGCATCAGTAAGCGCCAGCGCCGCGTTGCAGCCGGTGCCGACCCCAATAACAAGTTTCGTGCTATGGCGCAGAGGCTCTTGATGCGGTGCAGGCGAGGAAAGAACCTTTTCGAATGCGCTGTCGGGTAAGTCCTGCAACGCATAGGCTTGCGCCTGTAAATCATTGATAATCGCCACTGTCTCAGCGCCGGTAACCTGTTTCAGGCCGGTTTGGTCCATCGCCCAATTCAAGTTGGTCAGACGTCCGGTGCCGTTTTCGACCGGACCCGCGATAGCGACACAACTCGCGGTGATCTGGTCGACAGAAAGCGTTTCGCAATACTGCTTGATGACCGCGTGCAAGCTGTCAAATTCGCGATTGGCGTACCGTTTGATCGAAGTGCTATCTATGCTGCCGTTACGGGCCAGCGCGATCCGTGTATTGGTGCCGCCAACATCTGCCACAAGTGTGATCTTATTGATATTTTTGGGCATATGATCTCTCCTTGATGGCTGAGTGCTGCATACTCAATTACCGGGTCAATCTTCAAGTGCTCAAACCGGATGAGAAGACTCACACAGCGGGCAATTTATAAACTTCTCCCTACAAGATTTCGAAACAAACAAAATAGATTTCCCGCGTTCTTTATTTGTTCTCATTTTTTCATTGGAAGCTTGACACAAAGCGATTACATACACCCTTAAATGATGGGATGGACGATGGCAGAACAGAAATATATTGAAGTTCGCGGCGCTCGTGAGCACAATCTGAAATCTATTGATGTGGATATTCCCCGCGATCAGCTTGTGGTCATCACCGGTTTATCGGGGTCGGGAAAATCCTCATTGGCGTTTGACACCATCTATGCCGAAGGGCAGCGGCGCTATGTGGAATCGCTCTCGGCGTATGCGCGTCAATTTCTGGATATGATGGAAAAGCCTGACGTCGATTACATTAGCGGTCTCAGTCCGGCGATTTCTATTGAGCAAAAGACCACCAGTAAAAATCCGCGCTCGACGGTTGGGACTGTCACTGAAATATATGATTATTTGCGGCTGCTGTTTGCCCGTGCCGGAACCCCTTACAGTCCGGCAACGGGCAAGCCGATTGAGGCCCAGCAGGTTCAGGACATGGTCGACCGGGTGATGGCGATGCCGGCCGATACTCGGGCTTATCTGTTGGCACCCATAGTACGTGACCGCAAAGGCGAGTATCGCAAAGAGTTTCTTGAGCTGCGCAAGCAGGGGTTTCAGCGGGTCAAGGTGGATGGTGGGTTTTACGAGCTGGACGAACCACCGGTTCTGGATAAGAAGTTCCGGCATGATATCGACGTGGTGGTGGATCGGATTGTGGTGCGCGAGGGTATTGAGACCCGACTCGCCGACAGTTTCCGCACAGCACTTGATTTGGCAGATGGTATTGCTATCCTTGAGACCGCTCCGAAAGAGGGTTCAGCCGAAAGGATCACCTTTAGTGAGAATTTTGCTTGTCCTGTAAGTGGCTTTACCATTCCCGAGATTGAGCCGCGGCTGTTTTCGTTCAATGCGCCTTTTGGTGCCTGTCCCGATTGTGACGGGCTCGGAAAGGAGCTGTTTTTTGACGCACGTCTTGTGGTGCCCGATGTTACTTTGAAAATCGGGGATGGGGCGCTGGCGCCATGGCGCAAGGGCAAAAGTCCTTATTTTACCCAAACAATAGAGGCGATTGCGAAACATTATAAATTTAAACCTTCCACAAAATGGAAGGATTTGCCGGAAAAAGTACAGCAAGTGTTTCTATATGGTTCCGGTAAGGAAGAGATACAATTTCGCTATGACGAGGGTGGTCGGGTCTATCAAATCTCGCGCGTGTTCGAAGGTGTTATCCCCAATATGGAGCGTCGGTACCGTGAAACCGACAGCAACTGGGTCCGTGAGGAATTCGAAAATTATCAAAACAACCGTCCCTGTGGAGGTTGTGGGGGTTTTCGGTTGCGGCCTGAGGCGCTGGCGGTAAAAATTGCCGACCTGCATGTGGGACAGGTGGTCCAGATGTCAATTCGCGAGGCGTTTAAATGGTGCGAAACGGTGCCGGAACGCCTCACGATACAAAAAAACGAAATCGCCAAAGCTATTTTGAAAGAAGTGCGCGAACGACTGGGGTTTTTAAACAATGTCGGGCTGGAATATCTGACACTGAGCCGGAACTCAGGCACGCTGTCGGGTGGCGAAAGCCAGCGGATCAGACTGGCCAGTCAAATCGGCAGCGGATTGACTGGTGTTCTTTATGTGCTGGATGAACCCTCAATTGGTCTGCACCAGCGCGATAATGATCGGCTGTTGGTCACGCTGAAAAATTTGCGCGATCAGGGCAACACGGTGATTGTGGTCGAACATGACGAAGAGGCGATCCGCGAGGCGGATTATGTCTATGACATTGGTCCGGGCGCGGGGCTTCACGGTGGCCAGGTGGTCAGTCACGGCACGCCTGAGCATATCGCTAACGACAAAGCCTCAATCACCGGGCAATATCTGTCAGGCATTCGATCGATTGAGGTTCCGGCGAAGCGGCGCAAGGGCAACGGTAAAAAACTGCAGGTGATCAAAGCCTCTGGCAATAACCTTAAGAATGTCAGTGCCGATTTTCCTTTGGGCAAGTTTGTCTGTGTTACCGGTGTTTCGGGGGGTGGTAAATCAACCCTGACTATTGAGACGCTGTTCAAAACCGCTTCGATGCGGTTGAATGGCGCGCGGCAAACACCGGGTCCGTGTGAGACGATCAATGGGCTCGAACATCTCGACAAGGTGATCGATATTGACCAGCGTGCGATCGGGCGCACGCCGCGTTCCAACCCTGCCACATACACAGGGGCCTTCACGCCGATCCGGGATTGGTTCTCGGGGCTGCCGGAATCTAAGGCACGCGGATATAAGCCGGGGCGGTTCTCGTTTAACGTCAAGGGCGGCCGGTGCGAAGCCTGTCAGGGAGATGGGCTGATCAAGATCGAGATGCATTTTCTGCCCGATGTCTATGTCACTTGCGAAACCTGTCGCGGGGCCCGGTACAATCGAGAAACGTTAGAAATAAAGTTTAAAGGCAAAAGCATAGCCGATGTTCTTGATATGACAGTTGAAGATGCGCAGGTGTTTTTTCAGGCGGTGCCCAGCATCCGAGAGAAAATGGATGCGCTGGTGCGTGTAGGATTGGGTTACATTAAGGTCGGCCAGCAAGCGACGACATTGTCTGGAGGTGAAGCGCAGCGGGTGAAACTGTCCAAGGAACTGGCGCGGCGCTCGACCGGACGAACCCTGTATATTCTTGATGAGCCCACAACAGGTCTTCATTTCGAGGACGTGCGTAAGTTGCTGGAAGTATTGCATGAACTGGTTGAGACAGGCAATACTGTGATCGTGATTGAACATAATCTCGACGTGGTCAAAACCGCAGATTGGATTATAGATATCGGCCCGGAAGGCGGCGATGGCGGAGGTGAAATTGTCGCGTTTGGCACGCCGGAAACGGTGGCAAAAAACGCCAAAAGCTACACAGGGCATTATTTGAAAAGCATGTTAGCTCCACGCCGGGTCGCCGCAGAGTAACTTTAACTCAATGGTTTATGTGCCGTTCCTCATAGATTTGAGGGGTTTGCTTACCGTCCGCGTGTTTCAAACCGGGGCAGCATGGCCGAAAAGTCTCGTCCGCTGCCGTCTTCGTCTTCGACAAAGCGTCGGTACAGGTCGGTGGCGGCCTGTCCCAGCGGGGTATCAGCGTCAACCGCTTCGGCGGCTTGTTGCGATAAGCGCAGATCTTTGAGCATTAGGTCGGCGGCAAAACCGGGCTGATACTCGTTATCGGCGGGCGATGCAGGGCCGATTCCCGGAGCAGGGCAATAGGCGTTCATTGTCCAGCTATAACCCGATGAGGTGCTGACAACATCGAACATCGCCTGACGATCAAGCCCCAGTTTATCGGCCAGTGCAAAGGCTTCACAACTGGCAATCATCGTCACGCCTAAGATCATATTATTGCAGATTTTAGCTGCTTGCCCGTTCCCTGCGGCACCGCAATGAACGGCTTTCTGGCCCATGATTTCAAACAGGGGTTGTGCGGTATGAAACGCGGCCTCTGTGCCGCCCACCATGAAGGTTAATGTGCCGGCTTTGGCGCCGCCTGTGCCGCCTGAAACGGGTGCATCCAGCGCCAAAATACCTCGGGCTGCGGCGTCTTGTGCGACGGCGCGTGTGCTGTCCACATCGACGGTCGAACAATCCAACAAAATGCTTCCCTCGTGCATTGCAGGTAGGATTTGGTCTGCAACCGCGCGCAGAATTGCGCCGTTGGGCAGCATCGTGATCACAAGGTCTGCCCGCGTGACGGCCTCTGCAGCCGAGGTGGCATTGGTCATTCCCTCAACAATGATGCCGGCAGTGTCAAAACCCGTAACACAGTGGCCGGCTTTGATCAGATTGGCGGCCATCGGTGCCCCCATGTTGCCCAGACCGATAAACCCTATTTGCATTCTTGCCTCCTCAAATGTTAATTTCGCGCGCCCCAGCGGCATCAACATGCGCGAGACCGCCACGGATGGCACCGCGTCGAGAGTATGTTGCCACTGCGGATTGCGGTCTTTATCGATGATGGCGGCGCGAATACCTTCCAGAAAATCTCCATGCTCCATCGCACGATAGGTAAAGCGGTATTCCAATTCCAGTGCTTTGTGCATCTCGGGTGAGCCACGCAACCGGTGAATGGCTTCGACGCTGCAAGCCATCGCAAGCGGTGAGTTGCGCGCCATTAACCCCAGCGTTTTCTGACTAAAGGCGCTGTCATCATGGCGCAGCGCATTGACAATATCCGTCAGTGTTTCACCGCTGAAGTGGCGATCAATCAATTGTTTGTCACGGGACACCGGCCCCTCAGAGGCGGGTTGCGCCGCCGCGGAAATCAGCGCGCAATTGCCGGTTTCTTGCAGCTTTTCAATCAAAGACGGCCAGTGATCCTGGGGTATAAAATAATCCGCAAAGCCGGCAAGAATGGCGTCGCCTGCATTCATCCGCGTGGCTGTTGTGCCAAGGTATTCACCCAACCGTCCTGGCGCTGAGGCCAAAATTAGCGAGCCTCCAACATCGGGGATCAAGCCGATACCACATTCCGGCATGGCAATCTGGCTGGTTTCACCAACCACCCGGTGACTGCCGTGACAGCCCAATCCAACGCCGCCGCCCATAGTGAAGCCCTGCATGAAGCTGATTACCGGTTTGGGATAGCAATGCAGCTTGGCATTGAGCCGGTATTCATCGCGCCAAAAGGTCTGGCCGTAGGCGAAATCACCCTGCATGCCCGTGGTATATAATTCGGCAATGTCCCCGCCCGCGCAAAACGCTTTTTCGCCGGCCGCGTCAAAGATCACTAGTGCTACTGCGGGATCGGCGCGCCATGCCTCAAGCGCCGCCTCTATGGCAGTACACATCGCATAGGTCATTGCATTCAGCGCTTTGGGCCGGTTCAGGGTGATGCGCCCGGCGCTACCGCTTTTGGTAATGATAATATCGGGCATCAGCCGCGATCCGACAGCATCTGGCGGGAAATAATCATACGCATAATTTCATTTGTGCCTTCAAGAATTTGATGGACACGCAGATCACGCACAATCTTTTCGATGCCGTAATCGCTTAGATAGCCATAACCCCCATGCAATTGCAGACAGGTATTGGCAACCTCAAAGCTGGCATCGGTGACATAGAGTTTTGCCATGGCACAGAATTTACCCGCATCGGCGGCTTTAGTGTCCAGCTTCCAGGCGGCCTGATGTAGAAAGACCCGCGCCGACTGAAGTTTCACCTCCATTTCGGCCAGTTTAAACTGCAGAGCTTGAAACTGATCGATGGTTTTGCCAAATGCTTTGCGTTCGCCCATATAGGCCAGCGTCATATTCAAGGCGTTTTGCGCGCCGCCAAGCGCCGAGGCGGCGATGTTGAGCCGTCCGCCATCCAATCCGGCCATGGCATAGCGAAACCCGTGCCCCTCATCGCCGATCAGATTGTCGCTCGGGATTTTACAATCGTCGAACTGCACCTGAGCCGTGGGTTGGGCGCGCCATCCCATCTTGTCTTCAAGGGCGCCAAAAGACAGCCCCGGCGCGCCATCTTCGACAACAACGGCGCTGATTCCCTTGGGGCCGTCTTCGCCTGTGCGACACATCACGATATAGGCGTCGGAATACCCGCCGCCAGATATAAAGGCCTTGGTGCCGCTAAGCGCGTACCCTTCATTGCTGCGGGTGGCACGGGTGCGCAGCGCGGCCGCATCTGAGCCGGATCCGGGCTCGGTCAGACAGTAACTGAATATTTTGGTCATCGCGCAGATATCCGGCAGCCATTTGGCGCGGGTTTCTTCCGAGCCAAAGCTATCAATCATGCCGCCACACATATTGTGGATTGACAGAAAGGATCCCACCGATGGGCAGGCCATGGCCAGTGCTTCAAACACCAGTGCGGCATCCAGACGGCTTAGACCCGAGCCACCACTTTGTTCGCGGACATAAATGCCTGCCAAACCCAATTCGGCGACTTTTGGCCACAGATGTTTCGGTATCGCGCCCTGCCTGTCCCATGTCAGGGCATGGGGCGCAATATGGTCTTGCCCAAACCCGTACGCCATATCAAAAATAGCGTCTTGTTCCTCGCTCCGCGCAAATTCCATCAACTGTTCCCCTATATTCTTGTCACAAAGGTCAAAAACTATTGCAACATTATTTCAAAGTTGGTGCTGCCAGAGTTTCAAAGCGGGTCGCCCTCCAGCGCGGCCTGCGCCACCGCAAAATAATTCCCCTGAGCGCAGTCACGTCCACAAATGCGGGTGTTAGCAACAGGGCAGGAATAGCGTGTAACACGATACGACTAGGGCAGGGTGCTGCCCTAAATCATGGATAAACAGGCGCCATGCCCAACATGGGCAAAGCGCCGCCCATGGGTCAATCCATGGCTTTGAAGTTAAATTCGCCCCCTTGCTTGATGCCCGAGGGCCAGCGCGCGGTGACGGTTTTGGTGCGGGTATAGAACTTAAATGCATCCGGACCATGTTGGTTCAGATCGCCGAACACTGATTTTTTCCAGCCACCAAATGTGTGATAGGCCAGCGGAACCGGAATCGGAACATTGATCCCGACCATGCCGATGTTGATCCGATTGGCAAAATCGCGTGCCGCATCGCCATCCCGGGTAAAGATCGCGGTGCCATTGCCGTATTCGTGATCCATCGCCAAGCCGAGCGCCTCTTCGTAATTTCCGGCGCGAACCGTACATAAAACCGGACCAAAGATTTCCTTGGTATAGATGTCCATGTTCGGCGTGACATTATCGAACAAATGTGGCCCGACGAAAAATCCGTCCTCATAGCCCTGCAAGCTGAAATCACGGCCGTCCACCACAAGGGTTGCGCCCTGATCAACGCCGGTTTGAACGAGGTTGAGGATGTTGTCTTTGGCGGCAGCGGTAACCACGGGGCCGTAATCCACGTCCTGTCCCGACGTGTAGGGCCCAACTTTCAGCTTTTCGATCCGCGGCACCAGTTTTTCGATCAACCGGTCTGCGGTCTCATCGCCCACTGGAACCGCAACGGAAATTGCCATACAGCGTTCGCCTGCGGCACCATAGCCGGCTCCGATCAAGGCATCTGCCGCTTGATCCATATCCGCATCAGGCATGATAATCATGTGGTTTTTGGCTCCGCCAAAGCACTGCACCCGTTTGCCGTTTGAACATCCACGGCCATAGATATACTCGGCAATTGGAGTGGAGCCGACAAACCCGATCGACTGTATCACATCATGATCAAGGATCGCATCCACTGCTTCCTTATCGCCGTTAACAACCTGAAGGACGCCTTTTGGAAGCCCGGCTTCTTCCATCAATTCGGCCAGCATTAAAGGAACTGAAGGGTCGCGCTCGGAGGGTTTGAGGATGAAGGCATTGCCACAGACGATAGCAGGGGCAAACATCCACATCGGGATCATAGCAGGAAAGTTGAACGGTGTAATGCCGGCGCAGACGCCCAGCGCTTGCCGCATCGAATACATGTCAATACCGGGGCCGGCGCTGTCGGTAAAATCGCCTTTCAGCATCTGCGGCGCACCGATGCAATATTCGACGACCTCCAAGCCACGCTGTACATCGCCTTGGGCGTCGGGCAGGGTTTTGCCGTGCTCACGGCTCAGCGCCTCGGCCAGCGCGTCCATATCGCGGTTCAGCAGGTCAATAAATTTCATCATCACCCGTGCACGGCGCTGTGGATTGACAGCACCCCATGAGACCTGTGCGGCGGCCGCAATTTCGACCGCTTGCGCCATTTCGTCTGCAGAGGCCAGAGGCACCTTGGCCTGAACCTCTCCGGTGGCGGGATTGTAGACGTTGCTAAACCGACCAGAAGCCCCCGCGACATGGGCGCCATTGATGTAATGTGTAAGCTCTTGCATTTTGTTTCTTCATTCCTCGTTCTTCACCAAGGTATGGCCAAGGGCTGGCCGGCTTTTTGGCAGGGTTCGCGCCCGATTTATCATAAGGCCGCAATTGTGATCCCGATCGCTGATAAAAGGCGTTTGATGTTGTGTATCATTTTTTTTCCTGCCGCCAACCAGTAAATTTATCGGACGAAAAGCAATTTTTTATTCCAAATCGTAAAGACGATCATAACGTAAGGTTATGATTCGTTTGGCAATTTGTAAATAAACGATCTTGAATGTGATATTCGAGGATTATCAAAACGCTAAATTTGCGCGAAACACGTATCTTGACACGACACTTGCAGTTGTATGATGCTCAAACTGTGGCAGTTGTGATGGAGGTTTTGCAATGCAAGTTCATCAAATACTGAAGACCAAGAAAGATATGGCTGTTGTTACAGTGCCTGTAGGACAGATGATCAGGGCGGCGGCGAAAATTTTAGCGGCGCGGCGTATCGGAACGGTCGTGGTCTCGGATGACGGAAACACTATAGCAGGCATTTTATCGGAACGCGATATCGTGCGGGCGTTGGCCCGCAAGGGGCCAGAATGTCTGGCCGAACCCGTTGAGGAGTATATGACCACTGCTGTGCAGATATGTGCGCTGTCGGACAGTGCCGATGCTATTCTGGGACGCATGACTGAAGGCCGGTTTCGACATATGCCCGTTATCGAAAACAAGATGTTGGTCGGCCTGATTACGATTGGCGATGTGGTCAAAGCCAAGCTTAATGAACTGGCAATGGAAAATCAGGCCTTGGAAGGGATGATTAAGGGGCATTGAAGCCCTTGCAATTTCCTTCGTAATATTATTGCGTGCGGCGAGCCGCAGTTTAGGAAGATATCGCTATGCGCATTGGATTATACCCGGGAACCTTCGACCCGATTACTTTGGGCCATCTTGATATTATCAACCGGGCGGCTCTGCTTGTGGATCGTCTGGTCATTGGCGTTGCTATCAATCGCGACAAAGGCCCGCTCTTTTCGCTTGAAGACCGGGTTGCGATGATCGAGGCTGAATGCGCCGCACTCGGTGCTGCGACTGGCACCGAGATTGTGGCGCATCCCTTTGAGAGTCTGTTGATCGATTGTGCGCATGATGTAGGCGCACAGGTGATCGTGCGCGGTTTGCGCGCTGTGGCAGATTTTGAATATGAGTTTCAGATGGTTGGCATGAATCGGGCGATGGACAGCTCAGTAGAGACGGTGTTTTTGATGGCTGAGGCCAAGCACCAAGCGATTGCGTCGAAATTGGTCAAGGAAATTGCAAGACTGGGCGGGGACGTGTCGAAATTCGTCACACCCCCTGTTAAGGCCCACCTGCTGAAGCGGTTCGGCAAATAGACCCATGTGCGTAGCAAGAGGGGCTCGCAGGGCGCAGCAACAGCCAACTTAGCGCGGCGCTAAGCGCCGAGGCTCGCCATATAAACGCTGGTGTCAGCCATTCGGTTTGAAAAACCCCACTCGTTATCATACCAAATCAACACCCGACACAGATTCCCATCCATCACTTTGGTTTGATCTGTGGCCAAAATGCTGCTTCTTGGGTCGTGGTTGAAGTCAATGGAAACCAGTTTTTCATCTGTGATACCGAGAACGCCGTTTAAGGGGCCGGCTGCAGCGGCGGTAACCATTTGATTGATTTCTGCCGCGCTGGTATCGCGAAGGGTCTCAAAGGTTAGGTCAACGCAAGAGACATTCGGTGTCGGGACACGAATTGCAACGCCGTCCAACTTGCCGGCCAGTTCCGGCAGAACTAGCCCAACAGCCTTTGCCGCACCGGTTGACGTTGGGATCATGCTCAGGGCGGCGGAGCGTGACCGATAGAGATCACTATGCATGGTGTCGAGGGCAGGTTGATCGCCAGTATAGCTGTGAACCGTTGTCATAAATCCGCGTTTTATCCCAATGTTTTGATGTAAAACTTGCGCGACCGGTGATAGGCAATTCGTCGTACATGAGGCGTTCGAGATTACCCGGTCTTCAGCGCTGATCTCGGTGTGGTTGACACCGTAAACAATGGTTTTATCCGCGCCTTTTGATGGGGCCGAAACCAGAACGCGGGTCGCACCGTTGTCAAGGTGAATGGCGGCTTTCTCACGATCGGTGAACACACCGGTACATTCAAGCGCGACATCCACATCCTGCCACGGCAGGTCAGCCGGGTTGCGCAGGGCCGTCACCCGGATATCCCCGCGTCCGGCGTTCAGACTGGTTTCACTATGTTTTATCTTTACCGGAAAGCGGCCGTGCACGCTGTCGTATTGCAGCAAATGAGCGTTGGTTGCGACAGATCCCAGATCATTGATGGCAATGACTTCGATATCGCTACGGTCTGACTCTATGATCGCCCGTAAAATATTTCGCCCAATACGCCCAAACCCATTTATTGCAACTTTGACCGGCATGCTCACCCCTTTGACAAATTTATGATAGCGCTAACACCATGATTTCGACTTAAAGTCAAGATCACGCAACGGATCCTAGGTAGTGCTGGCTTTAATGATGTATCCTTACCACGGCTAATTTGCGCATTAGCGCCAAATCGCTATTTCTTCCATGGCCAAGACGAATTTTTGGGCAAGAAATAAAGCGTTCTCGCTGTTGCTGAATCCAAAATCTAGCATGAGAAAAGCCAGTACGGACAGTCCCAAACCCGCTGAAATTGTATTAGTCATTATCTCACCACCTGAAATAGTAATTGGATTTAATAACACAATCTTAACTATTTCAGAGCGAGAAATCAATGTAAAAGTCGACCCATGGCTCCGGCAACGTCGGCCATGCGGCAGGAGAACCCCCATTCATTGTCATACCATGCCAGCACCCGCACGGTGCGCCCGCCGACGACTTTGGTTTGGTCGGGGGCAAAAATTGACGAGTGAGGGGTGTGGTTAAAGTCTATCGAAACTTTGGGAGCCGGGTCATAACTCATGACCGCGCCCATGTGACCGTTGGCGGCCTCTTGAACAATTGCGTTCACATCGGCGACAGTGACCGATTTACCGGCTTCGAAGGTCAGATCAATAGCTGAGACATTTGGCGTGGGGACGCGGATAGCAGTGCCGTCCAACTTGCCGTCAAGTTCCGGCAGCACCAGACCCAAAGCTTTCGCCGCACCGGTAGACGTGGGAATCATTGCCATTGCGGCTGCCCGGGCACGATAGAGATCGTCATGACGACGGTCTAACGTGGGTTGATCGCCGGTATAGCTGTGGATCGTGGTCATAATCCCACGTTCAATCCCAATGGCATCGTTCAAAACCTTAGCCAGAGGCGCCAGACAGTTCGTGGTGCAGGATCCGTTTGAGACCATATGATCCTGCGCTGTCAAACTGCGGTGGTTGACGCCGTACACAATCGTCTTATCGACCTGTTTCGCCGGCGCTGAGATCAGAACTGATTTTGCGCCGCGATCTAGATGTACTTTGGCGCGGGCGCCGTCGTTGAATTTACCGGTACATTCAAGAACCACGTCACAGCCATCCCAATCAAGGCTCGTGGGGTCATAGCTTGAGAAAACCTGCATTGGACCACGACCTAAATCAAGGGTGTCTTTTGTGACCTGTACTGTGCCGCCAAACCGACCGTGAATACTGTCATAGCGCAACAAATGTGCATTGGTCTCTATGGGCCCGGTGGCATTTATCTTGACCACCTGCACATCATTGCGGGCACTTTCGGCAATATGTGCCAGAGTGCAACGGCCAATTCGGCCAAATCCATTGATACCGAGTGTGACTGTCATGCTGCCGCTCCTGCTACGCTGATATGCGTGCTTGTATACGACTAGCCTTGCTGGATTAAAAGAAAAAAATACTTACTTTACAATATGTTAGCGGTAACAAAAGAAATGAGTTCGTGGTTGCGCTAACAATGTGGGACGTTCTTTGATTTTGCATGTAAATTGTCCGTGCCGCACGGTGTACAACCGCGCGGCATAGATTTTTGAGGCTCAAAAAGGGCCGGTTACAGCAGAGATTTAACTGCCGCCACGGTTGCGTCAGCGGTGATTCCCATCTGCTGGTAAATAACCTCTGCGGGGGCCGATACGCCAAATCCGCTCATACCAATAAAGCTGGCTTTGTTTTCACGACCGCGTTCGCCCAACAACCACTGGTCCCACCCCTGACGCACGCCTGCCTCAATCGCGACCCGCACCGGGCCACCTGGCAGAACCCGCCTGCGATAGGCGGCGTCTTGTGCGGCAAATAGTTCCATACATGGCATCGAGACAACCCGCGTGCCAATGCCTTCGGCTTGCAAGGTGTCGCGGGCCGCCAAGGCGATTGAAACCTCCGAGCCTGTGGCGATTAGAATGGCTTGGCGCCGGCCAACGGCATCAGCCAGAACATAGGCCCCCTGTGCTGATAGGTTTTTGGTTTTATGATCGGTCCGCACGGTCGGGAGCCCTTGGCGCGATAGCGCCAGCACGGTTGGGGTGGTTTTAGAGGTCAATGCAACCTCCCAACTTTCGGCGGTCTCGACCGTATCTGCGGGACGAAACACATAAGTATTGGGGGTTCCACGGCTGATTGCCAGATGCTCGACCGGCTGGTGCGTGGGGCCGTCTTCGCCCAATCCAATAGAGTCATGGGTCATCACAAAGACCGTTGGCACCTGCATCAGCGCTGCCAATCGCATCGCTGGGCGGGCATAATCGGTAAAGCACATAAAAGTCCCGCCATAGGGCCGTACTCCGCCATGCAATGCCATGCCGTTCATCGCGGCCGCCATGCCGTGCTCGCGTATGCCCCAATAGACATAGCGTCCACCGCGATTGTCTGTATCAAACACCCCTAGATCGCCGGTCTTGGTATTATTCGATCCGGTCAGGTCGGCCGATCCGCCGACGGTCTCAGCCATCAGTGGATTGACCACATTTAATACCATCTCGCTGGATTTTCTGGTTGCTACCTTTGGCGCGTCTGCCGCCACCTGTTTTTTCAGTGCCTTGATCGCCGCCCCGAGTTTTTTGGGCGCATCACCGGCATAGATGCGGGCAAATTCTGCTTGTTTTGTACCAGAAAGCCCTGCCAAACGTGCTTCCCACTCCAGCCGAGCCGCAGTGCCCTTACGGCCGATATCCGCCCATTGGGCTTTGATTTCGGCCGGAATTTCAAACGCCGCTGAAGTCCAGCCATAGGCGGCCTTGGTGTCGGCAACCAGTGTTGCATCGGTCAGGGCGCCATGTCCTTTTGACGTGTCCTGCGCAGAGGAGCCCAGCGCAATATGTGTTTTGCACGCAATCATTGACGGCGACGCGCTCTTTTTGGCATTTTTGATTGCAGCATCAATCGCCATCGGATCATGGCCGTCTATTTCTTGCACATCCCAGCCGCTGGCCTTGAAGCGGGCCACCTGATCCGTGCGGTCGGACAGATCGACAGACCCGTCGATCGTGATGTTGTTATTGTCCCAAAACACGATGAGCTTTGACAGCGCTTGACGTCCGGCAAGCCCGATTGCCTCTTGGCTGATGCCTTCCATCAAACACCCGTCGCCTGCAATGACATAGGTATGGTGATCGACGATCTTGGCACCATAGCGGGCGCGTTGGATCTCTTCGGCCATGGCAAAGCCGACCGAATTGGCGATGCCCTGACCCAACGGGCCTGTGGTGACTTCGACACCTGTGGCGTGGCCGTATTCCGGGTGGCCTGCGGTGATGGCGCCCCATTGGCGGAAATTTCGGATCTGATCGATTGTCATATCGGCGTATCCGGTCAGATGCAGTAGGCTGTAGATCAACATCGAGCCGTGGCCGGCCGACAGGATAAAGCGATCCCGATCCTGCCAGTACGGGGCAGTGGCATCAAATTTGAGATGATTTTCAAACAGCACTGTCGCGACATCGGCCATGCCCATCGGCATGCCTGAGTGACCAGAATTTGCTGCGCGCACAGCATCGAGCGTCAAAGCGCGGATGGCGGCAGCTTTTTGCCAATGGGCGGGGTGCCGGGTCCGAAGGTCTTGAATGTCCAAAATACGGGTATCCCTTAGATGAATGAGTGATCAGAAGCTCAATACCAGCCTCAAAGCGAAGATCAAGCCACGCTTGACGTCGTTTGGGGGTCATAGAGAGATTTATTTTGTTTAAAGTAATCTATAATCTTGCCATGCGCCCTGCGAATCGTCATGGCGTGGCTGATTTCGACTTAGACAAAAATGGGGATGGATATCCGATGCCGCAAATAGATGTGACTGAACGGCGGATCACTACGGCGCTGGACCGGATACGAAAAAGTATTGAACGCGAGCCAGTTCCACAAATGGCCAACGCTGTGGCACATGAACTTGAGAGTAAAGTCAGCCAATTGCAATCAAACTTGCAGGAGGCAAATGCGGAACTGGCAGAAGAACAGTCAACCAATGCGCAGCTTGAACAGCGGGTCCGTCGTCTGCGCGAGCGCCAGCAGGGGTTTCTGACCAAGCTTGAAGCCGACATCGGTAAACAGCAATCCGCAATGCGCAAGCTCGATGAAGATCTGCAAAAACTGCGCCTCGCCAACGAACAATTGCGTCAGAGCAATCACGCGCTGCGCACCGCCAATGAAACTGGGGTCGCGGATGCGGAATTGATCAACAAAGCGATGATGGAAGAGATTGTGTCACTGCATGCGGCCCGAAGTGCCGATCAGGCCGAGGCGCAGGTGGTCATCACATCGCTCAATGTATTGCTGCAGAAAACCGCCTCGAATGGTGCTGGATTTGAGGAGAGCCTGTAATGCCGGAAATCCAAGTCAACATTGGTGGACGCAGCTTTGATGTCGCCTGTGCGCCGGGCGAAGAAGCCCACTTGCAGAAGGCCGCAAAAATGCTCGACACTGAGACCGAGATTTTAACCAAACATATCGGCCGTTTGCCCGAAGCCCGGATGCTGCTGATGGCCGGGTTGATGTTGGCTGATCGCACCTCGGGATTAGAAGAGAGGGCAAAGACGGCAGAGACCGCATTGGAAGAGACCCAAGCAAAGCTGCACGATCTGCGGCGACGGCGCGGCACAGGCAGCGCCAGCGCCGAACCGGTGTCTGAGGGCGCAGCAATGGCTTTTGCCGATATCGCCGATGAGGCTGAAGCACTGGCGGATATGATTGAGCGTCGACGACGCGCCGAGCGTTAGGGTGGCACTGGTGAGGTTTTAGGATCGGTCAAGATTTGTAAAAAGTGGCATCTGAACGGTAACATGGCGGTCATTCGCTGCGTTTATACTTGGGTCGACTGCGGAGGCGCGATTTAACGTACTGTTGTTTCTGCTGAAATTTTACCAATCTTTGAAGGATTTGATCACGTCGCTGATGTCAATCTAGCCAAATAGGGGATCAAGCGATGTTTGGTATTGCGATTAAGGATCCAAATTGTTTGCCTGCGGGCTAGAAAGTTCGCACACTCGGGACAATCCCCAAACTTCCAAACAGGAGTGCACAGAATGATTGCCTACGTCACCGTTGGGGCTGACGACATCGATTGCGCAGAACGTTTTTATTCTGCGTTCCTGCCAGCCCTTGGTTACGGGTTAGAAAGGTTTCAAGGGGATCTTAGCTATGTTCTGCCCGCACAACCGGGCCAGTCCCCGGTTCTGCCAGATTTCTACGTTAAATCACCCTTTGATGGATGTCGGGCCTTGCCTGGAAACGGTACTATGACCGCATTTCAGACGCGCAGTCAAAAGCAGGTTCGTGACCTTCACTCTGCCGCGCTTGCCGCTGGAGGTTTTGACGAGGGCCAGCCCGGTTTTCGTAACGCGTATGGCCCCCATTTTTATGTTGGCTATCTTCGCGACCCTCATGGTAACAAGATCGCATTGTTCTCCAACGATGCAAACGAACCCGGACGCGACGGATAACACCGGTTTCGCGGGCCACAAAAGCCGCCGGTTTGCACGCCAGATCCAGTGACCGTGGAGTAGAGTTTCGTCTACTGAATGAGGCGGCATTATGATGTTTTGTGATGCCAAGAACCCGACACCCAAAAAGCAGTTGAAGAAGGTATTCTCTTTGCTGTGATCGCAGCCATTCGTCCCATTGCAGAAGGTGCGATAAATACAAGCTGTCCCGTCAATTTGATCGTCATGCAGCCGCAGCTCTGTGGTTCGTGTGGTAGCATCGACGTCTACGATATAGTTTGCGCAGTGCAGCAATACGACGCTGAGCTGATAGTCATCGTCGCAAATGCCGTCAAACAGCTGGCTCAGTTTTTTAGCAAGAAGACAGCGATGCGCAAAACGATGATAATGCACGTCTCACGCAGGCGCAGCGCGGTCACAAGCGCGGTCGTAACCTATGCAAACGCCCAAATTATCAACGCATCGTCGACAAAGGATGCTGTGCTTAAAATCGTCTCAATAGGCGCCGCTCACCGCGCGGCGGCCCAGAGCGTTTTTTGGGATTTCCAATAAAGTTGAGATGGTTGCCATTAACAGGCCTTTGAGGTGCGCACAGATGGTGCTGCTTATCTCGAAACATTACTTTGTTGATTGATAAAGAGGTCTGTCTGTAGCGTTCATCATTCGCTGTGTGAATTGACCGTTATGGATTGTGATATTCGGCTGGCCCAACGAGCTATATCAAATCATACGTCAAATAAGTGAAACCCGCCCGCGTTTGCAACTGGAGCTATGGTCAATAAAACGGTAAAAATCGTCTGGTCAGTTTTAACCCAAAACCAACTTTAAGCACTGCAAACTGTCTTAATGGAAACCACAACGCGTCAGTAAGGATCTCGAAGCTATCGTGCAAAAGCCTGCGGGCAAAATCAAAATTTGTCGCTGAATGCACCTGCATCAAAAGGTTGTTAAGCTGTCAGAAATTGATTTGTGGACCCCATCAGGGCCCGTGGTCGAAATCGCACAAACACAAATTGTCGCGACGATCCCTATAGGGCAGAACCCTCGGTTGTTGGAGGCTGGGGGTTGTTTTTGGGATTACTATCAATCTTGTTGAGTTCTTCAATTTTGCCTGACTTCAATAAAATCTCTAAATCGAAAAAGAGTGCGTCGGCCAAAGCTAAGGAGTAGACTTGCTCATCACCTTTGTAAAAAGCGAAAGATCTTAGATGCTTTTGCACTTTTTCAGGGTTAGATATTGTCTGCTTTGTCCAGTCGTACAACGGGTAATCTTCCGTTCCGTTTTGTTCAGCTTCTGCGCAGTAATCAGAAAAACCATCAAAGGTACAGACGAGCCTGGTGCCGTGTTTTTGCGCGATGGCATTGATTTCAATAACCTCAGCGCTTTGTGATGTGGTACGAAGAGCCTCGGAGAGCTCTTTGCTCACTCTAATTCTAATTTGATAAAGCCACGGCATTGGGATGGTGTCATTCCTACATGTTAATGTGATATTTTTCTTATCTTTTCTTACTCTCTTATTTCCTTTTACTTAATGGGTATCGTCGGGCACGCCTTTGCGCCGGAAAAACGGTATCATAAAGACGAGGCACGCAATGAGAAAAAAAACGCTGCCAAACATAGCCCAAAAACTGCCAACGCTGGCTATGCAAAAACCAATCGCCGAAATGAGAAACAAAACCCAACCAAGTAAATTAATGTAATGGTCAGTCATATGGATATGCATATTCTGAAGGCCTCTCTGCATAGATTTATTTTTATATGAGTTATCAAAAGCTACAAAATACTCAATACATATCTCAGATTGGAAAAATTCTGGGACAGTGTCGCGGGCGTGGGATACCCTAATTTGGGGTGGTGTGGCCACACTTAATACCCCTTAAGATCGTAAAGGGGCGGTGGGCTGTGACCTGTTATTCGCAGCAGATTTTGTCATATCCAGCATCTGTAGCCTTGGGATTTAGGTTCTGCAATTTTTATGCTCTAGACAAGTGGGTCATGCACGGAGCCAACATTTTGCTCAATCGCTTGTTCGGTTATTGAAGAGGAGCTTTGCAAAGGTAGTCTGACCCAATCAACTCCTCAAGCTGTGTCTCGCAGCCCTGACGTCTTAATTTCCGGTAAAAACTCCGGCTGCAGTAAATAAATGGTTTTTCGAGACTTGTTTTTCAGTCAAACACATTATTTCCAGCGGTATGAAACACCTGTCCCCTGATCAAATTAGCGACGTTATACAGATGGCGCTTTCAGACCAGATATCATTCGAGCACATCCAGCAGCAGTACGGTTTACGTGAAAAAGAGGTAAAAACCTTGATGCGAAACAATCTTCGTAGGGGCAGTTATCAAGCATGGCGGAAAAGGGTCAGGGATTTTGGCAGCAGAAGAGCGTTTTACAAATAATAGCCTCTTTTTGAATAAAATAACGATAATATTCAGAAAATCAAAGGGGTAAAGCAGTGTCTTTCATTTGCAGTAGCCGGTCAACGACCTGTAAGTTTGGGATTGGCAAAGCGGTAAACTTGGTAATGTGCGAAGTTTTGAGGGTGTATGCTGAGAGTGTACGTCACTTGAATGAGCAGCTATGAGTCTATCGATCAAACACGCTCCGCTGTCAGATAATCCAGAGGCGTTGAATCTGGGGCCCTACATGTGCGTCGCAGATGCAAACCTAAGGGTGATATCGATATTTGACGACCTCAAGTATGATCGCGCAGACGTGGATATGATGTCTCCGGCGATGCGCAATCATGCAATTGCACGGCTGGATCCACTGGGTTTTAAACAGGTCTCAGGAACTGTTCTTAAGCATCATGCTTCGGGGATTTGCTGTTTTATTCCCAAGGTTTATGCCTTGGGCGCATCACCGTTTGATATCACGCGTTATACTCCTCGGGGGGAGCACGACTTTTACATTCTGACCCCAACGCAAACCGCCTGTCAGTACGTGGATTTCTATTCCCACGCAGAAGCGGTAGATCGGGTAAAGGCGCTGATCATCCGTCAACTGATCAATTTGTACAAATTATTGGACTATCTTGAACGTAAGTCGAAGCATCAAGAGTTTGCCAATGCTATTGGCCACCTGCGCTTTGTTCAGCGTGAGGCCGTTACGTCAGAGCCACTCAAACGCCGACGGGCGTTGGGCCGCATGATTTAGCAACAGTTTCATTACTTTTGTCAGTAAAGTGCTATGATGGTGACGCAAACTGTCGAATAGAAGACATCAGAATCACGGCGGATAGTCAGCCCGATATGTTAGAAGTTTAATCAAAATACGGCCTAAGATGCGTTACATACATATTTTAGGCATCCAGTCAGAAAGGTCACTGGAAACGCCATTGCCAAGCATTTTAACCACATAATGCGTCACAAAGGGCGAGATCAGAAAGCTTTGGAAACCACAGAGGAGGCTTACTCCAAGGCAGTAAAAAAGGTTCTGGACTTAAAACAAGAACAGACCAGAACCATCCATTGTCGGCAACACCCCTGCTACGTAATTAGAATTCGTTCTTTAGGGCTTTACGAGTAACTGAGAAAACTTTGGGGGTTACTCATACCGTGCTCAGATCAAGTTAGAGAAGTTTTTTTTAAGGAATTCGCAATTTTCGGCTGTTTCAGTTTCACTTGTTTAAGGATCGACGAAATCTGATCTATGGTAAGAGTAATTTCACTACTGGCCTTTTTTCTAGTACTATTACGGATTTTAGTACCCAACTCTAGCAACGCTGTGTCTGATGTGAAGTTACACTCTTTTTCTTTGATGAAAAACCAAGTTGGATAGCGGTTTAGATAAGTGTTTTCTGTCTTTATGGTCACATTTAAGTCACAACCGATTTTAGTAACCATATCGTTAACGGCCCATTTAACCAAAGGCCAGTCATCATGATAGTCGTCACCGGCAAACATACCTCCCACTTTGAGTTTTTTGAACCAATTGGAAAATGTTTTACCGCCTTTGGAATAGCCCCCTGAAAGTGGCCCACCCACTGGGATACGTATATCCCTATTAAAGGAGGACCAAGAATGGGTGGCAAACGAGAGAAACCGGAAGACATTGTACTGAAGCTTCGCCAAGTTGAAGTTCTACAAGGCCAAGGTAAGCCTTTGGCAGATGCTGTTCGCCAGATTGGCGTTACAGTTCAGACATATTATCGCTGGCGTAAAGAGTATGGCGGCATGAGCCGCGATCAGCTGAAGAGATTGAAATTGCTTGAGGCTGAGAACACGCGTTTGAGGCGGGCAGTGTCTGATCTGACACTTGATAAGATGATCCTGACCGAGGCCGCAGGGGGAAACTACTAAGCCCTTCACGTCGCCGTCGGTGCATTGAGCACGTGCGTGAGGTTCTGGGCGTCTCAGAACGCAGGGCGTGCCGTACACTGGGTCAACACCGATCGACACAGCGCAAGATACCGTGCGGTTTACCAGACGAGGAGCGCCTAACCGAGGATATCATCGCGTTAACGCGTGACTACGGTCGCTACGGATATCGCATGATTGCCGGGATGCTGAACAATAGCGGCTGGCATGTGAACCATAAGCGCGTAGAGCGGATCTGGCGACGTGAAGGGCTGCAAGTTCCACACAAGCAAAAGAAGAGGGGGCGCCTCTGGATGAATGACGGATCATGTGTGCGGCTTCGAGCCGAGAGACCAAATCATGTTTGGTCTTATGACTTTGTGCATGACCGAACACATGATGGGCGCGCTTATCGCACTC
>ERZ802830.469-NODE-469-length-40150-cov-9.54548_pt1 | contig 40150 bp, 30 predicted proteins | sample MGYA00345654_ERZ802830 | MGnify/ENA primary metagenome ERZ802830 (study PRJEB30503, sample SAMEA104212375) | marine metagenome | biome: Westerlies Biome; feature: [SRF] surface water layer (ENVO:00010504) within the epipelagic zone...; material: water... | reverse complement strand
CAAGAGTTAATACTTTAGAACAAACACTGAAACTTTGTGGCATTAGAGTTGTTAATAAAAAATTTAATTAAAAGCTACTTAGTTCGATTTTTAAATTAACAATATTGAAACTACTGACCAATTTAGCTAAACCGAAAGTACTTGGAGAAAACGAGAAAAAAATGCTTGATTTAAGCTTTGAAAGCCCAAAACCAAAGATAATTTCTGGAGCAAAATTTGACTGGGAACTTGTGATAGGTATGGAAGTACATGCACAAGTCGCCTCTGCATCAAAACTCTTTTCAGGAGCCTCTACAGAATTTGGCAACGAACCAAACTCAAACGTTTCCTTTGTTGATGCTGCAATGCCCGGAATGCTCCCGGTCATAAATGAGTTTTGTGTAGAACAAGCCGTTAAAACAGGTCTAGGTCTGAAAGCCAAAATCAATCTTTGGTCCGCATTCGACCGCAAAAACTATTTTTATCCAGATTTGCCGCAAGGCTATCAAATATCACAGTTATATCACCCAATTGTTGGCGAAGGTGAAGTAATCGTTGATTTGGAACCAGGAATAGCTAGAAAAGTTCGCATAGAACGAATTCATATGGAACAAGATGCGGGAAAATCTATTCATGATATGGATCCGAATATGTCATTTGTCGACTTAAATAGAACTGGTGTGTGCTTAATGGAAATTGTCAGCCGACCAGACATTAGGGGACCGGAAGAGGCTGCAGCCTATGTAGTAAAATTACGACAAATAATGCGATATTTGGGAACTTGCGACGGCAACATGCAAAATGGCAATTTAAGAGCGGACGTTAACGTATCTGTTTGTCTACCAGGCCAATACGAGAAATATCAGCAGACAGATGATTTTAGCCATCTGGGAGTACGTTGCGAAATCAAGAATATGAATTCCATGCGCTTCATTCAACAGGCAATAGACGTTGAGGCACGTCGTCAGATCGCAATCCTAGAGACTGGTGGGAAAGTTGAACAAGAAACTCGCTTATATGATCCTGATAAAAGTGAAACACGATCAATGAGATCGAAAGAGGAAGCTCATGATTATAGATACTTCCCAGATCCTGATCTTTTACCTCTAGAAATTGATCAGAATTGGGTCGATACGGTCCGTTCTAGTTTGCCGGAACTCCCTGACGAAAAAAAGTTACGGTTTATAAATGATTATAAGTTAACTGAATATGATGCGGGTGTTTTGACAGCAGATATTGAGTCCGCTGATTTCTTTGAGTCTGTTGCCAAGTTATGTGAGGGAAAACTTGCTGCTAATTGGGTTATTAACGAATTGTTTGGTCGTTTAAAAAAAGACGATCTTCCAATAAATGAAAGTCCTGTATCTCCAAATCAACTTGCTGGTATAATTACTCTAATTCAAAATGAAGAAATAAGTGGCAAAATTGCAAAAGAATTATTTGAAATAGTTTATGTTGATGGCGGTAACCCAAATGAAATTGTCGATAAACGTGGAATGAAACAGGTCACTGATACATCTACCATAGAAAAATCAGTAGAAATTGTAATAAATGATAATCCTGACCAAGTGGCTAAAGCAAAACTAAATCCAAAACTAGCTGGTTGGTTTGTGGGACAAGTAATGAAAGCCACCGGTGGTAAAGCCAATCCTAAGTCAGTAAACGAGATCGTTTTTAAAAAACTTAACTTATAACTAAGCGGACTGGTTTTTCACTTGTCGGTCAGTTGCAATTCTAATGCATGAATTTTTCTTAAGAGTTCAGAACCCAAAGCTTCATGAACGGCTCTGTGCTTTTCTAGGCGAGACATTCCATTAAATTTAGATGACTTTATGATTAATTTGAAGTGAGTCTCTCCATCACTATAACCGCCGTGGCCTCGGTGAGACTCGCTATCATTCACAATCTCTATTTCACTTTCTTGAAAAACTCGCTCTAAGGCCTTTTCAATGGCTTGGGCTTTTGACATTTTTTTTTGATTACCTCTTCAGTTTTATTATTCTGTAGTCTATCATACTCCCCTTGAGTCAAAAAGGTTCTAAAATGAGTAAATCAGACCCATTCGGTTTTGACATGTCTGTATCTTCTGCGAAGAAAAAAAATCCGCGTGGAAAACGTGGGCTCACTGGAGGATCTGAAACTTCTATTCAGGCCTGCCAGCATGAAGGATGTCGAGAGGCAGGTAAATTTCGAGCTCCAAAATCACCAGATGTACTCGACGAATTCTATTGGTTTTGCAAAGACCATGTTCGAGAATACAATCTAAAGTGGAATTTTTTTACCAACCAGACAGAAGCTGAAATGAATGCTCAGATGTCAAAAGACAAAGTATGGGAAAGAGAGACAAAAGACTTTAGAGACCCAGAGGCTAGAGCATGGGCACGCCTAGGCATAGAAGATCCACACCAAGTGCTGGGTGAAAACGCCACAAAAAACCCTGGTAGAAATGGCACTAGCGCTGGAAATTCAAGGCGTCTTCCACCTACAGAGCGTCGAGCTGTAGAAATACTAGATGCAAAAGACAACTGGAGTAAAGCTGACGTTAGGAAAGCCTACAAAGCATTAATTAAAATACTCCACCCAGACATGAATGGCGGAGATAGAAGCCAAGAAGAACAGTTGCAGGAAGTTGTATGGGCGTGGGACCAAATAAAAGATAGCCGTAATTTTAGGTAATGAAATTTTCTCTATCGGAAAATACTCTAATCAACTTTTTTTAAAACTCATACTTACACCATTGATGCAGTGTCTTTTACCAGTTGGTTGTGGTCCGTCATCAAAAATGTGACCTAGATGTGATCCGCACCTACTACAGTGACACTCTGTTCGAACCATAAAAAATTTTTTATCCGTTTTTGTCGAAATTGCTCCAGGCAACGCTTGCCAAAAACTAGGCCAACCCGTCCCAGAATTAAATTTGTGAGCAGAAGAATAGAGGGCTAAATCACACCCCTTACAATGATAAGTTCCTTCATCGAATAGTTTATCAAGAGGTGAAGTAAATGCTCGTTCAGTGCCCTGTTTTCGCATAACTTTATACTCTAAGTCAGAAAGTAAATTTTTCCATTCGCGCTTAGTTCTTGTAATTTCAAATGTCTTTGGCTCTTTCGCTACTACTTTTACTGGTAAAAATGCAGTTAAAATGGCAGCAGTTGAGCACGTAAAAAAAGTCCTTCGGTTCATTCTACAATCCTTAGTTATATTGTAAAACTTATTGCCTAATTTTCTGATTTTAAAATAAACAAAGCGATAAGATTAATATATTTAGTTTATATATAGTGTTTTTTTATTTTTTTCCTTCCCCTTGTGGAATCCCGATATATGTTGCACTTGATGAGCGCCTCTCTTTTAAGGACTGAATGATGACTGATAATACGTACGACCCAAACAAAAAGCCTAATAAAGAAATCTCAGTAAGGGAAGTTTTTGGCATAGAAACTGATATGATAGTCAAAGGTTTTGATGAAAAATCTGACCGAGTTCCAGAGATTGACGAAACTTATAAATTTGATCCCGACACCACTTTAGCAATCCTGGCTGGCTTTTCACACAACAGACGCGTGATGATTCAAGGTTACCACGGCACTGGTAAATCAACTCATATTGAGCAAGTCGCAGCCAGGCTCAAATGGCCAGCAGTTCGTGTTAATTTAGATAGCCATATTAGTCGTATCGATTTGATAGGAAAAGATGCCATAAAGCTTAGAGATGGCGTGCAAATCACTGAATTCCACGAAGGAATTCTTCCTTGGGCTTTGAGAAATCCGGTCGCAATAGTGTTTGACGAATATGACGCTGGGAGAGCGGATGTCATGTTTGTTATCCAAAGGGTTTTGGAGCATGATGGGAAACTAACTCTTATGGATCAAAACGAAATAATCCAGCCAAATCCCAACTTTAGATTATTTGCTACAGCAAATACAGTTGGTTTGGGAGACACAACGGGATTGTATCATGGGACCCAACAGATCAACCAAGCTCAGATGGATAGATGGTCTCTTGTAGCTACTTTAAATTACTTGTCTGTAGATGCCGAGACTGCAATTGTTTTGGCGAAGGCTGCGAATTATAATACGGATACCGGACGAAAAACAGTCAAGCAGATGGTAACAGTTGCTGATCTAACAAGAACTGCTTTTATGAATGGCGATTTATCCACCGTTATGAGCCCTAGAACGGTTATAGCGTGGGCACAAAATGCTGAGATTTTTCGTAGTATTGGTTATGCTTTTAGGCTTTCTTTCCTCAATAAATGTGACGAACTAGAAAGGCAAACCGTTGCTGAATTTTACCAGCGATGCTTTGACGAAGAACTCCCAGAAAGTGCAGCCGCAATGAGTGTTAACTAAAATTATAGGATTATTATCTTAAAGGTTTTAACCTTTTGGAAAATCATAGAAAGCTTCTAAAAAATGGCCAATAATTCTGATAATCCAGCAGATCCATTTAAAAAAGCTTTAGCTGAAGCTACCAAAGTGATGGCTAATAATCCGGAGTTAACTATTAATTATACGGTGGACCCATCAGGTATATCCGGCGATAGTATAAGACTTCCACAGATAAGTCGAAGAATGAGCCGGGAAGAGGTCCTAATAGCCCGGGGCACCTCAGATGCTCTTGCATTATATCATCGCTACCATAATGAAAAAACTCATGCCCGTTACATACCCGAAGGTGGAGTAGCTCAAGAAATTTATGAAGCTATGGAGACCGCAAGGTGCGAAGCTTTAGGAGCCCGGGACATGCCAGGCACCGCCGGAAACATTGATGCAAAAATAGGATCAGAAGCAGATAGACTTGGATATCGCGACATCAAGGAAAGATCCGATGCCCCTCTTTCTGCTGCAGCAGGGTTTTTAATTCGAAATTTAGCGACAGGTCGCGAATTACCAGAAGGCGCTCAAAATGTTTTAAATATTTGGCGCGAGTTTCTAGAAACGCAAGCCGGAAAAACGATTGAAAATGTTTCGGATCAGCTAGAAGATCAAAGTCAGTTTGCAAAGTTTGCCCGCCAAGTAATAACCGATCTTGGTTACGGTGATCAGCTTGGAAACGATCCAGATAATATGGATGATGAAGACGAAGAGCAATTTCAAGATGAAACTGATGAGGATAATGATCCAAACAGTACAGGGGAGGAAGACAGCCAAGAAGAGGATAGCGACGCTAATCCGGAACAGTCCCAAGAAGAGCAGCAGGATGCTGGGCAAGCTAGTGTTTCCCTTGATGATGAGGCCTCAGATGACATGTCTGAGGAAACAGAATTACCTGAAGGCGAGTCACCTATCGACCCTCCAGCGCCTCAACCAATTTCTGAGGCTGATCCTAATTATAAAGTTTTTGCGAAAAATTTTGATGAAGAAGTTCATGCAGAGGAACTCGCTGAACCTATAGAGTTGGAGCGGCTAAGAGCCTATTTAGATCAACAGTTGGAACCCTTAAAGGGTGCCGTCAGCAGATTGGCAAACAAACTGCAAAGACGACTTCAAGCCCAACAGAACCGAAGTTGGCTTTTTGATTTAGAAGAAGGTATACTTGATGCGGGTCGGTTAGCCCGTGTTGTCGCAAACCCGACAACTCCCCTTAGCTTCAAAATGGAGCAAGATACAGAATTTCGGGATACTGTAGTTACTCTACTCTTGGATAACTCAGGATCAATGAGGGGAAGGCCGATATCAATTGCTGCAATTTGTGCTGATGTCCTTGCAAGAACTCTTGAACGGTGCAGTGTTAAAGTTGAAATACTTGGTTTCACAACGCGGGCATGGAAAGGCGGACAATCCAGAGAGCGCTGGCTTAACGATGGGAGACCTCAACAGCCAGGCCGGTTGAATGATCTTCGGCATATTATTTACAAGGGAGCAGATGCTCCATGGCGACGCTCTCGTCCAAATTTAGGGCTTATGATGAAAGAGGGTCTATTGAAAGAAAATATAGACGGAGAAGCCCTAGAATGGGCTCATAGAAGGATGATAGCAAGGGCTGAACAGCGCAAAATATTAATGGTCATTTCAGATGGCGCACCTGTGGACGACAGCACATTATCCGTCAATCCTGCAAATTATTTAGAAAAACACCTTCGAGATGTAATAGATATGGTGGAACGTAGAAAAGCAGTAGAATTGCTCGCTATCGGAATCGGTCACGACGTTACACGATATTATGAGAGAGCCGTAACTATTACGGACGTTGAGCAATTGGCTGGTGCAATGACAGAACAGTTGGCAGCTTTGTTTGATACAGATCCCCGCGCTCGCGCAAGGGTAATGGGATTGAAAAAGATTAGCTAATTATGAAAACAGCGTTATTTCAATCTTTTGAAGTGTCATCCGATGGAGAAGAAACCCCTTACAGATTATCTATCGCTCAGGCAGAGCTGAACAAAAATAAGTTATCAGGCTATATCGTTCCACGTTCTGACGTCCATCAAGGGGAATATGTTGCGGCATGTGATGAGAGACTGTCTTGGCTCACAGGGTTCACAGGTTCAGCAGGTATTTGTTTGTTTGGGAAGGATAAGGCTGGTGTATTTGTTGACGGCCGTTACAGCATCCAAGCTAAAACACAAATAAAACCTCCATTTGAAGTGATCCAATGGAATAATAAAAATATCGTACAATGGATCAAAAAAAATATCGTTAAGGGAGCAATTGGATTTGACCCTTGGCTTCACTCACACAAGGAAATCGTAGCACTAACTGAAGCTTTTGCAAATTCATATCTAAGTTTTACGCCATCCGATAATCTTATTGATAAAGTCTGGGTAAACCGACCCGCAAAAATATCGAACAAAGTAATGAATTACCCTGTTAAGTTGGCTGGACTTTCTGCAAAAGATAAATGCCATAAAATTGCAGAAATTATTAAATTTAAAAAGGCCAGCTCTGCAGTTATCACATTGCCAGACAGTATCGCTTGGCTTCTAAATTTGCGCGGGAGCGACGTAATCCATAATCCAATATTACATGCATTTTTGATTATCCACAGCGAAGGACATATTCAACTATTTTGCAATAATGACAATTTATATAGTAAGATCAGAAGCTTGAAGAGCTTTGTAAAGGTTTTTTCTTTAGAAAGTTTTGAGGTGGCTCTCGCAGAACTTAAGGGGCCAGTACTTGTCGACGAGGCAACAGTTCCCTTTGCCGCTGTCACAATACTTAAAAACAACGATAGTAAACCTATTTTGGGTGAAGATCCTATAATATTACCAAAGGCATGCAAAAACTCAGTTGAACTGACAAATGCTAGAATATGCCACAACCGTGATGCCATCCATATGTGTGAATTTTTATCTTGGGTAGACAGACAAAATAAAAATGAATTTGATGAAATTGACGTTGTAATACAGCTAGAGAATATTCGTAGAAAAGATAAAAATCTTAAAGAAATTAGTTTTGATACAATAGCAGCATCAGGTCCAAACGCTGCATTGCCGCATTATCGCGTTAATTACTCAAGTAATAGAATAATAAAAACGGGCGATGTATTGCTCGTAGATAGCGGAGGTCAATACCTTGATGGCACAACGGATATAACCAGGACAATTGCAATTGGGATACAAAGTGAAGAGGTTAAAAGTGCTTTTACTCGGGTTCTAAAAGGATTAATTGCCATATCAAATTTAAAATTTCCGTTCGGTACTAGCGGCAGGGATATAGACGCTTTTGCACGAGCACCTCTATGGCAATTTGGACAAGACTACGCACATGGAACAGGCCATGGTGTGGGGCACTATCTTAGCGTCCATGAAGGCCCACACCGAATTTCAAAATTTTCAAATGTTGAATTCAAAGAGGGTATGATTGTCTCGAATGAACCGGGCTTCTATAAAGAAGGAAAATTTGGGATTAGAATCGAAAATCTTATTTTGGTGCAACATTCTAAAGTAGAGCCAAATAACTCATTTTTAGAATTTGAAACTCTAACTTTTGTTCCCATTGATAGGCGCCTAATTTCCTTGAGTTTATTGGATAATAAAGAGCGTGATTGGATAAACAATTATCATACTCAGTGCTGGCAGCGCGCAAAAGACCACGTTACAGCCCCAACAAAGGCTTGGCTGAAGACTATGACAAGACCTCTGCAAAATATTTAAAGTGCGGAATTTTAAAGCGAAAAAAATCTCTATAAACATTTCTTTTATTAATTGGTCAATTCTAGCCGGCGGCGCCGCTCTTGATAAAACTTCAAAAGCTATACAGTTGCGTGAAAGCTATAATGAAAAGTTTGAGGTATGCCATAATGAAAGAAAAGGATATGATTTAATAGTTACTAAAAGCCAAAATTTTAAAAAATATAACATTGGAACTCATAATGCCTAGCCCTGAAGGTATAAATTTGCTAAATTATATTGCTTTTGTTTCGGCAAATTTAATTGCTATAAAGATAATTTAAATTGGACGTAGAAATTTTTAGATTAAGGTAATTGGTATTCCATTAGTTGACGTTAAATGAACAAAAAAGAATCTTTTGAAAAATTAAAAAACTATTTTGGCGACCGGTGGTCAGTATCTCGATCAGATATCGAAAATCATGGTCGAAGCGAGTCATATTTTCCAATTTATGCTCCTGACGCAGTAGTATATCCAATCACAACTAAAGATGTAGTTTTTCTTGTGAATATTTGCCAGAATGCCAAAATCCCATTGATTGGCTATGGGATTGGAACATCTTTGGAGGGGCATACCGCGGCAATAAAAGGCGGTATCTCTGTCGATTTTTCAAAGATGTCCAAAGTCTTAGATATTGATCCATATAATATGTCAGCAACATTAGAGCCAGGAGTAACCAGAGAGCAATTAAATATAGAGTTAAGGCATTCGGGGCTATTCTTTTCTGTAGACCCTGGAGCAAACGCAACCCTCGGAGGAATGGCATCAACTAGGGCTTCAGGAACTACAACTATTCGCTATGGCACCATGCGAGAAAACATTCAAAGCTTAGAAATAGTATTAGCAAATGGCGAATGTATAAGTACTAATACAAAAGCTAAGAAATCTGCCGCAGGCTATGATCTAACCTCTTTATTTATTGGAGCTGAGGGAACGTTAGGTCTCATTACAAAAGTAACCGTCAAACTTCACCCTATACCAGAATTAATAACCTCAGGAGTGGTTGCTTTTGATACAATTAGTGATGCTGTTGGGGCAGTACAAGCTATAACTTTCACTGGTGCCCCTGTGGCGCGACTAGAATTTTTAGATGAAAAATCAGTTGAGGCTTTCAATGCGTATTCCCAATTAGATTTACCTTTAAAGCCCCATCTTCTTTTTGAATTGCATAGTTCAGAAAAATCCACTGTAGGGGATATTGAAAACTTTAAATCTACCTGCTCTGAACATGGTGGCATACAATTTAAGTGGTCCTCTAAAGAAGAAGAGCGAAAGGAACTCTGGGCTTTGCGTCACAAAGGTTACTATGCAATTTTAGCATCAGCACCTGGTAAAAGAGCCATAGTAACGGATATATGTGTTCCTCAGACTGAATTGGGGCGGGCCGTTTTAGAAACCCAAAAAGATATTTCTAGAAGTGGAATATCTGGACCAATTCTTGGACACGTTGGTGATGGAAACTTTCATGCAATTTTATTGGTAGACCCAAAAAATCCTAAAGAAATGAAAGCGGCAAAATCTGTTGCCAACAAAATGGCTAATTTAGCAATAAGTTTAGGTGGAACATGCACTGGAGAACATGGGATAGGCATTGGTAAGCTTGACTTCATGCAAGCGCAACTTGGACACGCTTGGAATGTTATGGGAAGTATAAAAGAAGCGTTAGATCCGTCAAATATCATGAACCCTGGTAAAGTAATCAAAAGAAATTAACTACGACATAGAAGCCCCAGAAATTAAAACCCGTGACGCCTCTCTAGCTTCATCCGTAATTGTATCTCCAGAAATCATACGGGCTATCTCTTCCACGCAATCTTCGCCCTTAACCTCGTTTACACTTGATAGGGGTTTATCATCATCAATCACTTTTGAGACTACGAAATGCCTCTCCGCCAACGCTGCAACTTGCGGTGAATGTGTGACTACTAAAACTTGAGCGTTTTTTTTGGCCAGTTGCAAAAGGCGCCGACCAACCGCATCCGCTGTTGCCCCACCCACACCACGGTCTATTTCATCAAAAACCATAGATACTCCTTTTTGGTCATTGGTAAGGCATACCTTTAGAGCAAGAAGAAACCTACTCAACTCTCCTCCTGATGCAATTTTTATGAGTGCGCCAAAACTACTTCCAGAATTTGTAGAAATTGTAAAAGTAACAGAGTCTTGGCCGAATTCGTTTGGACTTACTTGCGTAATTGCAGTTTTGAACCTTGCTCTTTCCATTTTTAGCGGTTTCAATTCTTCTTCAATCATTTTGTCGAGAATAGAGGCAGCCTTTTCTCTTTCATTCGATAACCTTTTTGATAAGGTACTGAATTCTTTTAGAGATTTGTCATAATTAATTTTTAAGCTTTCAATATTTTTTGTGCCATTTTCTATAAAAGCTAGTTTTTCTTTTAGTTTATTTTCAAAGTCTGGAAGTTGATCTGATGATATTTTATGCTTTCGGGAAAGACCTCTAATGGAAAACAAACGATCTTCGAGTATTTCCAATTCTTCTGAGTTGAAACTCAAGCTAGAGAGCACATCGAAGATAGCAGACTGCGCTTCTTGCAATTCCGATTGGGCTCTCCTAAGCGCTTCAATTGGTTCATCTAAAACATTCTCAACATTATTAGCCGCTTTTTCCAACCACTTTATGGCATTACTCAACTGCCCTTCGGCAGCGTCCCTATCAACAAGCACACTAGCTTCACTAATATTTTCACGAATACTTTGAGAGTTTTGCATTAATCGCCGTTTAGTATCTAATTCTGCCTCCTCACCTGAATAAGTCCCTAAATTTGAAATTTCTTCTAAATTATGCCTTATAAGGTCTTCTTCCTCTGTAAGTTTTTGATTTTCTCTAATAAACGACTCAACGGCCTTTTGATTTTCTTTCAGAATAAGAAAAGCTTTTTTTACTGAATTCAAGAATGGAGCCGTTTGGGCAAATTGATCCAAAAGTTGCAAATGACCTTTAGCGTCTAAAAGTCCACGCTCGTCGTGCTGCCCATGAAATTCAATTAGGTTTTCACCTAAATTTCTCAAAAATTCAGATGAAACTCGCTTATCATTTATCCATGCTGATTTTCGGCCATCTAAAAAATTTACTCTACGAATAATCAACTCATCAGATTGCTTAATACCCGCTTCGTCGAGAATTAGGTTAACTTTGCTATAACTCTCTAACGAAAAAATAGCTGTGACTTCTCCTCTGTCCGTCCCATCACGCACAATCGAAGCTTGGCCTCTTGCTCCTAAAACAAAGCCAAGACAGTCAAGCAAAATTGACTTTCCTGTTCCAGTCTCACCTGTGAAAGCATTAAGGCCTGAAGAAAAGTTTAAAGATAATCTCTTTATTAATAAAATATTTTTTATTTCAAGCTCACGAAGCATGATAGTTTACAACCACTGTCCCTTAACAACTTGGCGGTATATCTGGTTCAGCCAACCGTTGCCTGATGATTTAGGTTGTAAACCTTTACTGCTCAGCAGCTCAAAAGTTCGCTCATACCATTCGGTTGACTTATAGTTGTACCCTAAGATTGCTCCTGCAGTTTGAGCCTCATTTACCAATCCTAGGCTTAAATAAGCTTCAACAAGCCTGTGTAAAGCTTCAGGAACTTGAGATGTAGTTGAAAATCGTTCAATAACAGCCCTAAATCTATTAATGGCAGGTGCATAATGCGAGCGTTTCAGATAATAACGACCTACCTCCATCTCTTTACTTGCTAAATGATCCCTTAGAAAGTTAACCCGTATTTGTGAATTTAAAGCATAGTCACTGTCGGGATATTCTTCGATGATTAAACTAAAAACTTTCAGTGCTTCTTTGGCCAGTTCTTGATCACGGCCAATTGCCAATACACGATCGTAATAGCTTAAACCTATTAGATAGTAAGCGTACGGTACATCGTTATCATTAGGATGAAATTCGATAAATCGATTTGCAGAGCTAACTACATTTTCATAAGATTGGTCTTTATGATAAGAAAAAACCTGCATTATGAGTGCCCGTTTTGCCCAGTCCGAATAAGGATAAAGTCTTTCAACTTCTGTAAATTTTTCAGCTGCATCGCTGTATCGCTTTCGAAGAATTTCTTTTTCCCCAAGATTAAAAATTTCTTCAGCTGCTTGATCTTCAGAAGCGTTACTGCCATTTACACTTTGGTTTTCTGAACAATTTGAAAGTGAAATCAAGATAAATGAAAAGGTTAGAACTGATAAAAAACCTTTAAGCCAAGTCATTTAGAATTTTCTCCAAAAAAGTGAGTTGGTACTATCAAAATATATTGCATATTAGCATATCATGATTTTTTGAAAAACACCCAGTCGTAAAGATTTAAATTATATATTTAATCTACTTTACAAACTTCGGACAATTTTACACCACTACCAGGCAAATTATCAACTGTTTCTTTATCACAAGAAATAATTTCAAAGTTTCTTTCGTCAGACAATAATTTTCTAAGAAGTCCATGAGTTATGCCATGACCCGCTCTAAAACCAAAATAATGTCCAAGAATAGGATAACCAGCTAGGGCCATATCACCCAATGCATCCAGCATTTTATGCCTTACAGGCTCATCCGAATGACGCAAGCCGCCAGGACTTAAAACATTTTTTCCATCGACTACCACAGCGTTTTCATAGCTACCACCAAGAGCCAACCCCTTGGATCGCAGCGCTTCCACTTCTGAATATCTACAAAATGTTCTACTGTTGCAAAGTTCACGTACGAAAGAGCCGTTAGACATGTCTAGCGTTTTACTCTGGGCTCCTATTGCTTCCTCAGAAAACTCGATAGAGAAACTCATTTTCGGGTTTTCACTTGGCTCAAATTTCGCCCACGCCATCTCTTGTTTATATTCAACTTTTCTAAGAATTCGTACCGCCTTCACTGATTGCTTTTGTAATTTAATTCCAGTTTTTAGAATTTCTTTGACAAAAGCTAATGCGCTGCCGTCTAATATTGGAACTTCTGGCCCATCAATTTCTAATAGGGTATTATTTATTCCACACCCAGCTAAAGCTGCCATAAGATGTTCAATTGTAGACACATTAATTCCATCAGAATTTGCTACGCGTGTACAGAGTTCACTGCTGACAACATTACCTATATGAGCAGGAATATACTCATCGCTGAAATCTATATCAGTTCTTTTAAAACAGATGCCGAAGTCTATGTCTGCTGGCAAGACTGTTAGCTTTGACTTTATGCCTGTGTGTAAACCTATTCCTTCAAAAACAATCGGTTTACTTACGGTTGTTTGCAACTCACCACCCCAAAATATATCAAGTTAAATTCTCAATTAGTGAATAAATAAGATCTCAAGAGCACTAAAACAATTAACTCTTTGTAACTTTTTGTTACATAGCGTAACCGAATAAAGCTGTTTAGCGTATCATAAAATGCATCTTAATAATTTTTCCAAATAATTAATTTGCCTGACGACGTAAAAATGCTGGAACCTCTATCTTATCTTGTTCCAGATCATCAAAATCACGCTCCTCAACAGCTTCTGAATTAAAGTTTGGCTCTTTTCTGCCAACACCTGAACCTACGCTCGAAGATTCACTTCTCGACATTCTATTAATTAACGAGCTTATACCAAACTTTGGACGCTCAGTTTCAGATTGTTCGTCGGAGATTTGCGATTTATTTTTCTCGTTAGTTCCTTTTGTAACAGCCGCTCGCAGCCTCGCCAGTGTATCTGCTGAAGGTATCCCTGGAGATGATGACTGGGAATCTAAAGACTCATCTCGTTGAGAACTCGCCACCAAACCATCACTTTCCTTAACAAGAGATTGGTCAAATTCCCTATTTGCTAAGATTTCGTTATCAACTTCTTCAAAAATTGCTTGAGTTTCAGCTACAATTGGCTCCTCGAAAGATAAATTCTGGTCAGTGCCTTCAGCAACTTCTTCTACTGCCAAAACAGAAGTTTCTGCTGTATTTATGCTTGAAGACTGTAAAATTTGCTCAGCTTCAATACCTGTTGCGACAACAGAAACCCGCATCTTGCCCTCTAATTCTGTATCTAAAGTTGATCCAACGATTATATTTGCGTTAGGGTCAACTTCTTCTCTAATTCTATTTGCCGCCTCGTCGAGTTCAAAAAGAGTTAGATCATATCCACCAGTGATATTGATCAAAACGCCTTTGGCACCTCGTAGTGATATTTCGTCAAGAAGTGGATTAGCAATTGCTTTTTCGGAAGCCTGAACAGCGCGATCCTCACCCTCTGCTTCTCCAGTGCCCATCATTGCCTTTCCCATTTCGTCCATAACCGCACGGACATCAGCAAAATCTAGATTGATCAAACCAGGCCTAACCATCAAATCAGTCACACCCTTGACGCCTTGGTATAAAACGTCATCGGCCATACTAAATGCTTCGGTGAAAGTAGTTTTTTCATTTGCTATACGGAATAAATTTTGATTTGGGATTATTATTAAGGTGTCAACCATTTTTTGTAGAGCCTCAACGCCCTCGTCAGCCTGACGCATACGTTTTATACCTTCAAACTGAAAAGGCTTTGTGACCACTCCAACGGTCAGCACACCAAGCTCTCTGGCAGCCTGAGCAATTATGGGAGCAGCTCCTGTACCCGTTCCACCACCCATACCGGCAGTAATGAAACACATGTGCGTTCCAGATAGCTCATCTACAATTTGCTCAATACTTTCCTCAGCCGCAGAGGCACCAATAGAGGCCCTAGCCCCTGCACCGAGCCCTTCAGTGACCTTTACCCCCAACTGTAGTTTATTTGAAGATTGGCTTTGCTGTAAGGCCTGAGCGTCGGTGTTTGCCACTACAAAGTCTACACCTTTCAACTGCTTCTCAATCATGTTGTTAACCGCGTTACCGCCAGCCCCACCAACGCCAAAAACTGTTATACGAGGTTTTAAATCTTCTTTTTCCGATACTGATAAATTTAATGTCATAATAGATCCGCCTGTTTTGCCCAATTTTTTTGGTGCTAAATTTACTGCTTTTATAGCATCAGCTTATACAGCTTTTTATTAAAAAGGTCACGCAAAAAAACAAGAATTTTTACTATATATAGTGAATTACCTAGGTTTTCTTCAGTATTTAAACAAAATAGTGTATGGCTTAGCTCAAACTCACCAATTATCTCTGAACCATCTGAAAACACGACTCACGGACTGCCCGTTAAAATTTTTGCTCCGCGGGGAAAAATCCCACCATTCATCCTGGGGATGAGCCGCAAACAGACTAAGCCCTACAAGTCCTGCACAATTCGGTCCAGAATATGCCTGAGGCAAACGATGAATTCGCATAGGCCTTCCTAGTCGAACCTGTTGACCTAGAATTTTATTGGCTAAAGAATCTATCCCAGGCACCTGACTAGCCCCTCCAGTAAGAATAATTTTTTGACTTGGCAAATCATCAAATCCCGCGCTATTTAAACTCGAGCGTACGTCTTCCAAAATTTCTTCAATCCGTGGCCTCATTATTCCAATTAAATCTGACCTACTTATAATTCGCCGGTCAAGTTCCCAGTCTCCTGTCTCGTTAGCAATCTCAATCATCTCTCGATCGTCTAAACCTGTAGCTACCACGCCTCCACTTCGAGTTTTTATTCTTTCGGCTGTTGATAAGGGAACCTGCAAGCCCATCGAAATATCACGAGTTACTAATTCTCCCCCCATTTTTATCGTTTCGGCAAAAATCATATGCTTTTTCCAAAATATGTTGATATTGGTTGACCCCCCACCGAGATCAATACAAGCCGCACCTAATTCTTTTTCGTCCTCAACCAAAGATGAAAGCGCTGATACATATGAGGAAGAGGCAACCCCCGCTAATTCTAAATCGCACCTTTTTATACAATAGGCGAGATCTTGAATTGTTTTTTCTTTGATAGTTAGCATATGCATATCAACTGATAAGTTTTTACCTATTTGCCCTCTAGGATCAGATAAACCAGTTCTGTGATCTAAGGAAAAATTTACTGGTTGCGCGTGCAAAATCTCTCTGTCAGGCTCGTAAGCCGGTATTCCACACGAACCAAGAACATCAGCAATATCTCTATCATCGACGATTTCACTTTTTATATTTACGTTACCTTCAAGCCCATAAGAGCGCGGAGAACCGCCGGAAATACAGGCTATTACATGGTCCACTCGAGAATTTGCTAATTTCTGGGCAGATTGCAGCGCGGTTCTAATAGCTCTCTCCGTTTCGGGCATAGACACAATCTCACCATACTCTATGCCTCTAGATTTGGTTAATGCGGAACCAATTACTTGGAAACCTGATTGTCCTGCTAGTGAGCCAACACCATCTCTATCAATTTTCTCTTCTAAACCTTCAAACTTTAAAATTAAACAACCTATTTTCGAAGTCCCAACATCCAAAACAGCGATTACTCCGCGCTGCAATGCAGTAGATCGCATTGCCCTCATAGCTCTCTGGGAATGATACAATTCAATCAATTTCTTACTCCAACTATCTCTGAATTTATACGACCATAATCATCTGTTGGGATCCTAAGTGTTATCCTCGAAGGAATCCTGAAATCAAAAATTGCTACCTGACGTGATAGAATTTGTTCTGCTTTATCTAAAATTAGAATTTTTTGAATAGCCTGCTCTGGATTATTTGCTGGTAGCATAATTACTTGGCCTGATGCCAAAACAATATTCCACCGTCTTTTCCCCACGAAAACCAAACCGCGAACTTCGTCTAACTCTCCGCCAATGGCTTTGAATAAAGAGGGCGCTTGAGAAGCCACATTCTCTGCCCCCTCGCCTGTTATCAATGGTAGATGAGAGAAATGTTCACGCGAAGATACTGACCTTATATATTGGCCATGCTCACTTAAAACATTAAAGCCAATATCTTTCTTAATTAGCAAAGCGGGAATTTTTTCATCCACTCTTACGCTTAGGATTCCTCCACCTTTTATATGCACTTCAGCAATCTCAACTGGGGGCAATGACAAAACCCGCTCATGCAACTTGTCTAAATCTAAATCAAAAGAACTTATTGGGAATTCTAATCCTAAAACTTCTCTTATTTCAGCATTCAGGCTGTCACTAGCTCCCTCAATGGATAATGCGTCTAACATAAATTCAGGACGCTCTATTACTTTTCGGTATAGATCAAAGGCTATTTCTTCAACTTGTTCTTTGTTTTTTTGATCTTGAAAATAAATTAAAATAGGAATTGCTAAAATTATTAGAGGCAAACCATAAAAAACTGATTTTTTTGTCAAAGGGGAGAGCATCCATCTAGAGAATTTATACCGCAAGCGAGAAGGCGCCGGATCTCCTTTCTTGAAATTGAAAAAACTCATCTGTTGCAAGAGGCATCCTCCACAATCCAGTTGCAAAAAGTATCGAAAGAAATACCTTTTGCTCTAGCCTGCTCAGGACTTAGAGAGGTTGGAGTCATACCTGGCTGAGTATTTATTTCTAATAAAAACAACCCATCAACACCAAGGCTGTTATCCCAACGAAAATCAGCACGAGATATTCCTTTACAACCAAGAGCAGAGTGGGCGCGTAAAGCAAAATCTTCACAAGCATCATAAATTTCTTTTGGGATATCTGCCGGGACTACATGCGTTGAGGCTCCAAAGTTATACTTCGAGTCATAATCATACCAACTATCTGTAATAATATCTGTCACACCAAGAGGCTGGTCATGCATTATTGTTGTTGTCAGCTCTCTACCCGGTATAAATTTCTCTACCAATACTTGATCTGGAAAATTTTTTTCTAAAGAAGACAAGTTATCACCGTTTTCCATAACCAAATGAACACCAACAGATGACCCTTCATTTATTGGTTTTATTACATACGGGGGTTCCATTAAATGTGTCGAGAATGCTAAAGTAGAAGACGTACAAATACTCTCTGCAACAGGCAAATTTTCAGTTTTAAAAATTTTTTTTGCTGTATCCTTATCCATTGCCAAAGCCGAAGCTTGAACGCCAGAATGAGTATACGGAAGTTCTAACCATTCAAATAAGCCCTGAACGCATCCATCTTCTCCATACCTACCGTGCAAAGCATTAAATATGATATCTGGTGAGAGCTGGACAAGCTCTTTTGGCAAATCATTACCCGCATCAACTTCGCTTACCTTATAACCCACACGACGCAGCGCGGCCGCGCACTCACGGCCTGATATCATTGAGACTTGTCGCTCAGCTGAACGACCGCCTTTAACAACTGCGACGTGAAGACCTGTCCTGCTCGACATAATCATTCGCCTCTAATAGCTACCTAATAGCCCAAATAATTTAAACTAAAAGTGCGTTATGGATTGGTTTCACCAATTCTTATTACTTCCCACTCTAACTTAACTTTACTCTTTTGAAAAACACTTTTTCTGACTTGCTCGCCTAAAATTTCCAATTCATCAGCGGTGGCATTGCCAGTGTTAATTAAAAAGTTAGAGTGCTTTTCACTAATTTTTGCACCACCATAAGTTGCTCCGCGCATACCAGCATCATCAATTAATCTCCATGCTTTAAGATCATGCAAATCATCTTTTTCCCCGGTACTGGAGAAGCCAGAAGGATTTCGAAAAGTGCTTCCAGCAGTACGCTCTTTGGTTGGTTGAGTCTCATCTCTTTTAGCCAATTGGTTTTTCATCTTGAGATGCAAGGCCGCCGGGTTGCCAAATTGCGCTTCAAACGTAGCCTCAAGAATTATACAGTCCTGAGGTAAATCACATTGCCGATAAGAAAATCTTATATCGTTTGATGATATTTCAAATAGTTCACCCGAACGGGTTATAACCTTAGCAGATATAAAACAATCTGCGACATATGAACCATAGCATCCGGCATTCATCCTTACAGCTCCGCCAATTGAACCAGGAATTGTTCTGAGAAATGTTAAATCTAGACCATGGTCTGCAGCTCTAACGGCCACATGCGCATCCAAAGCGGAAGCGCCAGCAATAACTTTATTATTGTCGAAAGAAATATTCTTAAACCCACTTCCCAACCTGATCACCACCCCTCTTATTCCACCATCTCTAATTATTAGGTTACTACCCATACCTATAGGAAAAATATTGATATCATTTGGAAGGACTTTCAAAAAATCAATTAGATCTTTGGAATCTGCAGGCTTAAAAAAGAAATCAGCTGGCCCCCCTACTCGCAACCATGTGATTTGCGAAAGATCTTTATTTGTAATTACAGATCCGCGTGTTTCAAAAAACATGAAAAAAAACCACTTCTTCCAGTGCAGCAAACTAATACCTTAAAGATGCCTTCATCCCAAATTACTTAATCTGGCGGATAAATTATTCGCCCAAACGCTTATTGTACCGGCACCTAGACAAATTACGATATCGCCACTTGTTGCCTTTCGTCTAATTAAAGTTTCCAAATCATCCTCATTTTCTATCGAGAAAACATTTCTATGGCCATGCCTGACTAACCCATTTACCAAATCGGAGCTTGACGCTCCATCTATAGGCGCCTCTCCAGCAGAATATACCTCCATTATACCAACAAAGTCTGCCTCATTGAAACATGAGCAAAAATCTTCAAATAATGAATTTAGCCTCGTATAGCGATGGGGTTGATGGATAGCGAAAACTTTTCCCGTTGCCGTTTGCCTGGCAGCATTTAAAACAGCAGATATTTCAACGGGGTGGTGACCATAATCATCTATAATTTTTATCCCGTTTACTTCTGCAACTTGAGTAAACCGCCTATTTACACCTTTAAATAGAGAAAGTGATTTTTTAATTGATTTAACATCAATATCCAGGTGTCGAGCTATTGCTACAGCCGCCAACGAATTAGATATATTATGATTGCCAGGCATAGGTAATGACAGCCGCTCTAAAGTTATATTTTCTTTCCGTAAAAAGACATCGAAATAAGAAACACCGTCAATAAAATTAACGTTTACAGCTCGAACATCTGCTTGCGCATTAAAACCGTAAGTTATAATTCGCCTGTCACTCACTTTACCCACGAGAGCCTGCACTTCAGGATGGTCGGTGCAACAAAAAGCAACTCCATAAAAAGGTATGTTTGACACAAAATCAAAAAAACCTTTTCGAAGCATTTCAAAATTACCCCAATGATCTAGATGCTCCGGATCAATGTTTGTGACTACAGCCAACGTCGCTGGCAGGCGATTAAATGTTCCATCACTTTCATCTGCTTCAACAACCATCCAGTCACCCTTACCGAGGCGGGCGTTTGAACCGTAAGCGTGAATGATGCCACCATTTATAACCGTTGGATCCAGCCCTCCTCCATCGAGTAAAGTTGCTACAAGTGTAGTGGTTGTAGTTTTCCCATGTGTGCCAGCGATTGCTATGTTTGAATTCAATCGCATTAATTCAGCTAACATTTCAGATCTTTTTACAATTGGTAAACCCGTATTTCGCGCCTCAACCAATTCTGGGTTCGTTTCTTTTACTGCTGTAGAAATCACAACAACGGCGGCTTTTTTGAGATTTAAAGCATCGTGCTCATAAAAAATATTAATACCAAGTTTTTCTAAACGTTCTGTAATCGCGCTTTTTTTTATATCAGAACCCTGAACTTGATAATTTAAGTTTAATAAAACTTCGGCGATACCAGACATTCCAATACCACCAATTCCTACAAAATGTATTGCCCCTATATTTATCGGAAGTTTGGTCAGTGAGTTCATCTCATGTTCAATCCCGATATTTCTTCAACACGGTCAGCTAAGGTCTTAGCGGCATCCAATAAGACCGTTTTGTGCGCATGAATGGCCATCTTACTCGCAATTTCGGGTGAAGATAAAATTTTTGTTATAGCTTTATTAAGTCTTTTAGGTGTTAGGTTCTGTTCAGCGATTACCGTAGCAGCTCGTAATTTTTTTAAAGGATCGGCATTCAAGGTTTGCTCGTCTCTGATAGCCGAACCAAGTGGAATGAGAATTGAAGGGCGTCCAACCACGCCAATGTCAGCAACAGAAGAAGCCCCTGATCTGGATATAATAAGTTGTGCTTCGCTGAGGCGTGAAGCTACATTATCAAAGAAAGGTAAAACTTCACATGCAACTCCTTGGGAGGAATAATATGACCGAACACGTTGACAATCTTCTTCACGCGCTTGCTGAAAAACACGAATATATTGTAATAATTCATTCGGCAAAGTACATATAGCCTCTGGAACAATATTCGACAAAATCGTAGCACCTTGAGACCCGCCCATTATAAAAATAGACATAGGATGATTACCGGGGGGTATGTAGGGCGCACCAGAACGACTCAGAATTTCTTTTCTAACTGGGTTACCAATATGTTCAGAAGTAATATTTTCAGGTAAGATTGTTGGCCAAGTACCACAAGCGACTAAATGAACTTTTTTGGCAAATAATTGATTAACCCTTCCCAAAATTCCATTTTGTTCGTGGATAATTCTTGGTAAACTTACAAGTATGGACGCGCTAAGGGCTGGAATTGTAGGATATCCGCCAAAGCCAACAATAATATGAGGTCGGCGCTTCAAAAACGTTTTTAGAGTTGCAAGAATACCTCCTAGAATTAAGAAAGGAGCTTTTATTTTAGAAATTAATCCGTGTTTTGCCAAAGTTGCTGAAGAAACTGTTTCAATTTTAACTGCTTTAGGAAAATTTTGTGTAAACCTAGCCCCTCTTGAATCAGTCGAAAGCTTTACTTCCCAGCCCCTCACTAAAAGCTCCTCAGCTAACGCTTGAGCTGGAAACATATGCCCGCCCGTTCCACCGGCCGCTAATATTGCTAAAGGTTTTGTCTCCACAATTTATCCCTTGATGAAAATATCAGCTACATTTTTTTGAGGCCGGCTCCGAGTTAAAGCCAACAAAATTCCTATTGCAATGCCACCTGCGATTAAAGATGACCCCCCATAGCTTACGAAAGGTAAAGTCATGCCCTTTGCCGGTAATAACCTCGCGGCAACACCAATGTTTATAACGGCTTGAATACCAAACATTGAAACAAGGCCCGTTCCAGCCAAGCGCACAAAAATATCGCGTTCACGAAGTAGCCGGGCTAACGAAACACATACGATAGTGGCATATATCGTTAAAATTAGTCCAACTAGAACAAATCCATACTCTTCAGCTGCAACAGCAATGATAAAATCAGTATGAGCATCTGGTAGAGACCACTTCACTTGGCCCTCTCCCACTCCAACACCAAAAAAACCACCCTCTTGAATGGCGTTTGTAGCGTATCCCAATTGGGTTTTAGGATCTAAATCAGGAGACAAAAAACCATCTATTCGCCTAGCAAAATGTTCTGAGTAAATATAAGCGAAAGAACCTAATCCTATTGTCGCACCAGCCACCCCAACAAGAAGAAGAATAGGAGCTCCTGCTACAAAATATACGACTGACCAACCAAACAAAATTAAGCAGGCTTGTCCAAAATCGGGTTGCAAAACAAGAAATGCTGAAACGACTATAGTCAATACGAAGGAAATTAGTTTTCCTGGAGGACCATTAATTTCCTTAGAAGCTGAAATCATCCAAGCAGTTACAACCAAAAAACAAGGCTTTAAGAACTCGGACGGTTGTAAGGAAGCAAATCCCAAAGTGTACCAACGCGTTGCGCCCTTTCCAAAGTCTGTTCCAAAAACAGGAAGTAATACGAGCCCAATAAAAGAAATAACAAAACCAATTACAGCTAGTCTTCTTACTAAATCTACAGACATCATAGACAAAGTAATCATCGTTACTATAGACAATGAGCCAAAAATTACCTGCCTTTCCACATAATGGAATGGAGCAAACCCATTTTTTTCGGCTAATGGGGGAGAAGCTGCAAAACTAAGCAGTAAACCAATCGAGAATAATAAGAGTATACACGTCATGGTCCACAAATCAGTTGTTCGCCACCAACGCGATAATATAGCCTCGCCACCTGAACTAGGTGCTGCTCCATGAGCCATTTCCGTCATGGTTTCTGCCTTTTTACCTCTTACTCGCCTTGGTTTTCCAAGATCAATTAATTACTGGTAGCCAAATTCTTCTTAAAAAGCCAGCAGAAATAAACTTTATTCTTGTTTGATTTCTGAAATTTTTTTATTCTTAATTAAATTATTTTATTAGAAACTATGTGATATTTTATATCATACTAACTTTTTAATTTCGTGCTCAAAAGCCTGACCACGCTCTTCGAATGAACCGTATTGATCAAAACTAGCCGCAGCCGGAGCGAGCAAAACCGTGTCACCGGCCTGTGCGTCCCTAAATGCCTTTTGAACAGCTATATCCATGGTATTGCAATTTTCGAATTCACAACTGATTTGCGAAGAGAATTTCTCAGTATTAGCACCAATAACATAAGCTTTTTTAACATTAGTGAGCGCATTATTAAGCCGGGAAATATCCTCTTCTTTTTGCTCGCCACCACATATCCAGCGAACTTTTGAAAAAGTTGCTAGGGCTTTCATAGCACTATCTACGTTTGTCGCTTTACTATCGTTTATAAAAACCACTCCACCGATCTCGGTCACTAATTGTGATCTATGTGACAGACCATTAAAACTCTCTAAAGCCTTTTCTATTGAGCGCGGCCCTAAACCTAAAGAACGAACAGCAGCATAAGCCGCACAAGCATTTTGATGGTTGTGTGATCCTTGCAAAGCGGTACATTTACGAAGATCTAACGAGGCTACTTGTTTTCCTCTTCTGTACTCAGACAAAAAACCTTTATTGGCAAAAACACTCCAGCCTATATTAGTAATTTTTTTTGAACTGGAAACTCTAATAACGCGATCATCATGCGAATGATCAGCAATTTCTTGAGCTAAAAGCTGCCCTTCAAATTCATCTACACCAATGACAGAACGATCAGGACATCCCGAAATAAAAAGACGTTTCTTTGCCGCATAATAACCACCAATACCGCCATGTCTCTCTAAGTGATCAGGTGTAAAGTTTGTAAAAACTGCAATGTCAGGTGTTATACTATTTGCAACTTCTGTTTGATAAGAAGAAAGCTCTAAAATTATAGTCTCTCCATCAGTTAAAGGCTCCAGATCAAAAACACCTTTACCAATATTACCAGCCAGTTGAGAAGGACGGCCTTCACACCGTAGTATGTGATGAATTAATGCACTGGTTGTAGATTTCCCATTAGATCCGGTGACTGCTATTATTTTGGGTATAGAATCAAATTTTATCCAATCCGCCGAACCAATAGACCTAAAAAATAAACCAATATCATTATCTATTGCTACTCCATTTTCAATCGCTGCAGAAACAACAATATGAGGCTTTGGATAGTGATGCGGCACGCCAGGGCTAACCAATAGGACGTCTATCTCATTCCAATTCAATTTGTCGGGAATGGTACAAGTAAAACCCAACTCTTCGGCTTTTTTTAGATTGTTTATATTATCGTCCAAACATAATATTTTTGCTCCACCAGCCTTCAAAGCCGCAGCTGCAGATAGCCCCGAGCGCCCTAGCCCCAAAATAGCATAGCTAGTATTTTTAACATTTTGAGCCGATATCATTTCCGCAAAACTTTTTATCTAACCTTCAATGTCGCAAGACCGATCATAGCTAAGATCAAAGAAATAATCCAAAACCGAATAACAATTTGAGGTTCTGCCCAGCCTTTTTTCTCAAAATGGTGATGAATAGGCGCCATCAAGAAAACTCTTCGTCCAGTTGCCTTAAAATAAGCGACTTGAATAATTACAGACAAAGCCTCTACCACAAACAAACCACCGACTATTGCTAATACTATTTCATGTTTTGTTACCACTGCTATTGATCCCAAAGCTCCCCCCAAAGAAAGAGCACCTGTGTCACCCATAAAAACTGCTGCTGGAGGAGCGTTGTACCAAAGGAAACCTAAACCGCCGCCAAAAAGAGCAGAACAAAATATTAGCAACTCTCCTGTACCGGGCACATAGTGCACATCTAAATAATTGGTAAAGTCTACACGACCTACGGCGTAAGCAATAACGCCCAAGGCTAATGCAGCGATCATTACTGGCATTATAGCAAGACCATCTAATCCATCAGTTAAGTTGACTGCATTTGCAGCACCAACAACAACAATCATCGAAAATGGAATGAACAACACCCCAAGATGCAGCAATGTATCCTTAAAAACTGGCAACGCCAGTTTGTACTGCAAAGCTTCAGGGTGATTAATGGCAGCAAAATAGGCTGCAATCGCCGAGATAATAAAGCCGAGAAGTAAGCGTATCCGACCAGGAACTCCTTTTGTATTTTGTTTGGATACTTTAGAATAATCATCGGCAAACCCTATCATTCCAAAACTAAGAGTAACTAAGATAACTATCCAAATAAAAATATTGTCGAGCCTAGCCCACAAACAAGTTGCAAAGAGTAAGGATATCAATATGAGCAAACCACCCATCGTGGGGGTGCCAGCTTTTTCTAAGTGGGATGAAGGACCGTCATCTCTAATGGGCTGGCCTTTACCCTGTTTTTTTCTAAGAACATTAATCAAAGGTCTCCCAAATAAAAACCCAAATATTAGCGCCGTAAAAAAAGCGCCTCCAGCCCGAAAAGTAATATAACGGAACAAATTAAAAAAGTCGCCTCCATCTGAAAGTTGAGTTAACCAGTATAACATAATTTTTTCCTTAGACCTTACTCAGGGCACTCCAAACTAAAGATTGCCTCCAAAATCACTTGCATTCCAACACTTAAAGAAGCTTTGGTAAGTAAGCAATCGCCACCTTTAAGAATTGTACCGAGTAAAGGCACAACGTCTATTGAATTCTTAAAATGAAAACCACGCTTTTCCTTAGGCAAACTATCATGCAAGTACTCCATAAGTGGCCCTATGGTATGGATACAATCTACTTTAGACATAACAGGGAGAGATGCTATTTGCTTATGATAATCTACTCCAGAAGGCCCCAATTCCTTCATATCACCTAATATTGCAATTCTGCGGTTTGCTTTATTCTTGCCTAATGTCTCTAATGCTGATGAAACAGAAGCTGGGTTTGCGTTATACCCATCGTCAATAAGTGTAATTAATCCAATTTTCCTTAAATTCATTTTTTTAATAGAGCCCCTTCCTACACCAGGCACCCACGCTTGAAGGCTCTCACAGGCTTTTACCATGTCACAATTAAGTTTCTTTGCAACTATTAGGGATCCTAAAGCATTGTTGGCAAAATGGATTGCTGTAGTATTTAATATGAAGCGATGCTCCTCCCCCTCAATTAGGCTCAATATTTTTATACCATCATTTATTTCGTCAATATTTAATATTCTATTACTTTCAAATTCTGGCCCATAGCAAATAGGATTAAAATTATTTGAAACTATTTCAAACATAACCGTTTCTGCTGTTGGAATGTCACCATTTATAATTATGGAGCCATCACTTTTTAATCCTTCAACAACCGATGCTTTTTCTTGTGCTATCCCTTCAATACTCTCAAACGCTTCTAAGTGAGCTGGGGCAACAGAAGTAATTAGGGCCACATCTGGGTTGGTTATTATAGACAGTGGTGCGATTTCTCCAGGATGGTTCATCCCTATCTCAATTACAGAAAAATCTGAATCATCCCTCATTCGAGTTAAAGTAAGTGGCACACCCCAATGATTATTGTAGCTTGCAAAAGAAGAATGGGTCTTACCCTGATCTGTAAGTATTGTATTTAACATCTCCTTTGTAGAGGTTTTACCAACAGACCCGGTAACAGCGATTACTTTACCTTTAAAACGGTTCCGAGCAAAAATTGCCATTCCTCGCAAAGCTTCCATAACGTCTGGAACCACAATTAACGGTAATGAAGTGTCGAAACCCTCAGGAACATGATCCACAAGCGCCGCAACCGCACCATTTTCGAAAGCTGCATTAACAAATTTATGGCCGTCACGGTCAGCTTTTAAAGCAACAAATAAATCACCTGGCTGGATCGTCCTTGTATCTATTGAGACACCAGTTGCACTCCAAGAAAGAGTATTTTTACCACCAGTTGCCAGAGCTGCATCTTGGGAATGCCATAGGCTCATTGTTCTGCCCCATCGAGAGAAGCAGCTGAAAGACTAGCTTGTTCAAAATCGTCAAATGGGAAAATATTTTCACCTATAAATTGTTCAGTTTCATGACCCTTGCCTGCTATTAGTAAACCATCACCTTCCTCTAACAAGTCGACCGCTGTAAGTATTGCTTCAGCTCTATCCGCTATAACCGTAACTTTGCTGTTGTCTTGGATGCCATTTTTGATCATTTGGTGGATTGATGATGGATCTTCATTTCTTGGATTGTCATCCGTTATTATAACAAAATCTGAATTTTTCTCCGCGGCTGCCCCCATTAGAGGCCGTTTTCCTTCATCTCTTTCACCACCTGCACCAATAATAACTATTAATTTTCCTAAAATATGAGGCTTTAGAGATTTCAAAGCAACCTCAATAGCATCCGGAGTGTGAGCGTAATCCACGTAAACAGTTGCACCATTTTTCCTCGTCGCGGCTAATTCCATACGCCCACGAACTGGCTTAATATCTTCTAAAATACCAAAAATATTACTTTCCTGTTGACCTGATGAAATCACTAGAAGAGCCGCCATTAAGAGATTTTCAGCCTGAAAAGCTCCTATTAAATTGATGGACTTTTGATAAATTTTATCACGAAATGAAAACCTAATGTCTTGGTTTTTTGGATAAAATTTTTGATTTAAAATAACAAGATCAGCTGTTTCATTATAACCAATCGTCAAAACATGGTTATTTAAAGCATAAAAATCAGCTAGATTCTTAATTTCTTTATTATCAATATTAAACACGCCAACTTTTCCCTTTGGACAGACGCGTTCAAATAATCCTTTTTTAGCATCAAAATAATCTTCATATGAAATGTGATAATCCAAATGATCACGCGAGAAATTAGTAAAAGCAGTAGCTTTTATTTTAACTCCATCTAAACGTCTTTGATCTAACCCGTGACTTGAAGCTTCCATTGCTGCGTGCGTTATACCTTCTGAAGCAGCTTTATATAAAATTTGATGAAGCTTTATGGGATCTGGAGTTGTGTATTTTAGCGAGGTAGACCAGCTTCCCTCTACCCCCGTTGTTCCAATATTTATAGCCTCAATACCAGTTTCATTCCAGAGCTGTCTGCAAAAAGTAGCAACTGAAGTTTTTCCATTAGTTCCGGTAATTGCAACTATTGTTTCTGGTTGCTTTTCCATGAAAAGAGAAACCGCTTTGGCTAAGGCTCTGCGAGCATCCTTTCTTACGACCAAAGCATCGATTTTGCAGTCTGTTAGAATTGATGCTCCTTCTTCATCAGTTAAGATCGCCGACGCACCAGCATCAAGAACGGCTTCCACAAATATAGCACCATGAACCGAAACACCTTTTAAAGCGGCAAATAAACAACCAGGCTCAACCTGCCTGCTATCGAATACAATTTTGTTTATGATTGGATCATTGCCATTCGCAGTATGAAGACCAAGGCTACTGAGTCTTTTATTTTTAGGCATTTAATTTACCTTTGTGTTCAAGGATCACTCCTGCCAGTTAGATAATGTTACACCTACTGAGGATTTATTATCAAATTTTGGCCTCAATCCCAATAAGGGAGCAACTCTTGCTATAATTTCTGCACTCACCGGAACGGCTGTCCAGCCCGCAGTTCGCTTCGGTTCCGGACCAGAGGTATCTTGGGCTTCATCTAAGGTTACTACCAGTACATACTTTGGCTCATGTATGGGAAAAATTGATGCAAAACTGGTGATATTCTTCTCCTTATCATAACCACCTTGAGCACTTGGCTTATCAGCAGTTCCTGTCTTCCCAGCAACAAAATATCCATTTACATCGGCAAGAGACGCAGTACCTTCGGTAACTACTCCTCTGAGCATGGCAAGGCTATTTTTTGCTACTTCTTTTGAGATAATCTGTTGGCCTAAACCAAGTTTTTCTTCTTCTAAAAGTGTCGGCTTTACCAGTCGACCTCCGTTAGCCAATGTTGCATATCCCGTCGCTAAATGAAGAGGAGTGGCTGAAAGTCCATGCCCATACGAAATGGTCATCGTTTCTAATTCATTCCAACGCTTTGGCAAAAGCGGTTTTCCTCCACTAGCTTCAATCATTTCGATCGATGTAGGTTTTGTAAAACCCAGACTGGACAAAAATTCTCTTTGTTTTTCGGGTCCAATCATTTTAGCTATCCTAGCAGTTCCCAGATTAGAAGACTCGGTGATTACTTGCCAAACAGGTAACTCAGGACCATTATTTCTGTAATCATTGATTTTATGCCCCCCCATTCTGATAGGACCTTTTGTGTTGATCTTAGTTTTTGGATCAACCAATTCTAATTCTAAAGCTTGTGCAACAGTAAATATTTTAAAAGTAGAGCCAAGCTCATAAACACCTTGAATAGCTTTGTTGAAAAGAGGACTATCGTCGGCAGAACCGCGAACTGGAAGGCCAGGTCGGTGGTTTGGATCAAAATCTGGTAGAGACGCTAGCGATATTACCCGTCCAGTATCTACCTCCATCAAAATAGCTGCTGCACCTTTGGCATTTAAAAGTCGCATTCCACCTTCGAGAACATGCTCAACAGCAGCTTGGATTGATAGATCAATAGTTAATTTAAGCGGCTTTCTTGAATATGAGGGATCGCGCAATTGGCTATCGAATGTTTTTTCTATTCCAGCCACCCCAACAATTTCGGCTGATTTCACACCTTCCTTTCCAAAACTTGCTCCACCAAGTATGTGGGATGCCAAAGCGCCGTTTGGATAGAGCCTTGTCTCTCGAGGCCCAAAACGCAAGCCTGGCTCACCAATGTCGTGGACGGCTTGCATTTGTTCCGGGCTGAGCTTCTTTTTGATCCATAAGAATTTTCGTTTACTAGTGAACTGGGAATATAAATCATTAGCGTTTAAATCATCAAAAAGATCAGCCAGTTTGTTAGCTGTATTACGTGGATCAACTAAATGGCGGGTTTCAACATAAAGTGCATAAGTTTCTAAGTTAGTTGCAAGTATCCTGCCTCTTCTATCAACTATATCAGCCCGCTGGGCGAAAATTAATGAGTTATTTGACTGAGCAACGGGCTCAGCTGGTTGACTGGATGCCAGCATCGCAAGGCGTGCTCCTATAGCAGTATAAATGCAAGCAAACATCACTATGATTAGAAGTAAACGGATATTTGATCTAACTCTTTCACCATCACGAAGTTGCTCATGACGTATTTTTAAATTTTCTTTCTCAATTTTATCTGGGTCATCACCCCTTAGCCGTGCTGGTAGTATCCTACTAAGAGGACGAATAGCTACTCTGTTCATAGCCTCAGTCACGGGAACCGCCTATCTTTTTAAGACTAACAGCTAAGGAAACCACATCAGGCAAATCAGGATCATTTCGAAAATTTATTTCATCAACTTCTAAAAAATTTGATGCTCTCAACGGTACCAATTGAAGTCGGCCGAAATTTAAATCTACCAATTCAGTCAATCTGTCAGGGCGATTTAGGTAAGCCCATTCTGCATTTAGAATTGAAAGTCTAGCCCCTGCAATTCCAATTTCTTTTTGTAATTTTTCAGTATGAGCTATGGCATTTTTTGTTTTAATGTTTTCCTGATATGCCCAAAAAGCCAATCCAACGAGACTAGCGAATGTTACTGTATAAATAAAACTACGCACTCTAATACTCTCCAACTGTGGGCACACTAAGTTCGGCCAAAGTTAAATTTTTTCCTGGTTTGCAATTCGTTCGCTTTGCAATTCTTAGCTTTGCTGAACGGGCCCTTGAGTTTATTGATGTTTCGTTTGCTGTAGGTTTCACCGCTTTCCGCGTTATTTGAGTAAATTGGGCTGGAAGAACATCGGCATCGGGAAGATATCTACTCGTTGAATGTAAATTACCGGTACGAGCCTTAATAAATCGCTTTACTATCCGATCCTCGATCGAATGAAATGTTACCACAACCAAGTAACCATCTACCGAAAGTGCTTTTTCTGCTGAAAATAAACCGTCGAAAAGCTCTTCATATTCCTTGTTGACAGCAATACGTAGAGCCTGAAAACTTCGGGTCGCAGGGTGTGACTGCCCTGGTTTTGACCGTGGCAAAACCTTTTCGATAACTCTAGCTAAATCAGTCGTTGTTTCAAAGAGCTCTTTTTCTCGTCGAGAGATTATAGCTTTTGCTATTCTGCGACTTGCTCTCTCTTCTCCAAAAAAATAAAGAATATTGCCAAGTATTTTTTCAGAGACAGAATTAACTAAATCAGCAGCTGTCGGGCCAGTTTGGGACATACGCATATCCAATGGCCCCTCTTTTAAAAATGAAAACCCTCGAGCTGCTTGATCAAGCTGCATAGAAGATACACCAAGATCAAAAACTACACCATTTACGTCATCTGCATGTTTTTCAAGATTAGAGAAAACATCGTTTATAAGCTCTATTCTACCGGAGTATTTATTCAACCATTTTTCTGCTAGTGAAAAAACATTTGGATCGCGATCAATCGCAAATACGAAATCAGCACCAGCATCTAGTAAAGCTCTCGAATAGCCACCAGCTCCAAAGGTGGCATCAATCCAAACACCTCTAACCGGTGAGATATTTTTTATTATTGGCTCGATTAAGACCGGTATATGATCTGTTTTGGAAATCAAATCCAGATCCATCATTACTGATCATTCCCTATGTCTAAAAAGCTCAGAGGGTCAAAATCCTTCGGCTGCTCTCGAAGCCATTTATTTGTTTCGCCTTGGTCTGCCTCGAAAATCTGCGGGCTCCAGATTTGAAAGGTATCACCAGCAGCAATAAAATATGCTTCTTTTTCAATAGAAAAACGTTCCCTCAATTTAGGAGACAAAACCAATCGTCCCGTTTCGTCGATTGAAGTTGGAATACTTTGTCCATGAAAAAAGCGTTCAAGAGTTTTTCTCTCCAAAGATCCTCTAGGAAGACGGTCAATTTTGCTATCAACCTCTTCAATAGCTTCTATGGTATAACACTCAATATATTTTCTTGTTTCGTCCCCATAAACAATAACAAGTTCAGGAGGCAATCCTTCTTTCCAGTTTGGATCACAAGACTCAATCACCCGACGGAAGAGCGCAGGTATCGAAACTCGGCCTTTACTGTCTACCTTATGTAGACCCTCTCCTCTAAAACGTCGTCCCAAACCTTGAGCGCCTCTTAATTGCCTTCTCTCTTAAATGACGAAGCGGATTGAGCTGCTGCTGTTGCTCAATCCGCTGTCATTTTCCCGCTTAGCGGGGATTACCGACTGCGCGCGCTCCTGGGGGGGGATACTGCTCGCTCGCGCGCCGGATCTTAAAACTGATGAAAGCGGGGCCTGTATGAAACCTGACTTAAGGAGGTGGATCTTAACGTCCATTAATTTTCCCATCTTCATCACTAATATGAATTTACACTAGAAACAGATAGAATCAAGAAAAAAATGGGAAATTATGGGAAATTATGGAAAAAGAGATCTTACTATCAGAACTATCCTAAAGGAAATATCAAAAATAATACCATATGTGGGTATATAAATTTAATTAATACATATATGTAGTAATTTAATTTACTTTTCTCTATTTGAAAAAATCGTCAAAATATTTCTTTTTAATCTGTTTTAAAGAGTAATTTTTAAAAATTTTTGCAAATTTGTATAAATTATAAATCATAATTCACTAAAAAAATATTTTTCCCATAATATCCCAATTCAACTTGAGAGTGAGACTAGACCAAACCACTCGCGATAAACCCATCTGCTATTTTATTATAGGCTACGGCTGCTGGACCGTCAAAAAGTGCAGCAGGCTTTCCGTCGTCGCCTGCCAAACGAGTATCAAGATCTATTGGAAGCGTTCCTAGCAGAGGAACCCCTAATTCATTGGCTTCCACTAAAACGCCGCCTTTTCCAAAAATAGGAGTTTCATGACTACAATTTGGACAGACAAAATTTGACATATTTTCTATCATGCCAAAAATAGGAGTTTTCAATGTTTTAAACATATCAATAGCTTTTCTCGCATCTAAAAGTGCAACATCCTGTGGTGTGGATACTATGATTGCCCCAGATAACTCCGCTTTTTGGCATAAAGTTAACTGAACATCACCAGTTCCAGGGGGCAGGTCTACGATCAAAGCATCCAATTCGCCCCACTCTACTTGCGAAAGCATTTGCTGTAATGCTCCCATCAGCATAGGTCCCCTCCAAACAACGGCTTTGCTCGGATCTACCATTAAACCAATTGACATCAGAGTGACGCCGTGAGCCTGAAGCGGAATAATTCTTTTTCCATCTGGGCTACTAGGACGCTGCGAAACCCCCATCATACGAGGCTGGGAGGGTCCATAAATATCGGCATCAAGCAAACCAATTTTTTTACCTTTGTTTGCTAGAGCCACTGCCAAATTTGACGAGACCGTTGATTTTCCGACTCCCCCTTTACCTGAAGCAATAGCTATTATTTTTGAAACATTTTGCGGTTTCATTGTAGTCTCTTGCGGTTTTGGATGCCCACCTATCTTGAGGTTTGGAGGTTCTTTTGAATGTGAAGTCACAACTATACTAACCTCTTCCAACCCATCAATTTGCAACAACTGATCCTGTATCCTAGACCTTTCATTTTCTAGGTTTTGCGCGACACCTGGAGAAGGTGCCTCAAGGACGAATGATGCTTTTGCACCATCCACATTTAGTGCCCTAATCAAGTCACGAGAGACTATGTTTCCCCCGCTTTCTAGTTTATAGTTTTCTAGAAGAGCCAATATTTTTTCGCGCATGATCCATTTTGCCTATTTTAAATTTATAGTTATTTATTCTCATAAACTTTCAGATCAAATCTTTAAAGATTGATTTGCTCAAAATTTTTGTGTCAATAACTCCAAAGGTACAATAGTATAGCTACTTTTGTCAGTTTTCTTTAATTTTAACTTTGCCACAAAGACTAATTAATCACTAAATATCTTCAGCCAAAACAATAAACTTTGAGACCACCTTTTTGTCGCCTGCTTTATCAAACTTAATTTGGAGTTTATCTCCTTCGATATCTTGAATATGCCCATATCCAAACTTTTGATGAAATACCCGATTTCCAATTACAAAAACTGAACTTGCTGTTGCATCAATTGTAAGATTTTTACTATCTTTTGGCTGCCCAAGCATAGAACGCCTACTATTACTTTGTAATCGCTTCCAACCAGGAGAGTCATAACCATCTGCTGCCATAGCCTCCTCTTCCAAAGAGGAATTCATAGCAACTGCACCATATCCGCCACCATAAAGGCCTGGTGGCGTCAATACCTCAACGTGATCAGAGGGCATTTCATCAATAAACCGTGAAGGCAAAGAAGATTGCCATTGTCCAAATACCCTCCTGTTACCTGCAAAGGAAACCGTACAAAGGCTTTCTGCTCGCGTAATGCCTACATAAGCTAACCGCCTTTCTTCCTCTAGACCTTTCAGCCCGCTTTCATCCATCGACCTTTGTGACGGAAAAAGGCCATCTTCCCACCCTGGCAAAAATACTACCGGAAACTCCAAACCTTTTGCAGCGTGCAAAGTCATTATAGAAACCTTTTCCTCACCTTCATCAGCATCATTATCCATAACAAGGCTCACATGTTCCAAAAATCCCTGAATATTTTCAAAATTTTCAAGAGCCTTAATAAGCTCCTTCAAATTTTCAAGGCGGCCTGGAGCGTCTGGTGTTTTGTCATTTTGCCACATGCCAGTGTAGCCACTCTCATCCAAAATAAGCTCTGCCACTTCGATATGGTTCAAGCTTTCATCTTTTAAAAGATTTTCCCATCTTTGGATATTAGCAAGTAAAATACTAAGTTCGACTGCACCTTTACCTCCTAATCCCTTCTCAGAAATGAGAATTTTTGCGCCTTCGATTAACGAAGTTGAGTGCTGCCTTGCTTTGAGTTGGATTTTTTGTTGAGCCTTATCTCCTAACCCCCTTTTAGGCGTATTTATAATACGCTCAAAAGCGAGATCATTCTCCGAGCTTGCAACAATGCGCAGGTAAGCCATCGCATCACGAATTTCCATTCTCTCATAAAACCGAGGACCACCAATAACCCTATAGGGTAATCCAATTGTTAGAAATCTGTCTTCAAACATACGCATTTGATGGCTAGCTCGCACTAATATTGCCATTCTCTCTAAGCTTTTTGGTGGTTGACCACGGCTGCCTTTTTGAATTGCCTCTATCTCATCTCCAATCCAGCGCGCTTCTTCCTCACCATCCCAGTGACCAATTAATCGAACTTTTTCTCCAGTCTTTAGACTTGTCCAAAGTTCTTTTCCTAGTCGCCCTTCATTTGCTGAAATTATACCTGCTGCAGCTGCTAAAATATGCGGTGTAGATCTATAATTTTGCTCTAAGCGTATAACTTTTGCGCCAGGAAAATCTTTCTCAAAGCGCAAAATGTTTCCAACCTCAGCACCGCGCCAGCCATAGATTGATTGATCGTCATCACCCACACAACATACGTTTTTATGATCTCCAGCAAGTAATCTAAGCCACAAGTATTGTGCGACGTTTGTATCTTGGTATTCATCAACTAATATATATCGAAAAAAAGATTGGTATTTCTCCAGGACATCACGGTTTTTTTTAAAAATTTCAACGCAATAGAGTAGTAGGTCTCCAAAATCGACTGCATTTAATTGTCGCAATCTATTCTGATATTGTTCATAAAGCTCTGTTCCCTGATTGTTGTATGCGGCACACTCTGAAGCTGGAACTTCAGCCGGAAGCCAAGCACGATTTTTCCATCGGTCAATTAAGCCCGCTAGGAGTCTCGCAGGCCAACGTTTATCGTCAATATTTTCAGCTTGGATCAACTGCTTTAGTAAACGCAATTGATCATCTGTATCCAATATCGTAAAATTTGATTTTAAATTTACGAGTTCTGCATTTCTACGAAGGATTTTTACCGAAATTGAATGAAATGTGCCCATCCAAGGCATGCCTTCAGCAACCTGTCCAAGCATATCACCGACTCGATTTTTCATTTCGCGCGCCGCTTTATTGGTGAACGTAACTGCCAATATTTGATTTGGATTTGCTCGTCTCATATTAAGCAAATGAACAACACGCGTTGTGAGCGCTTTTGTTTTGCCAGTTCCCGCCCCAGCCAACATCAAAACTGGCCCATCGAGAGCTTCAACAGCTTTCCTTTGCTCTTCATTTAACTCATCCAAGTAAGGAAAAGATCGAGCTGCCATTGCCTGACTGCTTAAAGTCTCTGAACTAGTCATTTTTTTCTTCTCGTTGCTGCTCATAATTTACTGATTACTTTAAAAATTTCAAAAATGGAAGATATGTTCCCGCTCTGTTCCTTTTGGTACTTAATTTTTGAGTTAAAACAAACCCTCGTGACGTATGCATCAGTAATAGAATAATGTGATAGCGCCGATCAAAATATGAAAATTAAGTAAAAGATTAAAAAAAAGTAATAATGTAAGAAAATCAACAATTATCTAGATAATACATTGACACTAAGGCTCGCTGCAGTGCAGCTTGCACCCAAAATTTGCACTTAAACCTAAATACGGTGAAACATGAAGATCTTTGAAAAAATCCTGATCGCAAATCGTGGTGAAATAGCAATTAGAATTATGCGCGCTGCCAATGAAATGGGGAAAAAAACTGTCGCTGTTTTTGCTGAAGAGGACAAACTTGGTCTTCATAGATTTAAAGCAGATGAAGCCTACCGCATTGGAGAAGGCCTTGGGCCTGTAGCAGCTTACCTGTCAATTGAGGAAATTATCAGAGTTGCAAAGCTAAGCGGTGCCGATGCCATTCATCCTGGTTATGGATTATTGAGTGAAAATCCAAATTTTGTAGATGCATGTGATGCCAATGGAATCACATTTATCGGCCCAAAAGCTGAAACTATGCGCGCTTTAGGAGATAAGGCTTCAGCTCGAAAGGTGGCTATTGAAGCTGGTGTACCCGTAATTCCCGCAACCGAAGTTCTTGGAGATGACATGAACGTCATTCAAAAAGAGGCCAAGAATTTAGGTTACCCATTAATGCTTAAAGCCTCATGGGGTGGTGGGGGTCGTGGGATGCGCCCTATTAATGGAGAGAGCGAACTTGAAGATAAAATTCTCGAAGGCCGACGTGAGGCGGAAGCTGCGTTTGGTAACAGTGAAGGCTACTTAGAGAAAATGATCATAAGGGCTCGCCACGTTGAAGTACAGATCTTAGGTGATCAAAATGGAGATATCTATCATCTTTGGGAACGGGATTGTTCTGTACAAAGAAGAAATCAAAAAGTTGTCGAACGTGCGCCCGCTCCTTATCTCTCAGAAGGTCAGAGAGAGGAATTGTGCGAACTCGGTAGAAAAATTTGTCAGCATGTAAATTACGAATGTGCTGGAACCGTGGAATTCCTGATGGATATGGATAGTGAAAAATTTTACTTTATCGAAGTAAATCCTCGGGTCCAAGTCGAGCATACTGTTACTGAGGAGGTTACAGGGATTGATATTGTGCAGGCTCAGATATTAATTTCGGAAGGCTACGGCCTAGCCGAGGCCACTGGAAAGTCTTCACAAAAAGAAATTAAATTAAATGGGCATGCACTACAAACTCGAATAACCACTGAAGATCCACAAAATAATTTTATACCGGACTATGGACGTATCACTGCTTTCAGAGAAGCAACAGGTATGGGCATTCGTCTTGACGGAGGGACTGCATATTCCGGCGGTGTGATTACACGGTATTACGATAGTTTATTGGTTAAAGTTACGGCCTGGGCCCCTACCCCTGAAAAAGCTATTTCTAGAATGGATCGCGCTCTCAGGGAATTTAGAATTCGAGGTGTGTCAACCAATATCGCTTTCGTTGAGAATTTGTTAAAACATCCAACATTTTTGAATTACGAATACACGACAAAATTTATCGATACATCTACCGATTTATTTGAGTTTAGTAAAAGACGTGATAGAGGCACAAAAGTATTAAATTACATCGCTGATATTACAGTTAATGGACACCCTGAAACTGTTAATCGGCAAAAGCCGCTAAGTGAATTGAAACCAGCTCGCGCTCCAGATGTTAATTCAGAACCAAGTTATGGGACCAGAAACCTTTTAGATGAAAAAGGGCCAAAAGCAGTCGCAAATTGGATGCTAGAGCAAAAGAGATTGCTTCTAACGGATACAACAATGCGTGATGGCCATCAGTCACTTCTTGCAACCCGCATGAGATCACTCGATATGATTAAAGCGGCCCCAGTTTATTCGTCCAAACTTCCAAAACTATTTTCAGTTGAATGTTGGGGAGGTGCAACATTCGATGTTGCTTATCGGTTTTTGCAAGAGTGTCCTTGGCAAAGATTGAGAGATATCAGGGCTTCTATGCCAAACATAATGACACAAATGTTGTTGAGAGCCTCAAATGGAGTCGGATACACAAATTATCCCGACAACGTTGTTGAATCATTTGTTAAGGAAGCCTCGAAAGGGATTGATGTATTTCGCGTTTTTGACAGCCTTAATTGGGTCGAAAATATGAGAGTCGCTATGAACGCCGTTTTAGATACCAATAAAATTTGTGAGGCAAGTATCTGCTACACAGGAGATATATTGAACCCAGAACGCGCTAAATACAATTTACAGTATTATGTCTCAATGGCCAAAGAATTAGAAGCCGCTGGCGCTCACGTTCTGGGACTTAAAGATATGGCTGGCTTATTGAAGCCTGCGGCAGCTACGAGGCTAATTCAAACCCTAAAAAGCGAAATTGGAATTCCTATACATTTCCATACACATGATACAAGTGGGATAGCTGCCTCTACCATTCTAGCTGCTTCTGAGGCTGGTGTTGACGCAGTGGATACTGCCATGGATGCTTTTTCGGGCGGAACATCGCAACCCTGTCTTGGCTCAATTGTAGAAGCTCTCAGGTATACTTCTCGTGACACTGAGCTCAATATTGATGATATAAGGCTGATTAATAATTATTGGGAACATGTTCGTGATCAATATGCTGCCTTTGAGAGTGGGTCATCAGCGCCTGCATCTGAAGTTTACCTTCATGAAATGCCAGGCGGCCAGTTCACAAATTTGAAAGCCCAAGCTCGTTCTTTAGGCTTAGAAGAAAAATGGCCAGAAATTGCCAAAACATATGCAGATGTCAATCAAATGTTTGGCGATATTGTAAAGGTAACTCCCTCCTCCAAAGTAGTAGGTGACATGGCTTTAATGATGGTATCCCAAGGCCTCAGTCGACAAGATGTAGAAAGCCCAGATATTGATCTCTCGTTTCCTGATAGTGTTGTTGATATGATGCGTGGAAATCTTGGTCAACCGCCAGGCGGATTTCCAAAGTCAATTGTTGGGAAAATACTTAAAGGTGAAAAACCTAATTTAGAAAGGCCCGGAAAGCACTTAAAAGATGTTGATCTTGAACAAGTCCGAACAGAATTATCTGTAAATCTTGATGGAGTAGATATAGACGACGAGGATTTAAACGGCTATTTAATGTATCCAAAAGTTTTTATGGATTACATGGAGCGGCATCAGATCTATGGTCCTGTCAGAGCTCTACCAACAAAAACCTTCTTTTATGGCATGGAGCCAGGTGAAGAAATTACAGCAGAAATTGATCCAGGAAAAACACTGGAAATTCGTTTGCAAGCTGTTGGTGAAACGGACGAAAAAGGTGACGTCAGAGTCTTTTTTGAATTAAATGGTCAACCACGCATCATCCGTGTCCCTAATCGGCTAATTAAATCACAAACAGCATCTAATCCAAAAGCAGAGGAAGGTAATGACGCTCATGTAGGAGCGCCAATGCCTGGCGTAATTGCAGGTGTGACCGTGTCGTTAGGACAAGCAGTTAACGAAGGAGATTTGCTTTTGACTATTGAAGCAATGAAAATGGAAACAGGGCTTCATGCAGAGCGTGATGCAATAATAAAAGTTGTGCACGTCAGTACTGGTTCACAAATAGATGCAAAGGATCTTTTAATCGAATTTGAGTAATACGCTATTTTTCACTTGCAGAGCCAAAAGAGTATTTGTAGAAGCGGAATACCCAAGGATGCGGGCGTAGCTCAGGGGTAGAGCGTTACCTTGCCAAGGTAAATGTCGTG
>ERZ802830.468-NODE-468-length-40153-cov-10.7928_pt1 | contig 40153 bp, 33 predicted proteins | sample MGYA00345654_ERZ802830 | MGnify/ENA primary metagenome ERZ802830 (study PRJEB30503, sample SAMEA104212375) | marine metagenome | biome: Westerlies Biome; feature: [SRF] surface water layer (ENVO:00010504) within the epipelagic zone...; material: water... | reverse complement strand
GCGATCAAGCGACATAGATATAACCCCAATCCGAACCCGCCTGTATTACGCTGCCTCGAACTATCTGCGCGATAAAAAGGTTCACTGATTTGAGAGATATGCTCTTCAGAAATTCCTTCGCCGTTATCCTTCACTTCTATGATTCCTCTATCATCTGAAAAACTTACTGTTATGGTAATAAGATTTCCTTTGCCATGTCGCGCTGCATTATTTAGCAAATTTGTTATTAGGAGTCTCACTCGCAACTTATCTATCTCAAACTCTAAATCTTCAGCCGGAGTTTTTACTTGAAGCTCCCCGCTGTAGGACTCAAATTGTTCGGATATGGATCGCACAAAGTCTGCTAAAAACACTGTCTCTGAAACAAGCACGGAGTGGTCGTTATTTAATCTCTCAGCTTCCAAAAGATCAGAAATTAAAAGATCTATTTCATCAATATCTTCCTTCAATTGATCTTTTTCGTTACTTTCAGGCATGAATTCCATTCGGAGTTTGGCTTTAGTAATTGGAGTCCTGAGCTCATGGCTTATTGCCATTAATAACTGACGTTTTGCTTCAAGCATTGATTGGAGAGAATCCGCCATGTGATTTATGCTCTCAGTCAGTTCTCCTAATTCATCTTGCAGATTAATTTTAACTCGGTAACTTAAATCTCCTTGCCTAATTCTTTCCGCTCCTCGTTTTAAAAGGCGCACAGGATTCAACATCTTGTTCACCATAAAATAATTTAAGAAAAGAATGAGGGTTGCGAGAGCAAGTGCAGTGTATAGAACAAGACGATTGAAGTTACTTTCCTCCTGCGCGCTTTGATACATATAAAAGTCATAACCACCTCGCTCAACGCGGATTATATCTTCGCCATTTATTGTTCTCATTTCAGCGTCTGTGGTAAGAGATTCTTGATATTGCGAGTTATCTAAATCTAATCGGTTCTCAGAATCTGAACTCCATTCCATAATAGGGTTGCGGATATTTATCGTCCAATTAAGTTCGCTTGCGAGCCTCATAGCATTTGAAAGATTTGGCGGTGTGCCGATGTCCTCGATTATTGATTCAACATGGCGAGTGAAATAATCTGGTATTGTTTCTATTGTTTGGCCCCCAGTATTTATGGTTTGAAGTGAAATCAAGATAATCACTAAGAATAGGACTACTGTTGTTCCAAATATTGCTAATAGTCTAAAGAAAAGTGACTTTCGAACATATTGAATGATAGGGGTCATAATACTTCGCCAACGAAAGTATAACCTCTTCCCCATACTGTTTTGATAAACCTCGGAGTCTTTGATGTGTCCGCTAATTTATGGCGAAGCCGACTAACTAATGTATCCACCGCCCTTGAGAAAAGCTCAGCGTCGATTCCGCGTAATCGGTTCATGAGTTCGTCTCGAGTAAAGGTCTTGTTAGGAAATTGCATAAATAAAATAAGCAGTTCATACTCCATTGTAGTTAGATCTAACACCTGCCCGTCTAATTTGACCTCTCGCCGAGCAACATCAACGTCTAAGCCGTTAATGGGTTTTATTTCCCTCATGCCATGATCATCACTACTTCGTCTAAGGATATTGTGAATCCGTGCGACTAGCTCTCTTGGCTCAAAAGGTTTTGGGAGATAGTCATCAGCGCCCAACTCCAGACCGACTATTCTATCTGTGACCTCTGCGTGCGCAGTAAGCATGAGGATAGGTAGTTGGCCATAAATTGACGATTTCGCTCTAATCTCACGGCAAATTTCGAATCCATCTTTTTCTGGGAGCATAACGTCAAGTATTAGTAAGTCTGGTTTAATCCTCTTAATTAAGTCGAAGCCTTTGCTTGGTGTAGTGGCGATATGGGCTTTCATGTCATAACGCTCCAAGTATTGAGTAAGTAATTGCCCTAACTTTTCATCATCATCGATAATTAAAATTTGCTTCATGGATTAGGTTTTCTGTATGACTTAACTGAGTGTTTAGTAATAGTACGAACTCAGCCTAACGAAATCAATTAGATAGTGGTAATTGCTCCATACAACTCGTTATCATTCTCCTATGATTCATTTGAATAACATAAGTTTGACTAGAGGTAAAAAGAAGCTGCTAAGTGAGGCCAATATTCTGATTCCTAAAGCGCAAAGGGTCGGAGTTATAGGCCGGAATGGTTGTGGGAAAACTAGCTTATTTCGCACTATTTCTGATGGTTTAACTCTAGATAGTGGCACTATTGATAAGCCTTCTGGTTTGCGCATTTCTCTTATGAATCAGGAAACCCCTGGACTAGACCGTTCCGCGATTGATTTCGTAATTGATGCACACTCCGAATATCGTGCTTTAGAGAAAAAACGTTTAGCTGCTGAGAAGCTGCAAGATGGGAAAGCATTGACTATGATCTTGGATAGATTGGATGCGATTGGTGATTATCAGATAGAAAATGTAGCGCAGCAGATTCTCACTGGGCTAGGATTTTCTCCCGAGGATTACGATAAACCCATAGAGCAGTTTTCAGGCGGTTGGCGTGTAAAGTTAAACTTGGCAGCTTCACTCCTTTGCCCATCGGATTTGTTGATGCTGGATGAACCGACAAACCACTTGGACCTTGAGGCCACAGTGTGGCTAGAGGAATGGCTGCTGCGATATAAGGGGACGTTGCTATTAATTTCTCATGATAGGACTTTCCTAGATAACGTTATTGATCATGTAATTAGTTTTGAGCATGGCCAGCTCAAAACATATATTGGTAATTACAGTGCCTTTGAAATACAGCGAGCTGAAAGGCTCGCCTTAGAATCCGCGTTATATAAAAAGCAACAACATAGAAAGAAGCAAATTGAAGCGTTTATTCGTCGATTCCGCGCGAAGGCTTCCAAAGCGAAACAAGCCCAATCTAGAATGAAAGAGTTAGAGCGAATGCAAGAGGTTGCTTCGGCACATGTTGACTCGCCATTTCAATTCGAGATTCTTAAACCGAGCTTCTCACCAAACTTTCTTCTGCAAGCGGACGAATTGACGATTGGTTACGAAAAGCCTCTTGTAAGCCAGATTAAGTTGGCTGTCAGGGCTGAGTCTCGAATAGGTTTACTAGGCTTCAATGGCAGCGGAAAATCAACATTAATCAAAGTTTTATCAGGTCAATTGGATAAATTGTCCGGTACCTTAACAAAGTCTAAAAACTTAAGGATTGGATATTATGCGCAGCATCAGGTCGACGTCTTAGATCCTAGCGCGACCCCAGTCGAGATAATTACCAACTCGGCAAGCAAAAGTACTGCTTCAAGTTTAGGAACAGAGCAAGAAATTCGCGATTTTTTGGGAGGCTTCCATTTCCAGGGATCTAAGGCGGACGAGGCCATAGGATATTTCTCGGGAGGTGAAAAAACTAGGCTGGCACTGGCTGAAGTGGTCTCCTCTAAACCTAATTTACTGTTGCTGGATGAGCCCACTAATCATCTTGATTTAGAAATGTGCCATGCATTAGAGATGGCTCTCCAGAATTATGAAGGGGCGATGATTATTATTTCTCATGATCGTCATCTTTTAGCGAATACTGTAAATGAGTTCTATGCGATCTACAGTGGGAACTTCTCGGAGTTTGTCGGTTCTATCCATGACTATGAAGTTTGGCTGAAAAATAAGAGTGAGCAGTCTATAAAGAATCGTATTCAAAATCATGAAACCGGAGCTGATCGAATCCAAAAGAAAGAACTTAGGCAGATCGCTGCGGCTAACCGCCAGAAATTAGCGCCCTTAAAACGACAGCTTAAGTTATTAGAGAGTGATATTGAGAATATTTCTCTCGAGTTAGAATTCATAGAAAAAGAATTATTGAGCGAAGAAATTTACGAGCCTGGAAGGAAAACTGATTTGGCAAAAATTTCAGAGAAGCAAGGCAGACTTAAGTCGCTATTACAAAAAAAGGAAAACGAATGGTATAAAATTCAACAGCAGCTAGAATAGTGATGCAATCGCTTAGGGCGGGGTTTACTGGGTAAAGTTTGAAGAAGGGGTGGAGTTCTGTTAATCGTAATTTAAGTCTTGAAAGAAAAAAAACTGATCCCATTAATAACTATCAATCGTTAATAAAAATTAAGAACTGCGGGGTTTCTTAAACATGAAGACACTTTTAAACTTAATAATTGTATGGGCGATAATTGTCGTTCCAAATTTTGCGAACCCTCAGGCGCTTGAATATAGTGAGTTCAAGACGAATGACGAGGAAAACAACATTGAGGTTTTTAAAAGCGCCAGCCCGTCCGTAGTTCACATCACTAACTCCCGTTTGGTTAGGTCATTTTATTCACTTAACCCACAGGAGGTTCCGCAGGGCACAGGCACCGGGTTCATTTGGAATGAAGAAGGCTACATAGTTACGAATTATCATGTTGTCCAGCAGGCCAACATTGTAACGGTGACTCTGCAAAATGGTTCAAGTTATGAAGCAGTGCCTGTTGGTTTAGATCCCGACAAAGATTTAGCGGTTTTGAAGATAGATGCTCCAGGTATGAAGCTAAGCCCAGTAAGGTTAGGTGACTCCTCATTGCTGGAAGTTGGTCGGAAAGTGATAGCTATTGGGAATCCATTTGGATTGGATACGACCATGACCGTCGGAGTTGTCAGTGCCTTAGGGCGAGAAATAGATTCTGTAAGTCGTCGTAAAATTAGGGATGTCATACAAACAGACGCTGCAATCAACCCCGGAAACTCAGGCGGGCCCTTGTTGAATTCACTTGGCCAATTGGTGGGAGTCAATACCGCGATCTATAGTCCCAGCGGAGCTAGCTCAGGCATAGGATTTGCTATACCTGTTAATACAGTAGAACGGATAATCCCTGAGCTCATAACATATGGTAGGGTACAGACTCCGATTCTTGGAATTATTCAAATTCCTCAGCCCGACTATTACAGAGATCTATGGGGTATAGAGGGTGTGATTGTCTTGGATGTCGTTCAAGGCACTGACCCAGAACGATTGGGGATGCGGGGGTTACAACGGGTGCAAAGAGGTCGTATACAGTTAGGGGATGTCATTTTCGAAATTGATGGACAGGCTGTAAGTAACGAAGATGACTATGCGGACATAATGGAGCAACACAAACCGGGTGATATGCTTGAGGTCAGAACTCGTCGCGACAATCGCACTATGGAATACAACATAGAATTAAAAGCATCTCCAGACCGTTAGGGAGATTCAGATTCCCGAGTTTTTAAATCTATTTTCGCACTTTCTATGGCTTTCATAACTTGTGTTGGTGAGGTACCTCCAACATGGTTTCTTGCTTCAACAGACCCTTCTAGTGAGAGTACTTTGAATACGTCCGCCTTGATGCTTGATGAAAACTGGGCTAGTTTTTCTAGAGGAATATCCGGTAACGATAATTGCTCATCAATCGCGTAAGACACGACTTTACCGACGGTCTCATGGGCATCGCGGAAAGGAGTTCCTTTCTTAACTAGATAGTCTGCTAAATCCGTTGCTGTGGAAAAACCTTTGATTGCTGCTATTTCCATGACCTCCCTATTGCACTTGATAGAGGGTACCATTTGGGCGTAAGCATATAAGCAGTCTTTCAAGGTATCTACTAGATCAAAAAGGGGCTCCTTATCTTCTTGATTATCCTTATTATAAGCAAGCGGTTGAGATTTCATTACACTAATGAGTGACACGTAAGCACCCGCTACTCGGCCAAATTTCCCCCTTATTAGCTCTGGAACGTCTGGATTTTTCTTCTGTGGCATGATTGATGAGCCGGTGCAAAAGCTGTCTGGAAGCTCAATAAAATTAAATTGGGCTGAAGTCCACAGGACTAATTCCTCCGAAAACCTCGACAGATGCGTCATTAAAAGCGTGCCGGCAGCTGCTATCTCAATCACAAAGTCTCGATCACTCACTGCATCTAATGAGTTCCTGCTCGGGCAATCAAATCCTAATAGTTTTGATGTGTAATCCCGATCAATCGGGAAAGTCGTTCCAGCTAAAGCGGCGCTACCCAATGGGGACAGGTTTACTCTTTTTCTACAATCTTGCAAACGATCAAAATCACGGCTTAGCATTTCAAACCAAGCCATCATGTGGTGGCCAAAAGTGACCGGTTGCGCGGTTTGCAAATGAGTAAAGCCCGGAAAAATTGTAGTCGCCTCTTTCCCAGCCAAGTCCACTAACGCTTTTTGGAGGCTTGTAATTAATTCCGAAATTTGATCAATTTGGTCTCTTGCATACAATCTTAAGTCGGTGGCGATTTGGTCATTCCTTGACCTTCCTGTATGAAGTTTTTTACCCGTTTCACCAATATTCTTGGTAAGAGCTGACTCGATATTCATATGAATATCTTCAAGCTCCGTTGACCAATCAAATTTCTCGTTATCAATTTCTCTGCGGATAGCTTCCAGTCCGTTTACGATGTCGACTTCTTCTTTGTCTGTCAATATACCGACTTTTCTTAGCATTTTTGCATGAGCTACGGAGCCGTCAATATCGTACTGATAGAGGCGTTTATCGAAAGATATAGAGGCGGTGAAACGTTCTACGAATGGGGTGGTAGGTTCGTTGAACCTACCACCCCAAAGTTTGCTGTTCTCGGGCTTTTTAGGCGGCATTTTTCTAACTAAACTTTATTCTTAAACTAATGATTATTAGAGTATAGCAGGATAGTCCGAGCCAAATAAGCAGAGAATTGTAGTATGAAAAGCGAGAATAAGAGAGGAAGAAACGATAAGATATGGAATCATGAATAAAGAATCTTAAAAAACCTCACTAAAACTAATATAGCATGCGTAAGAAACTTAGAATTGCCACTCGAAAAAGTCCATTGGCTCTTTGGCAGGCGAATTTCGTCCGGCAGTCACTGGAAACTATTTGCGATCGCATGGAGATCGAAATCGTCCCGATGAGCACTGAAGGGGATAAAATTCTTGATAGCCCGCTGGCGAAAATTGGCGGTAAGGGGCTATTCGTTAAGGAGCTTGAAAGAGCAATATTATTGGGCGACGCAGATATTGCGGTGCACTCAATGAAAGACGTCCCCATGCAGCTGCCGGTTGACTTGCATATAGCGGGAATCTGCATGAGGGAGGATCCTAGTGACGCATTTGTCTCTAACACTTACCGCAGACTCGAGGATATGCCAATTGGAGCTCGGATCGGGACGTCAAGTTTTAGAAGGCAATGCCAAATAAGATTCCTTCGACCAGATCTGGAGGTTGTTGATCTCAGGGGCAATGTTGGAACTCGTTTACGTAAGCTCGATCAAGAAAGCTATGATGCAATAGTTCTCGCAAGTGCTGGTTTAATCAGGCTGGAATTAGGCGACAGAATCAGCAGTCGTTTGGATTACAGAGAGTGTTTGCCGGCAGCGGGTCAAGGAGCAGTTGGAATTGAGTGCCGCAGTGATGACAGTGAAACAACGAGCATTATTGCCGAGCTAAATCACGAGGACACAGCAGCTCGTGTTCTCGCAGAGAGAACCGTCAACGCAAAGCTTGAAGGTAGTTGCCAGGTGCCAATCGCTAGTTTTGCAGAATTAAATGATAATGAAATTAGTTTACGAGCCTTAGTCGGAAAAGTGGATGGGACACAAATACTGCGAAGCGAGCATGTGGATAGTATGGATTCTGCCGAAGAACTTGGAGTGCGAGTGGCAGATGATCTACTTTCGAAGGGGGCTCGTGGTATTTTAGATGAGCTGAGAATCGAATGAATCTAATCTATGAGCTCGCATAAATCGTTAGCGGGTCTCAGGGTGTTAATTACTCGCCCTGAGAGACAATTAGAGCCTATTACTGACACGCTTCGACAACTCGATGGGATGGTCTTTCATTTTTCATTAATAGAAATCGAAAAGATTAAATCCGCAACCCGTATTGCGGTAATAAAACAAAAAGTTGAGAGACTACAAAATTACGATAAATTAATTTTTGTAAGCAGTAACGCTGCACAATATGGAGCGGAGTGGATAAAGCGGCATTGGACGAAGGTTCCGACGGAATGCGAAATAATAGCCATCGGACCAAGCACCGCAAAGATCGCTTCCGATCTTTTGGGTTGTGAGGTTATATTTCCTCAGCTCGGCTCTAGCAGTGAAGATCTTGTCTCTCTGCCAAGTCTACTTGACGTCGCGCATAAAAATATTGCCATATTCAGAGGAACGGGAGGGCGCGAATTTCTTGCAAGTAGATTAATAGAAAGTGGTGCTGAGGTAGACTATCTAGAGGTATATAGCCGCAGCTCTAGTGTGCAGAGTAGCCAACAACTCTTGAAAACTATTACCGAGGACCGTATTAATGTGCTAACGATTACAAGCGGTGATTCATTAGAAGTGATGAATAAAATGTTTCTAGAGAGTAAAGAGCATTGTGCTCGCTTGTTTTCGATACCTCTGATCGTTCCTTCGGTAAGGCTGAGAGCGCTGGCGGAAACGTTTGGTTTTAGGCTTATAAAAGTCGCTCAGGGGGCTGGCGTTGAGGCAACAGTGTCAGCACTGCAAGAAGTTGCTTTAGAGGCCGACAAATTAAATAGTAACTAAACAAGAGAATAAATAGAATCAGAAAACTGCCGAGAGGCAAAGGACTTTTAGTGACAGATACACCGGAAACACCGAAAATATTGGATGAGATCACTAAGGCAGGCGCTAATGGTAGCCATCGACCTGCGATTAAAAGGAATGCTCGGCGTCGGTTATTGATCACATCACTGTCGTTAATTTGCATAGTTATTACAATCTCTTACTTAACCTTTCAGCTGCGCGCACTGCAACAAGAGTTTGTGCTCGTGGGCAAACGTTATGAAAATTTAATTGTCTCCATGGCTGAACAAAACTCTCGTGTTCAGGATCTGGCTGCTGAATTAGACCAATATCTAGACACTAATGTTGAGCCAACCGTTATTGAAGATTTCACTAGGTTGACTACACAGGTTGAAGAATTGAGGACTCTACAATTAAATCAAATGGGTGTACCTGACCTTTCATGGAAGATTCAAGAGGCCGCGTTCTTGCTTAATATGGCTAATCGTAAATTATTTGTTGAAACGGATATCCAAACAAGTATTGCACTGATTGAAAACGCCGACGCGGCGCTTGTTGAGTCAAGGCATAATAATGTCATTCTATTAAGGTCAGCATTATCTAAGAGCCTATCTGATCTTCGCAATGCGGTACAATTTGATAAAGAGGGTGTTTTTATAAAAATCGATTCCCTAAAAACGATGATTGAGGAGCTAGAACCGATTGGCATGCAAAATATGGATTACGATAATAAGAGAAACTCGATTCGGACAGATGAAACTCCTTATAATCGCGAGGGCCTTGATTCATTTTTTAACTTATTGTCCTCTATTTTCGTCTGGCAAGAGTGGAGCGATAATTCGGAGACAATCTTAACAATCAGTGAAAGGAATCTAGCAATGCAGAGTATGTACTCATTGTTAGAGCAAGCACGCTATGGCTTGATTTCCGAAAACGAAGTAATTTACCGACAAAGTTTGAAAGACTGCAAAGAGTGGGCTTCAAAATACTCCTCAAGAAATTCATTCTTAAGGCAGTCAATAAATGCTGAGCTTGATGAATTAATAGCTGTTGAATTTAATCCTGAAGTGCCCTCGCTGGATGAGCCGCTCAGGCTAATCAGTCAACTAATATATGAAATAAACAGTTCGCAATGATACGTTTATTTTTGTTCTGCTTGACAATTTCCGCATTTGGACTTTGGGCGACTCTATCTCTCGGATTCCCAACAGACCCGGGGTATTTGTTAATCGCTTTTGGGAACCACACTTTTGAGACTAGCCTCTTCGCATTCCTAGTTTTATGCGGATCAGTATATTTTCTGTTTCGAATACTCAAAGTACTTATTAACTGGATAGATTTAGGCAGAGTTCTTAGAGTTAGAAAACTTCTTGATGATAGAAAGAAAGATAAGGCAGAGAGCGCGAAGGTTGAAGGCTTGATTCAGATCCTTAATGGTGATTGGTCTGCTGGTTATGAATCCTTGAAAAAAGGAATGGGTGCAAAGGATACGGACGTTATAACTTATATAGCCTCGTCTTATGCTGCGTTCAAAAGCTCGAAAACCGATAAATGGCAGCAACTCTTGAAAGAAGCAGAGGAAAAATTTCCGACCTATAAGTCAGCGATAGATTTATTGCATGCCAAATTGTTATCTGAGACTGGTCAGTGCGACCAAGCAAGAGTGATTCTTGAATCCTTAAAAGGCAATTCGCGCTATAACGCGAGGGTAACTATTCTTCTTGCTGAATTATATCTAAAGCTCGAGGACTTTGAGTCTATAGAGCCTTTGCTTCCTTCGTTAGAACGAGACAATTTAATCGATCCAGAAGAGTTAGAGAAAATAAGGGTTCAAATTTTTAAGGGGAAAATTAGAACTCTGGCGGAGGGAAATAACTTCCAAAATAGTCCCGACGCGAAAAACAGCTTGTCAGCTGCATGGAGGAAAGTGCCTCGAAAGTTGAGTGGCAATGAGGAATTAGTCTTATTTTATGCAAATATTTTGCTTAGGTTGGGTGAAGGATTGGAGTCAATGAGGGTAATTGAAAAGTCAATTTCAAAAAAATGGAGCAATCGTCTTGGTCGTTTTTATGGAGAACACGATTTTAATAGAAACTCTCAGCAATTGATCACCGCCGAAAAATGGTTAAAGAAAAGCCGAAATAACGAAATTCTATTCCTAACTCTTGCTCGAATATCATTAAGAAATGAACTCTGGGAAAAGGCGAGGGGTTATTACGATTCAAGTCTCGGTGTTTCGCCCTCACCCGAGGCTTACTTAGAACTATCAATTTTACAGAGGAAACTTGGTGACGAAAGGGCAAGTACGGAGAATTTAACGCAGTATCGTAAGCTTACTGCCACTGATTTGTCAGATTTACCTTTATCTATTTAAAGTTTCTTTATATCAGGTGTTTCGATACCTAAATCTGGCCAAATTTCATCTACTCTTTGCTTTACTTTATCAGTCATCTCTATCGGAGTTCCCCATTCGCGAGTTGTCTCTCCAGACCATTTGTTGGTCGCGTCCAAACCCATCTTAGAGCCAAGCCCAGATATAGGGGACGCAAAGTCCAGATAGTCTATGGGAGTATTATCAATCATTACCGTGTCACGTATTGGGTCCATTCGAGTGGTTATAGCCCAGATAACATCTTCCCAGTTACGAATATTGATTGGGTCATCGACCACTACAATAAATTTAGTGTACATAAATTGACGCAGGAAAGACCATACGCCCATCATGACTCTTTTTGCATGACCAGGATATTGTTTCTTGATGCTCACTATTGCGATTCGATAAGAGCACCCCTCAGGAGGAAGATAAAAATCTTCAATCTCGGGAAATTGTTTTTGCAGGATAGGAACAAATACTTCGTTTAACGCGACCCCCAGCATCGCAGGCTCATCCGGTGGACGCCCTGTGTAAGTGCTATGATAAATGGGGTCTCGTCTATGAGTTATTCTGTCTACAGTAAAGACAGGGAATTTGTCTACTTCGTTGTAGTACCCAGTATGATCACCGAATGGTCCCTCCTCGGCCACGTCATCACTTTCGATGTAACCTTCGAGAATGATCTCTGCACTTGCTGGCACCTGGAGATCATTAGTTTGGGATTTTACAACGCTCGTTTTGCTGCCGCGTAATAGACCTGAAAAAGCATATTCAGATAGCGAATCTGGGACCGGAGTAACAGTGGCCAGAATAGTTGCTGGGTCAGCGCCAAGTGCAACGGAAACAGGGAAGGGCTTACCGGGATGCTTAATTTTCCAATCCCTAAAGTCTAAAGCTCCTCCTCGATGCGAAAGCCATCGCATAATTAACTTGTTTTTTCCGATTTGTTGCATCCGGTAGATGCCGAGGTTTTGCCGCTCTTTATCCGGACCTCTTGTAATGACTAAGGGCCAAGTTACTAATGGACCTGCGTCGCCTGGCCAGGAAGTTTGGATAGGGAAAATGGATAAGTCAACTTCCCCTTCTTTAATCACCACTTCTTGGCAAGGGGCTGAACGTCTTACGTTGGGTGAAATATTCAGCACACTTTTGTAATTTGGAAGGTTCTCCCAAAGATCTCTCCAGCCTGAAGGGGGCTTTGGCTCTTTAAGGAAGGCTAACAGCTTTCCAACATCTCTGAGACCATCTAAGTTCTCTTGACCCATTCCTAGCGCAATTCTGCGAGTATTTCCAAACAGATTAGCCAAAAGAGGTATTGAAGAACCTTTTATATTTTCAAAAAGGAGTGCGGGCCCTCCCTTTTTCAATGTGCGATCGGATATTTCTGTAACCTCGAGATGCGAACTGACCTCAACGTTGATTCTTTTAAGTTCACCTTCTTTTTCAAGAAGGTCGATGAAGTCTCGTAAATCTTTAAATGCCATTAAGCAAATCTTATTTAAAAAGTTTTAGCGAGTAATATAGGTGAAGGGGGGAGCCCAATGCACTAATTTCTCTTCATAGAATTGAAAAACTCATCATTCGTTTTAGTGCCTTTCAATTTATCCAGAATAAATTCTGTGGCCTGAACATCTTCCATAGAACTGAGAAGTTTTCGTAGTATCCACATTCGCTGGAGTTCTTCTTCTGAAGTAAGCAGGTCCTCTCTTCGAGTACCAGATCTCCTCACGTTTATGGCCGGGTAAATCCGCTTTTCAGCTACTTTTCGATCAAGATGGAGCTCCATATTACCTGTGCCTTTGAATTCTTCATATATTACCTCATCCATCTTGGAGCCCGTTTCAACCAAGGCAGTGGCTATTATCGTTAACGAGCCACCTTCTTCGAGATTACGTGCTGCACCGAAAAACCGTTTGGGCCTTTCAAGCGCATGTGCATCGACTCCGCCAGTCAGAACTTTTCCAGAAGAAGGAATTACCGTGTTATATGCTCTTGCCAAACGGGTTATTGAATCTAGCAGAATGACTACATCTTCCTTATGTTCTACGAGCCTTTTGGCTTTTTCAATCACCATGTCTGCGACCTGGACATGACGGGAAGGTGGTTCGTCAAATGTACTAGCTACTACTTCACCGCGCACTGATCTTTGCATTTCAGTGACTTCTTCTGGGCGCTCATCGATTAGCAGGACGATCAAACGAACTTCAGGATTATTCTTTGTTATTGACTGAGCAACATTTTGCAGGATTAGCGTCTTGCCCGCCTTTGGGGGAGATACAATCAATCCCCTTTGGCCTTTCCCGATCGGTGAGGTAAGGTCGATCACTCTGGCACTCAAATCCTCCGTGCTTCCATTGCCCAATTCTAGCCCAAGTCTATCTTGCGGGAACAAGGGGGTAAGATTTTCAAAGAGTATCTTACTTTTGGAACTCTCAGGCTTGCTGAAATTAATTTCACTGATCTTGAGTAAAGCAAAGTATCGCTCCCCGTCCTTAGGTGGTCTGATCTTGCCAGCGACCGTATCTCCGGTTCTCAAATTAAACCTTCTAATTTGACTCGGGCTCACATAAATATCATCTGGGCCGGCTAAATAAGATGAGTCTGCAGAGCGCAGAAAACCGAAACCATCTTGGAGTATTTCTAGCACGCCGTCACCATAGATATCGGCGCCATTTTTAGCGTGCCTTTTTAAAATTACGAAGATAATATCCTGTTTTCTGGATCTAGAAACATTTTCTAGCCCCATGTCGTTAGCAGTTTCGAGAAGTTCTGCGATTGGTTTTTGTTTAAGTTCTGTTAAGTTCATAATTATCGCTGTAGATTAGTAGAATTAATAAATTTCATATGCTTATTGTGAGAGTCATCCAAGGAGTGCGGTATGGCACGTTGACTAAAAAGGTTATAAGTTAGGATTGATTAACGAATAAATAAGAATTTTAAAAGTTTTTGAATTTGTATGACTGAAACGTTTTCAACCTAGTTAGTTATATCTCTATAAATAAAGCTAGGTGCCGAATCTTCTATCTGTAATCTCCGTGAAAACTATTATGCTTTAAAATAACGCCACCAAATTATCATCGCTAGCAAAAAAATGGGTTTGATCGATTAGCGAGGAGCTGGGAACGTCTTAATATCTAGCGGAAAATCACCAAATTAGAGGCCCGCGAACAAGCGAACACGTTTATTAAACGCAATTTAAATGGCGCTGTCAATAAACTCTGCTAACTGTGATTTTGACACCGCACCTACTTTCGTACCTGCAACATCCCCATTATTGAAAAGGATTAGGGTTGGAATACCTCTTATCCCATATTTTGGAGCGGTATCGGGGTTCGCATCTACGTCCATTTTGCAAACTTTGAGCTTTTCCCCATATTCAATGGCTATTTCTTCTAAGACGGGCGCTATCATTTTACAAGGCCCGCACCACTCAGCCCAGAAATCAACCAAAACAGGACCTTCTGCTTGCAAGACGTCTGTATCAAAACTACTGTCCGAAGTGTGAACGATACTGTCGCTCATAAATTAATCCTTGTGTAATGTTAATTTTTGACTGTTATCTAAATCGAAGTCTTGTTCTTACCATCAGATCACGCATGTTAATCATAAAGAGAAATTTTCAGTATTCAAGGCATAGTGCGAATTAATTCTTGTTACACGCCCAGAAAGAGATCGGCAACTCGATCTTCAAGTGCTTAATATCAACTTAGCTGCTTTCTTGGCAAAGTATGTCAGGATCGCATCTGCTCCTGCGCGCTTGATACAAGTTAAAGACTCCAAGGCTATTTCTTTTTCCTGTAACCACCCATTTTGAACGGCTGCCATATGCATGGCGTACTCGCCACTAACTTGATAAACAAATGTTGGAACCTTAAATTCTGTTTTTACTCTATGGACTATGTCCAGGTAGGGCATTCCTGGCTTCACCATAACCATATCCGCTCCTTCTGAGAGATCAGACGCAATTTCTTGAAGTGCTTCGTCGCTGTTGGAAATATCCATTTGGTAACTAGATTTGTCTGACTGCCCTAGATTTTCACCTGAACCTACGGCGTCTCTGAAGGGGCCATAATAATTTGAAGCATATTTGGCGGAATACGCTAGAATTCGCGTGTGAATGAGCTGTCTTTCTTCAAAGACATCTCTAATCGCGCCAATGCGACCGTCCATCATGTCAGATGGAGCTACTATGTCGGCTCCCGCTTCAGCATGAGAAAGCGCCTGTTTTACTAGGGTTTCTACAGTTTCTTCATTGAGCACATATCCTGAGGCATCAATAATTCCATCTTGACCATGCGTTGTGTAGGGATCAAGAGCTACGTCAGAAATTACTCCTAAATCAGGAAAAGATTCTTTAAGCTGCTTTATAGCCTTTTGGATTAACCCGGCTGGGTTATGAGACTCTTCACCATTTTCTGATTTTCTTTTGTCTTCCACCACTGGGAATAATGCAATGGCTGGTATTCCTAATTCCGCTAACTCTGCCGCTTCTTCGATTAGGTTATCAATGCTTAAACGGTATATCGATGGCATTGATTCAATTGGTTGGCGCTCATCTTCTCCGTCAACTACAAAGACGGGATAAATTAAATCTTTTACACTAAGTCGAGTCTCTTGCATTAGTTGCCGGCTGAACTCATCTTTGCGCATCCGCCGCATTCGGGACTTTGGGAAGTTTCTACCAAATGAAAAATTAGACATTAAGGATTCTCTTAACTTGTTTAATTATAAGTATTATATTGCTTTTCGCTTTAGGCAATAAGGTCAGACGGCTAAGTTAGGAACAGTCTTATAACATACTGGACCATAAAAAAATAAGAATTAGCTCTGTTAATTGTTCTAATCTATATGAAGTCTCACGGTGTGTCGTCAAAGGAAGGTAAGTGAACTGGAAAAAAACGCTCGTAGCAGCTTTTATCTTTTTAGGCATAGGCAGCTATTTCTATTTTGATCTGAGTAGATTCTTAAATCTGGATCTTGTGAAGTCTCAGCTGGATGCCATGCAAAGCTATACGAGTGAGAATTTTGCACTATCTTTATTGTTCTATTTCGCTGTTTATTGCCTCGCTGCAGCGCTATCAATCCCGGGTGCCGCAGTTTTGACACTTCTTGGAGGGGCGATTTTTGGTATTTTCTGGGGCACTTTGGTAGCTTCATTTGCGAGTAGTATTGGGGCAACACTTGCTTTTTTTGTTTCGAGAATTTTGTTACGAGATTGGGTTTTAAGTAGGTTTGGGCAATATTTAGGACCCATCAACAGAGGCTTTGAGCGCGACGGATTATCTTACCTATTCGCCTTAAGAATGGCTCCAATGTTTCCTTTCTTTCTGACGAATTTATTAATGGGGTTAACTACCATTAGAGCAGCCTCTTTTTATTTTATGAGTCAAATTGGAATGCTTTTAGGCACAATCGTATACGTCAATGCTGGTTCTCAGCTAGCAATGGTGGATACCCCATCCGGGATAATGAGTCCATCAGTGATTTTATCATTAGCTTTATTAGGGGTAAGCCCAATCATTGCGAAATATCTGTTAGGTGTAATCAATAGGGTTAGAGAGTGAAGAAATCTAGAAAGCCAAACGCATTCGACGCAGACGCTGTTGTGATTGGCGCAGGTGCAGCTGGATTAGTTTCCTCAATCATTTTTGCGGGGGGGCATGGCGAGGTAGTTCTCATAGAACAAGATAAGATGGGTGGAGATTGTCTTAATACTGGATGTATTCCGAGTAAATCTTTAATTCGAAGTGCGCGCCTGATGTTTGATTTAAATCGTGCAAGTGAATTTGGAATTGAAGTCGGAGAGCAAAAGCTCAATTTCGGAAAAGTTATGGAGCGGATAGAGAAAGTAATAAAATCAATCGAGCCGCATGACTCTCCGGAGCGGTTGGCCTCATTGGGAGTCAAGTGCATTAAGGGGTCGGCTAAAATTGAATCGCCCTATTTAGTTTCAGTCAATGGTAAAACAATTAGTACACGAACAATAATCGTTGCCACCGGGGCCAGTCCCATGTTGCCTCCTATTCATGGTCTGGAATCTGTCGATTTCTTGACTTCAGAGTCAGTGTGGAACTTAAAGTCTCTACCTAAGCGTTTGCTAGTCATTGGAGCCGGGCCTATTGGTTGTGAGCTAGCACAGGCATTTTGCCACCTCGGAGCTCAGGTTTTTCAGGTCGACTTAAAGTCAAGACTCTTACCAAGAGAAGATCTCGAGGTATCAGATCTAGTCAGAATGCAATTTCAAAAAGACGGAATATCCGTATTAACTGAACACGAGCCGGTTAAAATGGGACGAGAAGGTGATCAAAATTATCTAGAAGCATTGCATAAGGGGCAAGTTGTTCGCATTGAATTTGATAGAGTGCTGATCGCGGCTGGAAGGAAATCGAATGTGGAGGGTATTGGTCTTGAAAAAGCCGGAGTTAAATTAAATTCAGCTGGCGCGATTCAAGTGAACTCGGCAATGCAAACAAACATACGAAATATTTTTGCTTGTGGGGACGTTGCTGGTCCTTACCAATACACTCATATGGCTTCCTATCAGGCTTTTTTCGCTTCGATCAACGCAATGCTGAGTGGGTTCTGGAGAATCCGAGCCAATCATAGAGTAGTCCCATGGGCGACGTATGTTACGCCAGAGGTGGCTCGAGTTGGCGTAAGTGAAATCGAAGCGAGAGAGCTAGACATTTGCTACGAGGTAACCAACTATGAGCTGTCTAAGTTAGACAGAGCCCGAACAGACGGAGAATCTCAAGGGTTTATAAAGATACTAACTGTACCTAAGAAGGACAAAATACTGGGAGTCACAATAGTGGGTCATCAGGCTGGCGAACTCATTGGCGAGTTTGTGCTCGCGATGACTCACAACATGGGGCTAAAAAAAATTATTGATGCTATTCACGTTTATCCGACGATGTACGAAGCAAACAAACTTGCTGCTAATGAATGGCGTAAAAGTCATTTGCCTAAAAAATACGTGACATGGGCAAAGCGGTTCTTTGAGTGGCGCCGCAGTGGGAAGTGATAGGAGGTCTTCAAATGGAGACTTTTCCTCGATTTCCCATAAAGAAATTATTAGAATTTATTCCATTGCTCTAGAAAAGTTTCAAACTCAATTGAATCAGAGTCTTCTATGTTTTTTTGATCGAGCAAAGATTTACTGCTTATACTCCGCATATGCTCTAAGAAAGTGCTATCAATTTTTGTTTCTCTAAGAGTTCTTGAGTGTCTTTTTGAATATTCCATAGAAAATTCAAAGAAGGAAAGGTTTTCGTTCTTCATTTGATCAAGCATACGGCCAGATGGCGTGAGGGTTGGGTTATCTATTTTCTCTTCTTGCCTAGAAACTGAAAGAGAATACTCGCTGCTCTGATTAACATTATCCAGAATGCATGCGCTGTGTTTTATGTCGTTTATCAACTCCATAGACCAGTCCTTTAGCTTCCTTTTTTTACCTTCACTGGAGAGGAGCAAATTGGGCTCTCTGCCTCTGTTCACAACCAGGTTCAGATTATTGGCCACCTCAAAAAATTCATCTTTATTGCAATCGGGGCTTTCATCTAAAAGACAGTGTAGTAAAAAAGAATCTAAGAAATGAACTTGCTCTCTGCTTATTCCCATGGGGGAATAAGGATCCAGGTCGAGCGCCCTAACCTCTATATATTCAATTCCTCGATTGGTTAGAGCCTCTAGAGGTTTTTCTCCATCTTCGACATTCCGCTTGGGCCTAACCGTAGAATAAAACTCATTCTCGAGTTGGAGCAGGTTAGTGTTTATTTGTTGATATTCACCATCCTTTGCATGGCCAAGCTCTACGTATTCTGGAAATGGAGTCTTTATGGCTTTATCCAGACACTCCACATAAGTCTCGAGGTCGTTATAACAAACAAAAAGGGACTGCTGTGCTTCGCTTTTGTAGCCTAAGTTACCCATTCTTAAGCAGGTTGCAAAAGGTTTAAATAAAGTAGACTTGTCTAGCTCTGTTAGATCATGATCACGGCCTTCTACAAAACATCTGCATGCTGTTGGTGAGGCGCCAAATAAATATAAGAGTATCCAAGAGAATCGATGGAAGTTCCTAATCAAATGAAGATATTTCTCTGTCTTAAAATCTTGCGTTGAGCCTTCGAATTTGCAGTTATTCTTGTAAGACTCCCAGAATGCTTCGGGCATGGAAAAATTATAGTGAATCCCAGCTATTGCTTGCATGAGGCTGCCGTATCTATGGTGCAAGCCTTGCCGATAAAGAGTCTTTAGCCTACCTATGTTAGATTTTCCATATTGGGCGATTGGAATTTCAATATCGGTGCTCAGCGGACAGGGCATACTCGTGGCCCACAGAATCTCATCCTCTTCTATATTTTGCACCGTGTATCGGTGAATGTTATCCAGCTCCTGTAAACATCCGTCGATAGTTCGGGATACTGGTGTAATTAATTCCAATAAGGCTTCCGAAAAATCAGTTGTAATGTAGGGATTAGTAAGAGCGGAGCCTAGGGCTGCAGGGTGCGGCAATAGCGATATATGGCCGTTAAGTTTTACTCGGAGACTTTCTTTCTCAATTCCTCTTTGGAGTGCACCCCACTCATCCTCAAATACCGTTAGCTGGTATCTTTTGAGACATTCTTTGAACTGGTTAGCCAAAATAACTCCTAGTTGTCACGATATATTCTACTTATTTGGTTATTCTGTATCGTCGACGGAGTCGCATTATGTCAAAAATCTTCGAGGCTTGGGAACATCCCGCGGTGTCTCTCGAGCGTTCTAGCCCATATTCTTTCAATTTCTTTGCTTAAACTCATGTATCAGGCGTCTTTGCTTTTTATTTGGTTTTGAGGATGAAGGCCATATTATCGGCTGAGCTTTTCGTTGCTCAGCAAGAACCATTCGTTGCTCGATGCTTTCCTGAGTTTCCTCAAACATTAGTTTTGCCTCAGAAAAGGGCCGCCGTTGATCATTTAGTGATTTCACTAAAACGGTCTTTTCATCGAATCCCTGTCGCAGCCGAATGATAGCTCCGATTTCAATTTCTTTACTTGGTTTGGTTCGCTGACCGTCAACTTGCACTTTTCCGCCTTCGATCGCTTGTTTAGCGATGCCACGGGTTTTAAAAAACCTCGCCGCCCAGAGCCATTTATCGATCCGAATTCGCTCCTTTCCAGTTGAGTCAATTAAATCTGTCACATCAGAGGCCATTGTTTAAAGTTGGGAAACATTGTTCGAAGTCATCCACTAACGGGAATTCCCCGCAAACTAGCTCTTCTTGCTGACTATCAGGCTTTTTAATTCCCCACAAATATTTGAGGCTTTCAATTTTCGCTTGTCGTAGCACTGCCAGGGAGTCATCAAAGAGAATTGTTCGTTTAGGGTTGTAGGTTTCGACACTTTGTAGACGTTTAAAAAATCCATGGTTTTCTTTTGCGAGGTTTAGGCTATGGGAGCTAACGATCCGGTCAAAGTAATCAAAAATTCTTGCATGCTGCATTTTAATCTGAAGAGTTTTTGGATGTGCATTCGTCACTAGCAAAAGCTGCTTATTTATATTTTTCAGTTTTGATAAAAATAATTCCACGTTCGGCCGAACGGCTATCTGTTTTGCAACTGAAAGTTTCAACTCAGGAATATCAATTTCTAATTGATGTGACCAATAATCAACAGAGTACCAATTCAGAGTACCCTCAACTTGTTTGTAGTTTTCCGTAATCATGGTAAGCGCTTCTTCTTTCGAAATTGACTTATTCTTTGCGTAAATTTCTGGCACCAAATCTCGCCAAAAAAAGTTATCAAAATGGAGGTCCAGTAGAGTTCCGTCCATATCAAACATCACTGTATCAATTTCTACCCAAGGGGGTGACTCGAATTTCATGAAGTATCTCTTGGCAATCAGCTCAGACTAATGCAACATTATCGATTGTACAAATGCAAGAACCCTTGGCAACCGCTAAATCATTCGAATACTCTAATTGTTCATGTGGAAAGACGAAAAGCTAACAAGCTTGCTCAAGATAGCAAGAGAGGCAGGAGCCGAGATACTCTCTATTTATTCACGGGTAGACGATTATAAAGTCGCTTACAAAGATGACAATTCGCCAATTACCGAAGCTGACCGGCGGGCAAATTCTTTAATTACTCGAGCTCTGAGTCAATTATCTTACGGTTTGCCAATTCTTTCTGAGGAATCTGAAAAGATTCCATTTTGCGAACGTCAAGCCTGGAGAGATTATTGGCTGGTTGATCCATTAGATGGGACAAGAGAGTTTATAAAGCGAAACGGTGAATTTACGGTAAATGTCGGACTTATTCGAAATGGGCTCCCAGAAGTGGGCGTTGTCCATGTACCCGTTAGCGGTGTAACTTACTTGGGGAAAAGAGGAGCCGGCGCATGGAGAGTAGAGTCAGACGACTCAGTCAAAGAAATTAAGGCGAGCCGATTAAATCCATCCTATGAACGGGTTAGAATCGCCGCAAGTCGGAGTCATAAGAATGATAGTTTAGAAAACTTGATCCAAAATATCTCAGTGAAATTCCAAGATACCGAGGTGGTGAGTATGGGTAGCTCGCTTAAAATCTGTTTGCTTGCTGAAGGAGAGGCAGATTTATATCCAAGGCTTTCCCCCACCAGCGAGTGGGATACCGGGGCAGCTCATGCGGTCCTTTTGGCTTCAGGAGGAGAGATTTTTGATAAGACTTTCCAACCGCTTAAGTACAATCAAAAAGAAGAATTACTTAACCCTCATTTTTATGCAGTCGCCGATAAAAATTTTAAATGGGAGAAGCTATTAAGAAGCTAAACTGAAGATCTCCTTTTGTTCGGTAAGCAGAGTTAATTTAAGTCGTCTCCTCATGAACCCTATAGCGGCTAGTATTCTGCATCGCATTTCAGAACTATTTCGAATAGAATCGCCAGTCTTTGAGTGTCAAGGTCAGGGGAATCTTTTAATGCACGAACGTGCGATATATAACAGTGATCATGAGCTTTTTCGGACTAGTGCCCGGCGGTTTTTCAGAGAGGAATTGGAGCCCAACATTGATCAGTGGGAAAAAGACGGGCGATTACCAAGGGAGTTTTGGTTAAAGGCTGGTGAAAATGGGTTTCATTGTTGTGGTGTTCCTGCTGAATATGGAGGTGCAGGAGCAGATTTCCTGTATAACATGGTCTTATCGGAAGAAGTTGGTTTTGCTATTGGCGGCGCCAGCGTTGGCTTTTCGGTTTCCTCAGATATTGTTGCGTATTACCTCCTTCATGGCGGTAATGAAGAGCAAAAGCAGCACTGGCTGCCGAAAATGGTAACTGGGGAGGCTATAGCAGCTATTGGAATGACCGAGCCTGGTTGTGGCAGTGACCTCAAAGCCTTAAGGACTTCGGCAATTCAGGAAGGGGATGAGTTCGTAATCAATGGACAAAAAACCTTCATAACTAATGGGCAGAATTGTGATTTTGTCCTCTTGGCATGCTCAACTAATCCTGGGGCGGGAGCGAAAGGTATCAGTTTGATCATTGTTGAGGCTGATCGGGCTGGTTTCAGTCGAGGTAGGAATCTGGAAAAAATTGGTCAGAAAGCTGCAGATACCTCTGAAATGTTCTTTTCTGATGTTAGGGTTCCGGTCGAAAATCTTCTGGGTCAAGCTGGTAATGGCTTTGCTGTTCTTATGAACGAATTACCCAGGGAGCGGATAACTATTGCTTGTCGGGCGCTCGCAGAAGCGCAACGTGCATATGAGTTGGCGGTTGATTATGTGAAACAGCGTAACGCCTTTGGCAAGCAAATCTATGAATTCCAGAACACTCAATTTAAATTAGCAGAAATGAAAACTGATTTAGCTGTTGGCTGGTCATACATCGATCAGTGTCTTGCAAAGATAACTGAAGGCAAATTAACCCCAGAGGAAGGCGCGATGGCAAAGCTATGGACAACTGAGACGGGCAATAAAATCGTTGATACTTGCCTCCAACTTTTTGGTGGCTACGGGTACATGAATGAGTACCCTATATCTCGTCTATTCGTAGATTCACGAGTGAGAAGAATTTATGGAGGCACATCGGAGATAATGAAATTAGTCATCGGAAGGACTATTTGAGAGGGAAAATATGTTAGGCGTTTCAGCACATGATGTTTATATTCCTCGAGCCAGGCTAAGTAAAAAAGCAATCGCTGAAGCAAATGCTTGGTTTGATGCCAGTCTGAATTCTTTAGCAAAGGGTGAGCGGGCTATATGTAACTGGGATGAAGACGTTATAACAATGGCGGTGGAGGCTGCAAAAAATTGTTTGGCATCCTCTAACGCTTCAGTCATCAAGTCCTTGTATCTTGCATCGACAACCTTCCCGTTCACTGATCGACAAAATTCTGTCGTGGTTGGTGAGGCCTTGAATCTCGAGAGCAGCATAAGGGCTATGGATATCGGAGCATCTCAAAGGGCGGCAACATCGTCACTCGTCTCGTTACTTGAGTCCGGGACGGAAGGCGATTCACTTTTGGTCTCATCTGAACATCGGAAGAGCAAGGCTGGTTCTCGCTCGGAGATGCTTTGGGGAGATGCGGCGGCGGCATTACTTTTAAGCCGTAAGAATGTGATTGCAGAATGTGTTGCAATAGAAACCTTAGCAGTCGACTTTGTTGATCACTATCGCGGAGAAGAGTCTGACTTTGATTACGATTGGGAAGAGCGTTGGATAAGGGACGAAGGTTATTTGAAAACGATTCCTCTTACCGTTAAAAAACTAATTAAAAAAGCAAACATAAACGTTGAACAAATTAAGCACTTTGTTCTTCCGAGCGATCAAGCTCGAACACCAGGTGCTGTGGCAAAGAATATTGGAATCACTCAAGAGGCTATAGTAGATAACCAGATGGCTAGTGTTGGAGTAGCGGGTGCAGCCCAGCCTATCGTTCTATTTTCAAAAGCTTTGGAAATTGCTGAACCTGAAGAATACATCTTACTTTTGGGCTTTGGGCAGGGGTGTGATGCCCTGCTGTTTAAGACGACGGACAAGATAGCTAAATACAAGCCGTCGACGGGCGCTGAAAAAGCGATCGCGAATCGCCGAGAAGAGACGAACTATAATAAATTTCTTAGTTTCAATGGCCTAATTGAGAAAGACTTTGGCAAACGTGGGGAGGTGGACAAGCAAACCTACCTTTCGGGGTACAACCGAAGAAAAGATCTGCTCACTGGATTTATCGGAGGTAAATGTCGAGTGTGCGGTACAGTTCAAATTCCAAGGGAGAAATACTGTGTAAATCCAGAGTGTCACGCGCTTGATAGTCAGGACGATTACTGCTTTTCTGACAAGTTTGGCACTGTTGCTACTTGGACAGCCGATAGATTGACTTTTGATTGGAATCCACCCGCATATTTTGGCATGGTACAATTCGATGGTGGCGGAAAAATTATGATGGATTTCACCGAGGTTGAGGAAGGTAAAATTGATACTGGTTCTCGGGTCTCTGTTCATTTTCGTGTAAGACAGTTTGATTCTGTGCGCGGGTTTAGAAAGTATTTTTGGAAGGCGGTAGTCGAGGACTGAGCTTGATAATTTCTCAAGTAATCGATTTTATGTGTTGGAAGCTTGGGATGTTCAACGTTAACAGCAAAAAGGGCGAGTAAAAGCAAATGGCAAGCGGAATAAAAGACAAAGTTGTTATTCTAGGTATGGGTTGCAGTAAATTTGGAGAGCGCTGGGAGTCGAGCCCTTCGGAGCTTATGGTAGAGGCGTTCGAGGAATGTATTCAGGACGCTGGTATCGAAAGAAATCAGATTGAGGCAGCATGGTTTGGAGCTGGCATCGACGCATTTAATGTCGGAGCCTCGGCCATGCCTCTTGCTATCGCTTTACGATTGAACTACATACCAGTCACTAAAGTTGAGAATATGTGTGCAACTGGGACAGAAGCGTTTCGTGGTGCAGTCTATGCTGTCGCCTCTGGTGCCTGTGACATAGCGTTAGCTCTCGGTGTAGAAAAATTAAAAGATACCGGCTACGGCGGATTACCTCAAAGGTCCAGGGGGCTGGAGAATGACATGTACTGGCCAAATCTGTCTGCGCCTGGTGCGTTTGCTCAGCTCGCTACTGGTTATCGAGCAAAACATAGTCACAATAAAGAAGATCTGAAAAGAGCGATGGCACATGTGTCCGTTAAGAGTCATGCGAATGGGGCAAAAAATCCTAAAGCACATTTACGGCGAGAGATAACCTCAGAGCAGGCGGTGAATGCGCCATACATCGCAGAGCCGATTGGCTTATATGACTGTTGTGGAGTCAGTGATGGATCTGCATGTGCGATAGTTACAACTCCAGAATTGGCGAAAAGTTTGGGCAAAGAGAATCTGATCTCCGTAAAAGCTTTGCAGTTGGCCGTTTCTAATGGAACAGAATCAAGTCACGAAAGTTGGGATGGCTCGTATTTAAAAACCACCCGTATAGCCTCGCAGCGTGCTTATAATGAGGCGGGTATTCGTAAACCAAAAGAAGAGATTACCATGACAGAAGTTCATGATTGTTTCTCAATCACTGAGCTGGTGACCATGGAGGACTTACAGTTAGCCGAGGAAGGAAAAGGAGTCAGTGAAGTCTTAGACGGCAATTTTGATGCTGATGGCAAGACCCCATGTCAAATTGATGGTGGACTGAAATGTTTTGGTCATCCAATAGGGGCATCTGGGTTGCGCATGATCTATGAAAATTACCTGCAACTAAACGGCAGGGCAGGCGCTCGGCAGTTACCAGAGCCTAGGCTAGGTTTAAACCATAATCTAGGCGGATTTCCTCATCAAAACATTTGTTCAATTTCTATTGTTGGACCCTACAATTAGTAAGCCCGGATGGGAAGAGATGAATTTATTATTAGAATTAATCTAAATTTTCCTCAGAAGTTCACATGCAAGCTACCAAAATTACCGAACAGAATGCCGCTTCACTCAGCTTAGAATCAGCAGAGGAGCTCCTAAAATCTCTTCAGGAATGTGTTGCGATAGGATTGCGCACCCTAAAAACTGTTTGTACGGTAGAAAAGAAGCTAGACACTAAACTTTTAGATGAGCACCAGTTTGCGAGTTACCAGCTGGCCTTCTGCACGGCGGAGGTTGCCGCAGCCACCTACTTTCTCGAATATTCAAAAGGCAGCAGTGCAGATTCTCATGAACATGCTTTTGCCTTACTTTTTGCCAGCGATACATTTCAAACCGTCATGGGCCGATTGAAAACGGTCTGTCTTGAAGTTGGTGTTGAGTTGGAAACACTAACTGTCATCGAGAATAGCCCCAATGCTAAAGCGGCTTTTTTGAATAGCGGGCCGAATATGGTTTCGATGCTTGGCTCCGATATCGCCGAAGGAAAAGTAGGTCGATTGCACTCTGGATTAGGTGAAGAAAAAGAATTGGTACGAGAGACCTTTTCTCGATTTGCTGATGAAATTGTAGCGCCTCTTGCAGAGGAGATACATCGAGAGGATAAAGACATACCTGAGCAAATTATTAAAGCTGCAGCAGAGCTAGGATGTTTTGGAACTTGTATACCAGAAAAGTTTGGTGGGCTTCAGCCAGATGAAACCTCTGACAGTTTGAGCATGATAGTTGTAACCGAAGAATTATCGAGAGGGTCCCTTGGTGCTGCTGGAAGTTTAATAACTCGACCAGAGATTGCGGCGAGGGCTTTATTAGCAGGTGGCACCGAAAAGCAGCAGCAAGCTTGGTTGCCGAAATTAGCGTCAGGCGAAATGCTCTGTGCGATATCAATAACCGAGCCTAATACAGGCTCTGACGTAGCGGCTGTTAGCATGAAGGCAACGGCTACTGAAAAAGGATGGATTCTTAACGGAAGTAAAACTTGGTGCACCTTCGCAGGCCGCTCTGAATTGATTGTTATGCTTGCCCGCACTAATTCGGATAGTTCATTGGGCCATAGAGGCTTGAGCATGTTTCTTATAGAGAAGCCGGCGTTTTCTGGTCATCAGTTTGAACACTGTCAGATCGAAGGTGGAAAGTTGAGTGGGAAATCGATTTCAACTTTAGGCTATCGCGGTATGCATTCCTTTGATTTATTTTTTGAAGATTATTTTGTACCTAATGATCATTTAGTCGGTGAAACGGAGGGAATAGGAAAAGGCTTCTATTTCACTATGGCTGGTTTTTCTGGGGGTAGAATTCAAACTGCGGCTCGCGCTACAGGGTTGATGCAAGCTGCTTTTGAGAAAGCGGTGACGTATTCCGCGGAACGCAGAGTCTTTGAAAAGGCACTCAATGATTTTCAACTCACTCAGATCAAATTAGCAAGGATGTTATCCACGATAACGGCTTGTCGCCAATTTAGTTACGCGGTGGCTAATCTTCTGGACAAAGGCGAAGGCCAAATGGAAGCCAGCCTTGTTAAGCTTTTTAGCTGCAGAGCGGCAGAATGGCTGACGCGTGAGGCCATGCAGATACATGGCGGGATGGGTTACGCCGAAGAGAGCGCGGTATCAAGGTATTTTGTTGACGCTCGGGTACTTTCAATATTTGAGGGAGCGGAAGAGGTGTTGGCCTTGAAAGTAATTGCGAGAGAGCTCATCGAAAAAGCTTAGTCGCTCTTGATGAAATAGGAGCATTTTTTTTAAACATATAAAAGTGGAGAGAAGAAAAATGTCGACACCACTGTTACAGGATAAAGTTGTAATTGTCACTGGCGCTGGACGTGGAATCGGTCGTGGCATAGCGTCGATGGCCGCTGCAAATGGCGCAAAGGTAGTCGTGAATGACCTTGGTGGAGCAGAGGATGGCTCCGGCGCTGATAGCAGTCCTGCAGATGAAGTTGTTGATCAGATTAAGGCCGCCGGTGGAGATGCAATAGCTTCGTATGCCAGTGTTACTGACTGGGACGCCGCTCATGAAATTGTTGAAACCGCTGTTAATTATTTTGGCCGGGTCGATTGTGTCGTGAATAATGCGGGCAATCTTAGAGACGCAATTTTTCACAAGATGACTGAAGAGGATTTTGATTCAGTTGTTAATGTGCACTTAAAAGGCACTTTCAACGTGAGCCGGGCAGCGGCAACTTACTTTAGAGCACAAACTAGTGGTTGTTTTCTGAATATGACCTCCACCTCAGGGTTGATTGGTAACTTTGGCCAAGCAAACTATGCGGCTGCTAAATTAGGCATCGTTGGTCTTTCTAAGTCGATGGCATTGGATATGGGTCGCTTCCGCGTCCGATCTAATTGCATAGCACCTTTTGCGTGGAGTCGGCTGATCGGGACAATTCCAACTAATACTGATGAGGAGAAAGCCCGCGTTGCAAAGATACAGCAGATGACTCCGGAGAAAATCGCACCCCTAGCGGTAGCTCTGTGCAGTGACTTAGCAAGCGAGGTATCTGGCCAAATATTTGGGGTGAGAAACAACGAGATTTTCCTATTCAATCAAAATCGCCCTTTTCGGTTTGCTCATACTCAAGAGGGCTGGACGCCCGATTCGGTGATAGAGCGAGTCATCCCGGCATTCAAATCAGACTTCTTTCCGCTTGAGAGGTCGGGAGATATCTTCAGTTGGGACCCAATATAAAAACATAAGGGTAAGTTATGACAATTAATCCAGAAAAGTTGTTGAACAGAGAATTCGGCTCTGTTCAAGAGACCTACACAGAAAAAGATTGCATATTGTATGCGTTAGGTGTCGGTATGGGCATAGACCCGCTGGACGAGGAATGTCTTAAGTATGTTTACGAGGACGGGTTAAAGGTACTACCTAGCCAATCAGTTATTATGGCTCACCCAGGATTTTGGGCAAAAGATGAAGATACTGACATTGATTGGGTTAAGGTTCTGCATGCCGGACAAGAAGTCATTTTTCATAATCCGATACCTAGCTCGGGGACAGTTGAGGCAACAACTCGCATAACCGAGGTAAACGATAAAGGGGATAGGATTGGAGCGCTAATAAACTCTGAGAGAGTTGTCCGTGATGTTGCCACAGGCACAGATATCTGTACTTTGGTAACGACAATTCTTGCAAGGGGGGATGGAGGGTTCGGGGGAGAACGTAAACCTTCAGCTTCAAAGCCGGACGTTATTCCGACCTCCGATCCAGATCAAATTTGTGATTTACCGACGTTACCACAGCAGGCTCTAATCTATAGGCTTTCTGGGGACTTCAATCCACTGCACGCTTCACCCTCGGTCGCTAGAAGTGCGGGGTTTAAGGCACCAATTCTCCATGGTCTTTGCACATTTGGAGTTATGACTCATGCTCTGGTAAAAACTTGTTGTGGCTATGACTCTAATCGTTTTGTGAGGATGAGGTTGAGATTTTCAGCACCAGTCTATCCTGGAGAAACGATACGAACTGAAATCTGGAAAAATGGTAACGAGATAGCATTTCGCTGTAAATCACTCGAGCAAAATAAGATTGTTATCAACAATGGATATTTGCTCATTAAGGATTAAATAGGAATCGTAATTGCAAAAAATACTCGAAGGAATGCGAGTGATAGAAGGTAGTGCGTTCGTTGCTGCACCCTCAGGTGGTATGACCTTGGCTCAGCTCGGTGCAGATGTCATACGCTTTGATCAGCTCGGGGGCGGTATCGACTATAAACGTTGGCCTCTAAGTAAAACTGGCAAGAGCTTATATTGGAACTCCCTCAACAAAGGAAAGCGTTCGATTGCTGTCGATTTCCGAAATCAGAGGGGTCGGGAGCTTCTTCAAAATTTAATAACAGAGCCAGGCGACGATAATGGGCTTTTTGTGACGAACTTCCCCGCTAAAGGTTTCCTATCGGATGACGCGCTGAGAGCAAAGAGACGCGACCTGATTTATGTGAATCTGACTGGCGACAGGCATGGAGGAAGCGCTGTGGACTACACGGTGAATAGTCGAATTGGGTTGCCTTTTCTAACTGGTGACGGGGAACAGCCGGTAAATAATCCTTTTCCCGTCTGGGATGTATTAGCTGGTCAGCAGATTGCAATTGCACTCTTGGCTGCAGAGCGTCACAGATCAAAATCTTCGCAAGGGCAGTTTGTAAAGCTTGCCTTGGCAGATGTTGCAATGGCAACAATGGGTCACCTCGGCTATATAGCTGAAGCACAACTTTCTGATGAGTCTAGACAGGCAATCGGCAACCACATATTTGGGACTTTCGGTCATGATTTCGTATGTAGAGATGGTTTTCGCGTCATGATCGTTGGGATAAGTCAGAAGCAATGGGGTGCCATTGTTCAAGTGACTCAAACGGAAGACGACATCATCGCCCTTGAGAAAGAACTAAATTTAGATTTTTCGCGTGAGGGTGATCGCTTTGCTGCTCGAAAAAAAATATGCGAACTCTTTATCCCTTGGTTTGCAAAGAATCGTTTTGCTGATGCAAAGAAGGCTATGGATGAAGCAGGGGTCTGCTGGGGGCGCTATCAAACAATAGAGGAATTCGTAAAAAATGATCCAGAGTGTTCGACAGAGAACCCCCTCTTTTCGATGGTAGACCAACCTGGAATAGGGGAATACTTGACCCCCTCTCAATCAATGCGGTTCTCAGGCTTCGAACTTGAATCTCCAAATCCAGCGCCCCTTCTAGGCCAACATACAGACGAAATACTTTCAGAAGTACTTAACATGAACAGTACTGAAATTTCGAAATTGCATGATGATAAAGTTATAGCTGGGCCTGAAGTAAACTGAACAATGAACTCAAGAGATTTTAAAAATAATTCGATAAGTAGACTTCTATTTCATGCTGCTGATCAATGGCCTGATAAGCCTGCTATTACTTTTTCAGGCGCTACTCAATCTTGGCTTGAAACTAGAAATCGGTGTCATGCAGCGGCAACTCTGTTTCATCGTTTAGGAGTAGGTACAGGAGATAGGGTTGCCTACTTGGGATTGAACTCCAATGTTTGCTTCGAAAGCTATTACTCTCCGGCTTTAATCGGCGCGATTTTTGTTCCAATTAATCATCGATTATCTATTCGAGAGATGGTGGAGTGTATTGAAGATTGTACTCCAAAAATTTTAATAGTTGATGAGAACTTCATTGAGCAAGCTGGGCACCTTCTTAAGGTATGCGCAAGTTTGAAGGGGGTTCTTTGTGCTGCGCAATCGGATCTGATGGAGAGTTGGAATTCTTATGAGAAAGGTGTTCAAGAGGTATCGTCGTCAGGGGAGTATTGTGACCTGTTGCCCAGTTCCAACGATGAGGTAGCTACCTTTTTTTATACGGGAGGAACTACTGGTCGCTCGAAAGGGGTCATGCTAACGAACAGTAACTTTATCTGTAACACTAACTGTACCATTCCTCTTTATAGGTTGCAGCGTCATTGGGCGTTTGTAATCGTTGGTCCTCTATTTCATTTGGCGGCGGGCTCCCGTGTATTTAGCAGCACAGCACTTGGCGGACACGCCGTCATACTGCCGAGATTTGATGTTACCTCGCTGCTAGATGCAATAGAAAGTTATGGAGTTAATTCAGCTACCTTAGTTCCCACTATGTATCAAATGATTTTAGATCATCCGGATTTTCTTTCTTTTAATCTTGTTTCTTTAAAAATGCTAGCATCAGGAGCAGCACCATTATCAGCGGCGTTGCTTCGGCGTATTCTGGAGGCATTCCCTACAACAGAATTTTTTCAAACGTACGGAATGACCGAGGCATCTCCAGTCCTAACCAGCTTAGATTCCAAGTACCACGTCCTTGAGGGTCCAAATTCAGGTAAATTAGGCTCAGTGGGTCGTCCAGTCGAGCATGTCGATCTTGTTATTGCTGACGAGGAAGATCGCGCAGTGCCGCCAAACACGACTGGGCAAATCTTAGCCAGGGGGCCGAATATTATGAAGGGATATTGGAAGTTGGCCGATGCTACCCAGGAAGCTCTTGAGGGGGGTTGGTACCATACTGGTGACGCCGGATACTTAGATGAAGATGGGTTTCTTTATCTCGAGGGCCGAGTTAAGGACATGATTGTTTCGGGAGGTGAAAATGTTTATCCGATTGAGGTTGAGAACGTGTTAGAAAACCACCCGGCCATTCATCAATGTGCTGTTATTGGGATCCCGCATGACACTTGGGGCGAAGCCGTTCACGCCGTGGTTACTGTAAAAGATGGATGCGAAACCACCGAAGAAGAGCTTATTGTTTTTTGTAAGAAAGCAATCGCGGGTTACAAATGTCCTATTAGTGTCACTTTCAGGTTAGACCCAATGCCACTATCGCCAATCAATAAGATTTTGAAAACAGAATTACGAAAACCGTTTTGGGAAGGTCGAAAAAACAAGCTGGTTTGATGAAAAAGACGCGAAGAAAATATTGGATAATAGAAATTTAAATCATTCCGTCAAGATTCGGTGGATCTGCTAATAAAACGTTCAAGCATCTCGTAGGGTTGACAACCAACTAAAAAATTTTGATTACATTGAAAAGTTGGAACACCAGTGATGCCAAATTCTCGGCTCTTTTGCCAGTCCTCATCTACAAGAGACTTAAATAACCGATTATCCAATATTTTCTTCGCGTCTTTTTTATCAAAACCTGCTTTTTCAGCGATTTTTAATAATTCATCGATATCGCCGATGTTTTTTCCTTCGACGAAGTAAGCTTGGTAAATTAAATTATGTATGTCAGATGTTTCATTCTGAGTATCAGCCCATTTTCCAAGTTCTTGAGCTAGACGACTATTGAAAGTATGAGTGCGCTCCCCATAATCTAATCCAGCTTCCGTCATTAACTTCTTCATATTCTCTTTCATTGGGGTTAGATCCCTGCCTGGAAATAATTCCTCAAGAGTTGCCCCTTCACTAGGTGTCCCTGGATGCAGGGGGAAGTGGATTAATTGAATTTCAACAGGGTAATGAGCCTTCAATTTGTCAGTACTTACAGTACTGAGATAGCACCACGGTCAGACGTAATCTATGAAGACCTTTAATGTACTTTTTTTCATTCTTCAGCCTGATTCTTAGGAACTAATGTGACAACCTTGCCACCTCCACCATGTTCAAAGAGTAGATAGATAGAGCCATCTACACCCATTTCGATATCTCTAACGCGACCTATGCCTTCGAATAGAGTCTCTCTCTCGACAAAACGGTTATTCTCGATATCTATCCGAAATAAGCTCCGAGATTTGAGAGATCCAACAATGAAGTCGCCATTCCAATTCGGAAATTTTTCACTTTGGCTTATTATGAAACTGGAAACAGCAGGGGACGGTGTCATATCCACCACTGGCTGCGTTATGTCAGATAGCTCAAAGGCAATCCCAAGGTCCAGACCATTTACTCGACTTCCATCATAGTGCAGTCCTGTCGAATAAAGAGGCCATCCATAATTTTCCGCAGGCAGCAACCGGTTAATTTCATCGCCTCCTCGCGGGCCATGCTCACTTCCCCAGAGTTCGCCATTGATAGGATCGTACTCAAGTCCCTGCGGGCTCCTGTGACCATAGGTGTAAATGCTTTCATAAACACCATCAACCCCAAAATATGGACCGTCCTCGGGAATAGAACCGTCATCATTAACACGATGTATTTTACCGCAAGGTGTGGTCAAGTTTTGAATACCTCCCCCTTGGCCACCGCACTTCATGCCTATTGAAAAGAACACATGACCCTTATTATCAAATGTTATCCGTCCTCCGGCACCGACGTCTCCTGCAAAGAAATAGTCTTCTAGGGGTGCCTGCCAGATTATTTCTTGATCTACCCATTCAGTACCATCCAATCTACCGCGAACGAGCCTATTCATGGAGACAGGCCTCTCCTCTTGACGACTTGCTTCATTGCAGTTACTGCAGCGGTGACTGTGATACAAGTAAATCCAACCATTTTCAATGTAGTTGGGATGAAGTTTGATATCAAATAACCAACCCATGCCCCTCTCTATGTCAATCCGAGATTCTAGTCTGTAGATATCATCAAAAGCAGTTGGAGTACCATGAATAAGTTCGGACCTTCCCTCGCCTTTTCGAATAATTCGTACCCCCGTAGTTTTTTCGGTGACTAGAATGTCACCGTTAGGCATCGGTTCTATTGAGAAGGGGAGTGGGTCTATATCTTCAGCGATAATCTCCAAATGAAAGTCATGCAAAGAGGTTTCGAAGATTCCGTTAGGCACCTCAAAGTCCGTGTCATAATTCGAGGTGACATAGCCCACATTATTTCGCGTCTCCATCAAGTACATCGCCAAGCCGCGGATTTCGGTCGGGTTGAAAATGTCTCGCCAACCCGGCATGCCTTGAACTTCATAACCGTTAGTTATGCTAGTGACGATAGCCTCTATGGAATGTCCATGAATTAGATTACCCTGAAGTGTAGATCCCTGACCTGTGCCTTCCAGGTTTTCACCGTGGCAAACTGCGCAATTATCTTGAAACATCAAGCGTGATTCAGTAACACCAGAATAAGCTTCAGCCTCTTGCTGGGCCATCGATTGTTTTTTTGACGACAAACCAACTGTCAGAATAATTAGACAGAAACATAATTTGATTGCTTTCATTATGACTCACTCAAGTTAGCGATTTACCAAACGTACTCTGACCAAGTTACTTTTGCAATTTACTAAACAAACTAGGATGACCCATATGATTAAGGTTATACTGCGTAAATAATTCAAGGCTCCCCGATTCGCGGTAAATGTCCAATCGAAAGGGGGGATGGTTTAACTTTTAAATGTGAGGTGGGGTAGATGCGCAAACTAATAGCACTATTTGGCGCGACATTTTTATTAATTAACTTATTATCAAAGGCTTACGCTCAGGCAGACGACGGGGCTTTAGCCATTATGGTCCCGGGTGGAGGTACTTATAGCCGACCTATTTCTACCGATTCAGAAGAGGCTCAAGCCTTTTTTGACCAGGGGATTCGAATGGCGTGGGGATTTTATTTCCCTGAGTCTATCGCTTCTTACCAGGAGGCAGCTAGGCTTGATCCGGATAGTCCCATGCCGCATTGGGGAATAGCCCATGCAGCTGGCCCGAATCCGAATAGTCGATACCAAGGCTTGCCTGATGACCCACAGGGCGCGGGACTGGCGGCGATTCGCCGCGCGATGGAATTGGCTGGCAATGGCTCAGATTTAGAACGCGACCTCATTAATGCGACCTATGTGCTCTATAACAAGGATGCGGTATCCGACGACAGAGAGAGGGATTTTGCGTTTTTGGCAGCTATGCGCGAACTGCATGACAAGTATCCAGACGATGCAGATATCGCGACCGTTTTTGGTGAAGCCTACATGAACACGACCCGCTGGGATTACTGGGAGGCTGATGGTGCGGCAAAGCCAGGCACTGCCGAAGGTAAAGCGGCTTTGGAGGCAGCGATGGCCCTGGAGCACGATCATCCCGGGGCGAACCATCTCTATATTCACTTAATGGAGGGTTCTGACCAGCCAGAACTTGCTATGCCGGCCGCCCAGAAACTTGAAGGTTCTCTGCCGATTTCTGGTCACATGGTCCATATGCCAGGGCACATTTATTTGCGGGTTGGCGAGTATGAGAAAGCTATTTTGTCTAATGAGCGGTCACAAATCGTAGATGATCAATTTGCAGAGATCTGGGGCGATACTAATTTTCCTTTAATTGGAACCTATCCGCTGTCACACAAAATCCACAAGCCTCATGCTCTGGATTTTGTTCGCTATGCAAATATGCTCCAAGGTAATTATGAAGATTCCAGCGAAGCGGCTTATCGTAACTCTGGCCAAGGCATGGGTGCTCTTAGAGGCAGCAACAAGAATACAGCTCATGCTTGGATGATGGATAAGGTATTCGGCAAATGGGATAAGATACATGCATCCAACGCAGAAAATAAAGAGCTAGCAGATACTCCATACCTCAAGGGTATGTGGGCTTATGTGATGGGTAGTGCTCATGCTGCGATGGGGCACATTGGTCCTGCAGAAGCAGAGTTAGCGATTATAAGAGAGCAGATATCAGCCGATGGCATAAATGACTCAGGCGTGGGTCCGACGCCTGCGGACCATGTTCTCAGTTTGGCCATGCATGCGTTACTAGGTGAAATCGAGCAGGCCAAAGGTAATCTCGATGGCGCAATTTTGCATTTCGGTCATGCGGTCGAATTTCAAGACAATTTGAGTTATACCGAGCCACCCGATTGGTCTCAGTCAGTTAGGCTATATTTAGGCGCGGCGTTGCTGGAGGCGGGCCAAGCTGTTGAGGCGGAGGAAGTTTACCGCAAGGATTTGGAGTGGAACCAGCGCAATGGCTGGACAACTTTTGGGCTATACCAGGCACTAGAAGCGCAAGGTAAAGACCAGGAGGCAATAATTGTTAATCGACAATTTGAAGAGTTATGGCGAAACGCTGACGTTGAACTCGAGCGTTCAAGGCTATAACGAAAACCTGTTCTTGTATGAAAAATGCAGAGCTTTGCTCTGCATTTTTCATTAAGAGTAGTTAGTCAAAAATTTAGATTAAGCTATCTGAGAGCAGTCTAATTTTCCTATGACCGATCTAAGGTTAGGCTTATCACAAGAGACCTGCTATTGGGTAGTGTGGTAAAAACCTCAAGGCGTTTCCAGTTTTTAGAGACAATGAAAGAATCCGAGTTTTCTTGCCGGGTGGCAAATAAAGACGATATTGCATCGATTACTGATCTGATGATGATCTCAATTGAGATCAATATGCAAGAGTTCCTTAGTCCTGAGCAAATAGAGGCTAACAAGGAATCTATGGGTGTAGATCTAACGTTGATCGAAGACGGTAGCTATTTCGTAGTAGAGGCATCAGAAGGCGAACCAAAACCTCTAGTTGGCTGTGGGGGTTGGAGTAAGCGTCGGACGCTGTTTGGGGGAAAACATACTAGGGGTAGGGACGACAGTTTCTCAGACCCTCAGAAAGAACCCGCGAGAATTCGAGCGATGTATACGCATCCAGATTGGACAAGGAGGGGTATAGGAACTCTCCTTTTGCAGAAGGGTGAACCAGCAGCTAGGGAGGCTGGTTTCAAGGAAATTGAATTGGGGTCAACCAGCCCCGGGGAACCTTTGTATCTGGCCCAGGGGTACTCGGAGGTCTCAAGAGAGAAGAGAACGGCGGCGAATGGGCATGATAATATTATTATTAAAATGCGTAAAAGCCTCTGATGATAATAAGCGCGGCTCCTTGATTATTGTTATCTAGATTAGGCCGTTTTTTTTGAATAGCATTAAACTTGTTATTCGTTAATCGACTAAACATTGCTGCGCTTGCATTGTACTAGGTAGCCTTTAAGTTTCTCGCTCCAATGCCCTGTTTAAGTTTTGGAGGATTTGAGTAACCCTATGTCACCATTGAGACCAATTTTGTCGGGGCAGAACATTGTAGACACTCGTCTTGGTTCTGCGTATGACCTTTTAGAGTTTATTGAAAAACACCCAGAGCTTTTTGTTATTACAGGGGCTGGAATCAGCAGTAATTCTGGCATCCAAACGTATCGGGATGAAATCGGGAACTGGAAAAGCAATAACCCAATTCAGCACTCGGAATTTCTGAACAAAGAAGCCGCTCGTAAAAGATATTGGGCACGTAGCTTTGGGGGTTGGCCTAACGTGGCATCGGCAAAACCCAACGACGCTCACAAAGCCCTAGTTAAATTGGAATCTGAAGGTTATGTTTCGACTCTAGTCACCCAAAATGTAGATAGACTTCATCAAAAAGCGGGGCATAAGAAAGTTACAGACCTCCATGGGCGATTGGATCAAGTTGTTTGTATGGACTGCGGTTCAATAACCTCACGGGATCAAATTCAATCATGGCTTCGAGATCACAATCCACATATTTCTGGCATTGAGGTAGAAAAGTCTGCATTAAGACCAGATGGAGACGCAGACGTAGGCGATAAACTTATTCATGAAATTAAGGTGCCTCAGTGCCCAAGTTGCAGCGGTTTGTTGAAACCGAATGTGGTTTTTTACGGGAGCACTGTCAATAAAGAAATTGTGAATTATCTTCTTGACCGTTTACAAAAAGCTAAAGCTTTATTGGTTATTGGTACGTCATTGATGGTTTATTCTAGTTTTCGTTTTTGTAAGTATGCGAACGAGAATCAAATACCTATGGCTTGCGTAAACCAAGGCCTTACTCGAGGCGATGGCCTTTTTTCTCTTAAGGTTGGTGGAGATTCCTCAGAGGTTTTAAATCAACTGATTAGTTATTTGCCGGAATAAACCAATAGGCAAGCCACACCAACGCAGAAAGAGCTTTACGTTGGTGAAAGCCTTTGATGGAATATAACTTATGATGTCCTGATGGTCCTTGGGAATTGTGCATAGTTCTCCCAACGGCTCGCTTTTTCGGGCATTTCCTCTGCTGTAAGTTGAACATGCCCATTTACATCAGTGGCTCTTGAAACTAATGTATGGTCGCCTGGAGTCGGGTCCCAATTCATCGTGAATAATTTCCATGAATATTTGGTGGACCTCGGATCGATAGTTGCTTCTTGCCAAGGGCCATTATCGACCTTTACCTCGACATTGCGAAGCGGCGTACCATCCGTCAGCACAAAGCCTGTTATTTTATGCTGACTACCCATTTTGGTTACTCTAACAATTGATGATTTTAACTGAATCCTTGTGACTGAGTTTTCGACCCACCTCTCTTCACCACCAATCATTTCTTTTTTTAAGGTCACGTAGTCCCGACCCATAAACCGCCCCATATGCCGCCTATCTTGAACGTGTATTTGAGTTAACCATTTAACATTAGCGACGCCGTAGAAACCGGGTACAAGCAGACGCACTGGTCGTCCATGACCCTGAGGTAAATTTTCTCCATTCATTTCAAGCGCCAAGAGGTTCTCTTCTCGCAATGCCTCAGCAACTGGAAGACTCCTGGAAAAAGACTGCTCTACTTCAATGTCCCTATTTGGGATCTCTTCCGCTCCGCTATCGGCGCCAAAGAATACGACTTCAGTTCCCTCACTTGTTACTCCACTGGCATTAAGTAAGTCTCGAAGTCTTACCCCTTTCCAATTCGCGTTACCAATCAAGCCTTGGAATCGCCCGGTGTTATTTCCACCACATTCGAAACCCGCATCTATATCGACCTGACTCATACCTTGCAGATCAGCGAGACTGTATTCCATTTCTCGGTCGACTAATCCAGTGACTTTTAATGTGTAGTCAGAGAGATTTAACTCTGGTTGGCCGTAATGTTGGACAACGTAGAAGTCCTGATTGTCTGTATAGAAGTCTGAGATCATTCTTGTGTCTAACCAATGTGGGGCGCCTGGTCTTGCAGGTGGCCGGCTGTAATCTTCGGGCATATCAGTAAACAAAACCAGTTCTTCTCCTTGCGCAAGAGCTGGAAGCATCCATTGAGGTAAGCTGGCTAATGCCCCAGCTGCCATACTAGTGTTGACTGTTTTCTTAATTGCTTCTCTTCTGCTGATTTTCTTGTCGTTCATAAGTCAATCCTCGATTCATCTTATTTTTTTGTATTTGAAAATTCGTAAGCTTTCCAGTGGTCCGCTCTATATTTGTTGGGATTCGCTAATACCTGAGATCTCGCTTCTGTCACTTCCTTAACAGTCAATCTTTCAAAGTCTTTGGGTAGAGTGCTTGCATTGAATTCTTCTAATAACCAATTTAGAACTTCAGTCAGTTCAGCGTGTGTTACGGGAGCATGAGCAGAGCCTGGAACTCGCGCCAGGTATCCTCTCATGGCATCAACACGCATCATATGCCCGAGTTCATTATGCAAAGTCGGAACATTTGGAGGCTTCCCCTCGCCCATTGGTCGATGGCAGCCGCTGCAGTAAAGTAGGTAATTTGTCCGCGGACTAGCCGCAAAAGCCACAGTGACATTCTGCAACAAAAAAAATATCAGTAATGTAAGAGAGATAAATCGATTTCGCATGGGATAAAGGTTATTCGTCTGCGGCGCCGAGCACTAGGGATACGGTGCAGTGGTAGCTAGTATTCTCCGTACCGAAACACCACAGTACCGTGCTGCTGTTACTGTTAAAGTAGACTGGCTTGTCCCCTTCTGTATTGTGGCAGCCACATCTTGAGCAGACTGCCTTACCGCAGCAATCGTTATATGACATTAGGTAGCTGCGTCCATCAACGGGGTTCACGCAAGTGCCGACCCAGGTGATCGGGGACGCTTCGGACCCGGGAGGACAAGAAGTATATGTTCCCCCGCAACACGTACAAAGTGTTCCGCTCATGGCGCAGTACCGCCAGTAATCGCAGCTCTGGGGATCACCAATCTCTTGGACTGATTCCTGAGCAAATGAACGCGCTACAGGTAACAGAGGGAAAGAAGCTGCGCCGGCCAAAAACATGCCTAATTTGGAGATAAAATTTCTCCTAGATAGTTTGCGGG
>ERZ802830.466-NODE-466-length-40282-cov-34.9581_pt1 | contig 40282 bp, 43 predicted proteins | sample MGYA00345654_ERZ802830 | MGnify/ENA primary metagenome ERZ802830 (study PRJEB30503, sample SAMEA104212375) | marine metagenome | biome: Westerlies Biome; feature: [SRF] surface water layer (ENVO:00010504) within the epipelagic zone...; material: water... | reverse complement strand
TTTATTTTACATGGCCAATAGAAGAAAGTAGAACTACAGCTGCAGGACTTGGTGGAATCATAATCGCTTTTTGGTTTGGAAGTACATTAGATAAAACCTATATTGACTTTCAAAGACCTAGAAATTTATCTATGAAAATAATTGCATCAATTTTGGTTATATTTGGACTAGTATTCTTAAACAAATACCTTGAGCAATTTTTTGAAATAGTCCATCTTGACTATAATTTGGAAACGTTAACTTCCTCACTTATATTAGGAGTCTATATCTCACTAATTGGGCCGCTAATTATAAGCTTATTTAATTTTAATGAGAAAAAATTTACTGAGCGCTAATTTTTTTTGCAAGCTGGTCTCTATAAGTACAATTAAAGCTGCACATATCATTTAATTTAGATAAATTTTCCCTAGCCAAATCAATTCTGTTAGTTTTGAGAAAAAGCTCACCCTGATATTCTAATATGCCTTTATGTTTAGGATTAATTTCTAGACCTAGTTCATAATATCTCTCGGCATCCTCGTATTTTTCTAGTTGTCTTGATACAAACCCAATATAATTCCAACCATCTGCACTCTGAGGATTGGCATATACAAATACTTCTAATTCAAGAAGAGCATCCTCAAAGTTTTTATCATTTATCAACTTTATGATTGGATTTAATTCAGCATCATATTGTGCAGACCAATTTCCACCTCCATCTCCAGAATCACCACTTCCACCAGAGCCACCTGAGCCACCGGCTCCAATAGCAATACTAATTGAAAACATTATAAAAAATAAAACTCTAATAATTAACATTTTTAAAACCTATCACAATTTTGTTAAGAAGCTTTTTAAGTGCAACCTAACGTATCAAGATAATTAATTCAGTAAAACATAATTTCAAGACAATATCTTTTATTAACGTAACTTACTGAATCTATGATCTATTTAATTTTGCAACTAAATGCAGCCCCAATGCAACCGCTGGACCTATACCAAATGCAAACAATAATGTACCGAGCCCAACTGTTCCGCCCAATATCCATCCCGAGGTTACAACTGTAACTTCTAAACAAACTCTTACCCAAGCAATAGGATACTTTGTTACACGCTGTAAACCAGTCATTAACCCATCTCTTGGCCCGGGCCCTAGGTTTGCTGTTAGATAAATTCCACTACCTAACCCAACTAAAATCACACCTACAGAACATACTATAAAATTTATAAAAAAGTTATCGGATGAGAAATCAAAAAAATACAAAGACAAATCAATTGCTCCAGCAATAATTAAAATATTTAGGATAGTTCCTACTCCAGGTTGTTGCTTTAATGGTAGCCATAGCATTAAAACGCCAACGCTACAGATAAAAGTAGCAAAACCAATGGACCAGTTAAGATTTTTTGATATTCCCTCGGCAAGTACCGTCCAGGGACTAACTCCTATTGTGGAGTGGATTAAAAGAGATTCTCCAAAGCCAAAAATTGTAAGTCCAAGAATTAAAAATAATAATGTTTTTATTCTAGGTGTAAAATTAAGAGGCCGATTTGAGCTCCACTCTACACTAGGAACTTTCTTTATCTTTAAAAATTCAGGTAGAATACTCATTTAGGTATTTATATTTTTTGGAATGATTTCATAGCCCTGACGTCTTGGAGTATCGTCAATTAATTCTTCTGGATAACCTTGAGCTCTTAGATTTTCATCACAAGCATCTTCTTGAAGTTTTACTATCATTGAAGACCAAGCTCGATCACCATATTTATTTCGACCTTCAGAAAAAATTTTTGTAATTAATGGTGATACCTCAGTTGGTACTTTTAGATCTTGAGCCAGTTTTTCAAATAAACCAACATCTTTACAAACTAGATCCATCGTAAAATTTATATTATAGCTTCCGTTCATGATGACTTGACTTTCTGTCTCGTGAACAAAGCTATTTCCAGAACTTATTTTTATACCTTCATACACAGTTGATAAATCTAACCCTGCTTTTTTACAAACCATTAATGCTTCTCCAACTGCAACTAAATGAGTAGATGCTAAGTAATTTGTTGCAACTTTTAGAACAGATGCGCTGCCAATGGGACCTATATGAAGTATTTGATATCCAATTGCAGATAGTGCGGGCATAGCCATATCAAATGCCTCTCTTGTTCCACCAACCAGAATAGCAATATTTCCTGTTGCAGCTCTGTGACATCCTCCAGACACAGGTGCCTCAATTGCATGAGCTTCTTTTTCAATTATTATGCTGGCTAATCTTTTCATTTCTTTGTCATCCGTTGTACTCATTTCAATCCAGAGTTTTCCTGATCCCATACCTTCAATTAACCCTTCTGCGCCCTCAAGAACACTTTCAACAGCTTTTGGGCTTGGCAGGCATGTTATTGATATATCCGATTTTTTAGCAAGTTCTTTTGGGGTTTCTAACCACTTAGCTCCTTTTTTAATTAATTCATTACCTGCATCTTTATCAAGATCATTTATAAAAAGCTCAAAACCACTTTCTAAAACACTATTTGCTAATTTAAAACCTACATTTCCTAATCCAATAAAGCCTATTTTCATTATTATTTACCTTTCAAGTTTATAATGTTGGAGGGATAGATTGCTGTCTTGTTCCTATAGCATGATAAGCTATAGAAAATATAATTGCGCCACCGCCATACAAAGTAATTGCTGATGGAATTTCATTTATTCCAAATATTGGTAACCAACACCAAAGCACTCCAGCTACAACTTCTAACAATGATAGCAACATAAATTCTGCTGTTGGTAAATATTTTGCGCCAATACTTAGGCAAATTAATCCGGTGGCAACAAATGTACCATGAAGCATGCTTAGCAAAATATTTCTTATCGGCATAGAGTATTCATCGCCAGATATTAAAATCATCAAAATAGAAAATAGTGAGCAAGTAATCCCAGCTATTATGATTGTTGTGAACTTTGGAGTATCTGGCCGCCATCTCAAACTTACTGCAAAAATTGAAAATCCAATTGAACATAGCAATCCAAATAACCAGCCAAGTAATGTACCAGCTTGCCAATCATTATAAGCCATAAGAAATATTCCAAAAAAAGAAATGAGGCATGCAATGATGGTGGCAGATCTAACTTGTTCCTTTAAAAAGATATAGGCAAGTAGTCCTGCAAATAACGGCTGTGTTCCAATCATGAATAGTGTTGTTGCAGCTGATGTAAAAGTCATTCCAAAAATAAAAAAAATAAATGCAAACGCTAAACTAACTCCACCAATAACGCCGGATGATCCTACCCTTCTAAAATTTTTATAAAAATCTATTCCCTCTTTGTATAATAAAAAAATAACCAAGATTGTAGCTACAGTAATGCCTCTATAGAAAAGATAATGCCATTGATATATATCAGCATCAATCATGTAGCGAATTGTTGGAGCACCAAAACTCCATATTAAGCCTGCAGCAAGAGCTAAAACAAAACCTAAATAATATTTATTACTATAGTCTTGTTGGGAAGCTGATAAATCAGTCATATACAAAAAATCATATATAATTTTTAGAGGGATTACACTATAAATGAATGCTATGGAAATAAGTTCTAAATATGGAATCTATGAAAAGCGTTTCGAAAAAGTATTCGAACAATTTAGAGAAAATTTGGAAACAAATATAGATATTGGTGCATCTTTCTCTGTTTACTCTAATAATAAAGCATTAATCAATCTTGCCGGTGGTTATAAAAATAAAGATAAGACCGAACCATGGTCACTAGATACTACTGTATGTGTTCACTCAACAGGAAAAGGTGTTGTTGCAATGTGCTTAGCTTTATTAATCGATAGAGGTTTATTAAATCTAGATGAAGCTGTTGCTAACTATTGGCCTGAGTTTGGCTCAAAATCAAAAGGAAATATTTCTGTCAAAACTCTGCTTTCACACCAAGCTGGTTTATTTGCTTGGAAAGAAAAAATGACAGAGGAAGATTTCTTAAATTGGGATTATTGCGTTGGACTGCTAGCTAATCAAGAAACACTACATGAACCTAATAGTGAAATTTGCTATCACGCTAAATCTATTGGTTTTCTTATAGGTGAATTGGTTAAACGTATTACAGGAAATTCAATTGGCAAATTTTTAAAAGATGAGCTTGCAGATCCTCTTAATGTCGCATGCACCATAGGAACACCGGCTGAGAAACATATCAATATTGCTGAATTAATGAATTCTAAAAATTTAAATGACGCATTTAAGGAACCAAATAATATAGATGAGTATGTCATGAAAGCATTTTTGAATCCTGGCAACCGAACCAGAACAGCCAATACTGCAAAATTTAGAGAAGCAGAAATTCCTGCTTTGAACTGTCATAGTAATTCGTCATCACTTGCTAAATTATACGATCACTTTTTTAATAACGAATTTGTAAGTAAATCAACTTTTAAAAAAATCACATCAATCGAGGTAAGGGGCAATGATCAAGTAATGAAAAGACCAATGCAATGGAGTCCTGTGGGTTTTAGTATTGGTGGAGGAAAATTATTTGGAGAGAGTAGTCATGCATTTGGTCATACAGGATGGGGCGGCTCAATGGCTTTCACTGATCCTGATAATAATTTAAGTGTCGCATATGCTATGAATCTTCTTACAGGATCAATGCTAGGAGATCATAGAGCAATGAAGTTAGTTGAACTTACTTATGAGTGTTTATGAAAATGAGTTTTAAAAAAAAGTTTTTTTATGGAGGTGGGGATTTTGCTATCAATATTATGTGGCAATTAACTATCTTTTATTTATTATTTTTTTACACAGATATATTTGGAATATCGCCAGCAAACGCAGGGCTAGTATTTTTTATTGCAAAAATATGGGATGCAGTAACTGATCCAATTATGGGGTATATCGCTGATAATACTTCTACAAAATGGGGAAAGTTTCGACCTTACATTTTATTTGGATCCATACCGGCATTAATAATGATTGTTCTATGCTTTACCTCGCCAACGTTATCTCAAACTGGAAAATTTTACTGGGCACTTTGTACTTATATAACTTTTACAACTTTATACACAATTATTGCAATTCCAGTGGGATCACTAATCCCTGCCATGACTCAAGATAGAGATGAAAGAACATCATTAGCTTCTTTTCGATATTTAGGTGCCAGTTCTGGATCTATATCAGTTGCAGTATTAACTCTTCCTCTTGTCGGACTATTTAGTTCGCCTCAATATGGTTTTCCAATAACTGTAGCTATACTTGCCTTCTTTGGTGCGATCTTTGCATTCTTATGTTTTTATCACACTGAAGAAAAGTATTCTAAAACTTATGAAAAACGTGTGAGTATCAAAGATTTATTGAGAATGGTATTCTCAAATTTTCCTTTACACCTAGTAATACTTGCGCTGCTTACAACCTGGATTGCAAATAATATCAAACAAATAACAGTAATCTATTTTGTAAAATATAACTTACAATTAGAGGCTTTCTTTAGTCCCATTCTTCTTTCAGTCATTTTACAAATTATGTTTGGAGCATTTTTGATAAATTTAATAAAACATAAATTTGAAAAGAAAACTTTATTCATGATAGGGACATTTCTATATGTCATTACTGATTTGATTATTTATTATATTACTGGTTATGAAAATTTTTGGCTTTTTGCATTTGTAGCATCATTTGGCTTTGTTGGCTTTGGAATGGCTGGGGTAATGGCGTGGTCAATGATAGCTGATACGGTAGAATATGGAGAATGGAAATCTGGGTTTAGAGCAGAGGGCACGCTGAATGCTGCGCATGTATTTGTATTTAAGTTAAGTGTTGGTTTTAGCGCGTGGCTAGCAGGTTACATATTAGATAGAACTAATTATAAACCCAATGCAGAAATACAGAGTATTGATACACTAAATGGACTATTTATTATGGGCTATATCTTTCCTGCAATTGCTGGAACTATTGCCATTATAGTTATGCTTTTTCATAACTATAATGGTGCTTTTTATGAGAAAATTTTTTCTGAGCTCAAGCAGCGTCAATAATTACAAATGAAAAGGGAAATTTCTTCAAGTGCAAATGGGCGAGTTAATCTTCTTGGCGAACACTTAGACTATAATGGCGGTGCAGTTCTTCCGTTGCAAATTGATAAATGTGTCAAAATTTATTTGTCCGATAATAATACTAATGAAAAAATTGTTATAAAGTCCAAACAGTATGATGAAAAAGTAATTATAAATCATAATCTTGCAAAGCAAGAGAATTGGTCAGATTTTGTTGTAGGTGCATGTAAAATAATTTCTGATAAATTTGGAATAAAAATATCTAGTATAAATTTTGTAATTGATAGCGATTTGCCTATAGGAATTGGTTTATCGTCATCTGCTGCAATTACTGTGGCTACTTTAAGAGCATTAATTACGAAATATAATATTGAAATTTCTAATGAAGAATTAGTTAGTCTCGCTTTAAGAGTAGAAAGTGATTTTGTAAATGTTGGTGGAGGTATGATGGATCAATTTACCTCTATTTATGGCAGTACTTCTGAAATACTCTACTTAGATACTGCAACTAATGACTTTGAATTAATTACTCTAAATGAAAACTATAAATTTTTAATTATAGATAGCGGTGAGTCGAGAATCTTAGCGAATAGTGAATTTAATAGTAGAAAGATCTTATGTGAAAATGTTGCTAATAAATTGAGTTTAAACTACTTATGTGAATTATCAGATCTTGATGAAAAATTAACTAAAAAACTTACAATGGAAGAAATTAAAATTGCAAAACATGTAGTTTATGAAAATATAAGAGTTCACAAAGGTAAAAAATCGTTATTAAGTAATAATTACGATTTATTTGGTAAGTTAATGACAGAAAGTCATATGTCCTTAAAAAATAATTATGAAGTGTCAACTGCAAATTTAGATACTCTGGTAAATCTTTGTAATTCATTTGGAGCCTTAGGTTCAAAATTAACAGGTGCTGGATTTGGTGGCGCAATTGTTTCACTAATAAAAAATGATTTGGTAGATGATTTAAAAAAGTATATCATCAAAAATTATCCAAACGCTAAATTTCTATAAATATGAAATTAAATCTACCAAAAGAATTTATATGGGGAACTGCGACCGCTGCTCATCAAGTTGAAGGAAATAACACTAACTCTGATTTCTGGCTTTTAGAAAATACCAAAAATACTGTATTTGCAGAGCCATCTGGTATTACCTGTGACCAATGGAACAGATATGATGAAGACATTAAACTCATGGCTGATCATTCTATTCAATCTTATCGATTATCAATTGAATGGGCGCGAATTCAACCTTCTGAAACTGAATTTTCGCAAGAGGCAATTGATCATTACAAAAAAGTTCTTGATTGTTGTCATGCTCATGGTCTTAAGACTTGTGTCACTTATCAACATTTTACTTCACCCCTTTGGTTTACAGCGAGGGGTGGTTGGGAAAAAAGTGAAAATACAGATTTTTTCTCAAAATATGTAGAGAGAGCTACCACGGAGCTGGGGGACAAAATAGATACTATATGTACTATCAATGAAGCTAATTTAACAGCACAGCATTTTTTTAGATTTCCAATTTATCCAGAAAATGGAATGAAAACTATGATGCCTTTCGTAAGCGATGCGGCAAAAGCGTGTGGTTCAGATTTAGATAATTTTGGTCCTTTCTTATTTGGGCATCCTTTTAAAATTAGGGACTGTATGATGCAAGCTCACGTCAACTCAGTGCCAATCATTAAAGGGCTTCTTAATAAAAACCAGCCTGTCGGAATAACATTAGCTATTGAAGATTACCAATGTATTGAAGGTGGAGAGAATTCTAGAAATAAGGCTCATGCTGAATCGGTTGATGTATGTTTAGATCAAATCAAAGACGATGATTTTGTAGGCATTCAAATGTACACTCGTCATATTTTTGGTCCAGAAGGAGTAACTCCAAATAAAGAGAGGGAAATGCTTGTAATGGATTATGAATATTATCCAGAATCACTAGAGAATGTAATCAAATACGTAGCTCCAAAAATCAATTGTCCTATAATTGTAACAGAAAATGGAATCGGAACTGATGATGATAACCAGAGAATTAGTTATATTACAACAGCGCTAGAAGGACTTCAAAAATGCCTTGATGATGGTATAGATATTAGAGGTTATTATTATTGGTCTTTCTTAGATAATTTTGAGTGGGTTTATGGCTACAAACCGAGATTTGGACTTGTCAAAGTAAATCGAGAGACACAAGAAAGAAAAGCTAAAGAAAGTCTAAAGTTTTATCAAAAAATAATTAATGACTCAAAGTAATTTAAGTCTCGTCAAAATTGGAAGTGTTTAAATAACATCCAGCTATTAGCCAACTATTATCTGGTTGCCGCTGCATCAAATAAGTAGCTGTTACGAAGTTACCATCTGGATCAACCAAGAACACATTTAAAGTAGGCGCTCCTCTGATTATTGTTGCTTCACCGAAATCAATTTTTTTTGGTCTATAAACTGCTTGATATTGCGTGACAACCATATTTTTGAAAATTTCAGGGGATGAAAAAATTCTTTTTATCAGTGGAGCGGCATAAGAATAGGCTTTTTCAAAATCGTCTTTTGCGAAAGCCTCAAGTTGTTGTTCAACAACATTTTTTATATTGGCTTTATCATTATTTGACAATTGTTCAGCTTTAAGCTGGCTCACACCACTTAAAAAAAAGAAAAGTAATAAAGCTATTAGAAACTTTATTTTTACCACTTATAAAACTTCAAACAGACCAGCAGCACCCATACCACCGCCAATGCACATGGTCACAACACCATATTTGATACCACGTCTTTTGCCTTCTATTAAAATATGACCTGTCATTCTTGACCCAGTCATACCATAAGGATGACCTATTGAAATTGAACCACCATTGACATTCAATTTTTCGTTATCAATTCCAAGTTGATCACGACAATAAAGAACTTGAGATGCAAATGCCTCGTTCAATTCCCAAAGATCAATATCATCAATAGTTAAACCATTCTGCTTTAACAGTTTAGGCACAGCGATAACAGGACCTATACCCATTTCGTCTGGCTCACAACCGCCAATGGCTAATCCTCTAAATATACCCATAGGTTCGATATTTCTTTTTTCTGCTTCTTTAAGGTCCATTAACACACATGAAGATGCTCCATCAGATAACTGACTTGCATTACCTGCTGTGATAAATTTGTCAGGTCCATTTATAGGATTTAACGCAGCGAGATTCTCTAAAGTTGTTGATGGACGATTACATTCATCTTTATCAACTGTTACTTCTTGTTCAGTAACTTCTTTTGTTTCTTTATTCATAACATCCATCTTGGTTTGTAAAGGAACAATTTCATCAGAAAATTTTCCTGCCTCTTGAGCAGCAGCTGTTCTTTGTTGACTCTGAAGTGAGTATTCGTCTTGAGACTCTCTTGATATATTATATCTCTCTGCAACAATATCAGCTGTATTAATCATTGGCATCCACAAAGCTGGACAGATTTTTTGCAATTCTGGCTCTACAAGATGTTTAAAGTTTAGATTAGTTTGAGTCATTGAAATAGACTCAACACCACCACCGATTGTTACTTTTACTCCATCAACAATAATTCTTTGCGCAGCTACAGCTATAGATTGCAAGCCAGATGAGCAGAATCTATTAATGGTAGTTCCGGGAACAGTTACTGGACATCCACCCGCAATGGCTACATTTCTTCCAATATTGTGACCCGTAGCTGCTTCAGGTTGGCCACAGCCAAAAATTATATCTTCAACTTCACCTGCATCAATTCCAGCTCGTTCAATTGCATGTTTCACGGTATGACCACCCATAGTAATGCCATGAGTTTTATTAAAACCACCACGCATAGCTTTTGCTAAACCAGTTCTTGCTGTTGAAATAATTGCTGCTTCTCTCATTATGCTGTTCCTTTAATTATGAATAGAAAGTCGTAAAGATACATGCTTTAAAGATAATTAAAAGAGTATTTTTTTGTAATAGATTCAATTAGTTAAATATTCTCTTAAATTTAAAATTAAATTTAAATTTATTAGATATTAATCTTGACCATACATAGTCTTAATTATAGAAGGACATCACAAACAAATAATCGGTAAGTACAATATGGTTATGTTAAAAACACAAGATGCTCCAACATGGGTTCCTGAGGGATACAAAAAACTTGGATGGCATGCTGGATTCGATGTTTTAATTGGGCCAATGTATTATAAAAAAGACGAAAATAATAATTTCAAATTTATTTCAAAAATTTTAGATAAACACCTCAATGCTGCAGGTATTGCCCATGGTGGATTTTCCATGGCTCTTGCCGATATTTTTTTTGGATCTGTAGCTTTCTCTGCATGCGGTAAAAAATCTACAAGTACTATTTCATTAAATTCAAACTTTGTTTCACCAGGATTGCTTGATGAAATAGTCGAATGTGAAGCCAAAGTAACAAAAATGACTAGATCTCTTATATTTATAGAGGGTTCAATATCATCAGGTGATAAAACAATTCTATCTGCTTCAGGAATTTGGAAAATACTAGGTCAGTAATTTGAAGTATCTATCTATTGCTACATAAGTTTTCATATCCTGTAATTTATTTCTATTCATTAATTTTCTAATTTCATTTTTTGAAAAAATTTTTACATCAATAACTTCATCATCATCTAAATTTGTTTCAAATTTCTGTTTACAATCAACTGTATAAGTAAAAATTCTGCAACTGTTATAAGCAGGAGTTGCAAAATAATTTCCCAAGCTTTTCCAGTTCGTTCCAACATATCCAGTTTCTTCTTTAAGTTCTCTCTTGGCACATTTTAGTGGAGTTTCATTTTGGTCAATCGTTCCAGCTGGTACTTCCCAAATTATTTGATCGGCACCATATCGATACTGTCTTACCAATAGAATATTTTTTTTATCTATAACCGGAACAATAGAAGTTATGCCATTGTGCTTAATCAAGTAACGATTCATAACTTTATTGTTAACCCACTTAACTTCATCAATACAAAAATCAAAGACTTTAGTTTTAATTTTCTTTTTAGTTTTGATAAAAGTGGCTTTTTTTAAATTCATTTAATTTATAACTTTAAAATCAATATATTTTATAGGGTTATGCTTTTCTTCAATAAATTTTATCATATCAGAAGTAGCAATATTTACTGTGGCGGTATTTACTAATGGATGAAAATTTAATTTCTCATAATTAAGAAAGTTTTTATCTAAGAAAAAGAGGACTTTTTTATCAACATCATTGATTAATGCAAATGGACTTACAGATCCAGGTTCAATCCCTAATATTGATTCTAGATATTCTGCTTTTGCAAATGAAAGTTTCTTTGACCCAATAAAATTCATTATTTTTTTTAAATCTACTTTGGTATTTTCTTCTACGCTTAATAAATAAAATTGTCCCTTAGCATCTTTTAAAAATAAATTTTTGGAGTGTGCGCCTAAAATTGAGCCTCTAAGCAATTTAGAATCTTCAACTGTAAATAAAGGTGCATGTTCTTTTACTTCATAGTCACAATTAGACTCATCTAATAACTTAATTAGTTCTTCTTTAGACAGCATTATACTAGGGCTTTTAATTTATTTTTATAATCTGAAGTTGGAAGTAAGTTTAATAAATCTCTAAAATTTTTCTTACTTATCCACTTGTTCTGATAAGCAGTTAATTCTATTGATCCAATCAATGTTTTATTTTCTTTCTGGTATTTGGCTAAATAATTAGATGCTTCTAACATCTCATTTGCATCACCTGTATCAAACCACTTTACATCTTTTCTCAGCTTAAAAACTGATAGCAAACCCTTATCAAGATAAAATTTATGAACGTCAACTATTTCAAGCTCACCTCGCGCTGATGGAGATAATTTTTTAACACAGCTAATCGCTGTTTTATCATAGAAATAAAAGCCTGGAATAGTATCATCACTTTTTGGTTTTTTTGGTTTTTCTTCTATTGATAGAATCTCTTTTCTTCTATTAGTTTCAATAACAGCAGATTTAGATGGATATTTAGTTTTTACCGACAAGATAGCAGCATCTTTATAAGTTAATTGGGCTTCTTTTAGTGTTTTTGAAAAACTTTTTCCAATAAAAATATTATCTGCTAATGCGAGAATAAAACTGTCTTTACGAATAAAACTCTTAGCAACATTTATTGCATCTGGTATTCCAATTGGTTTTTTTTGATGAGTAAATGAAAACTTCATTCCTAATTTTTTTCCATTGCCAAACAATTTTTTAAAATTTGAAATATCTTTCTTACGTGAAATAAATAATACTTCCTTTACCCCTGCCATCATTAGATTGGTCAATGCATAATAAAGCATTGGCTTATCATAGACTGGTAGCATTGGTTTACTGATAACTGAAGTTATAGGACTTAATCTTGAGCCTTTGCCGGCCGCTAAAATAATACCTTTTTTAAATTTCATGAGTTATATTTGATAACTGTTATTTTTTCTTAAGATACTTTCTATCTTTTAAATCCTTATAGACGGGTTTAGTTTTTTGCATTTTTGACATAGCTGAAATAGTTACATCCTCTGGGTGAAGCATCCCAGCATTCCAGAGAGATACAAAATTTAAGCCATCTTGAATAGAATGGTCACGGGAGTAATTAATTGCTTCCTTAGTTCCCCACATAGCCAATGGTGATTTTGAGGCAAGATTTTTTGCAATTTCCATAGCTTTTTTTACTGCACTCTCATGGTCAGCTTCAACGTAATTAATAAGTCCAACTTCATGAGCCCTCTCTACTAAAACTTTACTGCCTGTCATGGCCCATTCCCGTGCTATACCAGCTGGAATTATGGTAGGTAATCTTTGCAAGGTTCCTATATCGGCAACAATTCCTATATTAATTTCTTCTACAATAAAAAATGCATCTTGAGATGCTACCCTAATATCTGCTGCAGTAATAAGATCAATTCCACCTCCTACACAGCCTCCTTGAATTGCAGTAATAACTGGAAAACGTACTTCTTCTATGCAGCTTGCCCATTTCTGCATTTCTAAGACTTGTTCTCTAAAATGTCCTCTAACTCTTCCAGTTTCATCATTTGCTTCAGCTCCTAATCCTATGTCTTGCATCATTGCTAAATCTAAGCCTGCACAAAATGTTGGTCCATGAGCGGAAATAACTAAAGCTCTAATGTCACCTCTATCATTAAGCTTGTTGACCTCATCAGGAAAGGCTGTCCAAAATTCAAGCGTTATTGCATTTCTTTTCTCAGGGTTACTGAAAACGATGTGCGCAATACTATCTTCAATTGTTACTTCAAATGGTTTTGACATAGTTATATTTTTTATTAAAAAGTGCTTACAAATTCAATCATTTAAACATAAAATAATAATTAAATTATAGATAGAAAAAAATGGCCATAAACTACGAAGAAATTATGTCTCTTGAGGAAAAAAATCTCGAGTTATCTTATTCACAAAGAGATTCTATTATTTACAGTCTTGGAATTGGACTTGGCAAAGATCCAATGGATACCACAGAATTGAAATATGTTTATGAAAATGGTCTAATTGCCTTTCCAAGTATGGCGACTAATTTTCAGTATAAATCACCTTTACTGCTAAAAGCTAAATTAAATATGGTAATGGTTGTTCATGGTGAGCAAGGTATAACTCTTCATCAACCTATGCCATCAAGTGCTGATGTAAATTTAGATACAAGAGTTATTAATTGCTACGACCGAGGTGAATCAAAAGGAGCAATCATTGAGACTGAAACAAAAGTTAAATTAAAGAAAGATGACTCTCCATTATGCACATTAATAAGTAAAACTTTTGCCAGAGGTGATGGAGGTTTTGGTGGCAAGGACGTTCCTGCTTCAACGCCAGTAGAATTGTCTGGTAAACCAGATCTAACTCATGAAATTCCAACATCTGAGGATCAAGCATTAATATTTAGATTATCAGGGGACTCCAACCCTTTGCATTCTGATCCAAGCTTTGCAAAAATGGCCGGGTATCCAAAACCAATACTTCACGGCTTGTGTAGTTATGGAATTGCTTGTCGCTCATTAGTTGAAACTCTGTGCGAAAAAGATAGCAAAAGACTAAAAAGATTTGACGTCAGATTCTCTTCTCCTGTATTTCCAGGTGAAACAATTATTACCGAAATGTGGAAGCAAGATGGTTTAGTACATTTTCAATCAAAAGTTAAAGAGCGTGATAAAGTTGTTCTTAAAAATGGAGTCTGTGAGATATCATGATACCGCCAGCAGGAATTACTCCAGGTAAGAAAAATTTATTTTATAACGACTCACATCATGCTTGGAGAAAAGAATTAAAAAAGTTTGTAGCAAAAGAAATTGCTCCATTCGTTGAAACTTGGGAAGAAGCTGGTGAATTTCCAAGAGAACTATACAAAAAAGCTGGAGATTTTGGTCTATTGGGTATGGGATACCCTGAAAAATATGGAGGTACATTTGAAGGTATAGATATTTTTCATGGAATTGTTACATCTGAAGAGCTTGCTCAAGGTAGCGGTGGAATTGCAGCCAGTCTATTATCTCTAAATATTTCATTACCTCTAATTCTTGCGCTTGGTACCGAAGAACAAAAAGAAAAATATATTACTCCAGTTATTGCTGGAGATAAAATTGCATGTCTTGGTGTAACAGAACCATCAGGTGGCTCTGATGTTGCTGGGATAAAAACTAAGGCTGTAAGAGATGGCAGTGATTATATCTTAAATGGATCAAAAATGTTCATCACATCTGGGATGAGAGCTGATTATTACGTAATTGCATGCAGAACTGGTGGACCAGGAACATCTGGTATATCTGCTATTCTTGTTGAAAAAGGTACTCCTGGTTTTACTCAGACACCTTTAAAAAAAATGGGATGGTTAGCCTCAGACACAGCTGTATTGTACTTTGACGACTGTCGAGTACCTGCTGAAAACTTAATTGGTGGTGAAAATAGTGGCTGGGCAGGTATCATGTCAAATTTTAGTCAAGAAAGACTTGGATTAGCAGCCGGTATGAATGCGTATTCACAGATATGTATTGATGAGTCTCTAGCTTGGGCTAGAGAAAGAATGACATTTGGAAAACCACTTATACAAAATCAAGTAATCAGACATAAGCTATCAGAGATGTCTCGAATGGTTAATGCAACAAAAGCCTATATGGAATTATTGACTTGGAAAGTTATGAATGGGGAACAGCCTACTGCTGACCTTTCTCTACTAAAGGTGCAAGCGAGCAAGACCATGGAATTTTGCGCCAGAGAGGCAATGCAGATTCTTGGTGGTGCAGGCTATCTTAGAGCAAACAGTGGTCCAGGAAAAGTTGAGAGAATTTATCGTGAAGTTAGAGTCAATGCCATAGGTGGAGGATCTGAAGAAATAATGTTGGATTTAGCTGCAAGGCAATTAAAGTTTTAGGCTAAAATTCTGCAACTTCCATTTCCATCAAAGTTGATTTTCCTGATTGAACTTTACCAGAGTACATCTTTATTTCAGGCATAAACTTTTCAATAAAATAAGTGCCTGTTTTAATTTTAGTTTTATGTTGAGGTTCATTTTTTCCATCAGAAAATTTAGCTGTTCTTGCCCACATATAAGTTAAAGATGTTAACGCAACTAAATTTAAGTAATCCGATGCTGAAGAAAGTGCGTTTTCAGGATCCTGCATTCCATTTTGCATTAACCACATTGTAGAAGCCATAACCTCTTTAACCGCATCCTCTAAGGCTTTTATAAAACTTGAAATATTTTCATTATCTTTATTTTCAGCAATAAATTGCTGAACTTCCTTTTGAAAATTTTGCAAAAGTCTTCCTTTATGCATAGTTAGCTTTCTGCCAACTAGATCTAGTGCTTGAATACCATTTGTGCCTTCATAAATTAGAGCAATCCTTGCATCACGCATATATTGCTCGAGTGGGTATTCTTTTGTAAAACCACTCCCACCTAAAACTTGAAGAGAGTCAGAGCAGTTTAAAAAACCTTTTTCACTACAATATGATTTAATTATTGGAGTCATAATAGCAGCAAAATCATCCGCTGACTCTCTCACCGACTCATCCTCGTGATGCTCGGCTAAATCAATTTTCATCGCAGTATATATACAAAGCGATCTCATTGCCTCTGTAGTTGCTTTTACATTCATAAGCATTCGTCTTACATCTGGGTGAACAATGATATTGTCAGCTTTTTCTTCAGTTTCCTGTTTTTCCTTAACAACTGAACGCATTTGTCTTCTGTTTTTTGCAAAGTCTAATGCATTTTGATAGGCGATTTCAGACATTGCAACACCTTGAAGTCCTACTTTTAACCTTGCATCGTTCATCATCAAGAACATAGCCTCCATACCCTTATTAGGTTCACCAATCAGCCAACCTTTTGCATCATCCAAGTTCATTACACAGGTTGGAGAAGAATTAATACCTAGCTTGTGTTCTAGACCACCACAAAATATTGGGTTTCTGGAGTTATCATCAAGCCTCTTTGGAACTAAAAATAGACTAATGCCTTTAATACCCTCTGGTGCATCCGGTAAACGAGCAAGGACTAGGTGTATAATATTTTCAGTTAGATCATGCTCACCAAACGAAATCCAGATCTTTTGCCCGTTCAATTTAAAATAGTCCTCTTCAGGAGTTGCTGTAGTTCTGATGAGCCCGAGATCAGTTCCACATTGTGACTCTGTTAAACACATTGTACCCATCCATTCACCAGCTATCATTTTTGGAAGATATTTATCTTTAAGTTCTTTACTTGCCTTTTTTAGAATGGCCTTTATCGCACCCTGACTAAGACCAGGACCCATATAAAATGCCATGTTAGAAGCAATTCCAACTTCTCCATTCAACATTGCCATAGCAAATGGTGCGCCACCCCCACCATACTCAGTTGGATTACAAGCACCAATATATCCTGAATCAACAACACTTTTATAAAGAGGTTTAAAATAATCAGGAGTTTTTACTTCTGGGCCTTCTTCACCATCTTTTATATAAACAAGTCCTTCGCGGTCAGCTTTCTTATTGCTTTCAACCATTTCTTGCTCATTAAATTTTGCAACTTGCTCAACAACACTGATTACTGTTTCCGTGTCATAATCTTTAAACAGATCTATTGAGTTTGCAAACGAGTTGTACTCGAGCATTTCGAGATTATATTTAAAATCGTCTATAGGACTTTTGTAAACCATGAATTATTCTTATTTTGATAGTAAATTATTATCAACATATATAATATATTTAAAGTTAAAATAAATGCATAAATTATGAATATTTATCTGCCCATTGCAGAGCTCTCAGTTAATATTTTACTAATATTATCACTTGGTGGAGCTGTGGGTTTTCTCTCTGGTATGTTGGGGCTTGGGGGAGGTTTCTTAATGACACCACTCTTAATGTTTATAGGCATACCTCCAAATGTAGCAGTTGCCACCTCAGCTAATCAAATAGTTGCCGCATCAGTATCTGGCGCCCTATCTCATTGGCGGCAAGGGCTAGTAGATATAAAAATGGGAATGTATTTGTTACTTGGGGGATTGTTTGGCTCGATTACTGGCATATGGATATTTCAGTTGCTTACCAGCGCAGGTCAAATTGAAACATTCTTAGCTATTGTTTACTTTATTCTTTTGTTTTCAATTGGGACATTAATGTTAATTGAGAGTTCGCAGGTTATAAGAGATCGTATAAGAAAAAAAACAGTTAAAAGAAAAATGCATTACCATAACTGGGCACATAGACTTCCTTTCAAAGTAAGATTTTATTCATCTAATTTATATATAAGTGTAATACCACCTATTATCATTGGTTACTTTATTGGAATACTATCTGCTACTATGGGTATTGGTGGTTCATTCATATTAATACCTGCCATGATCTATTTTCTTGGAATGCCAACTTCCAAGGTTATTGGTACCTCTTTATTTCAAATTATATTTATAACTGCATTAGTAACACTGCTTCATGCTACTTCAACATTTGCAGTTGATGCTATGCTTGCTTTTATTTTGATTTTATCTTCGGTTGTTGGTGCTCAATTAGGAGTTCTATTCACAAATAAATTTAGAGGAGAAGAATTGAGGGCTTTATTGGCAATTGTTGTATTGGCAGTAGCCATAAAAATTGGAACTGATTTATTAATACAACCTGCAGATGTGTTTTCAATCTCAGTACTGAAAGAACTCTATTAAAATGAAACATGTAATATATATTTTTTTGTCTCTTATCTTTTATAACGGGCATGCCGGCGCATTAGTAATTGGATCCGATATAAGCGAAATTACAATTGGAGCAAACTTCTCAGGTCAAGATTTGTTAGTTTTCGGTGCCTTCTACTCTGATCCATCTTTACCAAGGGATGCTAAAGGTGATGTAATAATTGAGGTAAAAGGGCCACCTCAAACGGTACAAGTCAGAAAAAAGAAGTCATTTTATGGTTTTTGGCTTAACAGCACTGAAGTCACATTTAGAGAAGTGCCTGGGTTTTATTATTTAACTAGTACGACAGAAATTAACGACGAACTCTTAAATAAAAATAGTATTTCTCTTCTTACGCCGCAAGATACCCAAGAAATTGAATGGGGTAAAATAAGAATGCCTAGAGATCGGCATGATTTTTTAAATGCTATGAAAAGAAACAAAAATAATCTTGATTTGTTTGCTGTTAGTAATGATTTAGATGAAATTCAAATTCTTGATGGTAATTTATTTAAAACTAATATACCTATTCCTAATACCGTCCCAATTGGTAATTATACTGTTTCAGTTTATTTACTAATTAATTCAGAATTAAAACAGGATTACAGTTATAATTTTAAGGTTAAAAGAGTTGGAATAGAATCTATGATACATAGCTTGGCCTTAAATTTTCCAGTCATATATGGTTTTCTTGCAGTTGTTATAGCTGGTCTTATGGGATGGATAAGTGCAGAAATGTTTAGAAGGCTTAGAAAGACTTAAGTTTTGGAGGAAATATCATTCTTTTTTGTTTTTTTGGCGGGCTTACTTAGCTTTCTGTCGCCATGCGTCTTACCAATTGTTCCAGGTTATTTATGTTTCCTGGCAGGGACTTCGCTAGATAAAATTACTGATGAAGAAACAAAAAAAACTATAAGTGTTTTTAAATACGCGGTTGCATTTGTTCTTGGATTCTCAACAATATTTACATTATTAGGTGCTACAGCAAGCTCTATTAGCAACCTTTTATACGAATACCTAGATTACTTTAGAATAGCTGCAGGAATAATAATAATTTTATTTGGCATACATTTTACGCACTTAATTCAATTAAACTTTCTAAATAGAGACACAAGATTTCAAATAAATAATTTCAAACCAGGTTTGATTGGATCTTATATCGTAGGTATCTCATTTGCTTTTGGATGGACTCCCTGTATTGGACCAATATTAGGCAGCGTCCTATCTGTTGCCGCTAGTTCAGATAGTATCTATTTTGGTGTTTGGCTATTGTTGACTTATTCTGCTGGATTAGGAATCCCTTTTTTGCTTGCCGCTGCAGGTATTGGATATTTTTTAAAATTTCTTGTTAGTATAAGAAGCTATATTAGACCTATAGAAATATTTACTGGACTATTGCTAATTTTATTTGGTGTGCTTATTCTAACTAACCGAATGCAAGAAATTGCATTCTTTTTTATTGATTATTTTCCAATTTTAAACTCATTGGGCTAAGGAGAGAAATATGTTTCAGAAAGATTTATTAAAAGAAAAAAGAATTTTAGTCACTGGTGGAGGATCCGGGCTTGGTCAAGCTATGGCTACTCGCTACCTTGAGCTAGGAGCAGAAATTTATATTTGTGGTAGGAGAAAATCTGTGCTCGAAGAGTCGGCCAAGAAAATGATGGATGAACATGGTGGTTCAGTCAAAAGTCTTTCTTGTGATATAAAAGTACCTGAAGCTATCGAAGATATGGTTGATGAAATTTGGAGCGAAGGACCTCTTACAGGATTACTTAATAATGCTGCTGGTAACTTTATTTCTAGAACAGAAGACCTCTCACCAAGAGCTTTCACTGCTATTTCAAATATAGTTTTTAACGGTACTTTTTACATGACCAATGCAATTGGTAAAAGATGGCTTAAAGAAAATTTAAAAGGAAGTATTATTTCTATTTTAACCACTTGGGTAGATAGCAGTGGACCCTATACTGTGCCATCGGCAATGTCGAAATCAGGTCTTGCAACTATGACCAGATCATTGGCTGCTGAATGGGGTAATAGAGGAATAAGATTGAATGGAATTGCACCAGGCCCTTTTCCTACAAAAGGTGCTTGGGATAGATTAGCCCCTGGAGGTAAAGGTGCTAATATGATGGAGGCTATTCCAATGAAAAGAACAGGTGAACTGAGTGAGCTTGCCAACTTAGCTACTTTTCTCATGGCAGATGGGTGTGAATATCTTACTGGAGAAATTATTGCAATTGATGGGGCTCAATGGCTAAATCATGCTGGTAATTTCTATGAAATGTTAAAGGATGTTACTGATGATGAATGGGAAACACTTAGGAATATGATTAAATCTTCAAACGATTCTGACAAAGCTAAAAGGTCTGTTTAAGAAAAGTAGTCTGAGTACATTTTGCGAGACATCCTCCTAACGATTGCTGGAAAGTAACGCATTAAAAAAACAACTAGGTTGCCAGTAAATCCAATAACATTATGTACTCCTCGCTTTTGATAAATTTTAAAAACTCTTTGAGCTACTTTTTCTACTGGGTGAATACCCGATCTAGAATTTATAACTTCACGATTTAACACTCCATCCATCATTGGTGTTGCCTGTTCTGCATCCAAAATAGGGGTTTCTGTAAACCATGGATTTAATTCACTAACCTTAATTTTATGCTTAGTAAATTCTATATTTAACGCCTCTGTTAAACCTCTTACTGCAAATTTAGTTGCTGAATAAACTGCCGCCCCAGGAACTGGCACAAAGCTACCAACAGATCCAGTATTAATAATCATGCTGTTATTTGTTTTTTTAAGCAATGGTAAGATCTTGAAAATACCATTTATGACACCATTTAAATTAATTTCTACTATCTTATGAGCTTCTTCAATTGGTATATCTTCTATTCTTCCAGTAAAAGCAGCTATACCAGCATTATTAAAAAAAAGATCACATGTTCCGTTAGTATAGTCACTATATGCATTTATCGCGTCCGTCCACTCTTCTAAATTTGTTACATCTAATTTTTTGTACATACAGGAATTATGTCCTATTTCATTAGCAACATCGACTAAACCCTTTTCATTGATATCGAATAAACCAACGTTCCAACCTTTTTTGGCAAAAAAAATAGCAGTAGCCTTTCCAATTCCAGATGCTGCTCCAGTGATAAATATATTTTTATTCATAAACCTGAGCCTACTGCTTCTGAAATTGAATTGAAACCATCTTTTTTTGCTAATTGAACTAATTCTTTATTTATTTTATTAATTAGGTTGGGGCCTTGAAATGTAAAAGCTGAATAGAGCTGTATTAAAGACGCTCCTAACTTTATTTTTTGGTATGCCTCACCACCACTAGAAATACCACCTACGCCAATTAGAATTATTGACCCTTGAGTTTCGCGAAAGACTAGTTCAAGAATCTCGTTTGATTTTTTTAGAAGTGGTTTACCAGATAGACCGCCATCCTGTTTTCTTATTTGAGGGCTTAAATTTTGTTCGCGCTGAATAGTCGTATTAGAAATAATTAAACCTGCAATTGAATATTTACTGATTAAATTAATAATATCACTATAGTTATTTGACTCTTCGTCAGGATTAATTTTTATAAAAATTGGTTTTTGGACTTTTTTATCTTTTAATGACGCAACTAAGTTACTGATTAACTCTTCAAGCGCAGTTTTATCCTGCAATTTCCTCAGATTTTCAGTATTTGGTGAGGAAATATTTACTGTTATATAGTCTGCAAAATCGTGCGCTTTATTTATTAGTATAGTGTAATCATCAATGAAATTTTTGGTGTCTTTATTAGGACCAATGTTAATTCCAAGCGGCGAGTCGAAATCAGTTCTCTTCTGCACACCATTTAGAAAAGAATTAATCCCTTTATTATTAAATCCTAAACTATTAATTAGTGCACTTTCTTCTATGTACCTAAAAACTCTTGGTTTAGGATTTCCATACTGCGGCAATGGCGTAACTGTTCCACATTCAACAAAACCAAATCCAATTTTGAATAAGCTTTCAAATACTTCGGCATTCTTATCATAGCCTGCCGCCATACCCACTGGATTTTGAAACTTTAATCCCACTATTTCCTGTTCCAGTAATTCATGTCTAAACTTGTTAAATAATATTGGAGCAAATTTAAGTAGCTTAATAGAAATGTCATGCGCCGTTTCTGGTTCAAACTTTCTTAATAAACTTATTAGTAAATTATCCATGATTAGATGAAAAGTTTAAACGAGTTTCAATTAACTTAATCGTTTTATCAATTCCATATATTGCTACAAAAGTTCCAAATCTCGGTCCATCATCTTTTCCAAATAAAACTTGATAAATTAACTTGAACCAATCTCTAAGATTCTCAAACTTATAATCTTTTCCTATTTGATATATTTCAGTTTGAATTGTTTCTGCATCAGTTTCGTCTTTCATTAGATTCAATCTTGATATTAAATCTTTAAAGATTTTAGTTTCATCATCACTGGGTATTTTAAAATTAGATATATTTTGCGAAACATCATTATCAAAATTTTTAACACATCTAATCAACGATTCTAAAAAGACTAAATTTTGCTCTTCTATGTTGCCAACATATTTTTTAACAAAATCTAAAATAATTGATGGGTCGTTCTCAGTACTTGCGGAAACTAAGTTTAATAGAATATTATAGCTCACTGATATATTCTGCATCGACGGTTTACCATTAAATATATGCCAAATGGGACTATCTATTTTTTCTTTATATGTGAGTGTGTCAAATTTATTTACAAGCGATATGAACTCGTCAGTTGACTTTGGTATAACATCTAAGAAGAGTTTTTTTGCACGCCTTGGATTTTGATACATAAAATAACTCAATGTTTCTTGTGGGGCATATTTTAACCATTGCTCAATTGTAAGACCATTTCCTTTAGATTTTGATATTTTTTCACCATTTTGATCCAAAAATAATTCGTAGAAAAAGTTTTCCGGGGGATTACCTCCCAAAGCTCTACAAATTTTAGCTGATAATTGAAAGGTTGGGATTAAATCTTTTCCGTACATTTCATAGTCAACTCCTAGCGCAATCCACCGCATTGCCCAGTCAACTTTCCATTGTAATTTACAGTGACCTCCAGTAACTGGAACCTCATAATCTTTCTCATTATATTTGTACTTAATAGATTTGTTTTCAATATTTGTTTCTAATATTTCTACCTCGAGGACTTTATGAGTGTCAGGACATATAGGTAAAAATGGACTATATGTTTTTTGTCTGTCCTCTCCTAATGTTGGTAATACAATATTTTTTATTTTGTCGTGATTTTTTAATACATTGAGAAGTTGTTCATCAAAAAAACCTGATTTATATAATTCAGTTGCACTTTTAAATTCATATTTGAATTTAAACCTATCTAAGAATTCTCTTAACATAGCATTATTATGTTCACCAAAGCTTGAATGTGTTCCAAATGGATCAGGTATTGAAGTTAGTGGTTTATTTAAGTTTTCCTCTAAGGGTTTTGTATTAGGTATATTGTCTGGAACTTTCCTAAGACCATCTAAATCATCTGAAAAAGTTAAAAGATTAATTTTTAAATCAGTAAAGTTTTTTAAAGCATTATAAATCATTGTTGTTCTTGCAACTTCTCCAAAAGTCCCAATATGGGGTAACCCACTTGGACCATAGCCCGTCTGTAAATTGATTTCTGTATTGCCCTGCTTTACTGCTCGATCTAAGATTTTTTTTGCCTCAATAATTGGCCAGGCCTTGGACTCAATTGCTGTTTCTTTAAAATTATCCATTAAGTGAAATATATATTTTTTAGATAGTATATGTATAATTAATGTACCATAAAAAATACCTAAAAGACAAACACAGTGAATGAAAATTTTATTTATATACTAGTTGACTAATAAATATTCTGTTAGAATTTCGTAATATGTATAAACAAGTTAGTAATTCTATAGAAATTTCTGTTACTCCAGAATACTTGGCTGAACAATCAATTCCTGAAGAATATTATCATGTTTGGGCATATCACGTTACAATTGAAAACTTAGGTGTAAAACCCGTTACCTTAAAAAGCAGATATTGGGAAATTATAGATTCCAATGGAAAAAAGCAGGAGGTAGAGGGCATGGGTGTAATTGGTAAACAGCCTACAATTAAACCAGGTGACAGATTTACGTATACAAGTGGCACACCCCTCAACTCGACTAGTGGTATTATGAGTGGTAGCTACAAGATGGAGTCTGAAGATGGAAACCAATTTTTAGCCAAAATACCATCTTTTTCATTAGATTTACCTTTACCTACTAAAAAACTGAATTAAATACATATTTATCTTATATAAAATCATCTTTTGATGTAGAAAGCCGTCTTATGAAAAAGAAAAATAAAACTATTAAAAAGAAAAAAATAATTCAAAAGCCATCTGAAGCTGAGGCTATGAAAGCTGTTAGAACTTTGATTACTTTTGCTGGTGAAAATCCTGACAGAGAAGGACTACTGGATACACCAAAGAGAGTTGTAAAGGCATACAAGGATTGGTTTTCTGGTTATGATCTAGATCCAAAAGATTATTTAGGTACGACTTTTTCTGAAACTGGCGGCTATGACGAAATTGTAATGTTGAAAGATGTAAGAATTGAATCTCACTGTGAACATCATATAGCTCCTTTTATAGGTACAGCTCATATTGCATATTTACCAAATAAAAGAGTTGTTGGTATTAGCAAGCTTGCAAGAGTAGCCAATATCTTTGCCAAGAGAATGCAAGTTCAAGAGAAGCTTACCGCACAAATTGCCAATTGCTTACAGGATGTACTTAAGCCACGAGGTGTTGCAGTAGTAATTGAGGCCCAACATGAATGTATGACTACAAGGGGCGTCCACGAACCAGGAATTTCAATGGTCACAAGTCAATTATTAGGTAAGTTTAGAACTGATGCTTCAACTAGAAGCGAGTTTTTCAGTATGATCGGACAAGGAATACTCAAAAAGGCATAAATAGCCTAATGAATAATGTTTAACTTTAAATTAATACTAAACGTATTAGGTACCCTGCTTATTGCATTAAGTATTTTAATGTTAATACCTACGTTAACTGATTTAATAAAATCAAATCAAACTTGGGTCTCTTTCTTTATAGCTTCACTCTTTTGCTTAGGTTTCGGTATTTCTTTATTTCTATCTACAAGAGGTGATAGTGAAGGTAACAAACTCACAACTAAAGATGCTTTTCTCTTAACTACTGGTTCGTGGGTTGTTATTGCTCTTTTTGGCGCTTTACCATTTTATATTTCAGATTTTGAATTTTCATTTACTGATGCAATTTTTGAGTCGATGTCAGGAGTAACCACAACTGGCTCAACAATCATTACTAATATTGAGGATATGAGTGCAGGTATTTTATTATGGAGATCTTTACTACAATGGCTTGGAGGTATTGGTATAATTGTAATGGCAATTAGTATCTTGCCAGTTTTACAAGTTGGTGGAATGCAAGTATTTAGAACAGAGTCATCTGATACGAGTGATAAGATATTGCCAAGAACTGCTCAGGTAGCTTCTGCAGTGTTAAGTATATACATTGTGCTTACTTCCTTGTGTGCACTTGGATACTGGGTTTTTGGAATGCAAATTTTTGATGCTGTGAATCACAGTATGACAACTATTGCAACTGGTGGATTTTCAACAAAATCAGAATCAATTGGTGCGTTCAATAGTTCTGGAATTGATTACGTCTCATCAATTTTTATGATATTAGCTAGTCTACCAATACTCGTTTATCTTCAAATATATAGAGGTAAAATTACTGATTTTTTTAAAGATCAACAAATAATCACTTTTGTCTTAATAATTTTTTTAAGTTGTACTGCTGTAATAGTTTATTTGTGGTTTTATAATATTAAGGAACCAGCTGAAGCAATTAGACATGGTTTATTTAATGTAACCTCAATAATTACTGGCACAGGATACACTACAGATAACTACAATCTATGGGGAGCTTTTCCAATCTATCTTTTATTTTTTGGCATGTTTATAGGTGGTTGTGCTGGCTCCACTACATGTGGCATAAAAGTTTTCAGATTTCAAATTTTATTTGAAACAACTAGAAATCAAATTAAAAAAGTGCTTCACCCACATGGAGTTTTTATTCCACATTATAATAACAAGAAACTTTCTGACGATGTTGTAACATCAGTAATGAGCTTCTTTTTCGTTTTTATTCTTAGTTTCATAGTAATTACACTATTACTATCAACAACTCAGTTGGATTTTATTACATCATTATCAGCTGCTGCAACGTCTTTAGCAAATGTGGGTCCTGGACTTGGCTCAACCATTGGGCCAGAAGGAAATTTTAATGGGATTCCTCTAGGGGCAAAATGGGTTCTTATCACAGCAATGTTAATTGGCAGACTAGAGCTTTTCACTGTTTTAGTTTTGATAATGCCGCAATTTTGGAAAAAATAATTATCCCAAGAGGTGAAGTAATAATTCTTTTTGAACATGTAAACGGTTTTGGGCCTCTTGCCACACATATGACTGCTCTCCATCAATAACTTGCGCAGACACCTCCTGTGATCTATTTGCCGGCAAACAATGCAAAAAAATACTATCTTTTTTAGCTATTGACATCATATTTTGATCAATAGAATATTTGGTAAGCATTTCAATTTTTGTACTATCTTCGATGTCTCCCATTGAAAACCATGTGTCTGTATACATTACATCAGTCGCTTCAACTTTTTTAAAATCTAATTCATTCAGGCTAATATTATCAAAGCAGATTTTTTTATTCATATCACTTAACTTCTGAGAATAGATGTCTTGATAATATTGTGGACAATGTAAGGTTAATGTAAAACCTAAGTCATTATTTGCTGCTTCGATTAGCGAATGGGCTACATTACTTATAGGTCCAAACCATGAAATATTAACTCCCTCAAGTGACCCCTTTAATTCGATGATAGTCATTAGCGTTGCAAGTGTTTGACAAGGATGGGACAAGTCAGATAATCCATTGATAATAGGTACACCAGAGTACTTTGCTAAGTTTTCTAAGGTTTGATGACTATTAGATCTCATCATTATAATATCAGCATACTGAGATAGAGTTTGGGCTGTATCCGCTAAAGTTTCTCTTTTTCCTAAATGAAGTTGATCTTTATCAAGCATAATTGACAAGCCGCCTAATTGCTTTATTGCTAATTCAAAAGAAATTCGAGTTCGTGTTGAATTTTTTTCAAATATCATTGCCAAGGTTTTATTTTGTGCATCACTTGATTGTCTTTTATTGTTTTTTTTATCAATCGCAGATGAAATAATTTTAATACATTCCTCGTTTGAAAAGTCAGATATATTTAGAAAATTTTTCATAATTAAAAACCTAAACTGCAGACATTTTCAATTTTTTTTAGAGCTTCATCACACTCATTAATCGATAGAGTTAGTGGAGGTAATAACCTTACAACGTTGTTACCAGCCTTAATGCTTAACATTTTTTGTTTTCTTAGCTCTTCAACAAAAGTAATATTATCTTTGTAACATTTAAGACCGAGAATAAGTCCTTTTCCTCTTATCTCACTGATAGACTTTGGGTATTTCAATGAAATTTCTCTTAATCCTTCAATTAGATATGTAGATACTTTTTCTAAATTAGACCTAAAGTTATCTTTTTGCATTAAATCTAAGACAGCATTTCCAACAGCAACAGCTAACGGGTTACCCCCATATGTTGAGCCATGTGTCCCATGACCCATTACATCACCAATTTTTTTGGAGGTCATAGTAGCGCCTAAAGGAAACCCATTAGCAATAGCTTTGGCTGTTGTCATTATATCAGGTTCAACACCAGACCATTGATATGCAAACATTTTACCAGATCTATAAAAACCACACTGAACCTCATCAAAAATTAAAAGGATATTATTATCGTCACAAAGTCGTCTCAACCCTTCTAAACATTCCTTTGGTAAAGAGGAAACTCCACCCTCACCTTGAATTGGTTCAACAAGAATTGCAGCAGTTTTATCTGAAATGGATTTTTTCAATGCATCATGGTCACCAAATTTTAATTGTTTAAATCCAGGCATTTCAGTATTAAATCCTTCTAACTTATCTGAGCCCCCCGCCGCTAAAGCACCTAAAGTTCGACCGTGAAAAGATCCTGAAAAAGTTATTATTTCATTTTTTTGTTTAGAGTCTTCAGTGATATAAAAATACCTTCTAGCTATTTTAATTGCAGCCTCAATTGACTCGGCGCCAGAGTTACAAAAAAATACATAATCTGCGAAGCAGTTTTCACATAGTCTTTTAGCAAGCCTTTCTTGTTCCGGTATCTGGTATACATTTGAAACATGCCAAAGTTTATTGGCTTGCTCCATCAATTTTTCATTTAAGTATTCATTGCCGTAACCAAGAGAATTAACGGCTATACCAGAACCAAAATCTAAATATTGGTCACCGCTAGATTCATATAAATAACTTCCTTGACCATATTCAAAAGTTAAATTTGATCTTGGGTATGTTGGCAAAACATTAGACATAAAAAAAATAGTTTTTAATTAAAAAAAATAATAACAAACTCAAAAAAAATAATGTTTAGTGGAAATATAATAAAAGTCATTAATAATTTAATTTCAGTAATTATGTTAGGTCTTTGAATTATATAGAAAAATAATACTGATTATTAATACCAAAAAAATATCAACATATAGTTATTAAGTATTGAATAATAACTAAATATGGTGCTAAAATCTTTATGTATTAAGGAAAATTACCATTTTTTAACTTATAAAGGTCAAACACATGTCTTGGACTCACGAAAGAATAGAACAATTAAAAAAACTTTGGGAAGCAGGGTATACAGCCAGCAATATTGCTACCGAACTTGGTGGGATAACCAGAAATGCAGTAATCGGTAAGGCGCATCGTCTTGGGCTTTCAGGAAGAATGAAATCGAAAAGTAAGGTTTCTTCAGTATCTATTGTGAGAAAAAGAAAGATGCCAGTTAATAAAAACTCCAAAATAATTGAGCTGACTACCTCAGTTGAACCTATGAATCCAACATCATTTGCAGATATAAAAGATGGCTTATGTAGATGGCCATTAGGTGAACCAGAAGATTTAGACTTTAAATTTTGTGGCAGAAAATGTGCCGAAGGTATAATTTATTGTACTGAGCATCATTCTCTTGCTTATCAGCCATTAAACCAAACAAGACAAAAACGAGCTTCAAGAAAAAGATTTAAAATAGGCTAAATTAAAATAAGCCGATAACAAAGCTAAGGCTTAGAGCAAATACTATCAAAAGTAAAATAACAAGTATAACTCCATTTTGTAAACTCATAAACAATACCCACTAATTAGGCAAAAGTGCCTCATCTTTGTTTATTTTATCATAAACTTCTTCAATTGTTTTTTCAATTCTAACGTATCTTTCGCTAGTCGATGGATGTGTGCCGCCCTTAGAGTAAATTGAACTTGGAACTTCAACTGCAAATCTTCTCCAAAAATTTGCTGCATCGTCAATTTTGTAACCTGACAATGCTAAAGCATAAATACTTAAGTAATCAGCCTCATTTTCGTAATCAATAGAATAAGACATCGCACCCATATTTGCGCCCATATTCATAAAATCTGTTTGAACCCCCTGTGATCTTGCTAGAATATCTAACAGTAGACCAATACCTGCACCCGCTTGCATATTAGTCTTCTTATCATCAATATGATGGTAGGCATTATGTGCCAATTCATGTGCAAAAACTAGAGGTATTCCAATTTCATCTTGAGCAAGCCATTTAGCCATTCGCAAAGATAAAGCTATAAAGTTTCCATCAGCAAATGCATTAAAAGTATTGTTATCTAAATCAACAAAAAAACCAAACCTGCATTGCTTTTGTGCTTGAACATTAATCAGTATTTCTTGGTCATTTCTTTTTACTAAAATTTGGTGTGTTTTATTTTTACTGTCTCTTATCTTTTTATAAAACTCAGAGGTTGCCTTAACACCATATGGTGCAGTTTGATCATTAATTTTAATAATTTTGTCACCACGTTTAAGTCCAGCATTCCGTGCCGGAGTATTTATACCAGTAGCGACAATTGTTATATCGTCTGTTAAAAATAATGATTTTGTTAATTCACTTCTTATTTGTTCTGGACCATCGTAACGTGTTGCTATATCAACTCCGATACCATAAATTTGATCTTCTTCTCTACAAAGCTCAACCGCGTTAAAAAGTATATTTAAACCAACTTCAGATACATTTAAATAAGCCTTCAACCAACTATCAGCAAATAATTGATTTTGTATTTTTTGTTCTTCTATTGAAAGTTCTTGATTATATGTAGGAAGAGTGCCCTGTGGTTGAGCACAGCTGACAATAATGAAGGTAGAAATTAATAAAAATATTTGAATTCTTATCTTAACCATCTGTCTTTTTTAACATATAGATCGAATGAATAAAAATAATAATTATTATACAAATTGCTCCTATAATTGTATTGAGACTCGGAGTTTCACTAATGAAATACCATACTATTATAGGCCCTAACGCAGTTTCTAATAAGAAAAACAAACCTACCTGTGATGCAGAAATAAATCTTGGTGCAAACGTAATAAAAATAAATGATATACCTACTGTAAAAATCATTAATAGAATAAAAGATAGGTCATAAGTACTAATTACAAAACTACTCACAACAAATGATGAAATTAAAGCTGTAAGGAGCTTTCCCATTACATATGAGGGTATAAAATTTTTTTCACTTGAAGATCTAATAACTACAAGACTACTCGCAACAGAAATTGCGGCCAAAATTCCATAAAAGTCGCCTAATAATCTTCCTGAACCAATTGAATCATAAAATATAAAAACTACGGCAATAAAACAGAGTAAAATCGCTAATGTGGTATAAAAATCTAACTTTTCGGCTAGAGCAAAAAAAGAGATTATTGCAGCAATTAGAGGCACTAAACTGATCATTACTAGCGCATTGGCAACGTTCGTGTTTTGTAAAGCCAAGATAAAAAAGATGTTGCCACTGACAATAAATAGTGAGTTTATCAAGCCACGACTTCCAGCGTTAAAGAAAAAGTTAATAAAGTTTTTTCTTACATAAATAGCTGAAAGAATAAATAAAAATAATCCAGGAACTAAACTTCTATAAAATAGTAAACTCCAGGTGTCTAAAGTTATTAGTCTTATAAGAAGACTGTCGGGTGTTAAAAGCATAACACCAGCGAATGCAAGGAGTATGCCTTTCTGGTTATTAGTTAATGTCATATATTTTTTTACTTATTAAATAGTGGTGCGCCGGAAGAGATTCGAACTCCTGACCCCCAGATTCGTAGTCTGGTGCTCTATCCAGCTGAGCCACCGGCGCACATAGAGTTGATTAACTTACTTTATAGTGTCTAACTTAGAAATCTTTTTTTAATTATTTTATAAATAGCTGGTATTAATACTATTGCGGCAACAACGAAAATTGGCACTAGATAGCTAGGATTTAATAACATAGAGCTATCAAATTCTTTTGCTTCAACAATATCATTAATTCCACTACCGATACTTACTAAGATATATGCCCATGGAACTACACCAAATATTGTAGCTATGAAGTAGTCTCTCATTCTCATATCAAAAATTGCTGGCAATAGATTTTGAACGCCAAAAGGGGTGCCACCAATTACCCTAATAAATAATAAATAACTGATTGCGTTAGAATTAAATCCATCTTTAATTTTTTTAAAACGATCACCTAACTTACGCAGAAAAAAACTCTTGAATAAATATCTTCCATATAAAAATACAATCATAGCCCCAATAGTTTCACCAATAATTGCTATTGCCAAGCCAGTGTAAAATCCAAAGTAGAATCCTGAGAGTATACAAACAGGTGAAGCAAACCCCATTAAAGCTATAGTTATTGTTAAAATTGCAGTAGTAATTAAAATTGCATATATTGGATTTTCAGCAATAAATTCCTTGAAAAAACCATTTTGAGTAACTATGAATTCCATTGAAATTGGATTATTATTTCCAAGAAAATAGAGACCAAAAACAGCAATAATACCAAATAATGACCAGTAAATTGTTTTCTTATTTATCATAGTTTTTGAGACTTTTAATACTATTTGACTATCTATAGTTTGCAATTTATAACGCAATCCACAAGTTAACTTATTTAATCAAATGAAAAGAACATTTCAACCATCAAATATAGTAAAAAAGCATAGACATGGCTTTAGAGCAAGATCTGGGACTAAAAGTGGCAGGATAATACTTGCACGTCGAAGAGCTAAGGGCAGAAAAGTTCTTTCTGCTTAAATCTATGTGAAGCTTGATGGTTACTCTTCAAACACTTAAAACATCAAAAGACTTTCAAGCTGCTAAAAATGGTAGATTTTTTAGAAGTAATTCATTTCTTTTGCAGGCACTTAAAGCTAGTAATGAAAATATAATAAAAGTTGGCTATACGGTAACTAAACAAAACGGAAACGCGGTAAACAGAAATAGAATAAAAAGAAGATTAAGAGAAGTTGTTGCGAATGTGATTCATGATTATGGTAAAAATAATTGGAATTATGTACTAATTGGTAAAAAAAAAGTTATAACTGCTAACTTTGAGGATTTAAATAAAGAGTTTATTAACGCATTAAAAAAAATACATAAATGAGCATATTTAAAAAAATTTTAATTTTTCTGATTATAGGATACCAAAGACTTGTCTCTCCATATTTTCCGTCCTCTTGTCGATTTGACCCAACTTGTTCAAATTATGCAAAAGAAGCTATACAAACTCATGGTGCTTTGAAAGGCACCTATCTAAGTATTATTAGAATTGGGAAATGTCATCCCATAAAAATTTTAGGTGGATCTGAGGGATACGATCCAGTTCCAAAAAAATAATCAGCATGGATACAAGAAATATTATATTAGCTACCGCCTTATCTATAGGAATCTTATTAGTTTGGAGTGTTTACTTCGCGCCACCACCAGTTCTTAATGAACCTATTACTTCTGAACTGTCAGAAAGCTCAGACAGCAATGAAATTGATTCAGATTTAGGTCTTGGAAGTTTAGATGAATCTACGGATATTATTGAAGAAAATGAAATATTATCTCTTGAGGATAGTATTTCTGACTCAGACAGAATTGAGATTAATACTCCAGGAATTTCTGGTTCGATAAGACTAAATGGTCTAATAATTGACGATGTCACTCTTAAATCTTATCGTGAGACCCTTGATGAAAATTCAGAAAATATTCGTTTCTTAAGTCCACTTAAAACTGGTGATGGCCATGAAGTTTCATTCGGATGGATACAGGCCAAAAACAGTGATTTTGAAATTCCAAATAGAAATACTCCGTGGAAACTTATAAGTGGCAGTAACGTTTTAAATTTAAACAATGAACTAATATTTGAATGGAAAAATAAAACAGGGCAAATATTTCAATCTACTATTGAACTAGATGATGAGTATTTATTTAAAATTACACAAAAAATAATCAATAATGGTGCAAATGGCATCATAGTAAACAACGCTGCAAAAATTACTCGGGAGAGTACGCCTACTTTGTCTGGTATGTTTATCTTACATGAAGGTCTTATCGGAGTACTTAATGAAGAACTTGAACAAATTGATTATGACGATCTTGCTGAAGACAAAGTATATAACTTTGACAGCCAAAATGGTTGGCTTGGATTTACTGATAAATATTGGCTTACCGCCCTTATTCCTGAACAGGGAAAATCTTTCAAAGGAATATTTAGCTATGATAAAAATTATAGTGCCTATTTTCGAAGTCAAGACTCGGTAATAGTAAGTGCGGGTGATACTTATCAGACTTCAAATAATATTTTTATTGGAGCAAAAGAAGCAGAGGTAATTGATGCTTACCAAGAAGAATATAACTTTTATAACTTTGATCTTTCAATCGATTGGGGATGGTTTTATTTTTTAACAAAGCCTTTATTCTATATTATCTATTATTTATTTGAATTAACTGGAAATTTTGGAGTTGCTATTATTGTCTTAACGGCAATGACAAGAATATTATTTTTTCCATTGGCTAACTGGTCATTTGTCTCAATGGCAAAAATGAAAAAGCTACAACCAGAAATGACAAGATTGAAAGAGTTGCATAAAGATGACCGCCAACAGCAACAACAGGCACTGATGGCATTGTATAAAAAAGAGAAGGTGAACCCTGTCTCAGGTTGCTTGCCGATATTGATCCAGATCCCGTTCTTTTTTGCAATCTATAAAATGCTATTTGTATCTCTAGAGATGCGGCACGCGCCATTTTTTGGCTGGATACAAGACTTATCAGCAAAAGACCCAACGACCATATTTAATTTATTTGGCTTAATTCCATGGGATCCACCTTCATTTATGATCATAGGTGTATGGCCAATTTTGATGGGTCTTACTATGTGGATTCAACAAAAATTAAATCCAGCACCACCAGATCCAATACAGGCAAGAATATTTATGTTCTTCCCATTTTTTATTACCATACTGCTTTCTCAATTTGCTGCAGGTCTTGTTATCTATTGGACTACAAATAATTTGCTATCGATTATTCAACAGTGGATTATTACTCGTCGCGTAAACGTTAAAACTAACTAATAATTATGGCTAATAAATTAAATATTGCTCTACAGAGAGCAAAACTTTTGAATAAGCTATGGCCACAAGGAAAACAATTTCATAAACAGGCTTTAGCTTTTACTGATTTTTATCAAGATAAAATCATTGTGATAAAATATGGTGGTTTTGCACTTAGTAATCAAAAGATTGTAAAATCTTTTGCAAAAAATATTTCGTTATTTAATCAGCTCGGATTAAAAGTTGTCATTGTGCATGGTGGTGGACCACAAATTGAAAAAGAGATGCAAAAACAAAAAATTAAAGATCAAGAGTATCAAGGCTTACGAGTTACTAATAAAAAAATTCTCAGTATTGTAAAAAAAATAATTGGTCGCGAATTAAATCCAATGATTGTTAAGAATATTAGTCAGTCTGGTGGTAAAGCAAAATCAATCAATGGTATTACTAAAAAAATAATTCAAGCAAAAAAAATCCTTAACGGTAAAATTGGTTTTGTAGGTACTCCTAGCAATTTAAATAAAACCTATATTTTAGAATTGTTAAAAAAAGGAATAGTGCCTGTGATTTCACCTCTTGGATACGATAAATTAGGTAATACATATAATATTAATGCTGATACTGCTGCAGGTTATGTTGCAGAAAAATTAAAAGCGGAAAGACTTATTTTGCTAACTGATGTGGTGGGAGTTTTAGATAACAAAAAGAAATTAATAGCTGCGTTAAATGAAAAAAATGCCTCAAAATTTATAAAAAATGGTACTATAAAAGGTGGAATGCTGCCAAAAATAAAAACATGCTTCAACATTATTAAAAAAGGCGTTAAGGGTGTTGTGATTATTGATGGGCGTAATCCAAATGCAACCATTTTAGAACTATTTACTAAAAAAGGTGCTGGAACGTTAATTTCAAAATAATAAAGGTTAATAAATGGATAATACTGAAACTAAAGATTTTATTGAAAAGGCTTGGGATAATATTGCTGACTTAGATATTAACGATGCAGCCTTAATAACACATGTAAATAATACTATTGATCTGGTTGATAATGGTACTATTCGTGTCGCTGAAAAACAAGGTAATGACTGGACTGTAAATCAATGGATTAAAAAAGCAGTATTGCTGTCGTTTCGAATTAATTCAAATCAACTTATAAAAGGCCCTTATACTACTTGGTACGATAAGGTCGAAGGCAAAACTACAAAATGGGGTGATGATGATTGGAAAGTAGCTGGCTATAGACACGTACCCAATGGAGTAGTTCGAAAAGGTTCGTTCATAGGCAAAAATGTGGTTTTAATGCCATCATTTGTAAATATTGGTGCTTATGTTGACGAGGGTACCATGGTTGATACGTGGTCGACAGTAGGCTCATGCGCACAAATTGGAAAAAATTGTCACTTATCTGGTGGCGTCGGAATTGGTGGTGTACTAGAACCTTTGCAAGCGAATCCAGTTATCATTGAAGATAATTGTTTTGTTGGTGCTAGATCTGAAGTTGCAGAAGGTGTTATTGTTCGTGAAGGTTCAGTAATTTCTATGGGTGTCTATCTAGGTGCCTCAACTAAAATAATAAATAGAGAAACTGGTGAAATTTCTTATGGCGAAGTGCCTCCGTATTCAGTTATTGTTCCAGGAAATTTACCAAACAAAGATGCATCTAAGCCTGGGTTATATTGTGCTGTTATAGTAAAAACAGTTGATGCTCAAACTCGTTCAAAAACTTCAATTAATGATCTATTAAGGGAATAGTAAGAATGTCTGAGTCACTTATTGATCCAATCGAACTAACGCAATCACTTATTACACATCCAAGTGTTACCCCAAATGATGAAGGTGTTTTAAAAACACTACAAGATCAGTTGGAGAAAATTGGTTTTCAATGTACTCGCATGCTGTTTGAAGAGCCTGACACTAAACCAGTTGATAACTTATTTGCAACTTATGGTTCTGGTTCACCTCATTTATGTTTCGGTGGGCATACAGACGTTGTTCCTGTAGGCAACTTATCATCGTGGACTAATGATCCTTTTGACGCAGTTATTAAAGATGGAAATTTATACGGCAGAGGAGCAGCTGATATGAAATCGGCAATCGCTGCTTTTACAACAGCAGCAAGCAATTTTGTTAATGAAGTAGATTTTAAAGGAACTATTAGCTTACTAATTACTAATGATGAAGAGGGTCCAGCAATAAATGGTACAAAAAAAGTCTTAGAAGAACTTGCCAAAAAAAATGTTAAAATTGACTCCTGTATTGTAGGCGAGCCAACTTGTCCTTCACAGCTAGGCGATATGATTAAAATTGGTCGTCGTGGCAGCTTAACTACTAATATTTCCATTACAGGAATTCAGGGACATGTTGCCTATCCTCAATGGACGTTAAATCCTATTGATGCTCTGACTAAAGTTTTAAAAAAAATTGTAGATCTAGAACTTGATAGTGGAACTGATGATTTTCCACCATCAAATATTGAAATCGTAAAGATCAATGCTGATAATACAGCAGATAATGTGGTGCCTCAATCAGCTACAGCACAAATTAATATACGTTATAATGTTCTGCAATCTGAAGAAGGTCTCATTAAGTTAATTAATAATATTATAAAAGAAGAACTTTCGGATACTGATTATAAATCAAAAATTGAATTCAAAAACTCTGCTCAACCTTTTTTAACAAAAAAAAGCGATTTCACATCAAAAATCAAAGAAGCTGTTGACTCAGTTACTGGCCTTAATTCAGAATTTAGTACTACTGGTGGTACTAGTGATGCTCGATTTTTCAAAGACTACTGTGAGGTTGCTGAGTTTGGCTTAGTTGGCTCTTCAGCCCATCAAGTTGATGAGCATGTTAGAGTGGAAGATATTGAAAAACTTACTAAGGTATACGAAGAGATTATTAAAAAATATTTTTCTTAATAATCATAAAAATCAATTTCATCTGCACTTATCTGATATCCAGTTTCAGCCCAAATATTTGTTTGTGCTTTAACAATAATTTTTCCGGTTACCCAAACTGGCTCCCAAAGAGTCATGGCGTCCCACGGTACTTCAGTTGTTACATACACTAACTGATTGGGCGGTGGTGGCGGTACATGAATACAAGCGCCAACAAATGGTACCAACATAAACTCCGTAACCCCAAAGCCTATATGATCTAATGGCACTATAAATCCAGGAATTTTCACAGTTTCACCATCTAATTTATTATTAAATTTTACTGATTTGGGAGTAAAAATATTAGTCCATGGTATAAGATCACTCCATCCAATCTCTCTGCTGTCTGCAGAAAATGAATTTACAATTAACAAAGCTAATATTCCAAAACTAAAAAATAATTTCTTCATCATATTTTAACAGTCATACCATCATTTATAGAAAACCAATATGCTCGCAGTGCAGGTATTAAGCTTACAAACATTGCGGCAAATATAAATAATATAAATATATAAATATCGCTTAAAGAAAACATCTCAACAGTTACTAATATTCCATAGGTAGTATCAATCCATGGCTGAAGAAAATAAAGCAATATAAATAATAAAAAAGTGCTAAGAAATATACTTACGCATGAGATTATTAATGCTTCTAACATTAATAGCCCTATAACAATTTTAGGTGATGCGCCCATGGCTCTCCAAATAGCCATTTCTCGTCTTCTTTCATTTAAACTTGAAAGTACTATTGCAGCCATACCCATCAAAGTAGTTAAAATAACAACAAATGATATTCCCAATAATATATTCTCAACAACTCCAACAATTCTCCATAATTCTTGTAGCGCAACGCCGGGCAATATTGCAGTGAGCGCTTCCTCAGGATACTCATTAATCCATCTCTGAAATTGAAAAATTTTTAATTTTGAGTCAATCCCTAATAGTATAGCTGTAATATTTGAAGTGGCTAAATCCATTTTACGAATTTCATCTATTGGGGTTATCTGCCCTGGAATTTTTGCACCACTAGACCAATCTACATGAATTGCTTCAATAGCTTTTAAACTAACTATTATAGTGTTATCGACGGGAGTCCCTGTTTTTGCTAAAATACCTGATACTTTAAATGGTTGGTCATCATGATCTGTAAACGACTTTAGTCCGTGAGAGACAATAATTGATGAGTTAATTTGATAATCTAATTTTTCTGCAACACTAAACCCCAGAACAACGTCATATAAATCTGAAAAATACTTACCATCTTTTATAACCAAAGATTTATTTCCTCTATACTTATAATGTTTAAAGAAATCTTTATTAGTACCCATCACTCGATACCCCTTATGGCTATCACCTAAGGAAATTGGTACTGCCCATTTTACCTCATCTTTTTCAATAATATCCTGGTAGCTTTCCCAAGTAATATTGTTGGTGGCATTACCGATTCTAAATATTGAATATAATAACAGCTGAACAGAGCCAGTTCTTGAACCTACGATTAAATCTGTCTGAGATATTGTATTAGTAAAACTGGTGTATGCTGAGGATCTTAACTTTTCTACACTTAGATAGAGCATCAATGAAAGTGAAATAGCAAAAATTGTCATGCTTACAGTCAATAGTCTTGCGTAGAGTGAATTTAGAGTTAATTTTAACAACATTTTAATTCTCTCTAACTAAGATATCTTTGATATTTATTGTACGATCAAAGTAATTAGATATCGATGAGTCATGGGAAACCATTAGCAAAGTCGATTTATGTTCTTCAATCTGTCTGAACATTAAATCTAGAAATTTTTTTTGAGTAGATGCGTCTAATGAGGAAGTGGGTTCATCTGCGATTATTAAAGATGGGTTTCCAATTAAGGCTCTCGCAACTGCTACTCTTTGTTGTTGACCAACACTTAGTTTGTTTGCTTGCATTGCAATTGTGGACGCTGACAATTGAAGGGACCGACATAAGTTTAAAGCTGCTTCACGATGATTTTTAACTCTGCTATCTCTGTTTTTTGAAAAATATAAAGGTAAAGTAATATTATCGATAACATTCGCGTAAGGCAGTAAATTAAATTGTTGAAAAATAATACCAATATTATCAGATCTAAATTGATCTTTTTTATTTGCTTTTAAATCATTAAGTTTTTGTTCATTTAAAAATATATCGCCAGATATGGGGCTTAAAAAACCACAAATAAGAGATAATAAGGTAGTTTTACCTGAACCACTCTCACCTAGAAGCAGTACCTTCTCCCCTCTGCCAATCTCTAGCTTAGGTATATAAATTTTAAAATCTGCAACTTTGGACCAATAGAATCTTACGGAATCTAGGTGGATTGTTTCTTCATTCAAATCAAATCTTACCTTCAATATTTATAATAGGACTATCTGCTTCAACCTCAAAACTCGTTGAGCCTATTTCAGACACAAATTGAACTTCTAGTTCTCCATAATTTGAAAAAGTTTCAAAATAAGGAAACTCTAATAGATCTAAAGATTTAATATCACCACATTCAAATGTGTATTTAGCATAAAATTCGTTATGCGCCTCCTCTTGGTGTTCATCGTG
>ERZ802830.462-NODE-462-length-40390-cov-9.53266_pt1 | contig 40390 bp, 43 predicted proteins | sample MGYA00345654_ERZ802830 | MGnify/ENA primary metagenome ERZ802830 (study PRJEB30503, sample SAMEA104212375) | marine metagenome | biome: Westerlies Biome; feature: [SRF] surface water layer (ENVO:00010504) within the epipelagic zone...; material: water... | reverse complement strand
AGGCATCACAAGCTGCTGACATCAGAGTCACCCGTATCTAAGGATCTAAGGATCTATAGTATCTATAGTATCTATAGATCTTAGGTCTCTCTGGGGGATATCATTATATTATTTTATGTCATCACCTTGGGGATCTCTAGATCTATAGAGGGAGGATCTCTTTCCCTCCCCCTTATATGACGTATTAGATGTTTTTCTGATTATGTTCACCTAAGAGAACTGGTTATCCAGTTATTGTCATTCTCTAAACCAGAGACTCCAAAGTGATCATAAGCCTTCTGGATCTCTTTATCGATCTGGCTTTGTCTAACCTCTTCTTCACCTCTCTGTTCATCTTGAGAGATCCTGTCTACCCAGTGGCTACAGGCCATAGCTAGAGCATCTAGTCTATCGTCATGTCTAAGACATCCTCGTTCCCTAGTCAGGCGAGTCATCTGATACACTAGAGACTTAGATAGCCTCTTATCCTGTTCGTATTTCTGGACAGACTTGTAGTCATCATGGATGACTTGAGGATCGACGATTAGTCGATGTCGCCCCATGATTGGTTCCAAGGTATCCGCGATCCTGCGTTCCTTCTGGGTATGATGTCTGACCTCAGTCAGTGAGCACTTGTGGATCTTTAGAAGCACGGGCTGGAATAGCTGATTGAACATGCCATCACCAAAGTTACTCTCGGTAATGATTTCATTAACCTCATATTCCTTAGCCAGCAGTGCCAGGGGTGTCAGGACTTTCTCCTGATCATAGCCTCCTTCGAGACCACCACACTTGTGGACATAGATATATCCGTTGAGGAACGAGGTTACAGCGTAACCAGTCTCATCTGCACCCCTACCGGAGGGGTCAATAACCATACAGGTGCCTTGGAACTTACTGGAGAGGTCTCCAGAGTCCTTGGGCCAGTAGAACTTGTCGCCTCTCATGCCAACATTAGGCAGTTCATCGACGGTCCTGTCTGGATGGGGACTCCAAGTCCATGTCATAGGCATTCGTTCATGGTCAATCGGGGAGACAATCAGGTCCCTAAGCTTCAGAGGATACTTTTCCTCGTCAGATAGCTGAGTGTTGAGCATGAACTGCAAGGAATACCCTGCTTTACCGTAGGATGCCTTCCGTTCAATTAGATCGTGGAGGCTAAAACGCTTAGGGTCAGTAGGCTCTCCGGGGTCTAGGCCCATCTGGTTCACTAGAGGTGCCAAAGTCGAACCATACTTCGATTTATCGGCCTCTGTGGGCATCTCTGCTGGCCAGATACGAGTGATATATCCACGGTCTTGGATCTTTACGTACAAAGAGTCCTCAGTTTGTGGGGTTCCGAGGTAAATGATACGTGCTTCTTCAAGAGGTTTGAGGACAGCATCGAACTCTTTGACCAATTCGGAGAGCTTGTCTCGCATCAACTGGGTCTCGGAGTTCTTAGGAATCTCGATATCGTCTGCGATGATCCTATCTGCACGACTACCTGTCAGCATCCCCCCGATACCCACGCTCTTTACAGACGGGGAGTGGTCAGGGGTTGCAGGTCCTACGTCCCAACCGTCGTTACGGGTTCTCTGCTCTGCCCTAGGGGCTAGGTGCATGAGGAACGGGACTTGAGTGATCAGGCGTTTACAGAAGATCGAGAAGTCATTGGCTCGTGTCTCAGATGCAGAGACCACCATGATCTTCATCTGTGGTTCTTTGTAGAGTTGCCACAGGACGAAGGCCGAGGTTACCCAGCTCTTACCGACCCCACGGAACGCCTGAATGATCTGACGCTTAGGGCCGTGCTGTAGGAACTGGGCGATGTCATATTGAACTGGTGTCGGTTCTGGGAGGTTAAGGTGATCCCAGATAACCCCAAGGAAGACCCGAAAGTCTCCCTTGAGTTTTTCTTCAATCTCTTGTGCCGATTGGCTACCGGAGGCGTTAATGATACTTCGTCTCCTCGGGATCTACTTCATGATCCTCTTGTTCGAATGTAGGAAGTTTTCCAGCAAGGTTCATCAAGGCATCTGACTGTTCTTTGGTAGCCTCGATGCCATTGTCTTTTAGGAACTTGATTGCTGCGTTGAGGTCAGCCGTAGAGGCTTCCCCATTGTTGATGCGATCTGTAAGTTCTTTGGCGACTTTATTGTGGAGGCTCGCCAAAAGGTCCTCAGAAGCTCTTTGAGTCATTGTAGGCCCTTTCTGGTATGATTGTGTAGGAAAACCCCTAGACCCGCTGTACGGGCTTCCTAGGGGCTTCTAGAGGCTATATGCCGACGAAGGTAAGGAGAGACATGAGGTTCATCTCCTTAGCAGTCAGAGCGACTGCGGCACCGATGGCAATCCACCGGATCTGTGCGAGGGTTCGTTGGATCGAACCGAGGCTGTCGGCCATAGCATTTGTCTTATCGTTTAGACTGGAGAGCTGGGAACCGTGAGCTTCCGTTTGAAACTCTAGCTTGAGGATTCTCGCTCGCCAGTCTGGTGATGCTCCGGGGATCTTGAGGTCCGACACTAGCGTAGAGAGCTAGTTGCGGTGATCCGTCCCCAGATGGCTACAGCACCCGCGATTACCATAGCACCGTCGAGCGCTAGAGCAGTAATATCGGATTCGAGTTCGCCTGTGTCAAAGCCAAGTTGCTTGAGGCCCATGCCTAGCATCATGACTCCTACCGAGATGACAGTTTTCGACTGCCACCAAGGTTTGTTGTCGTCCATTAACATATTGATTTCCTTAGAGTTTAGTTTACAAGGTGTACTCCGTAGTAACAGCAGAGGTTGTATCTGGCTGCACAGAGGCTACAAGGATACCGTTTCTGTAGATGAAGACGCCGCCGGGTTGCCCGTCTGAGCCGTTGTCAATACTGGATGCTCCATTACCACCCGCACCATCGCCGCCTTTGCCTGTCGGGGTGGCTGTTTGCGTCCCCAAAGACGGCTGTGTGACGGAGACTGCTTGGTGAGCCGTACCTGCCTCGAAAGAGCCTTCAGCGCTGACTTCATCGCTGACGTAGGTTGCGCTTCGGTATGACCCTCCGCCGCCACCGCCAGCGCCAGATTCAGCGCCACCAGAAGCACCATCACCGCCGGAGCCGCCAAACCAACCGCCGCCACCAGCGCCACCAGCACCTTCTGAGGATGTCGTCAATGCTCCATCACCGCCAGCACCGCCCCAACCTGAGGGATGTGGGGTCGCAGACTGACCGTTACCGACGGTGTTGTTGTCTTTTTCTCGCCCGTCGCCGCCATTTTGCAGCGAGTCAGTTTTAGCTGGAGGATTAGTCCGATCGTCGATGTTCGGGCCATCCCCTGCCGCCGTCGCATTACCAGATTGACCGCCAACACCGCCCTCCCCGTTATCGACATTGGTTGCATTCAAGTTCAGCCCGTTTAGGCTGTTGCCTCCACGACCGCCTGTAGCGTCCGCTAGTGCACCGGAACCAGAGGCGCCACCTCCGCCGCCACCGCCAGCCACGGCAATAACCGTGCTGCCCAGCCGAATTGCTGATGCACCCCCGCCAGCTCCTGACGAGGCGACATTGTTAGCTCCCGTGCTACCGCCTAAGCCTGCTCCACCAGCAAGCAACTGTAGGGTCGTACCAGCCGGTAGGTTGACAAGCGTCCCGGCCACGTATGCCCCACCGCCGCCCGGCCCTGAATGCTCTGTGTCAAGAAGAGAGTTGTTATGAGGTCCACCACCGCCACCGCCAGCACCCCAAAGCTCAAACGTGTATACGGCATCCCCCGCACTCAGCGACCCTGTGATCGCCATCATTCCTGAGACTGCCCCCATTAGATAGCGCTCCCCGTTATGATTGCCACGGTGTCAGAGATCATGGTTATGGTTGCTATGGTGTGCTGACCGATAGCTACAGAGGTTTCGCTTGTTCCTGTGATATCATTCCCATCTTTGAACAGGGACGTACTTGCACCGGGAACTACAGCCACACTAGCTGCCGCTGCATAGACCGTAACAATATCGCCTTTGTTTAGGTTGGCACAGCTATATGTTGCAGCAGAACCAGCATTGTAGAGACTAGCTCCCCCAACAAGGTCCACGGTCCCTGTAGTAGTTCGAACATTGGCTTTGCGGATGTCAACCGAGACCGCCCCGCTGTCACCAGTTTCTTGCGTGGTCAGTGACGCGGCTGCAAGTGCGGTGCTGGTCGTGATATTGGCTTGCTTGTTCCCAATGGCGTTGGTGTTGCTCCCAATGGCGTTGGTGTTGCTGTCGATTGATGCTTGGAGTGCTTTGCCCTGTTCGGCGCTAAGTGGCACCTGAGTCCCGCCTGTCGTCACGTCGTTCACCACGTTACCCGGCTGTAGCGCTGTGCCTAGTTCCGTAAGCTGAGCGGGAGTCATGAGACCAGCATTGGTACTGTCTACAACAGTGATGACAGCATTGGTCCCAGCGTTACTTGTGACTGTACCTTGACCCGCCGCTGCGGTGTAATCAAGGTCTACAGCCTCCAACTTGTTGCCAAGAGCTGTAACCGCATCGGTCGGTAGGTTCAGATCAGTCTTCACGCCATCTACACTACGACGTACCCACTTGTTTGGGCTGCTACTGTCTCTGTAGAGGTAGTCACCAGCTTGAGGAGCGTCGGTGTAGTCCACATCACCCACGTTACCGAGGCTAGACGTGTTGAGTACCTGTGCCGCAGCAGCAGGGTTCCACGCAGAGCCGTTGTAATACTTGAGCTGTGTTGTGGTGGTGTTGAAGTAGATGTCACCAGCAGACAATACACTTGCCTTCGCGGCGTTGACCGCAGCGTCAGAGGCGTAGGAGCCGAGGTACTGGTTTACGAAAGTGTTCAGCGCAGCTTCAGCAGCCGTCTGTGCAGCTAGAGCCGCTGTTGCAGAGGCTGTCGCAGATGCAGAGGACGTAGTGTTAGCAATGTCACTCCAAGCTGACCCAGTGTAGACCTTCATCCGACCATCTGTCGTATTGAAGTAAAGGTCACCAGCGTCCTTGGTGTAGCTAACGTCAATGAGGTAGGTGTCTACCGCAGCATCGTCTGCGAATTGCCCAAGGATAACCTCGCGAACAATGTCACGGGCGGATACGGCAGACGCCGCAGATGCCGCAGCATTCGTTTCGCTGGTAGAAGCGTTGGACTCACTGGAAGCCGCCGCTACTTGAGACGCCGCAGCGTTGGTTTCACTGGTAGAAGCGTTAGATTCTGAGGAAGCCGCAGCCGTCTGAGAGGCAGCACTGGCTGCTTGAGACGCAGCAGCGTTAGTCTCGCTTGTGGAAGCGTTGGATTCTGAGGTTGCAGCGGCGCTTTGGGAGGCGGCAGCAGCACTAGCAGAACCTGACGCAGCCGCAGCAGACGCAGAGGCTTCAGATGCTTTGGTTGTCGCAATGCTGGTCGCCGAGACCACAGCATCGTTGGCGACGTTGATCGTGACGTTAGCCGTCTGATCGTTCTTTTCTTCGGTGTAGTCGCGGAGAGTCTTCATGCTCTCGCCCAGCGCATCTGGCCGGATCACAGTACCAGCAGCGAACGAGAACAAGTCGTCGCTGATGTCAGTGTTACGGGTGAAGGTCACACGGTATCCAGAGGGGATCTGCTGTGCTGCACCGTTGCTATCTTGGAATTGGTATGTCGTGGCATCCGTAAAGGTGCCTGTGTAATTGGAGGACACGTCAGCAAAGGCAGCATCTTCAACTTTCACAGATACATAGGACTGTTTCTGGTAGGAGAAGCTGATCGTAAAGTCGCTTTGACCGGACGTGAGATTATATACGTTGACAGTTACTGACATCGTTTCTCTCTATTTTCTTTTGTGGGGATGAAAGAGGGGCCACGAGGACCCCTCATTTACTGCTGCTAATCTATCGAGCTATACGCCTCGATTAGGTTATCTGCGGATACTTCATCCGCATTCATCAGCTCTTCGAGACGCTTTTTATCTTCGGGGGCCATTGTTCTAATTGCCATTTCAACAGCCGCTCGACGCCATATGTTCAAGGCTTCAGAAATCATCTGAACACGCTGATCCTGCATACCCGTGTAAGAAGCAGTTTTCTGTCCATCTGGCCCTTTTGGATTTTGCAGAAGGTAGTCTCTTGTTGCTAGATAACCGGCCTTATACTCCTTAGAGTTGATGCGGAACTCTAGCTCTTGCCTCAAGGTTACACCACCGACTTTAACTTCGCCTTCAGCTATTAAGTGTTGCGCACGGTCCCATACTGACTGACTAGCAGACCAACGGAACTCCTCCATCTTGACATTTTGCCAGACCTTTCTCTTTTCGATAAAGTCCGTGCCTGTCTGCGCTTGTATCAACTCAAGCTCTCGGATGATTGGATCATCGAGTTGGATGGGGTCGAGGAAGGGATTGACGCCGCTGGTTGGTTTTATCAACTCGCCCAGAGCGTTTCTTCGTGAGTTTCTCAGACCATTAGTGACCAACCGGAACGGAGGAACTTGTTTAGCAAGCTGCTCCATGAATCCAATAGGAGATCCGTCAAAACCTTTATTCTCTTCGCGGAGTGGATTGTTATTAATTAGATTGAGGGTTTTCCTCTGCCACCAGCCTCCCAAGTTCATGGGAGCGATGTTTTGAACAATAAACGAACCGAAAGAGTAAGCGTTAACATCTGAAACGAGCGCGAGGTTCTCTGTCATATTTTTTAGAGAGCTTTTGAAAATGGACTCGTTAAGTAAAACTGCTGTCACTTGGAAAGCAGAGTCTCCAACTGTTATTGAGCTTTCTGGATCGAGGCCTTTTGCAATCTCACTCGCAACTACATAGTGGATGATAAAGGCGCTTAATGGAGACTCGAAATCCAAAGCATTGGACCACCTCTCTGTACCATCAGCACTAGAGACCCTCACTTTCATATAGTCAGGAGACGTAGGGTCAGTATTGATCCAATCCACACCACCATTCATCACGGCAATGTAAGCCGCACCAGCCAGTGTTGTGTTAAGGGCTAAAATTCCTCTAGCTCTCTGTCTCCGAGATACATTTTCTTTACCTTCAGCGCCTAAATCATCTGCGTACTTACCCATCGCCACGCGCCAGTGTTTAGCGCCTCCGCCTTTACCAAGCATACTACCTACTGTGTCTTGAGCTAAAACAACGGGAGCAGCGATGTTCATCACCCTACCTTCCATTACCGCAAGGGGTACGTTTAGGAAGCGGAAGGACAGGATTCTGAAGAGAAACGCAGCTTTTTTACGCTTCTGAAGCGCGTTTACCACCAAAGAACGGGCGGAACCCTCGACAGGATCCCATAGAAACATTGCTTCTTTAGCCCTCTCAACAGAGGTTATATCGCTTAACCGACCGTCTACAGGACTGGCTACTGCATCAGGATTCTTAGCCAACATCTGATTGATATCATCTGGCGTTATGTCCCATGCCGCCTTTTTACTGTTCTTAGATCCAAACTCACCTGTAGCCATGCGAACCTGTTGGTCCGTCATAACTGTGATTTCTTTGAATGCCTCATCCACAGAACCCATGAAGCGGTAGAGGATCTCGGCTGCGCCAATAACTTTGGTTGGGTCTTGCTTAAAGACCTCTCTCAATGTCATCCCGGTAAACGTCTGTTCCTCGTCATACGTCACTCTTTGGTCGAAATCAGACAACCCCTTTTTCCAATAACGCATATATCCTTTGAAGAATCGCATCGAATTGGAGGGCATGGTTGCATACCAAAGAAGCCCCTGTCGGGTGTTACGACTTGCTGATTGAAGTGCTTCCTTACGGATGTCAGGAGTTCCCCAGTACCGAATAGCTCTAGCTACATCCATCGATCCCGTAGATATTTTAATAACGCCTTCAGTGAGAACTCGAATTGCGTTGGATCCTGCCATCAGGATTTGTGTTCGCAAGCCGAGCAAGAGACCAGCGTTGGTTACCCGGAGGTATGCCTCCAAGAAACCCATAGATTCATTAGCCTTGATAACGTCATTGACCGCCGCTGCGCCCTTCTTAGTTTTCATTGCTTCCTGAAGAGCTATGTCAAGGCGCTCGATCTGACCCTTGTCGTCAATCATCCCTTGTTCTCTTTGCCACTGTGCCTTCATCTGATCCCGAGCTAGCTTTGTATCGGCCCGTTTCATAAGGCCTACCATACGCAGCGCACGACCAGCGTTACTAGCGACCTTAGCGTTACCTACTCGCAGTTGCCCCATTTTCGCTGCCGCAAGTTGTTTCAACATTCTAAGATCATCAACGTCTTTGACTTCGTAGTTTGGGAACATCTTTTGGTATCGAGAAGCGATGTTGGTAGGGAACACGCCTTTTCTGTAGGAAGCGATGTCTGAAACGAGGCTCATGTACTGCTCTTGCAGCATGTCCTGAAGCACAGATGAAGCTACGAGGTTCGCTGCCGCTTCATCAGACCATTTGGATACATCTGTTTGCAGAGACTTCCTAAGATCTTTTGCGAGAAAAGACGCTCCGTGATGATCCAAAACCTTTGCAGCCATAGCGATCACCTTGAACCGATCTTTTGGCTGTTGGATCTTACCGAATACAGCCTTGACACGATCCTTAATCATCTCACGCATCTGGTTGGCGTCTTTGTACAGTAGGTCCGCAGCAAGGTCATCTACACCTGCCATACGACTTAATAGCGAAGCATCGAGGTCGTTGGCTCGACGCTGAAACTTCACGTATTTCAGCAAGTCCTCAATCAGAGTTGCATCAATCTCATCGAAACCGGGAATATTGTTGAACTCGATGAAAGGTTCCCCATCACGCACAGTGCTGTCTGGGGCCTCCGGTCGAGGCATTTGATATTTCCCGGCTGGAGTATCATCGGCTTTCTTAGCAGGTTTAGCATCCGTAGTAGCCTTGGCTGCTGGAGCTTCTGCTGGTGCCTCATCGACAAGCTGAAAGTCAGGGCGATATGGTGCGTCAGGATCTAAGAGCTTAAAGTCAGGTACATATTCACCAGCCGCGATCTTCTCAGCATCGGTTCGTAGGTCCGCAAGGAACTTGAGGTGATCCTGCTGAACTTGAGTAAACATATCGGCTTGAGCTTGATCTAGAAGTTCAACGCCTTCTTTTATGTTCCCTTTGTTCAAGGCCCTGATGCCCTTAACAGTTCCAGCAATCAAAGCATCAATACCGACGCTAAGTGCAGCGCCCTCGATAAGCGAAGCTGTAAACTTTTCCAATTTGGAATCGTCTTCGTCAGCCGATAGGAAATCTACCACTAGGTTAGATTCTAGTAATCCGACTTCCTTGAGCAGGGAGGTTAGGTTTCCATCTTCATCATCAAAGATGACACCATCTACTAGAGCGCCTTTGACTGCTGCGTTACTAATTTGGGCAGCGACGCTGGAACCTTTAATTATTTTCGCAGGAGCTAACGTCAGTCCCGTCAGGAACTCTGTGGCTCCAGCAATGAAGTTACCCGTAAAGGTATCAAGCTCATTAATGAGACTCTGCTCTATATCTCCCACGAAATCAGCGGCAACATCCAAAGCGTTTGTTTCTGACTGCCTACCGGGATCTTTAAGACCTGCAAACTCTGCTAACCTTCTTGGAAGTGCTGTAGGCCCGAACCTTGTTACAGCGCCAAGGCCATCAACGGTTTCAATGGTGTTCTTCACAAAGCCAGTAAGACCCGCAGCAAGGCCAATTGGGAGTTCTGCGCCTACGCTAAGTCCTGAAACCTCGCTACCAATGAAAGAGGCAGAAGCACCGAGCCAGCCGCGAGGCTTGGGTTCTTCAATATCTGTATTACCGCTATACAAAGCTACAGAACGCCCTACTGCATCAAACTTTGCTTCACCAATCCGGCCTCTCAGGTTCTCCAAAGACACTGGATCATTAGCTCGCATGAGGTACAGGCCAATAGTCTGCGCGGGTTGACCGGACTCAGACATCATCATCTGCATTGCTGGAGTTGGGGTAATACGGTCTCGAATCTGATCAAGATTTCCGTTAGCCCGAGCATCCATAACAATGTCGATCATTTCGTCACCGTAGATGATGCGGTTTAAGTCCTGCATCACGGGATTCTCGTTTAGCTCATAGAACACCAAGCTAGGATCTGAAGCCTCGTAAGGCTTAGGACCAACTGGAGCTACAGGCAGCACGGGTGCAGGGGTTACTATTGGAGTTGGTTGTACCTTTTGAGCCGGAGTAGAGACGGACACTGGGTCCGCCTCCGGCTGGTAAGGCGAAGTCTTTTTTTCATAGGTACTGCGAGCGGTATCCGCTGCTTCTTGCAGTACTGAAAGGTTCTCTTCGACCATTTACTTTTCCTTATTCTGCCCGGCGGAAGCCAAGCAAGCGCTCCTTCGGGTACGATTTTATAGAGACAGAATCATTTTGGTTTCCACCAAGGACACGAATGTCCCCAGCGTCGTCATAACCAGCGAAGAAGCCTACGTGTCCCCTCCAGTCGTCTTTGCTTACACGCCAGAGAACCACGACATCGCCTTCGCTTGGATCAGTCGCCTCAACGCCCCATTCCATGAATGAACGGGCATCGAGCTTTCCTGTTCCCTCTGTTCCTTCTGCCTTGAGGACTGCGTTTACAAAGCCAGCGCACCACGCGGTCTTACGCACGTCATTGAAGTCGTTCGGGAATACCTTTTTGATGAACGAGGAAAGCACCTTGTGGTTATCTTCCTCAGTGTTCCCCAAGTAACCCTTGGCAAAGTCAAAGGCAGTCTTGGCCTTCGCAGTTTCTTTAGGCTCTTTGGCACCGGACTTCTCAACGTAATCAAGGATGATATCGGCAGTGCTATTTGGCTGGACAAGATCAGGTATGGATGCTGCATCAGGTTGTGATGCCGTGCCGCCCATAGGCTCTCTAGTTGCTGTTGGGATCGCTGTTGCTTGAGGTGTTTCAGGCACAGCCAACGTACTCATCTGCGAAGGCATCTGAAGGCTTGGAGATCCGTCTGGAGTTTCCATGCTTGGTATTGCTGTCGCGTCCGAGGTGTTAGGTGCTGAAGCTCTCTGACGAGCGGAAGGTTCTAGAGTAGTGATAGATGACTGATCTGGAACGGCCATAGTCCGCAGCTCTTGTGGAAGCTCCAAAGCCTCTAACGTAACCTCGCCGCCTGTGGGGAGATCAGACTGAAGCTCTGGCGGTTGGATGTCATCTAGCTGGAGACCAGCCTGAAGTTGACGCATGACGGCATCGGCTTCCGCAGCCGCTGCTTTTGCTTGTTCGATAGCCGTTTGCTGCTGTGCCATCTCCGCATCCATAGCCTTGATGTCTTCTTGGATAGCTAACTGGAGTTGAGCAGCTTCTCGCTCCAACATACGGGATTGTTCAACGGAGAGATCAATGTCCTCAAGTTCCTGATTACCCGCAGCCGTAGCTGCTTCACGCTGGGCAGCACGTTCTGGCTCAGTCATCCGATTGGCCTCGTCTGAAAGAGACTGCGTGACGGCAAGTAGTCTGTCGATATCTTGTAAAGACTTCTCTCGCGGACTTAGAACGGGAGTGTCTCCAGCCTGTTCAGCGGCAGGTAGAGGCGGTAGTAAGGCCTCATCCGCCTTAGCCTCGTTATCTCTGCGGATTGCTGCGGCTTCATCTTTAGCTTTTTTGATTTCAGCTTCATTAGCGGCTTCAAGTTCTAGGTAACCACCGGGACCTTCAAAGAGACTCTTGTACGCTTGGTGCGTGGTCAGGCGCTTAGGAAAGTAACCCTCATTATTGGGGTCCATAATTAGATCAATAAGACGGGTGCCCTTGTCAGAGTCGGAGGTGTATTCCAAGAAGTCCGAAATAGCTTTGAAGGCTGCTTCTTGAATATGCTTCTTTTGCCCTTCAGCGTCTGCTGGATAGAGGCCCTGTGTTTCTGACAGATATGTATCAAAAGACTCTCTCAACATTCGAGAGTAAGGAGATGATCCATCAAAACCAGAGGTAGAATCTAAAACCAATTTTGACAATGCGCCATTCTTAGGTAACGCCATGTTAATAGCGTCTGTAAGACCTCTGAATAATCTTTTTACAATTGCATACTCAGGATTCTCTTTAACTTCGGAATCCATATTTGTGTTGTGAGCTTTCAGCTTTTGCACATCGGCTTCAGTCATTCCAACTTCGTTAATAGCCGTAGTAACGTAGTCGTTGAACTTCTTCGTTCCCGGCTGAAGATTATTGACGTTCAAATGATGGATATGTCGTTGCAGGTTTCCTCTTGAAACACCATCGTTAGCATTACTAGAAGGTAAGTATAGCTCGCTTCTACTGTAAAATGTTTCAATTTGCTTCTGATATGTCTCTGCGCCGTTTTCAGGATCTAACTTAACGAAAGAGGCTAATATACCGTCCAGCGGTAAGTTCTTCTCTAGTTGATTCTGAAGGATGTCTTGGAGACTGCCTACCTCTGCGTCAAACGCATCTGCTGCCCTGTTACTACGTTCAGCATCAGCACTGTTAAAGTTCCTTAGCGCAGCCCTGTAATGATTTCGCATGGTCGTCTGTTGTTCGGCGCTAAGGCCTTTCATGAACTCAGATTTCATTAGATCTGTGGCAGCGTCGCTTGCCTTTCTCCAATCTCCTTCAGAAGAACCAGCGGCCCTGTCCAAGATAAATCCAAAGGCACCGACAGCGGTTTCATTCGCAGACTGCTTGCCGATATCCATAGCAGCGTTCTCACGCTCTAAAGTAAACGCACCGATAAAGGCTTCGCTGTCTCCGCCAATCAGGTGAGCATAGCTAGTCGAGGACATGTCAGTCAGGGTCTGGGCCTTGGCAGTCTCGAATACCGCATTATCGTTGGCCTCTAGAAGGGTGGCACCTGTTCTCTGAATCTGAGGTAACATGCTGCCGACCAAATGATCTGGAGCATCTCCTATTGCTGTCCTCATTTCATTTTGGAGCCACTGCTGCGCTTCTGATTGACGCTGTGGATCACCAAAGAAATCTTGTTCTTGAAACTCAGTAGATATACCGAGCAAACCCTCAGAGATCGTGGCTTGCACCCGTCCCTCGTAATGACTCTGGAGGGCCATAGGGTTGTTGGCATACGCAGAGGCGCGATCCTGTCCAGTCAGGACATCGATCTGACCCGCAATTAACGCTCGATTTTCAAGAGTCTGTTGTTCTTCTTCGGCTTGCCTAAGCTCATCAGCCATCTCTTGATTAGAGATACGCTGCTCGTTCGCTGCGATACGACCGAAGGATCGGTTCATCTTTGAGAACGCACTAGCAAGAGCGCGAGAGTTTTGTGTGTCTTTGGCTGGCCGCAGGTATTGCGCCCGGTTCCCTACACCAGCGGCATTAGCTCCGCCCCGTGAGGGTAGCTGTACTGGCTGACGTGCCATCTGTTATCTTCCTCTTATTGGAGTCGGGGAAAGCCGAATCCGGACTGTCCAAATGTTGGTTGTACCGGGCCATACGTGTTGCCATAGCCGCCTCCGTAGCCACTAGGCATCTGACCGATCTGGCCCATTTGCTGCTGCTGGTATCCACGGTTCTGCTGCTGGATCATCATTGAAGAGAACCCCTGAACGACAGGCGCGAGCATTCCCATAGTGTCACCCATCGTCCAACGACCGGGGACCACTGTGTTGATCTGGTTGACCTTAGTAACTTCAAGGTTGTGAAGCTCTTGCTTGTAGGCAGCGGCCATGTTCTTGCGTTCATCAATGAACCGTCGAGAGTCCTTGCTGATCCGCGCATTGGCATCGCTAATTGTATTTCTAATAGACACGCCCCGGAGGTTAGATGCACCTGTCTGGGCCTGTAGCTGGGAGACCTGAAGTTTCCCTAGAAGCTCGAAGTCAAACTGCTGTTGACGGACCTTCTGGTTGTTCTGAATAAACTGGAGAGCTGATGTCTCTCGGGCTGCTGCAAAGGATGCCTCTGCTGCTGCTTTGTTAGCTTCGAACTGTCGGGTTTGTTCCTCAATTCGCGCTTTACTTTGAGCAGCGGAGGACATCATCCCGAAGCCCATCTGCAATACCTGTCCGATACCGCACATATTAAATGCTCCTTTGAATTGGAATTACTGTTTCCCCGCTCTCGTGAGTCTGAGGATCAAAGAGGGTGAAGCCGACGAACTTTACCCACTTGAGGTGCAGCTCGTTTGTGGCGTGAACGTAATTGAATAAAGTTCTGTATCCCTCTTGAAGAATCTCGACCTCTGGCCGGGACATTCTGAGGAACCCGAGTACGTGATCATCCAGTGCGTCAGACCCCAAGCCCCACACGATCCCGACACCCGGCTGGAACTCAGCGGTTCCGTCGCCGCTCGTCTGAGCTGGGGGCGTATGATTGAGTCAGGGCATCTAGCGGCTCCTGCCCTGAGAGGAGCTTGACTTCCTTGCGATCCGCAGGGCGCATAGAGACCGCGATGGCCCCTATGTCCTCTGGGATCGAAGGGCGAGCGTTATACTCGCCGCGCTCGTGGATTGTGTTTCCCAAACCAGTCGAGGTGTAGGATGTTACTGGCAAAGGGTGTGTCATTCTTAATCCGGATCTCTGCGTTATCGTTGCGTGTCATAATGGGTACTCGTAGATGGCCCGAGGTCTTTGGGACCTCACCAAACTTGACATCTACAAAGCCCACCTTGGGACCCGAGTTGAATGTTTTAGTTGATCGACCACGACTTGATGTTTCGACAGTAAATGCAACTGTATCCGTGTATGCCACGGTGATGTAGTTGATCGTAAGACGGCCATCGTTGACCACGATCTCACCACTTGGCTTACGGGGCGCACGGCGGTAGATCGTCGAGAGTTTGACATCCATCGTGTAAGGGATTCCAATCACGATCTTACCTGCGGCTATTTGAGACTGGTAGTCACCCTTGAGGATCAAGTTACCAGACGACGTGAAGCTGGTGATCGGAATGGTATGCCCGTTAGATAGATCCCAACACTCCACAAGTCCTGTGCCATCATAGGGGATGGTGATCTGAGTTTCAGGATCTTCTGAGGTTCCTGATACACCAGATGAAAGGACTGTAGAGTTCGGTGTGGTAGCGGCAACTTGCATATCCAACCGCATCAACTCAGTGCCGGGGATGTCCTGCTGATCCCGAATATCGATCTTCGTTAGCTCTCGTTCTGTTCCGAGAGAACTCACGATATACAGGTAATTCTGGAACAGGCCGAAGCTCTCAATCGTCCCAACGCCCAGCGTCCATTTGCACCATGCACTTTGGATCTTAGTCTCGCCGTCATACTCAAACTTATAGACGTAGACTGCCGTAGGATCATCCCGAGACAGGACAAAGATTGCCTTGTTATCTCGGCTGGCCTGAATGTAGCGAGCATTTCCTTGGACATATTGAGGACATTGGATCGTCAGGTCCGAGGACAGCAGACGATCATCTGTCGCAGCACCAAGAAAGAACTCACGAGCAATGGTGAAGCCGCCTAGTTCTGAGGTGAAGAACGCGGACTTGCCGATGGCATGAGGACGTACCGCTGTGCTGGTAGCGTAGTCACCAATCTGGATGACCGTTGCAGTCTTCGGCGTCAACACTCCAGATCCAGAGTACATCCGGAACTGGCCCTTGTCGGAGAATAGGATCAGGTTGTCCTGTACGGCGAGGGCAGCGTGGATACTCTCGACGCGCCCAAAGTTCAGGGAGACATCGATCCTGTTATCATCCTCAAGCTGGATACAGGTAGATCGATAGAATTGTTCGAAGTAGTCTGTCTCTGAAAGAACCAAAGACTCACCAGCGCAGACCCCGAGCCGACCTTGGAACAAGAACAAATCAGTGATCTTCTTACCCAGAAAACTTGGGGTCTCATTCGCTACAGCACTACCAACCTCTCGGCCTCGCCAGCTATATGGCTCTACCGTCCAGTTACCGTCTGATCCACGCACCAGAGCTTGTGGCATCGTGGAGGTGTCAAACTGTTCTGCTGATTCTGGTGCTAAGGTCTCAGTCCATCTACCGTCCTGATACGTGACAAAGTAGTCATCTTCATCCGTTGCGCTCTGGCCTGTAATCTGCACTACCTCACCATCGGATCCTTTGTCGGCTAGGTCGTCAAAGTCTGTAACCTTACGGCCTGAGAAAGTCGGAGTGACCTCACTGATCGGTAAGTTATTCAACAGTTCATTGACGCCATAGATAAAGAAGTCTGTGGTACTTGAGATCTTTATCTCACCTGTGTTTGCGACGTAAGACGTGGTGGATAGGTCTACTTGAAACTGAGTGCCCTCACTGTCCTCTGGCTGGAACAGGTTGGCTCCTCCTTGGCCTTGGAGCTGGTAAACGATGTTTGCAGCTGTACTGCCGTTATCAACCCTAGTCCCCGTGTATTTCTTGAAGAACCGCTCCGTAGCACCTGTAGACAACACTCGGTCATGTCCAATGATGATCTCAAGTCTGTAGTTAGATGGGTTTGCAGTGTTCTGCGGAAACACAGACTGACTTTTGGCAGTACTTGCCCCGGTAAACGCGGAGTACGTCGTGTAGGTCGCCCCATTGAAGATCTCATACGCATTACTGATGTAGCAAGCTGAGTCAGTGGCAATTGTGACATTACCCGCTGAGTTCGAGCTGGCACTAGTTATCCCGAGATAATGAGTAGTACCCTCGCTATCAATAGCCTCCATTCTGTTACTACCTGTCAAGGAGGCAAGACGTGCCGCATAGATATCCGCGTATCTAAGCGTATGACCCGTGACGGTATCTGTGGATGTTGCGGCCTGACCATCTCGCAGTTGTAAAGCAACGTGAGTTACCGCTGCACTGCTAGACGCAGCGTCGCTATTGGTTGAGCGCAGAACCTTGTAGCCATTGGAAACATTGAAATTATCGCCAGACTCAGTAAAGCCTGTACTGATGGCAGCAGCCGCTACAGAGAACGCAGGGTCCGTCGAATCTAGGTTGATCCAAGATCCCGTGACGTTCGAGAAATTACTTACGTTCGAGTAGGCGCTTATCGGTCTCCCGTCCAGCTCATACAGACCACGGCGATAAACGAAGTCTCGTTGGGCGGGCGCAGTCTCGCCCCGCTCCCACTCCGTTGCGCTGCTATAGTTTGAAGAGTCGTAAATATTGGTCCCACTAAAAGTGGTGTAGCGATCAGCCTTCCGGTAGTACCTTTGATCATAGGCCGCTGTAGTCCCTAGCGGATAATACGTCAGCGTTTCCGTCGTGCCATCAGATAGCGTTACGTCTTGCTTGAACTCTAGGACAGCTTTGTACACTGAGTCGGAAGTAAAAGGCACCTCACTGGTCAATCGATCCATGAGATCCAAAGTAACCGCGTGGTTTGTTGCTTCGTTACTAACAACGGTGTCAGTCTGGATTGCTGTCGTGACGTTCTTGTTCGCGAGGAAGGTATAGTCCCCAGCCGTCACCGCACGAATATTTGTGCTAGGATCGGTGCTTGTCAGGTAAGCCGCGCTAGTGGGGTTTACCGTGACAGACTGCTGGACTCCGTTGAGATCATAGACCTCGACTGATCCATCGCTATTCGTGATGACGATGTACTTCTCTTGCTCATCACGGTCGATGGTGTGATGGAAGCTGGTGGTCCCCAGAGCTGTAGAGGTTAGGGACGATACGAACTGCGCACCTCGGCGCTTTGAGAGGCCTTGGATTGCGGATGGATAAGCGTTGACCATCTCCTCCACAGCCGTTTTGATCCGTGTCTCCGGAGGCTGCTGGGTGATCCCGCCGACTAGATTAGGAACGTGATCGGTGATTTGCATATTTAATACATCCGGTTTGAGATCAACGACGTGAGCGGCTGATCCTTGAGAATGTTGTTGTCGCTGGTCTTGTCTTCTTCCCACTCAAGCTGGATCCAAGCTCGTTGGGCTTGTGCCTGAACCTGTTGAAGGTCTGCATCTGCCCCGAGAACATCGGTCATGTAGCGAGTGGTGGCATCAAGAGTAATGAAGCGACGGCTGGATTCAGTGAGTTCATGGAAGTCCAGAGCAATCACCAGATCCACGTACTGAGCTTCTGTGAACGTGTAAGTCCGATTGATCATGTCGTAGATCTTACGATCCCGGATGACGAAGCGCTTAGATCGATCAGGCTGTCCGGTGTTACCGTCTACAGCATCGATCTTCATAGCGTTCACAGGGATGAGGATTTCTCCGTTGGCAGCAAGAGACATCTTGCGCTTACGGTCGGTATTCCAAGACCAACCACGGGACTGCACTTCACGGGATGTCGTGTCCAAAGTGTTCACGGCCATCTGCGCTTCAGCGAGATCTTCATCAAGGTTGGTGATCGGTGCCTCTCCTACAGCGGAGAGCATGGAGTTTACCGACTCAATCTTAGTCGAGGGTGTAATGAGCATGTTTTCCGCCTTTATAGGAAAAGGGAGGACCCCAAAACTGGAGTCCCCCCAAGGGTGTTATGGTACGGAAGTACCGAGGTTTGCGAGCTTGTTGACCTCGTAGTACGCGGAAGGACGAAGTGTCCCTGCGCCCATGAGGAGCTTGGAAACAAGCAAAGAACCCTGCTTCGCCACGGAGTATTCAGACTCTGTGGTGAGGTCCTGCAACTTGACCATGCCCATACCTTCGGTGTGCATGAACATACCGAGAGTTTGTGAGGCATCGACAGCGTAGTCCTGACCGAAACCGCCAGACGGTGCGTTCAAAGGAGTACGACCATCAGGGCCAGTGTTGGTGTTTGAGGTGCCGTTGATCGAAAGGTGATTAGTCTTCACCAGATCAAAGCCAGCAACCTTGTAGATAACTGCATTCGCGAAGTCGCCGCCGTTAGCGGAGAAGTCGGAATTGATGATACGGTTATCAGCAGTCTGGTTGATGAGATCGTAGTAAGTACGTGGGGACACGTAGAGACTACGGCCTTCCAGCGGAAGGTTGTTCTCATCGAAGTACGCAGCAGCAGTGAACGCTTCATCAATCAAGCTAGAAGCAGTGGCAGACGTGCCAAGGCGCTTGGTGATTGCATTGTTCATGCCAACGAGACCTTTACCAGCGCCAGATGCAGCAGCACGGTCGCCAGCAGTAAAGTTAGCGTGAGCGGTGTTTGTATCACCAGCTACTTCGTCACTATTGTACTGGTCACCGAGACGTGCGTCACGAACGGCCATCTGGAAGAGGGTACGCTCACAGGTCAGGGCGATTGCCTGAGCCATCTGCTTCGAGTATTCGCCACGGAATTCGAAGTGAGTAAGCATCTCATCGATGTTGTTCAAGAACACTGAGGACACAATGAAATCGTCAACAGTCAACGTCACTTCTGAACTAGCGAAGGGTTGGCCGACGATCTCTTGGCCGGGTGTGAAGTGTTCGGCAGCAGCCTGTCCCAGAAGAGGGAACTGAGCGGATTTGCCACCGTTGAGGGTACGGACGCGAATACGGTCCTTGAGGGCAAACATCTCGTCAAAGTGAGTAAGAACCTCACCCGAGAATTGTTTAAGCAGGAGATCGCGGGAACTTGCGTAGTTGTTACCGCCGCCATCTAGGGCAGCAGGAAAGTTCGCGATCTGAGCTGGACTAGGAGAACCTGTCTGAGCCATTATCTTTTTCCTTTAGAGATATTCATTTTTGAAAGGATCGATCCCCGCGCTAACAGCAGCGTATCTCTTGAAGTTGTCCTCCGCAGAGGGCCTCAAGCATTCCGTTGACTAGGTAGTCTTGGGGGTTCATTCCTGCTCGTCAGCAGGGCCGTTCCACTAAAGAGCGGCAACGGTCCCCGGACCTGTGCGATATTGCGCAGAAGCCCGAGGCAGTGGAGTCATCCTATAATATAGGAGAGGGCCACCTACTATTTCCTTGAGCGGTTCACGGACTTCTTTTGAATCCGTAAGTTACTCAGGGAGTTGTTGGTCGGGTTCTTATCCCGATGGTCGATGTCCTTACCCTTAACAGCCTTCTTGCCACGCTTCTTAATCATCAGGCGGCGAGCTTTGTTACGGGAGGATCGGCGTTTGATTTGTGAGGGTTTGGAGTGGTACGTGCTGTACTCTTTTTTATAGTTACGTGCCTTCACAGAACGCTTCCCTTTTTACGTTGTTAAGGAAGATCTGATCGACAGTACCAAGAGTATCGTATCGACTTGCGTAGATATAATCCCAAGTACCACACGCCTCTTCAATCCCTGAACCAGCCTTTTTCGCGCATCCGCTCATTGCGACGATCAGGGTCAAGACGCATAGCATCGGCAGCAGCGTCGTAAGCAGCGCGAGCGCGTCGATCTGCGTCTTCACTTGTCTCGTCCTTATAGTTTTTAAGTCCTGCTCGTTGGGACACGAACACCAGAGCAACCAGACCCGCAAGAATGGCTATGGCTCTGGCTTTTCCTGTGTCGAACCAAGAGAGGATCAATGCGAGGATGTTTGTCATTTCCGGCTCTTACTTCCGGAACACTTCCACTTGGCTCGTGAGAGACGAAGCGGACTATTGGGATCCTTGGCAGCCTTAGAATGTTTCTTCATCTGACCAGCGCTACGGGCGCAGTAAGCATCGCCTTTAGAAGTGCCGGGGCGGACACGAGGACCACCACCTTTCGCCTTACCTGCTTGGCCGTAGCTGACCTTCCTGCCAGACGAAGTGACCTTTACGGACGCCTTACCCTTTGCAGGTTTAGCCATATCACTTCTTCTTTGGTTTGAAGCCGCCAGTCTTATTCTTCATCTTTGAATAGCTCTTGGCGGAGATGGTTGACTTACTCTTAGGACGGCTAGTGCCAGCCTTTTTCCGAGCATTGATATTGTCGTAGAGACCCTTTGGCATCCTACTTATCCTTCTTTCCAAACAATCGTTGCCACAAACTCTTTGGCTTCTGTGGAGGCACGAAAGTCATTTCTTCAGGGGTTTTATCGATCCCATATCCTTGGTCTCTCCATGCCTCTCGGCATCCGTGAACCATTCCCCAGAACAGTTCATCAGTGACCTTTGGATCGTCAGGGTCGTACATGATTTCAAAGGCGTCATATCCGGGACCATACTTAGATCTCGCTCCAGCCTCCCAGCGACCCATTGCAATCATGACTCGGAAGAGCTTGTTGAACCCGTGGGTATCTCGCCAAAGATTGATACGCTCGTTCCTGTCAACTCCAGCATCAGTAGCTACAGCGACAGCATAGTCCGTCGCGTTACCTGTGGAGTAGGCTTTGATGATATGAGCCACGCTAGTCTGACAGACATCGACAGATGCTCGACGGACTACGTAGTGACCCCAGTAAGCTGCGCCACCATAGACGGAATCAAACGCTGGGGTTGGTAGTTGGGAGCCATCGGAGGCCGGGAGGAGGGTGGGAGGCAGCGCCCCAAAACGGTTTTCATGGCCGTCTCGGGAAGCCCCGATGGCCCCAATATTGCGTAGGCGGACAGACGCTGGGACTGACCGATCTGTTAGAGAGTACGGCCAAGGACCAGTGTATCTTTCCATCTACGTGTCCTTAAATCTGCGACCGACCGAGTTTCTCAGAGACCTTGCGGTTGAAGGCACCATCCTTTTTGTATCGAGGATCCTTCATATCCGCCTGAACCTGCTGCCAGCTTTCGTAAACGTCAGCCGCTGGAGGCTCACCGCCGCCAATGTTGCGCTGTGGTTCAGTGGTCTGCTCGTTATCAAAGCGAGCCTTGAGGCCACGCACTGCGAGCTGGATAGAGGAGACATCATTGGAGCTGATCGTCGCGTTGAAGCTGTCGATCTCAGTCTCCGTCAGATTGTCAGAAGCCCAAGTGAGCAAGTCACCATAGGATTCCTGACCACCAACGCTGTCATAGATCTGCGCAGCTTCACGAGCTACTACAGCCTGACGGCCTTCGATGTAGTTATCGACAATCTCCCGAGAGTAACCCGCCTTCTCTGCGGCCTCGTAAGATTCTTCGGATAGCTCACCGTTCTTGAGAAACTCCTGTTCCATCGAACCCATGTCGAGGCCAGTCTGTTCGACTTCTTCTCGGGTAGGCTGAGGAATAGGCTTAGGTTTCTCTGGTGTCTCTTTGCCCTGTTTCTTTTCAAGTTCGGCGTAGGCCTTAGCCATGTCCTCTGCTGAAGAAAACTTCTCAGGCAACCACTCAGGCCGTCCCTCGTCACGCTGCGTCTGCTGGCGTTCAAGTTCTGCCTTGTGGGCGTCCTCAACCATCTGTTCTGGAGTAGGTTGAGAACCATCGGTCGTATTGATTGTTACGGAGTTAGTCGTTTCCATTATTCACCCTGTTGGCCTTGGGCCATTTCCTGCGCTGCACCAGAAGCAACACCCTGTTCAAGAGCTGATTGGGCCATTTGGGCCATCATCATCTGTTGCTGTTCTTGCTGGATTTGTTCTTGAGATTTGATCAAACCGTCCATGTCGAGACCAAGAGAAGTTCCGACACGTTTCACAAGGTCACCGACGTTTACCATCGCCATAGCTTCCGGAATCTGGGCTACCATTTGCAGGAGCTGACCGTACTTAGTCAGATCATGCCCACGACCCAGCGCCTCCAGACCAGTCACGATGGACGGCTGGACAACACCTTTGGGAAACTGAGGAAGACGCTTGTCTTTGGTCATTCGAGCCATCAGGCGGTTGACCAGAGGAAGTTGAAGCTCGTTGGACAGTACGCTGTAAACACCACCAAGGGCGTTCTCCAGCATGGCACTGAGCATACGAATCTCTTCGGCAGTTACACGCTCTGCGTCTCGGGTCACTGCGGACTCCATAAGAAACGCTTGAGCAAGTCGCTGCTCGATACGATTGGCCGTCGAGGAAGCTACCTGTAGGTCTCCACCTTTCTGGACCTGCATCATCTCGATATCATCAGCTCGTCCAGTTACCACCGCACCATTAGGAGCTTTGGCTACTGCGTCTTTGCTGGTCAGACCGTTAGGTTTCACCAATACAAGCAAACGAGCGGAGGCTGCTGATGCGTCCACGATAGCCTTAGTAAGACCTTCGAGAGACAGCAGATCACCGTAGATTTCTTCGACGTGGGATCGGCCATAGGGCTGATCGGTCAAAGCACACCAACGGAGAGCCATGATCGGAGGAGCATCGAGAGGGAAGTCACCCTCAGTTCCGGGGATCATCACCTCGTTTACTTCTTGGTATGTCATCCAACGGAGCGCACCCTTCTCGGACTTACGGCCCTTGTAGAAGCAAGTGTAGATATCGATGACTTGGCTCGAACCATCACTAGCCGCTGGGTCAAACCCGGCAATCGCTAGTACATCAGGATCGAGAGTATCTGGAGAGAAGGACTCTTTGATGATGACCTTCTTCAGTGCGCCGGATGGATCCCGGCTGACAACAAACTTGTCGAGAGAGAAACCCTTCATGCTGCCTTTAGCTGGCAAGTACAGGAGGTAGTTTCCGGTGACGACTAGATGTCGGAGGGCTTCGAAGAGGGGATTGCGCATCCCTTCGCCCTCTAGCTCATTAATGACTGAGCGTTCAACGGTAGCAAGATCTTCGTCAATGGCAGCACGGGCTTCATCATTACCACCAGTGATCTCTGCGATTGTGTAGTCGTCTACAGTCAATCGAAAGAAACTCTGGTTCGGAGGAAACAGCGCCATCTGGAGCTTGGCTGCGAGGTTGTTTACGCCTCGTGCGCCAATGGACTGGTATGGTGTCCGGATCTTACTAGCGTCGGTGAACCCCTCACGGGGCATGATCGTTGGAATCGTCAGGAGGGCGCTTTCTCGCGCTCGCTCAAGGAAGACATTACGTCTGGATTCCAGCCGACCGTATTGGGTCCTGCTAGAACTGTGCATATCAGTAGTTCACCGGCTTTTGTGTGCCTAAACTTCCAATTGTGGGAATACCTGCCGCTGGCTGTGGTTGCCGCATCGAGGCGCTCAACGAGTTACGATAACCCGTTCGACCCGGTGATTTCTTAATACCGGATACAATCTGAGAAGAAGCATCTGGAGACCCTGCGCCATCGTTTGGTAGATTTTGGTTGGTATTAGCAAGACTATCGGCTGTGCCGCCGTAGTTGGTCTTAGGTTGAGGGGCTACAGGAGGCTCATATTTATCTTTAGATCCTCGGTTGCCGCCCATCATGAGTAAAAGGCCAACCCCAAGGGCGGCTGCGATGTTACACATTGTAGGACTCTTCCTTCTGACGGGCGTTAATCTCAAGCAAGTGTCGTATGATGCTTTGCTGCCCAATTTTGAAATTTGTTTCGTGAAGATCGTATGCCTGATCCTGTGGGAGACCGTCCGGAAAGACGGCCCCCAAGTATCGAAGGATCTCATCAGAAACGTATGGAATCTTTAGATTATCCATAGTTCTCACTCTGCTATATGGCGTGTTAGGTCCTACTTGACGGGACAAGCACCTGTTAAACACTCGTCGTCTTCAAGCTCATCGAGACTGTCAGATCCTGAGAAATCCACAGCAGAAAGTGTTGCTGCGTAGGCCTCGTAATCTTCCTTGGTCACAACCTCCTGTGGGAGATACGGGTAGCCAAGGTCTTCGGCAGTCTTCGTCGGGTCGTTGCGGAAGATCCATGACACACCAACGTAAGTGTCCCAGTTCTCAAGCAGCCAATCGATAGCCGCTGGGATCTCATCAACATCGTAGCTAATGGTTACCGAGCAGTTGTGATCCACGTAGGATTCCATGAGCAATTTGTAACGCTCAAGCTGATCCACAGCAGACTCAATGTTGACCTCAACACCATCAACCACGTCGAACTTCACAGTCTCATTAGCGACCGGGAAGGTCACAATCACTGAGTCATCATCATACGGATCCTTGAAGTTCCGATAGCCAGCCGTAGCCAGCGCAGGAACCAATGGATCGTGGATAGAGAATTTGACGTTGTTGAAGATGTATTTGCCAAGCGGCTTGTGGACGCCTTCGGTCGTTGACATCACCTTGGACAGGGTGCCTGACGGTTTCACAGTTGTTACTGCTTTAGCGTAGGGCAATCCAAGTTCATCGGCCATCTCCCGAGCAGCGTCATGAGCCGCAGCACGTAGAGCTTCGAGGTACTCTCGACTAGGGTTAGCCGCTGCGATACCTGTGATACCAACGCCCATGAGACGTAGGTAATCGTTGGTCTCATGCCAGCTTGGCTGGAGAACACCGTCACGGAAGTCAACACAAGTCTGGCGGTAGTTTGCCCGAGCTACGAGGCGCATGACCTGAAGTACGCGAGGGTTGTGCATACCAAACTTGGACAGGTCGATCTCAACGAGGTTACAGAAGCTACCTTCGCCGCCCAGCAGAATCTCTGCGCACGGATTCACACCTTGGAACCAAGGCGCACGACGCTTTGCTGACTCGCCGTTGATAAATCCTGGTTCAGATCCACCACCTTCAACCATCTTGGCAAAGATGCCTTCCAGCTCCAGTCGCTTTGGCTTCTGCCAGAACAACACGGAGTTGTTGGATTGACCGCGCCACGGCTTGTCGAGCCAGTGATCCTTCTTAGCAAGGATGAACTCTGGTGCCAGTGCGTTGTCGATGTCCATCAACGCGATCTCTGCGGATCGACGGGAGGACAGTGTGGTGCCGAGGAGGTTGAGGATATCGAGGATGTCAATCTCATCCAGAAGGTCACCCTTCTTTCCGTTCAAGACTTCACAGACCTTCTCATACGAATCAGCCAAGGTCTTATCACCAGAGCTAATCCAGCCGTATCCTGTGAGACGTTCACCCGCTGGGCGGATCTCAGAGAAGTCTAGCTTCAAGTGTTCACAGTCAGCCGGGAGTGTCAGCAGCTTTCCCACCGACCGCGCCCACGACTCAGCACTGTCGCCAACGCTCAAGATGTAGTGACCCTTTAGAGGACTGTCGAACTGGTTCTTCTCACGCCCACCTTTACTCAGTCGGTTGGACCGCTGGACCGTGACTTTGACTGGTCGGTGGAATCCTCGGAGAACTCCGGTCTCTGGCTTGAACCCAACTCCACAGCCTTGGAGTAGAAGCCAGAAAGCGTCAACCACATCGGAGGGAGTACGTACCGTGTTGAATGAACAATTAAACTGGCTTGCTTCGCGAGTACGAGCGACATCAGTACCGCCAAGCCAACGAGTGCGGCCAGACGGTGAGGCTTCCAGTGAATAGAAAACTTCGAAAAGCTGATCCAGTTCGGAGAGTTCTTCGGAGTTGAGGTCACGTCCGAGCGCTCGTTCCCAGAGCCACTCTTGGTGCCTGATGATGCGGTCGGTTGTTTCTGCGAGGGTTTCAAATTCCGTCCCGTCTTTATTCTTGGGGCGGCTGTAAGTTCGGCGGTGAACAATCTCCGCCCGTGTGTCTTTGAATGACATGATTCACCTAATGAAAAAGGGACCCGGAGGTCCCTGTGTTATTTGAATAGATCTGTGAGATCCGGCTTGTGGTAGTTCGGCCCCTTGAGGACCTTGCCGTCTTCCCGGTAGATGGGCTTACCGTCGTCATCTAATTTTGACATGTTGCTCCGATGGACCCGCTCGAATACCTCATCGATTGGGAGGCCGAACGTCACTGCCATCCCGTAGGTCACATAAAGCAGGTCGGCCAACTCTTTGGTAAACGCTGCTTTGTCAATAGCCTCTCGGGTTCGGTCAGTGAAGAAACCGGGGAGTTCTTCGGCTATCTCCAACGCCTCCTCCTCAATCAGGTCCATTCTCATTTCGAGCAGGTCACCAGTCTCAAGGGAAGTGATGTCTTCGCCGACGGGTTGACCCATCGCCACGGTGAATGCTTTGACCGCATCGTAGTGGACGGAGGTGGAACGGAGGGTTCCGTTTGGGTTGTACTCTGGTTTCATTCTTCGTCAGCTCCTCCAGTGAATAGCTCGATCATACCCAACACCATGCCGAGCATGACCTGTGAGACAGCGAGTGTGAGGCCCAGCACACAGCCGACCCCCACGATAACGAAGGGCGATAGAAGCCCCATGATTGCTGCCTGTTCGAGTAGCTCACTCATAAGATACTCTCTCCATTCAGGCGGTTGATTTCCATCTCCGCATATCTCTGGACCTTGCGGAGGTCGGTTATCCGGCTCTCAACTTCGTCCTGTCCTGAGTACAGCTTGCTTCCTGCTCGTGTTGCGTACTTCACGATATTTCCGATTTCGAAGCTAAGACGGTTCTCCATGATGAACGTGACTGGTTCGATCTTGTATTGAGTGTAATGAGACGGACGAACGACTATAGGGTCGCTGGATTCCATAGCGTGATCTCTCCAGTATCGAGGTTGTAATCTGTGTGTCGAAGGATCCGAGCGACTTGAGCTTGGACGACAGCATCATCCTCGGTGAGCTTTGCTTTTCGGTACGCAGCAACTACCCGCTCCCACATTTCTGAGAGTTCGAATTGTCCGGGTTCACCGAGGATATCTGCCGCTCTCTTAGGACCGATACCGGGACAGCCTTTGTAGCCGTCTGTGGTATCTCCGGAGAGCGTTTGGGACATCCAATACCAGTCGGCGATAACCTCGTTGTTGTGGTAAGCGAGGCGGTCATCTTGAGACCATAGCCTGACTGGTAAGGTCTTCATGTCCTTGTCAGCGCTGTAGATAAACGAGTTAGGACGGAGACCCGCTAGGATCCCCAGACAGTCGTCACCCTCAAGGCGAGGGAGCATGGCAACTTCGTAGTGGTCTTTGGTCCAATCCCGCAGTGCTGCGAGGTTCATTGGCTTACGGACGGACTTTCGGTTGCCCTTGTATGTTGGGAGGATGTCCTGACGAAAGTTCTTTGGGGACGTGTAACAGAGGATTGCGTCGTCTGCTTCAGTCGTCTCCATGATCTTATCGAGGGCCTCTTTGAAAGTGCGTTTGACCTCTTTGAAGTCAGTCACCAGAGACCAGATATCATCTCCCCAGTCCCACTCGATCTCTGCGGCGGAGCATACTTGGTACGCTGTGATATCCGCATCAATCAGGACTGTTTGTTTTTGGACTGGCATAGGGTTCTCCTAGTTGGATTAGCTATATGACGTGTTAGTGGATTGGTTCTCCTTGTGGGATCAAATGACCACAAAGAACCTCCCAAGCGACAGGGAAATGAGGAGCCAGAAGTTCGCTAATCATCTCGGCTACGTAACGAGTTTCGGCTTGAGAATCGTCATGCATCCGCTGCTTACAAACGCGAGCGAAGGCGGCGAGGCTTCCTGTCCAATACCAGCTTGTCATCATTGATTGAGGCAAGACCATACGGGCCTGTTCTGGTGCTACACCTTCCTCGATCATGTGATCATAAGCGGCTAAGGTTATACTAACTGCGTCAAGGTAAGCTTGGTTGATACTCTCCTGATCTGTATGAGGATCACCGCTTCCTTGTTTCTTGTTCTCTGCCTTGGTTCGCCATTCTCCGGGGTGAAAGATACCCGGTTCATCATCGACATAACGCCTCGAAATCTCGTTTTCAGAGATGCCAACTTTATGTTTGAACAACTGTCTAGCGCAGAACACTGGAGCCGTGATCATGAACGTCGCGGTGCAATGGCTGAACGGCGTCCAGTGATTATGCTTGGCGAGGTACTGCATTAGCTTTGTGTCAGACTCATCGAACTCTTCTTTGTGCTTATCGAAGGACACCCGAGCGCTGTTGACGACCGATAGGTCATCGCCCATCAGGTCAATTAGGGAAACTGAAATCAAACTCTGGTTGCTCCTTTGGATTAGTTTCGCGAACGTAATCTGCGACTTTTAAGAATACTTCTGGATCTGTGCAGTTACTTTTGATGCGGTTAGCAAGCCAAGAAACCCAAGCCACGTTACCAATAGTATATCCTTGGTTCGGTATTATTTGATCAAGGGTGGCTTTATGGTCATCGAATTTAGGAGCATACAGATCAATCTCTATGCCTAGTACAGCACACTTTCCTGATTGTTCGTCCCATAGATTTTTCAAGCAGTGCTTTGTCACTTCAAAAATCTTACCTTGAGTTCTGCAATGGCTTCTTTTTCTCCTGAATACTTGGTCGAATACATCTTCCTGCCGCGCCGAAGCCTTATGGTTGAGCATGTATAGGTTGTGACAATCTTTACAGGCGCTCCTGTATTTCCCTATATCTGATCTCCAAAAGAAACCGGATATTGGCTTTACTTCATTGCATTTAGAGCAGGTCCTAGTCTCCTCCATGAGAAGACTCCTTGACCATACGCTCGTACTCTACATACCCACCGACGTGCCTACCGTTCACCCAGATCTGTGGAACCGTTTCGAATCCCTCGATGTCTAGGTAAGCCCGGACATCAGAGTTCCGCTCTTTATCGAGGTCAATATAGTCCCATTTGTGGGACGATTTAGACGCAAGTTGACGGGCAAGGCGGCAGTACTTGCAGCCCTTCCGTCCAAGGATGGTGACTTTCATTAAAGACCTTCTTCGTAAAACGCTTCGAGCCACTGACGAACAATCCCAGACCTCACGATATCTTCGAGGCCTAGTTCGACGTGGACGCAATCGATGTTGTGATTTTTTGAGAGATCAATCAGATGTTGGAGGCCTGACTTTTCAGCCAGATCCGTCTGATTGGTGTCTCCGGTAATGACGAGTTGAGTACCCTCGCCAACACGAGTGACCAACATCTTGAGTTCATGGAGTGAACAGTTTTGTGCTTCATCCACGATGACAAAGGCATTGCGGAACGTGCGTCCTCGCATGGTTTCCAGAGGTGCAATCTCGATGACCCCCTTGTCCATGCAATACTTGAAGTGACCTGAACCAAGGCGCTCTGAGATTGGCTCAGTTAGTGGGATCATCCACGGGGCCATCTTTTCATCGATGGACCCCGGAAAATGCCCGAGCGTTCGACCCGCCGCTACGTTAGGACGGGTGAGAACAATCTTCTCGATCTGATTTGCTGCCAGCATATCCGCCGCAATGACGGAAGCAATGTAGGACTTACCCGTCCCGGCTGCTCCGCTTACGAGGACTTGGCTTGCGGACTTTATTGCCTTGATCAGCCTTAGCTGTCCCGGCGTCTTTGCTTGGAGCGGTGGCCTGTCGGCTCTTGCTCTCGGTTTTGGTTGTACCTGTTCGCGCTGCTGAAGCACCTCCCGAGCCAAGGCTCTTCGGTTGCGCTTCTGTTCCCGCTTCTCCTGACGGGTTACTCGCTTTTGGGTCATGCTCTCCACACCAGTGATTGCCATCGACAGCCTTTGACTGCGGATAGCGATTACATTGAAGACCGTAGGAGCGCTTACTCATGTACTTGCAGTTAGAGCAACTGACTTTCATCGCGCTTTTCTTCCTTTTCGGCTGTACTTTTTTAGGTTTTTTGATCGTCGCTGCTGGAACAGAGGTGTCCGCAGTCTTAGAGCGACAGGGTTACGTTTAGTGGGTGTCTGCCCAGTTGGTTCCGACACTGAACTCTCCATCCAAAGGCATCCTGAAGTTGAAGAACTTTTCGGTTCTTTTGATCGCGGAGATACAGGTCTGCCCGACCTCTTCAGCAATCTCAGGAGGACAGGAGAGCTGGACCTCATCGTGGACCCAAGCGTGCCACTGCACGTCGAGTTCACGTTCCTTGAACAGGGTGTCCATCTCGACAAGCATCCGCTTTGCCACTGCTGCCCCGGCCCCTTGAAGCAAGGTATTCAGGGCGGCATGTGCGCTGCGCACAGTGATCCTCCGGCGGTCGAGACCGTAGAGGTATCCTTCTTTTGCTTTTTCTTGGACGGAGACAGTCAGATTGCGAACCGCTGGGACAGCTTCGAAGAACCGTTCCTTCAGTTCCGCACCCTTGGTTGCGTTGCCTCCTACGATGGAACCAATCTTTGCGTTCCCAGCCCCGAAGAGCCATGCGTAAATGAAGGTTTTCGCTTGAGGCCTCGTATCCAGACCTGCCGCCTTTTGATTGGCAGTGTGGATATCGCCGTTAAGGATCTCTTCGCCATAGGCTCCATCGTCCCACCGCGCCATGTAGTGAGCGAGACAGCGAAGCTCCAAACCACTAAGGTCACAGCCGACAAGCACACGACCCTTTGGAGCCGTGAACAGACTACGGCATTCCTTGCCGTATGGAGCATTTACTCCGGGAACTTGGGCGACGTTGGGCGAGGAATGAGTCGCTCGACCCGTGACCGCATGGTTGGTATTCACGCGACCGTGGATCCTGCCGTTTTTGACCTTCTTGAGCCAGCCTTGGCTACCCTGTGCCAGTTGTCCTAGCCGCTTCTCGATTGTGAAGTTCTCAGCGAGTAGTTTGGCTTCAGGGTAGGGTAGGCTGCTTAACACAGTCTCATCGATCTTAGGCTTCAGGCCGTCCGTCAGAACCTTCGGCTTCCACCCTTTGACTTTCATCAGGCGGTCAGCGATATGGTCCCGGCTTGCAGGATTGAAGACAATCTCTTTGATCTTGTAGGTCAGCTCGTCCTTCACGTAGCCTCTGGCCTTGTTATTGACCTTTGGAATGAAGGGCGTCTTGATCTCCCAAGGACGGAAGATGTTAGACAGCTCAGTATGTAGCTCTGCCTGACGGGTTTGGAGACTACGAAGGAGACTCTCGGCTGCTTCAGTGTCGAAGGGGAAGCCCGTCACTTCCTGCCGAGACATGATCCGTGCAACGTCCTGTTCAAGCTGTCGAGCTACGGGAGAATAATCCTGCTTCTCGATCCACTCCCACAAGGCGAGTGTCACCTCTACATCTTGTTGGGCGTAGGTGAACATGGACTCATTGAACTGAGACCAATCTCCTTCATAGTCATCCTTGAGGACGCCAAGGCGCATGCCCCATGCTTTCAGACTATGACGACCACGGAGTTCTTTTGGGAAGTCCGCGCCCTTACAGATCTGACGCTCATCATCAATGAAAAGCGTCGGCCAGATAAGGCGAGTGTCAACAATAGTATCAAAGTCACGGCGGTCATCTACACGATCCCACCAATCATAAACTTTCGCCAACGCAAGGTTGTCGAAGCCCCAAATGTTATGACCGATCAACCCGTCGCTCTTGTAGAGTTCTCGGGCGAGGTCTTCACACTCGTGGGGGCGAGCTGCTAGGCGCTCCCCTGTGTCTAGATTGATTGCAGTGATGCAATGGACGGTATCGAGCTGGTCGAGAAGACCGTTAGTCTCGATGTCGTATATGTAACGTGGCATGCTGGCTCCTCAATGGGATTGTCGCGATTGTGGGATCAGTAAGCTAACCGAATAGGCAAGCCGTCCCGGATAACAATGTCTGCGCGGATCTTGAACTCAGTGAGATCTCGGCACTTTTCAGCAAGACCAATAGTGTCTCGGATGATCTCGTCATCACTGATGATGGTCTCTGCTGCCATGTAGGCATCAACAGGGATGCCCCAGTAATCTAGATTTGGCATATGACGTGTCTCAACGTCGTTGAGCATCAGCTCTTCAAGCTGCTCAGACTGCCAATCGAGTTCGTCTTGTTTGGATTTAAGTTTCCGTTCGAGATCATTAGCTTCATCACAAAGCTCTTCGATGGCCTCGTCTGCGTTTACCAACGCTTCCTTGAGACCCTCGTTCTCGCGGATAAGCTCTTCGATGATATCGCGAGCCGATGGGGTATTGGACATTGTGTTGATCCTAAAAATCGTTGTGTTGTTCTGTAGGCCAAGCTGCGTTTTGGTCGCTATAGGCCGTGTTAGCTTCAACAGCGGCTGAGAGCCGACCTGTTGTCTTGTCGTATTGGAGCTGACCAGCGACCCCACAGTCCCCACTAAACCTGTTCTTCAGGACTCGGATGGTCGTGAGATGTTTAGATTCTTCGTCCTGCTGATTACGCTCCAAACCCACAACCATGTCGCAGACTTGCCCAAGACCCGCAGATCCACGGAGCTGACCCAGACGTGTCTGAGCGCCCTCCTCGTGGGGTGTGCCTTCAGGTCGCTTGAGGTGAGAGATAACGATCAGGCCTACGCCCGTGTTCTCCGTAAGGCTTCTCAGTTTAGTGGAGAGATTATCGATCAACCTTCGTTCATCGCCTTCACCCATCCCGCTCACCACGATACTTACGTGGTCGAGAATGATGTAGTCACACTCACAGGACACAGCGAGATACCGGATCTTACCGATGAGAGCATCGATGTCTGACGATCCCCAGTGGTCGTAGAGGTAGAGGCGACCTGTGCCGCATGTAGCGTCAAAGGCCTCCCGTAGATCCTCGTCTCCCACCTGATAATCAGGAATGTGGATGGGAGCGTTGAGATGTAGACCCATGATGCCTTTGGCAGTCCGGGTCGTATTCTCTTCAAGCATCAACGCGCCAACGGTCATCTCCTGATTGATCAGCAGGTCGTACATGATCTCTCTGATGACTGAGGACTTGCCCATGCCCGAGCCTGAAGTGAAACAAACCATTTCCCCCTTGCGGAGGCCGTGGGTCATCTCATTCAGCTTCGGCCACGGGTAGTCTACAGCCTCATGTAGATGGACCTTGGACACGTCGGACCACAGATCCTTGGCGTTAAGGATGCCGTCAGGCCTATAGGCTTTGGCTTGCCAGCAGCTATCGACCAGTTCCTTACCCTTGCCAGCTAGTAGTGCATCACTTGCGTCTTTAGCTGGTAAGGAGGCGATGTAGGCCTTGCCGGGTGGCAGCTTTTCAGCAGCCTCTTTGGCAGCGTTCTGACCAGCGTCGTCCATGTCAAAAGCAATCACGACACGCTCGAAAGACGAGAGCCACTCAGATTGCTGTGCAAAGATCTTAGCTGCGCTCTGTGCGCCGTTAGGTAACGACACGACAGGCCACTTGCCTTGTCCCATGACTTGAGCCATCGCCAGACAATCGATCTCGCCCTCAACCACAGTGACCATCTTGCCACCCTGTCCGAAGAGATGTTGACCGAAGAATCCAGCATCTTTTAGCGATCCCTTGATGCTGAAGTTCTTCGACGCCGTTCGGATCTTCTGGCCTACAACACCGCCACCGGACATACGGTAGTTGGCGATGTGAACTGTTTTGTCACCCTGCTTACCTACAAGATAACCATACTTGCGGCAGATATCTTCAGTTATCTTTCGCTTACTGAGAGCCTGAACTTCGCCGGTCAAGAACTCGGTAGGAGTGACTGGCTTTTCGATGGTTGTGCCGTCGGTCTGTTCTCGATACTCACACCCGAAACAGAACGAGTGCGTGTCATAGACCGCAAGGTTGTCCTTGCTCCCACAGGAGGGACAGGGGTCATGACGGATGAAGGTACTCTCAGGATACTGTTGGTCGTCTTGCATTTGCTTCCCTTACGAATTCTTGCAGAGGGCCGTAGCCCTCGATACCAAGTAGTGTAGGGGCTGCGACGGCTGTGACATGATAGTGATGATAGATACTGTCGAGCAGATCATGGGCATGAGCCTCAAGGTCTGCGGGTAGCTGGTCCTTGCCATCCCAACCGACAATCGCTACCCCGATGGAGTGCGTGTCCCAGCCAGACAAATGATGTCCGATGGTGTCAGGATGGCGGGTGGTACTAGAGCCAGAGGCATCAACGACGAAGTGGACGCCAGCGCAGAAGTACCCAGCTCTGCGGTGGATGATGTCTAGCTCCTTGGCTGTCTCTGCTCTTGTGATCGAGTGGACGATGACCGCCTCGGTTGCCTCACGGTCACGGGTCCACTTAGACGATTCGAAGTTCACGATTGGGTTCCTCCAACCATGCGCGGGGGATAGGCTCTTTGTCGGAGTATCCGTGCCAGAGAAATCCGTGTTTTTCACACCACATGGCATACGTCGTCTTACTTTTCTTACCGATCTTTGAGCGCGGGTTTGAGAAGACAAACCGAACGTCAAGGTGAGGCTGACTGTTTCGTAGCATCAAAAACTTTTGACGATCATTCGTAACCCAGCGTCCTTTGGTCTCGATTACGATACCGTTGGGCAGGATAAAGTCTGGCGTGTACTTCCTGTTCTTGGCTGGCTGGATGAACGGAACCCTTAGAGGCTCGTACTCATAGGCGATGCGGGACTTCCGCAGAAACCCCGCCACCTTTTCTTCCAAGCCCGACCGATATCCTTCAATTACCCCACGATCTTTTTGTGGGCTAGAAGTCATCGTGATCCTCAACATCAACACTCTGCTCATCCATCTGGACCAACGGTGAGTCGTCCGAAGCCGAGTATCCCTCCTCTTCTTCGATGCCATAGTCTGACAAGGATACTGAGGATGTGTTCTCGACAAGCTCGATGACCTGAACCACGACGGGCTGAAGGCTCACACCTTTCTTACCGTTGCTGTCCCAAGCGTAAAGCTCACAGCCGATACGGATGGTGGATCCCTTGCCTACCTTGGCTGTCGTCACCGCACCTTTGGCGTCAACGATCTTAGGTTTTCGATCCCAAAGATCCCCGGCTTTGTTGATACGGTTGACGGCCTTGGCTCGAAAGATCACTCGGCCAGTTCGCTCGCCTTGGTCGTCCTCTTCGAGCTTCCAAGCACTATTGTCGCTGGGGTTGATCTTCTTACCGTGGGAGGTCTCGAAGAATTTTGCGATCTTATCCATGACTGGCTTCGCTTCCTCGACAGGAACGGAAAGACCAGTTTGGTATGCACCGTGCTCCGCGAACTTAAAGTCCGGAGAGTTGAGATGCGGGTAGAGGGCTGTCCCTTTTGGGAGTGTGACTACTTCTGCCATTTTTGATTCCTTTTCGGTTTTGGTAGCTATATGCCGTATTAGGTTTTTCATAGGCTGAACCTATATGTGGGACGATTAGGAGAAAAAGAAAACGGACTTCTCCACCTCGCTCAGATCCAGTGATCCGTAGGCCGGTAGCGCAGGAAGATCGACATCATCTCCGACTACCTCTCGGACAGTCCGCGCAAACTGAGCAAGCACGTCATGATCCTCGTACATCCGGCGGAAGGCCTCCCGGATCGTCTCAGCGAACAAAGGCATGACCGCCGCGTGGACAGCAAAGGAGTCATGGACCAGTGCAAAGCTAGGGGTATAACCATCCCACGATTGTACCTTTTTCAAGAAATCGAGAACAGTCATACGACAGTGGGTTGCATCCATCGAGTGAACGAAGTTTGGCGGCGTACAGTTCTTGACCGCTCTGATGTCCTGACGCTGCCCCGGCTCTCGATAGCGAACGTCGAGCTGACGGCCATCAAGCGTCGTGGTGACACGTTTCATGATGGACTCTGGCTCATCGACCTGAACAACAAAGCCATCAGGTGTCATCCACTGCACAGGCGCAGTCCGGTCAGTCTTTACGGATGCCGACGCACACTTGGTCAAATAGTCCATAGCCTCTCGGGCCTTGACCACGATCTCAGCGATAGATTCCCAGATATACTTAGCCACGAATCGTGAGAACTGAGTTCTGTTGCTCCAAGGTGCCTTAGTTCCCTTAGCGATAGCCTCGCGAACGAAATCATCCGTGTACTCATTACAAGCCGTCAGAGTGCCTGAGTATGGCTGGATCATCGTAGGTCGTTTGCAGATGCTACGTGTGATCCCGAAGTCCAAAGCCGCAAGCGCCATATCAGCCTCTTCTCCGTCTCCTTTTGCCATACGTTGAAACTTTGATCGCGTCCGTTCAGCCACCTCTCCATAGATGTCCCGGCGCTCCTCCAAAGCACACAGGTTCACGCTCTCTGCGCCCTTACGATCCCTCGTCATGGCGGAGTAGTGCTGGAGTCCAGAGCATGTAGCATCAACAGCCACAGGCAGCGTCGTCATAAACCCTTCGCCCCCATGCTCGTGGAGGAGAAAGATCTCTCGACAGGCGCGGAGAAACTGAAACGGTTCTTCGTCCGCTAGTTCTCTTGCCCACCACAGGTCAGCACGAAAGTCTTCCCCGGTTGCAAGGATGCGTTCGAGGTTATCTTCGACCCAAGCAACACGATCTTCCATCGCCAGCTTATCCTGACCAGCGCAGTTGGCTGCGTGGATGTAGATCCAAGCGACCTGTTCTTCCGACGTGATCGGAGCACCTGTGCCGAACTCAAGGATGCCCTTGTGCAGGTCAGAACCTTGAGGACTAAGGGCAGAGGTCTTTGGATACATGCGTCCTCGGCTATCGAGATCCCAAGCAAACCAAATCTTATCGAACTTACCGTAGTCTTCAGCCATCCTGAAGGCGTGAAGGATCTGGTATCTCTCAGATCGAGCCTTGCGGTTAGCCTGATGAGTCTCCCAGCAAGCACGTCGATAAGCCTTGCCACCATCCCCATCCGGGTCAGCCGCAGCCTCTGGAGTAACTGGAGGTACTGGACGATCTCCCGAACGTGTCATACCAGCCAGATCTTTATCCTGTTCGAAGGCCCACTTCGCTGCCTGAAGGATCCAATCATTGACGTGCCAAGGGGTATCTTGCACAGCGTTGACGGACTTCAGGATCGGAGCGAAATCGGAATGACTAGCGTCGTACAGATATCCTTTCTTCCCGCGTTTGATCAGAGGGAAAGGAGTGACGTGGTTGGTCAGGTAGGGACCACCGATCAGATGCTCTTGAGACCAAGGGATCGGAGGAACGACCATCGGCATCCAGAAGTTCTCGCGAAGCGCTGAGTTTTCGATACGCTCCGTGACCTGAGTCACAAGTTCTTCAGTCGCGTGGACAATCTTCTCTTTCGCCTTCCCCTTGCTGCCGTAGGTATCAACGATATCCAGAAGGTGCGTTGCATTCTGGAAGCACTCGATAAACATCAAGCCGAACTTCAGACAACGGTCTGCTGTCCAGTCCTTATGACGCCACACGAGCTGCTCACGACGAAACTGAGATTGGATGAGATCCTTAGTCCGATGACGTGTAAGACCTCGATCCTTAGCTGTCCGCAGGAGACGCTTGAGCGTCATGAATTTGTTCTCGCGGAACCAGCGCAAACGAAGCTCATCGTGGACACGTTCAGCAATCGAAAAAGCCAGAGCTGTCCGAGTTAGCTTGTCCTCACGGCCACGCATTGCCACAGTGTTGACGATAGCCTTGGTTCCCAAGAATGCTATGGTCTCAACATCGAGGTATTCTTGGTTACACATGGCGAGCGCTGAGTGACGCTTGCCGGGTCGATTTGCTTTCTCCATCCATGACTCAAGTTCCTCGGTCACTAGACGGTCAAATGTCTTTACCACAGTCTTTCCGGCGGGAGATTGACTAAACTCTCCAACGTCCTCTAGACGGTCGTGATTGGCCTTGTACCTTTGGTATCCTATGTCCCTTGATCGAGACTCTAGAGATACCTGCGCCTTCACAAGATCTTCTCCAAATTCTTCAATATATTGTCTTAGGATTCTTGGGTTCTTTAGATCTTTAGAGTCCATAGATCTTAGGTCCTCTCGTGTTTGGTCAGCTATATGCCGTGTTAGGTTTTGTTCGCGCTCTGGTAGGTGTTCGAGGGCTAGAAATTCATTGGTTCCATTGGTGGAAAAGTGCCACTTTTGTATGTAAGTAAGATGGACGTTTCCCTCTGATTTCATTGATAAAAATCGAGGTGATCCCATATATAGGTCAATATTATTCCGAGGATTGCGTACTTATCATTGGTTATATTGAGGGGGTTTACTAATGTATAAACCATTGAAATAAAAGGAGAAAATTGGGGTCCACAATGAGCAGACCCCAATGATTAGTAGATTATCCAATGAGTTTTCCAAGCTCATCGAGGTACGATGGAGCAAGGTGCATGTAACGTTGAGTTGTCTTCAGATCCTCATGCCCAGCGAGCGCTTGGATCTTAGTTACCCCTACGTCCTTCATGGCAAGACGTGAGAAACAAGTGTGCCGAAGAGTGTGAATCACTACGTCCTCCAGACCTGCCCTGCGACAGGCGCGGCGGAATGACTGAGCGTAAGCGTCGTATGTGTAAGGGAAGTACCTCTTGTCGTACAAAGTACGCTCTGGAAGCGCTTGCTTTGCGGTTTCGCTGAGAGGGATGACACCGATCTTACCTCGCTTCCGAATGACCTGAATGATGCTACCTCGGTCCTCGTTGTCCGTGCGATCCATAGGACGTACAGAGAGGGCTTCAGAGACACGCAGCCCTGTGTAGAGCTGAAACTTAGTCAGGTCCCGCCAGTGCTTCTTGTTGAAGGCCTTGAGCAGCGCTATTTCCTCTTCGTCGGTAAGGAAACGATGACGAGTGAGAGGGTTCGGTAGCTTTTTTGGAAACTTAGGAACCTCTGTGATGAGTCCCTCTTGGTAGGCGTGCTTCATGACAAGCTGCAAGACAAGACGATGGTGGTTTATCGTTGAATTTTTGTGCTTCAGTTCGTCTTGCTCGTGGATTAGAAAATCGCGTATCCCCTTTGTATCAATCGCATGAATGGGAGTTTCTGGAGTCCAGTAGCGCATGAAAGTGTTACACAGAGAACGGTAGTTATTTTTTGTTTTCGCTACGGCTCGGCTTGCACGATAGAAACCCTCGACTACACTAATCAGAGAGGAGTTTTTGACCGCCACACGGCCATCAGGGATGGGCAAGCCTTTAGCCAGCGCATCCTTAGCTGCCTCCTCCCAAGTCGCTGCTTGCTCACGGGTATCGAAGGTGAACGTGCGACCGCCGATGCGATTACTGCACCAGCGGCCTTGAGGAAACTTCTTAGTTGGTTGAGTGCGTGTTGGCATCTAGTCCTCCATCAGCGCTTCAAGTTCGGCACAGAATGCAGTGCCTTTGTGGGTGACCTGCACGATCTTACGTCGATAGTCCTCCGGATCTGGTATGGTCCGCAGGTAGGCGTAGCCGTCAGGTCTTGTGCCGTCTGGACGTTTCCATCCTTCTTCTGCCCATATCGAGACGTTCCGGGATACGTTAGATCTCGTACCACCATAGCGGAGTAGAACGTCACGCACGTCGGCAATCGTGGTGATATCCTCATCTGCGGCGACGCTAAGGAAAGCGTTGACGGCCATCACGGACATCGTAGGGTCCATCTCTGCAAAGCGTCTGATTACTTTCAGTAGTTTTTTGAGTTCTTTGTTAGTCATGTTTCTTATCCATACAGATAGTCTGTGAGATCCTCTTTACTGCAATACCACGCGATAACAGAGGCGAACGCCTTTGCGTCGTATTCTTTTTGGAATGTACAGACGGTACAGAAGCACCCTTGAGCGTCTTCAGTCTGGACGTTTACTCCATCGGCTCCTATGCCGATTGCAGCTTCGATGATTTCGTAGATCGAGTCGTGTTGCCATTTTGGCGCTTCAAAATTCATGATCGTATAGGCCCTAATAACAAGGATTGACAATGTAGTAATTACTAAAGTTCGTCGTTTAGTTATTACTACCCTCGCCGTGCCAACGATCCGTGTACCAAGGATTTTTAAGTCCGTTTGGAGGTGGGTTCCAGACCTGACCTTTTGATATGGAAGTCCACCGTACTGGGTGCAGTTGCTCTCCCGGATTCTGGGCAATCCAGCTTTGTTGGAACAGCCACCCTTTCAGCGTCCTCAGTGCAATGGGACAACTTGATCCAAGCATCCCACCAATTTTTGTGTTGTCGTACATGTTTACTCCTAACGATCTGGACGACCGGGGCCATAGTGTATCCCCGGTTCTGTAAGGCCGATGTAAATCGGGAGTCCGAAGACGTACAAAAATACTCCGGCGCAAATCAAAAAGGTGCGTAGAGACATTAAGAAATCTCCTGCTTCGTGATAGTGATGATAGTTGTACCATATGGAACCGCCCTTTTCACGCGGTTAATGTAAGTGTGAGTCATAAGAATCACATGAAGGCGGG
>ERZ802830.461-NODE-461-length-40399-cov-20.2979_pt1 | contig 40399 bp, 38 predicted proteins | sample MGYA00345654_ERZ802830 | MGnify/ENA primary metagenome ERZ802830 (study PRJEB30503, sample SAMEA104212375) | marine metagenome | biome: Westerlies Biome; feature: [SRF] surface water layer (ENVO:00010504) within the epipelagic zone...; material: water... | reverse complement strand
CTTTAGATATGGGTGAAGAGACATTTCATTATTGTACTTAGATTGGTGTAAAATCACTAAAGTCTATTAAAAAGATTTCGGATTAATATATATAAAAATATGACAGATCAAGACATTTTAATACAAGAAGGAATGAGTCTTCTTTACAGCGGAATGGTCGTTGTATTTAGCTTTCTTCTTATGCTGATAATCTCAGTGAACTTGTTAAGAATTTTCTTTTCATCCTCAGTAAATAAGAATACCAACAGCCCCGGTGATATAAATTCATCACCTCCAGTGCAAAATAATGTTCATCATAAAATCATTAAAGAAGTTCTTGGAGGCATTAGATCGTGACTGAATCAAAGAAAATTGGCGTTACCGAAGTTGTCTTGAGAGATGCTCATCAGTCATTGCTTGCGACTCGGTTCAGGTACCATGATATGGAAGCTGCTTTAAAACATCTAGATGATGTTGGTTTTTGGTCTGTGGAATCCTGGGGTGGAGCCATATTTGATTCATGCATAAGATATCTTGGAGAAGACCCATGGGAGCGAATTAGAAAAATTAAATCCATGATGCCAAACACCCCTCAGCAAATGCTGTTGAGAGGGCAAAATTTACTCGGGTACAAACACTATTCAGATGACGTTGTAAATAAATTTGTAGAATGTTCAAAAGTTAATGGCGTAGATGTTTTTAGAGTATTTGATGCATTAAATGACCCAAGAAATATGCAACAAGCTTTGCAGGCAGTCATAGAGGTAGAAGGCCATGCACAAGGGACAATATCTTTCACTACAAGCCCTGTTCACACAATTGATTTATGGGTTGATTTAGCAAAAAAAATACAGGACATGGGAGCGCATTCACTAGCTATTAAGGACATGGCTGGTTTGCTAAAGCCCTATGTTGCCTTTGAATTAGTCTCTAGGCTGAAAGAAGAGCTTGAAATTCCAATTCACATGCATTGTCATGCAACAACTGGTATGTCTGTTGCGACTGGTGTTAAGGCAATTGAGGCTGGCCTTGATAACATTGATACTTCCATTTCATCAATGAGCATGACTTATGGCCATACTCCTACTGAAACCTTGATAAGTATCTTGGATGGAACCAATAGAGAAACTGGCATAGACCTTGAAAAATTAACTCCAATTGCACAGCATTTTCAAAAAGTAAGAAAAAAATATAAGAGTTTTGAAGGCTCACTTCGTGGCGTAGATGCGCGTATACTTGCATCGCAGGTTCCAGGAGGAATGCTTACAAACCTTGAGAATCAACTTAAATCTCAGGATTCAATTGATAGATTTGACGAGGTTATTAATGAAATACCAAAAGTCAGGGAAGATTTAGGCTTTATTCCACTGGTTACTCCAACATCTCAAATTGTTGGGACTCAGTCTGTGATAAATGTCTTATCAGGCTCGAGATATTCAACCGTTACTAACGAAGTAAAATCTTTGCTGAAAGGTGAATATGGTGCAACTCCAGCTCCTGTTAATAAGGATTTGCAGCAGGAGGGAATTGGTGAAAGTGCTGTCATCACATGCAGGCCTGCTGACTTATTAAATGATGATTTTCAATCAGTTGAAGAAGAATTTAAAAATACTATTGCTGAAAAAAATATCTCAGCTGAAGCATCAATTGAAAACATTCTTATATTTGCAATGTTTCCTGAAATTGGACTAAATTTTCTAGAAAATATTAACACTCCAGACTACTTTGAGTCTGAACCATTGGAAATTAATGAGATTACAGATTCCTCTTACTTGGTCACAGTTGATGATCAAGAATATTCTGTAACATTAAAAGCAGATAATTCTGTCACAATTAATGGCAACTCCCAAACACAAGAAGTTTCACCTTCTATTATTTCAGCGGTTGGAGCAGGTAAGGTCATTGAGGCTCCATTAGGCGGTAATATTTTTAGAACAATGGTTTCAGAGGGAGAATCAGTGGAAGCAGACTCAACTGTGTTAATTCTTGAAGCCATGAAGATGGAGACTGAAATTAAATCTCCTAGCGCCGGCGTTATCGGGAAAATATTTGTTAAACCAGGAGACTCTGTAAAACCGGGAACTCCTTTGTTTGAAATTAGCAGCTGATGAACCTTGAAACCATATTTTCAAATTTAGGCATCTTCAGTTTAACCTCTGGGCAGCTGGTAATGCTTGGAGTCGGTCTTTTAATTCTATATTTAGCAATAAATAAAAAATTTGAACCTTTGTTATTGCTACCAATTGGATTTGGAGCAATTCTTACAAATGTGCCTGAGATTGGTCTTGCCTTAAGCCCAATAGAAAAATTAATCTATAATTCTGATTCACAGGAATTAGTTGGGGCTCTTTCGTTGATTCCAATCAGTGATCCAGAACTGCTTTATTCCTTTCTAAAAACAGCTTCTCATTCTCAACTATGGCTTCTTAATGAGTATGCAGCTGAGTTGGGATACAAGGCTGGAATCTTAAACACTTTTTATTCTGTGGCAATTGGTTCAGGGGTTGCACCATTAGTGATTTTTATGGGAGTGGGTGCCATGACTGATTTTGGACCAATGTTAGCTAATCCTAAAACATTAATATTAGGAGCTGCTGCCCAATTTGGTATTTTTGCAACTGTCATTGGAGCCTTGCTTTTGAATAAGCTGGGATTAGTTTCTTTTACATTAAAACAAGCAGCGGCAACAGGTATTATAGGTGGTGCAGATGGGCCAACTGCGATTTATGTTTCTTCAATATTAGCTCCGGAATTATTAGGCGCGATCGCAGTGGCAGCATACTCATATATGGCATTGGTTCCCTTAATTCAGCCACCAATCATGAGACTTCTCACGACACAATCTGAGAGGACTATTCGAATGATACAGATGAGAGAAGTCTCTCAAACAGAAAAAATAATTTTTCCTATTATTTTAGTTTTTCTGGTCGGTATGATGCTACCAAGTGCCGCACCGCTTATTGGAATGTTCTGTTTTGGAAACTTGATGAGGGAGTCTTTGGTAGTTGAGAGACTAAGTGAGGTCGTTCAAAATTCTCTTATCAATATAGTTACAATTTTTTTAGGGCTAGCTGTTGGCTCAAAACTAGCTGCAGACCAGTTTCTTACCCCAGAAACACTAGGTATCTTATCTCTTGGAATAATTGCTTTTTCCATCGGCACAGCCTCGGGTATTTTGATGGCAAAATTAATGAATTTTCTCAGTGCAAATAAAATTAACCCTCTTATAGGTGCCGCTGGTGTATCAGCAGTCCCAATGGCTGCAAGAGTAGTTAATAAAGTAGGTTTAGAGAATGATTCTCAAAACTTCTTACTTATGCATGCGATGGGTCCAAATGTGGCAGGTGTTATTGGTTCAGCTGTTGCTGCTGGAGTGATGATTCAACTTTTAGCTTAATGCTATGGATCCATTTAAAGATATTAGACCTTACAAGGATTCTGAAGTAACAGAAGTTGTCCAATCGCTTGTATCTAACCCATCAGTTTTGAAAGCTTTAATGGGACTGCAATTTCCAGGGCTTGTTTCAAAACTTCCCTTTATGAAGTTTTTTGTTAAACAAAAACTAATATCTAAAGCAAAAACTATTAATACAATCAGTGATTATCAAATGCTATTTAAAAGTTTGATGGAAAAAGTAATTCAAGAATCTATTTCTTCTTTCACTGTGAATGGACTGGATAAACTTAGTGCAGATGATAGCTACTTATTTATATCGAATCATAGAGATATCACTCTTGATGCAGCTTTGCTCGCTTTCAAACTCCATCAATCTAATTTTCAAACTTTCAACATAGCTGTAGGTAATAATTTAATGGAGGAGACATGGGCCTCAGATCTATTCCGATTAAATAAGAGTTTTATCATTCAAAGATCTGGCGCATCGAAAAAAGAAATTTATTCTGGTTTATCAATGGCATCAAAATTTATTCATCAAAGTATCTTTAAAGAAAATAACTCTGTTTGGATAGCTCAAAAACAAGGCAGAGCAAAAGATGGTATCGATGAAACTGATCCAGCTTTATTAAAAATGATTCACTTATCGGAGAGAAAATCTCAATCCATTGCTTCCTATTTTAATTCTTTAAAGGTCGTCCCTGTAGCAGTTTCTTACGAATATGATCCAAATGATCAATTAAAAGCGAGAGAATTATGTGCATTAGAATCACAACTGGAATATGTAAAAGAGAATGATGAGGATTTACGGAGCATTGCTAATGGAATTACCGGTCATAAAGGTAATGTAATCATCAACATATCTCATCCAATGAGATTTGAAGAGGTTGATGACTATCAAGCAATTTCTAAAAAAATTACTCATTTAATAAGTTCAATGTATGAGCTGCAGGCCACAAATATTGCCGCTTGCAATTTATTAAATATTAATTGTGATGACTATAGATATTTCTCGGAAGAGGATATTGAGCAAGCACAAAAAAAACTTGAAAAGAGAATGGAGCCTCTTATGACTGACGCTCGCTCAAAATTATTAGAGCAATACGCCAATCCTGTAATTAGAAAATCTATACCTGATTAACTAGTAGAGTATCCACTTTCATTGTGCTCGGTAATATCTAGACCCTCATTTTCATTTTCCTGACTGACCCTTAAGTCAGTAACCATGGAAGTCATTTTTAATGCGATCCAAGAAAATACTAAGGTCCAAAGACATATAACAACAACACCTTGCAATTGAATCATAAACTGCTCAAATACAGATGGATCAAACCCAGATGCTCCTGCACCTAGAAATCCATTAGGTTTTCCAACAAAAGCAAGCATTAAAATACCCAATATACCGCCAACTCCATGCACAGGAAAAACATCAAGCGAATCGTCTATTTTAAAGTATCCTTTGATCATTTGAGTTGCATAGAAACAAATTAGTCCAGCAAATAGACCAATTAACAATGCACCTTGAGGCCCAACTGTTCCAGAAGCTGGAGTAATAGTTGCCAAGCCAGCAACCATTCCAGTGGCTATTCCAACAACTGTCGGTTTACCCGTCTTAATCCATTCAACTGACATCCATGTTAAAGCTCCAACAGCAGCACTTATGTGAGTAACTAGGATTGCCATTGCAGCATTAGAGTCTGCAGCAACTGCACTGCCACCATTGAATCCAAACCAACCGACCCAAAGCATAGCAGCCCCCATCACAACCATAGGCCTATTGTGAGGCACTAAAGAGCTTCCAGGAAATCCATTTCTCGGTCCCAGCATCATTGCTGCAACTAAAGCTCCAACTCCACAAGTAGCATGCACAACTAGGCCACCAGCAAAATCAATAACACCGATACTTCCAAGATAACCTCCACCCCAAACCATGTGGCATGCAGGCAAGTAAACCAAAGTTACCCACAGAACAGTAAATAAACACATAGCACTAAATTTCATTCTTTCAGCAAATGCACCCACAACCAATGCAGGTGTAATAATTGCAAATGTCATTTGAAATACTACAAACAAGCTTTCAGGCAAAGATCCAGATGCTGAGTCTCTCATTAAGCTTGATAAGAAAAAGGCATCAGTTCCGCCAATAAAAGAGCCAGTGCCAGTAAAAGCTAAACTGTAACCATAAATTACCCAGATAACAGACACAATGCAGCATATTGCAAAACATTGCATAAGTACCGATAAAACATTTTGTGTTCTTACAAGCCCACCATAAAAAAGTGCTAGACCTGGCAAAGTCATAAATAAAACCAATGCGGTGGCTGCAAGAATCCATGCAGTATCTCCAGAATTTATTTCTGATGATAGGGCAGCTGGAGATAGAAGAGCTGCCAGAGTAATTAGACAATAGTTATACGATTTCATTTAATTTTCCTTTTAAGTTAGATGGCTGATGAGCCGGTTTCACCTGTTCTAATACGAAAAACTTCATCAATGGTTGTTACAAATATTTTTCCGTCTCCAATTTTTTCGGTATTAGCTGATTTTGTGATTACATCAATTATTTCAGATACTTTGCTTGAATCTGTAAGTATTTCTAATTTAATTTTTGGAAGTGTATCGATCGTATATTCAGCGCCTCGATATAGCTCTGTATGTCCTTTTTGTCTTCCAAACCCTTTTACTTCAGTAATAGTAAGACCCTCAACACCATAATCCATGAGAGCTTGTCGAACATCTTCAAGCTTAAATGGTTTGATAATAGCAGTTATTAGTTTCATCGGTACCCCTTAATAAAATAGTTAAAGTGAACTTTTGCACCATTATGCATCGTATAAGAGAAATTTTGATCATTCTATGTGAAATTTATAGGAAATTAATTAATATTTGCACAATTTTAATGCAAAAAAAAACCGCCAAGGTTAATTGACGGTTTTTTAAAGGATTTAAGTTTTACTTAAATTCTGGATAAGCCTCGACTCCAATTTCAGAAGCATCAAGTCCTAATGCTTGTTCTTCATCAGATGCTCTTATTGGCATGAACATGTTTATTACATATACAGCACCAAAACTAGCAAGGAATCCAAATCCAGCTATTGAAATAACACCAATGAATTGATACAAGAAGGATGCATCACTGGTAAATGGAACTACCATGACACCAAATATTCCAACAGTACCATGAGCTGAAATAGCTCCAACTGGATCATCAACATTCATTTTGTCAAAAAATAGAATGGATGCGTAAACAATAAGTCCACCGATGAATCCAATTATTACCGCTTCACCACCAGTTGGTGCGCTCGGCCCAGCTGTTATTGCAACCAATCCTGCTATAGCTCCGTTGATCACCATGGTGACATCACTTTTGCCTGTCATAACAAGACTTAGGATTAAAGCTCCAAGAACTCCACCTGCAGCAGCCATGTTTGTATTTAAAAATACCTGACTTACTGCAATTGCACTTGCTTCATCACTTATGACAAGCTCAGAACCACCATTAAAACCAAACCAACCTAACCATAAGATCAATGTTCCTAAAGCTGCTAATGGTATATTTGATCCAGGCATAGGATTAACACTGCCATCAGATGAATATTTACCAGTTCTTGGTCCTAAAAGAGTTACAACACCAAGTGCTGCAGCAGCACCAAGAAGATGAACTGTTCCGGATCCAGCATAGTCAGAATATCCAAGTGTGCTTAAGAAACCTCCACCCCAATTCCAATAACCTTGAACAGGATAGATAAAAGCGGTGAGGATAACAGCAAAGATAAAGAATGGAATTAATTTCATTCTTCCTGCTACTGCTCCTGAGACAATTGACATTGCGGTGGCAACAAAGACCACTTGAAAAAAGAAGTCAGCTTGTTGAGAGTAATCCATTCCATAAGCCATACCAATTTCATCTAAAGGCATGTCAGTACTTAATCCCCAGGATGTTCCAATCGCAGGCAATATGCCATAGACGATTGCTTCTCCAGCATCATCAAGACCACCTGATATTGCAAAAACTGCATCTGAGGGATACATAAGCACAAAACCACATACTAAGTACATAACACATGCTATTGAAAACAAACCAAGATTTTTGGTAACGATTTCAGAAACATCTTTTTTCTGAACTAACCCTGCTTCAAGCATGGTGAATCCAGCTGCCATCCACATGACAAGTGCTCCTGACATAATTGCGTAGAACGTATCTAGTGCAAATTTAATTTCTTCCATAATAATCTCCTAATTAAATGGCTTCGTTGCCAGTTTCACCAGTTCTAATTCTGATGACTTCTTCAACGTTGGTTACAAATATTTTTCCATCACCAATTTTGCCGGTTCCAGCAGCGGTGGTAATGGTATCGGTTACTGCACTCAGCTTTTCGTCTTCAACAAGGATTTCTAATTTAATCTTTGGGAGAGTATCAACTGTATATTCAGCACCTCTGTACAACTCAGTATGGCCTTTTTGACGACCATAACCTTTAACTTCTGAGAGCGTTAAACCTTCAATACCAGCTTCAATAAGTGCTTCTCGCACCTCTTGGAGTTTGAATGGTTTAATTATCGCTATAACTAATTTCATGATTTATAGGCTAGCTGAGATTGAAAAATAGATTCCATCTTCATCTACGCCACTGTATCCTTCGTCAGTCATGTCATAAGCTGTAATACCACAATCATATGCGCCACAACTAAAGCCATAACTAATGGTTATGTTGTCACTCATTTCATCATATGTACCATAAGCAACAGACACTGGACCCATGCCGTATGATATTTCTGTGTAATCTGTAAAATCATCTTGTCCCATAGCATGGGTAAGACCAAAATTACCTAGACTGAAACCTAGAACTATTTCTTCAAAATCAAGACCAGTTTGATTTTTTGGATAATCAAAAGCGACATATCCAATGTCAATACCAAGATCACCTACAGAAAATCCATAGCCAAAATAGTAATCAAGTTCGCTTCCAGCTCCATCATTAAAGTTTACGTTTGATCCCCAAATACCAGCATAAAAACCAGATTCAGCTTCAAAATCAAAGCCACCCTGGATTGCTGGAGCATCACTTTGAGTCATGCCTCTCCAGACATAATCACTTGCGAAAGCAACATTTGCACTTACAGCTGCAAATGAAGGCATAGCAAGGATACCGACGAGTAATAACAATTTTTTCATAATTTCTCCTTATAATTTATGAAGTTACATTTAATACAATGCAATTTGCATGCCAAAATGGTTTTTATTATTTTCTGATCATTTTTTAATATTGATATGTATAATTTGGGATCGGTAATTAAACGTTTTAATTGGGAGACAAAGCATGGAATTAAACAATAAAGTAATAGCGATCACTGGAGGTGCTTCCGGCTTGGGTGAGGCTTCTACAAGACATTTTGTCGCTAATGGTGCAAAAGTGATGATTCTTGATATTAATGATGATAATGCAAAAGCGATTTGTGATGAGCTTGGTGATGAGAATGTGAAATATGTAAATACCAATATTATGGAAGAAGAGCCTGTTAAGGATGCTATGTCTAAAATCGAAGAGGCATTTGGTAAATTGCACGTTGCAATTAATTGTGCCGGAACTGGCTATGGGGCAAGAATTATCGGCAAAGATGCTCCTCATCCACTAGATCATTTCAAGTTCATTATTGACTTAAATTTAGTTGGAACATTTAATGTCATGCGTTTAGCTGCTGAACTAATGGATAAAAATGATGCTGGAGAAGATGGTGAGAAGGGTGTAATTATTAATACTGCTTCTATTGCAGGCTATGAAGGTCAGATTGGTCAATCAGCCTATAGCGCTTCAAAGGCTGGTGTTATTGGTTTAACACTCACTGCTGCAAGAGATCTTGCCAGACATGGGATTAGGGTTAACACCATTGCACCTGGAATCTTTGATACGCCTTTAATGAAATTGGCGCCAGATAAAGTGAGAGATCCTTTACTTGAATCTACCCAGTTTCCTCATAGGTTTGGAATTCCATCTGAATTTGGACATTTAGCTGCTCACATAGTTGAAAACTCATACTTAAATGGCGAAACAATTAGGCTTGATTCTGCCATGCGAATGAAACCAAGATAATGCAATACTCTGCATATTATGTTGAGGAGAATGATGGTGTATTTTCTGCTTCAATCTCAAGACTTGAGCTCGAAAAGCCAGCTGATGGGTTTGTTCAAATAAAAGTATCTCATTCATCTCTGAATTATAAAGATGCACTTTCAGCATCTGGAAACAAAGGGGTAACAAGAAATTATCCATTTGTTCCAGGAATTGATGCAGCGGGCACAATTACTGACGCTAATTCCTCACAATTTAGTGAAGGAGATGAAGTTATAGTCACCGGCTATGACATGGGTATGAATACTCCCGGCGGCTTTGGAGAGTTCATCAATGTTCCAGCAACCTGGGTTGTCAAAAAACCAAATAATTTAACTCATTTAGAATCTATGTCTATAGGAACCGCTGGACTGACGGCTGCAGCTAGCGTATTTAAAATACATGAATCTGCAATGGAATCAGACCTTCCTGTTTTAGTTTCAGGAGCGACTGGAGGAGTTGGTTCTATTGGCGTGATGCTTATGTCTAAACTAGGCAAAGAAGTTTCAGCACTTTCAGGAAAATCTTCGTCAGTTGATTTTCTTAAATCCATCGGTGCTACAAATATAATTTTGCGCGATGAATATCTAGAGGCTCCCGCTAAAGCTATGGAGAGACCATTATTTTCATCTGCCATTGATACAGTTGGAGGCAAAATATTGAGTAAGATGCTTGCACAGATCTCTCCACATGGTGTCGTTGCATGTTGTGGTAACGTAGCTGGTATCGAAGTCAATACAACAGTTTTTCCATTCATACTTAGAGGGATATCTCTATGTGGGATTGATTCAGCTGAGTCACCACTAGATTTCAAAATCAGTATTTGGGAGAAGTTTGCTAATGAGTGGAAGTTGGATCTTTCAACTTCAACTAAAATTATCGCTAAGCAAAATCTACAACAAGAGATTGATTTGATCCTCCAAGGCGGTCAAGAGGGAAGAGTTGTAATCTCACATGAGGAATAATTATGTCAGATAAATATGATGAATATTTTGATTCAAAAGAAGCTAATGAAGACAGTAAATCAGATGCAAGGGTTGCACTGGTAATCATCATAGTCTTTGTTATTGGAGTAGTTTTTTGGGTTTCAGGGCAATAATTATTCAGAAAGAAACTTTTCTGCATCAAGGGCTGCCATGCATCCGAATCCCGCCGAAGTAATAGCCTGCCTGTAGATTTGATCTGAAACATCACCTGCTGCAAAAACACCCGGCACGCTGGTTGCTGTAGCCAATCCATCTGTTCCAGATTTAATGGTGATGTAATCGTTTTTCATGTCTAGTTGACCCTTAAATATTCCAGTGTTTGGATGGTGGCCGATTGCAATGAAAACTCCTGTCAATTCAATAGTTTTATTTCCACCAAGAGTGGCAATCTCAATAGAGTTGACACCTTTCTCGTCTCCCAAAACTTCATTTAATTGAGAATCCCAATGCATTTCTATCTTGCCCTCATTGACAGCATCTGCAACTCTATCACGAAGAATTTTTTCAGCTCTTAATTTATCTCTTCTATGGATAAGATGAACTTTCGAGCAAATTCTTGAGAGATACAAAGCTTCTTCGGCGGCAGTGTTGCCACCGCCTACAACTGCAACTTCTTGATCTCTGTAAAAAAAACCATCACATGTTGCACATGCTGATACTCCCTTACCCAAAAATTCTTTTTCTGAGGGGAGACCTAGGTACATGGCGCTTGCTCCAGTTGAAATAATAAGAGAATCACAAGACCATTTCTGACTGCCATTTAATTTAAATGGAGTCTCAGATAAATTTGTTTCATCTATGTGATCATTTACTATTTGGACATCAAACATTTCTGCATGTTTTTTCATTCTTTCCATCAATTCGGGTCCTTGAAGCCCATCATGGTCTCCAGGCCAATTTTCAACATCAGTGGTCGTGGTAAGTTGCCCACCTTGTTCTGAGCCAGTAATTAGCAATGGTTTTAGTCCAGCCCTTGCCGCATAAATACCAGCAGCATAGCCGGCTGGACCTGAGCCGAGAATAATAAGTTTATGATGTTGATATTCCATGAGTGAATTATAAGATAGAGATTAAAGAAATTGTTATCTTTTCCAACTAAATGAGCTTTATCTTAATATAATATATAGAAAAGGAGTTTCTCATCGCTAAACGATCGAACCAATCTGATTTATCAGCAGGCACATTAAAAAATGTTTTAGCATTTCTTTGCTTGGGTTTAGTTCTTTATATTTTTGTATCCCTAGTATCTTATTCTGCTCTGGATCCAAGCTTATCTTCAGTAAGTTCACTTTCAGCCTCCGTTGAAAATTTAGGAGGCCCTTTTGGAGCTTACCTCTCTGATGCTTTATTTTCTCTAGCTGGAATTGGTGCCTATCTCATACTATTTATTCTTACATTTGAAGCTGTGAGACTGCTATTCTTCTTTATCCCTTCTGACAACACTAATAAAGCTATTAAGTTTTTTTCAGCATTGTTTTTACTGTCTTCATTCTCAGCTTTGTGTGAATTTTATTTTTCCGGAGATTTATTTCCTCAATCATCATCAGGTGGATTACTGGGCTCTTTTGTATTTGTTAATCTTTCAAATATTTTTGGTGTAGTGGGCTCTCTTATTTTTGTTGTAATTTTTTTCCTTGCTTCACTGTCCTTAACTTTTTCATTTTCTTGGCTATTTGTTTTTGACTCACTAGGAAGAAGCTTAAGTTTTTTATTAACAGAGCTGAGTAGTCAATTCAGTAAATTTGCCAGAATAATTTTTCAAACGATTAGATCGGTTGATTTATCAAAATTTAAAAATAATAAAAGAGAAATACCTAAATCTTCGGTGATTGATGCTAAACCCAGAGAGCTAAACTTATCTAATACGTCCTCTGCAAGTTTAGAATCTGGGGAGAAAAAAGAGGAAATAGTAAGTGCTCCAGCAAGTAATGAGCCTATCCAAAATGAGTCTGCTGCAAGTGCAACAGTTTACAAGTCAAAAGATAAAAATCCAAACACACAAATGCCAACAACTGATCTGCTTGATAGAGTTCTTGATGATGGCTCATCACTAACAAAGGATGAGCTAGATAAAGTCGCTGACGACCTTGAAATAAAACTATTAGAGTTTGGTGTTGAAGCAAAAGTAGTATCTGTTATTCCTGGTCCGGTAGTAACAAGATTTGAAACACAACCAGCACCCGGGACAAAAGCAAGCAGAATTACAAATATTGCTCAAGACATTGCTAGGTCTCTTTCAGTGACAAGTGTTCGGGTTGTCGAGGTTATTCCAGGCAAACCCTATGTTGGTATAGAAATCCCAAACACCAATAGAAAAATGGTTCGACTAACTGAGATTTTATCTTCAGATAAATTCAATGATTCCAAATCACCTTTATCTATGGCGCTTGGACAGGATATCGCTGGCAAGCCAATTGTTGTTGATCTTGCAAAAATGCCTCATTTATTAGTTGCAGGTACAACAGGTTCTGGTAAATCAGTTGGAATCAATGCAATGCTTTTAAGTTTGTTATTTAAATCAGATCCTGAAGATGTTCGACTCATAATGATTGATCCCAAAATGTTAGAGCTTTCTGTTTATGAGGGGATTCCTCATCTTCTTACACCTGTCATTACTGATATGACAGATGCATCAAATGGTTTGAGATGGTGTGTTGCCGAGATGGATAGAAGATATAAATTAATGTCTCAAATGGGTGTAAGAAATTTAGCAGGCTTTAATGAAAAAGTTGCTGAAGCAAAATCTTCAGGATCTCCTTTGTTCGATCCATTTAACGAAGATGAGGAAATCATGCTTCAAGAACTTCCTTCAATTGTGGTGGTGGTTGACGAATTTGCTGACATGATGATGCTTGTTGGTAAAAAGGTAGAGCATTTGATTGCAAGAATTGCGCAAAAGGCAAGGGCCGCTGGCATTCATTTAATTCTTGCAACGCAGCGTCCATCTGTGGATGTTATCACTGGTTTAATCAAAGCAAATATTCCAACAAGAATCGCATTCCAGGTCTCTTCAAAGATAGATTCTAGAACAATCCTTGATCAAGGTGGTGCCGAACAATTGCTTGGTGCAGGTGACATGCTTTATTTGCCAGCAGGACAGGGCGTTCCCGAAAGAGTGCATGGCGCTTTTGTCGGTGACGATGAGGTTCACAGAGTTGTAGATAGTTGGAAGAAAAAAGCTGAACCAAATTATCTAGACGAGATTACATCTGACTTACAAGCAACAGGCCCAATACCAGGTTGGTCAGATTCTGATAATTCTAGTTCTTCTGAAGAGGATGATGAGCTTTACGATGAGGCAGTTAACTTCGTAATTGAGTCCAGAAGAGCATCTATTTCAGCAGTTCAAAGAAAATTAAGAATTGGATATAACAGAGCTGCAAGAATTATAGAGTCTATGGAAATGGCTGGTTTAGTTTCTGAGATGAGTAGCAACGGCAGCCGAGAAGTTTTAGTTCCTAAAAAGTAATGAAATCTAAATTTTCATTCATCTTTTCAATTTTATTTTGTTCAGCGCTAATAGAAGCAAATATTTCCGTTGAGCATTTAAATAACGAATTAAAAAAAGATTATTCTTTTATTGAAAGATCATTGAATCAATCAGATTTAAAAATTGAGTCTTCACAAGGCAAAATTATTTTTGATCAATCAGGGATATCTGTTGTTGTCACGTCTCCCTTTGAAGAAAATTATAGGATTGAGGGTTCCACTATGGAAATTTATGATGTTTATTTAGATCAAATGCAAGTTGTGGATATTAGAACCAGTGAGAACTTTTTCCTAAATATTTTAATGAATGGCATTATGGAGAACTCTGATGAATATCAAGTTTCTATTAATACTAATTCAATTGATATTATTGCAAGTGATGAAAACAATACAGTCAATTTTTTCTTTGATGAAAATTCATTATTAAGGCTCATTAAATACAAAGACTCTATTGGGGTTGAGCATGGAATAGAGTTGACGGAGCTATGATTAAATTTCTTTTAATTGCTTTTGGTGGTGGCTTGGGAGCCTCAATGAGATTTGTTATCAATGACGTAATTAAAACTTCTTTATTTTCCTTCCCAAGCGGTATATTGGTTGTTAATTTTATAGGGTGTTTCTTGATAGGAATTGCAATGGCTCAAATTACCGATTTTAAATCCAACTTATATTATTTTCTTATTATTGGTTTTCTTGGTTCGTTCACTACTATGTCTGCCTTCTCTCAGCAAACTATCGAAATGCTATACAATGGTAAAGACTTTAATGCTTTGATTTACGTTGTAATATCAATTGCCTCTTGTTTAATGGGAACTTATTTAGCTTATTCTTTATTTAAAACCACTTAACACATGATTGATACAAATTTGATAAAAGATGACCCCAAAGCGGTTGTTAAAAATTTAGAATTAAGAAATTATATTTTTGACATAGAAGGATATGAAGGCTTAGAAGTTAACCGAAAAAAATTTCAGACTGAAACAGAAGATCTGCAATCTCAACGCAACTATCTTTCAAAAGAGTATGGATTACTTATAAAAGAGGGCAAGGCTGATCCGACGCTTAATACTAAGATAGAAAACATTAAAAATGAACTTGATAGTTGTTCAAGTAAATTAACAGAAGTTCAATCACGACTGAGAGAATTTTTACTTGATGTTCCTAATCTTCCAGCCGAGTCTGTTCCACATGGTTCCAGCGAAGAGAATAATGTTCAAGTTAGACATGTCGGCGAACCTAGTTTACTGAAGGGTAAAGATCATTTGGATATTACCTCAATGATTGACACTGAGTCTGCAAATGTTTTAGCTGGCTCTCGTTTTGCAGTGCTAAAGGGTAAAATTGCAAAATTACAGCGCAGTCTTATTGCCTTTATGCTTGATAAGGCTGAAGAGCACGGTTACACGGAGCATTATTTACCCATGATTGGTAACTCGGAATCTTTAACCTCGACAGGCCAACTTCCAAAATTTTCTGATGATCTATTTCAGCTCACTGATGATTATTATTTAATTCCAACTGCTGAGGTTCCATTAACAAATCTATTTAGAAATCAGATTATTGATCTAGGTTTACTTCCTCTCAAACTTTCAGCTCATACCAGCTGCTTTAGGTCAGAAGCTGGTAGCTACGGAAAAGATACCAAAGGATTAATTAGGCAACATCAGTTTGAAAAAGTTGAATTAGTTCAGATCTGTCACCCTGAGCAGTCTTTTGAAGCTTTGGAAAACCTTACCTCTCATGCAGAAATAATTCTTAAGGAGTTAAATTTACCTTATCAGGTAGTTGAATTATGCACAGGAGACTTGGGTTTTTCCGCAGCTAAGACATACGATCTAGAAGTGTGGATTCCTAGTCAAGAAACATATAGAGAGATATCCTCTTGCTCAAATTGTACTGATTTTCAAGCCAGAAGAGCCAAGATCAGATTTAAGGAAGAGGGAGCTACAAAGCTAGTCCATACCCTTAACGGGTCAGCACTTGCAGCAGGCAGAGCATTGATTGCAGTGATAGAAAATAATTTTGATCAAAAAAGTACAATTACTATTCCAGAAGTCCTTCAGGATTACACTAAATTTGCTTCCATAGATGTTTAAAAATGTTTTTCTAATTGATACATAATTGTTACTTTTATTCAGCTGAAAACAAGTATAGAATTCAACATATAGGATATTTAATTTTTAGAGGAAAATTATGAAATCATTACGAAACTTATTCATGCTCACTGCATTAATTGCTATTCCAGCTTTTGGTCAGGAGTTGACTTCTGATATCACAGGTGTAGTGACTAACTCTTCTGGAACTCCTGTTAGTGGAGCGAATGTTGTGGTTACTTACACTCAAACAAACCAAACCTTTTCTAGAACTACCAGCTCAAGCGGTCGTTTTAATGCAGGGGGTTTAAAACCTGGTGGACCTTACGAAGTGAGTGTCCAATCAGCTTCATTTAATTCAGAGACAGTCACTGGCATTACCTTGGTGGTTGGAGATACAACAAGAATAAATTTTGTCCTTGAGTCAATTGATGAGATTGTTGTCGTTGCTCAGGCTGGTACCTCTTTAGATACTGGGTATGGTTTTGGTTCTGCGTTAACTGCCCAAGACATTGAAGAGTCTGCCTCTGTTCAAAGAGATTTAAAGGATTTTATTAAACTCAATCCTCTTGTTTCTCTGGATGATGCAGAAGAAAGTTATGAAGCCATATCAATAGCTGGAGCCCACCCTAGAACTAATGATCTAAGGGTTGACGGTGTTTCATTTAATGATGATTTTGGTTTGAACGGAAATGGATATCCTTCTCAAAGAAGTCCCATTTCTTTGAATGCGATTGAGCAACTCGCAGTAAAAGTAGCACCAGCATCTGTTGAGTATTCAGGGTTTAGAGGTGGAGTTATTGAGGTAATTACAAAATCTGGAACGAATGAATTTACTGGTGAGGTTTTCAGTTATGATAGGGGTGATTCATTGATGGGCGATAAATCAAAAAGTGATGAATATACCTTTGATCTAGATGATACTTCTGAAGGTTTTGCTTTTGGAGGCCCAATCATAAAAGATAAAGCTTTCTTTTTTGTAACATTCGAAGAAGCTGAGGTTTCTAGACCTATTACTCATGGTCCTATCGGGTCAGGGCTTCCTAATGAAATTAGAATTACAACTGAGGAGGTCGCTAACATCAGAGCAATTACTCAAGATGTATATGGTTTTGATCCTCTGAGCTATACAAACTCAAACATATCGTCACAAGAATATACTACGGCACGTCTAGATTTTGATATAAACGATGTTCATCGATTAACTCTAAATTATAAAGAAGTTGATAGCAGTCAGCTTCGAAACGTCAACAGTAGCTCAAGCAATTTCTCTTTTGCGTCTAATGAGTACACCAAAGGAGAGGTAACAGAGACAAGTGGCTTGTTGCTTGTGTCAAATTGGTCAGACGACTTTATAACTGAATTTAGCCATTCTACTAAAGAACAAATTACCTCTCAGCAGTCTCCAATTGGTCAAAATACTCCTGCGTTTCAAATTAATAATTGTGGTACGCAGGGCATTAGATGCTATTTAGGACCTGATATCTCAAGATCCGCTAATGATTTGGCCACTGAAACCACTTTTACAAAACTAAAAGCTACCTATTATGTTGATAATCATAAATGGACTTTTGGTTTTGAGAAAAAACTTTGGGATATTTACAATGTATTTATAGAGGAGCAAGATGGTTCATTTGAGTTTGACGGTATTACTGGATTTCAGTCTCAAACAGCTACTAGCTTTGGTTATGCTAACTCAAGAACATTAACCCAAGCTGGCGGCGCTGCTGAATTTGAATATTATCTTGATTCATTCTATCTGCAAGATGAGATTGATATATCTGAAAAATTGAATGTTCTTATTGGTCTTAGATACGACAGATTTGATGCTGATGATGCTCCAGCTATTAATCAAGGTTTTGTTGATGAATACGGGTTTGCAAATGGTGGTATTGAAGGCACTGATCTTCTCAACTACAGATTAAGTTTTGATTATCAGATAGACGAAGTTAGCTCGATCAAGGGAATATATGGTACCTTCTCATCCAAGCTACCAACTGTTTGGATTTCAAATGCTTACACTAATGACGGAACCAGAATTGCTCAATACAACCAAGCCAATGCACCTGCTGGTTGTGATCCATTGGTGAATGTCTCAACTACATTACCTGCATGTGTTAATAGTGCAATTACAAATGCACCACTGCTTGCTGCAAAAGTCGATTACATAGCACCCAGCTTTGAATGGCCAGAAACCAAAACTTTTAATCTTACTTATGAAAGAGAAATGGGTAATTGGATGATGACTGCAACTTATCTTAACTCAGAACAAGAAGAGGCCAACTATCGTATTCTTGATGCTGGAACTGGTGTTATTGGTGATATGCCATTAGCAGCAGTTTTAACTGCCCCTGATGGAAGACCAGTTCTTAGTCAATCAGAATCTCAATTCAAAACCACAAAATTTGGTCTATATAATAATGGAGGTGCTCAAAGAGAGGTCACCTCAGTTCAATTCTCTACATTTTTTAATGATGGAGAGGGGGCATTTTCAATTGGGTACACTCATCAGAATATAGATATGATTTGTAGCATGCAATCTTCAACTTCCCATTCCAATTATGGCAAGTGCCCTGGATCTGATTTCCAATTTAGACAGGCATCACGATCTATATACGAGACTGAGCATAGATTATTTGCAACATTATCTTCTACTCATTATTTCTTTGGACCAGAAAGCCCAACCACTTTTAATTTGTTCTTTGAAAGAAAATCTGGTCTTCCTGGTACCCTTACTTTTGATACTTTCTCAAGCCCTGGAAGCTATAGAACGTCAGCATTTGGTCATGAGAGAAGAACTAATGATGATAGCGCTCAATTGCTCTATATTCCTAGCGGAGTCAATGATCCGTTAATTTGCTGGTCCTCATGCACATCCCCTAATCCTGCTGTAGCAGCTGAAATTGTTAATCTTCTTCACAACACTTATGGCCTAGATGGTTATGCTGGTCGAATACTTCCTGCAGGTGTCTATGAGTTCCCATACCAAACTTCATTAGATCTCAAAATTACGCAAAGATTACCTGGTTTTAGAACCAATGATGAGTTTGTAATCTCACTTGGTATTGAAAACTTATTGAATTTAATTGATTCAGATAAAGGTGAGATACGTTACGGTGACTTTACAGGTAAAGTACCAGTTCTTGACGTTCGTATGACAGAGGATTTATCAAGATATATATATGGTAACAGTAGAGGAGCAGATTATGCTTTCCGCTATAATCCAAATGATCCTTATGATCTTAGGAAATCTGCCACACAAAGTATATGGAGAGCTCAACTTGGGTTTACATATAAATTTTCTTTTTAAGAAAGTTTAATATTTGAAAAAGGCGGTTTTTAACCGCCTTTTTTTTGTTAAAATTAATTATGACTTTGAATACAATTCCCGAAATTTCAATGCTTGATATTAAAAATCGAGATGAAAAAACAATTCATGGGCTTAGCCTAGCATTAACCTCGCATGGTTTCTTTACTATTACAGATCACGGCATTTCGGATGAAATTCTTGCGCAAAGTTATAAGTTAAGCAAGGATTTTTTTGATCTTGATGAAAACATAAAGAATACATACGCTCATCCAGAAAAAGCAGGTGCAAGAGGTTATACACCGTTTGGAAAAGAAACTGCTGTCGGTGAGACAACTCCTGACTTAAAAGAATTTTGGCATCATGGGCCTCAGGTTGATGAATCTTTCGATTCAAGAATAGCCTCAAATATAAATGTAAAAGAAGTCCAAGCTTTTAATGATCAATGCGATTTATTGTTCAATCAACTAAATAATTTAGGAATAGAAGTTTTACGAGCCATTGCTTTGATTCTAAAGCTGGATTCTAAATTTTTTGATGATTGGGCTTTAAAAGGCAATTCAATTCTGAGACTGATTCACTATCCACCAGTTTTAAATTCATCCAATACCTTAAGAGCAAGAGCTCACGGAGATATCAACCTTATAACCTTACTTGTAGGTGCTGAAGAATCAGGTCTTGAAGTTTTAAGTCAAGACGGTGATTGGGTTCCTATAGTTGCAAAAAGTAAATCAATAGTATGTAACATTGGAGATATGATGGAATTGGCCACACGTTCTCAATTAAAGAGTACGACTCATAGAGTAGTTGATAACAATACAAAAACATCAAAATCTAGATATAGCATGCCTTTTTTTCTTCATCCGTCTCCCGAAATTGATTTATGTTCAATTGTAGATGATTCAACTGAATCTATTAGTGCGCATGATTTTCTTGAACAAAGACTTAAAGAGATTAAATTGTATTAAATTATGACAGTTCTTAATATAATACAGGCAATTATTGGTTTTATTGGATTAGTTTGTATAGCTATTCCATTTTCAAATAATAAGTCTTCAATAAACTTTAAGCATATTTTTGTAGCCATAATCTTGCAGATTTTGTTAGCATTTGCTTTGGTAAAAATTCCATTTATAGTTCAAATATTCTCCTATCTTTCCGATGGCGTTAGCGCCCTTCAAACTGCAACACAAGAGGGTGCTGAGTTTGTCTTTGGTTATCTAAGTAATAATTCAATGTCACCATTTGAAGATTCTGGCACAGGTAATTCTATGATTTTTGCATTTCAAATATTGCCTTTGATTATTGTTATATCTGCTCTTTCAGCATTGCTCTGGTTTTGGAACGTTTTGCCACTAATTATTCGAGCTATATCAAAAATTTTTGAAAAGCTTTTTAATATTGGTGGCCCAATAGGTTTGGGGGCAACTGCTAATATCATCATGGGTCAAGTAGAAGCTCCTTTATTAGTAAAACCATATCTGTCTAGGATGACTGAAAAAGAACTGTTAATTCTAATGACAGCAGGAATGTCTACAGTATCAGGCTCAATTATGATTGCGTTAGTGTCAATGCTGGCACCTCAATTTCCTGATACAAATTTAATTCAGCATTTGGTATCAGCATCCATCTTATCTATACCTGCAGCTATTATGTATGCAAATATTATGATTCCTTCAAACGAAGTTACTAATTTTGATGGTGCATCTGTCCCAAAAGTATATGACAGCTCGATGGATGCTATCACCAGAGGTACAAAAGATGGTCTTGATATATGTTTGAATGTCGCAGCAATCTTAATAGCATTCATAGCTCTTGTCTCATTGCTTAATTCTATTCTCAGTATTTGCGGAGGTTGGGTTGGAATATCAGATTTATCATTACAATTAATACTTGGTTATATCTTCTTTCCCATTGTATGGCTGATGGGAGTCCCGCTATCAGAAACTCTTGCATCGGCTGAATTGCTGGGTTTAAAAACAGCATTAAATGAGTTTGTTGCTTATGGCGCTCTGGCAAATATTGAGCCTGGAATACTGTCAGAGAGATCTAAACTTATTACTTTGTATGCTCTTTGTGGCTTTGCTAATTTTTCTTCTGTTGGAATTTTGGTGTCTGGAATAAGTGCGATGGCTCCAGAAAGAAAAAATGATCTAATTAAGGTTTCATTGAAAGCACTTATAGGAGCTACGCTTGCCTCATGCATGACTGGTTTAGTGATTGGAATATTCTAATTTAACCAAACTATTGATGCATTTAAGAATGCAGCAAAAGATAACCATATAAGATAGGGCAAATATAAGTAGAACAAAATCCTCGATTCTTTATTTATTATCAATAAAATTCTTTGATTTAAATAAATTAGAATTGCTATATCAATTAATGCCACTAAAGGAAAGTGAAAATAAAAAAATAGCCATGACCAAGCAGCATTAAATATTAACTGGATAATAAAAATCAAAGCAATTTTATCAGCCACTCTAAATGAAACAAAAGCCATAATTACATAAAGAATTGGCCACACAAATCCAAAAACATAACTTGGAGGGTTTAAAGAGCTCTTAATAAGCCCCTCATACCATCCATCAGAATTTATATAAATATTAGCGAGAGAACCAATTATTGAGGTCAATATGACCAACAACGGAAGAATGTATTTCATTTAAGCTTTTTCTAACAAGATAGAGCAAATAGAATACCCAGCTCCAAAAGAACAGATGATTCCTTTTTGACCCTTTTTGAGATGGTTGCATGTATGAAAAGCAATAAGAGATCCTGCAGAGCTAGTATTCGCATATTCATCAAGAACAATTGGAGCACGTTCTTGAGGGAAATCATCACCTAACAATTTTTTGATAACATAAGCATTCATATTAATGTTTGCTTGATGTAAAAAATATTGCTCAATATCATCAGGTTTCAAGTTATTTTCATCTAACTGTTCCAAAATTAGCGAGGAAACAAAAGGCATAACTTCTTTGAAGACTTTTCTACCATTTTGGACAAATAAGAGCTCTGACTCAGAGTATTCTTTGTTTTCTATAGCATTCATATAACCATAATTATTTCGAATGTTATTAGAAAATTTTGTTTTAAGTTTAGTATTGATAATCTTAAATTTGTTTTTCGATTTCGAATCACTTTCTAAAACAACTGCCGTACAAATATCACCAAAAATAAAATGTCCATCCCTATTTTTAAAATTATTATGCCCAGATGTAAGCTCCGGGCTAATTACTAAAACCTTTGAAGCTTTGCCAGATGCTATATCAGAACAAGCATTGCTGATTCCAAAAGTAGATGCTGAGCATCCAACCATCATATCGTAGGCAAAGCCTTCAATGCCTAGCTCTTCTTGCACTTCAATAGCTGTAGCGGGATATGCTCTTTGAAGGTTGGCCGCTGAAACAATAACCGCATCTACGTCTTTAGCTTCTAAATTTGCATTTTTTAACGCCTCTTTAGCTGCTATAACGCTAACTTCTGCAGAAAATGATAATTGATCATCACTTCTGGCCTCAATTTTAGGTTTCATGCGAGTTGGATCAAGTAAAGACTCTTTTTCTACAACATATCGATTTTTGATTCCCGATGCTTTGACAATAAATTCACTTGAGGAGGGCTCTAATGCTTTCAAGGATCCCTCGGAAATCTTATCCGAATGTTCTGAGTTGTATAGCTCAACATATGTATTAAACGATTTTACAAGCTCATCATTAGATATCTTGTGAGGTGGGGTCCACATTCCAGTCCCTGAAATATATATATCTTGCATGTCTTTCCTTGATTACATGTTATTTTATAGACTTATGGAAAAAATATCATTAGATACAAAATCTGATTCAAATCTGCAATTTGATCTTCACCATTCAAAAACGAAAGAAGCCTTTGGTTTGATCCAAATCTCTCATGGAATGGCTGAGCACAAGGGGAGATATGTAAATTTTATAAACTATTTAAACCAACATGGTTTTCACGTAGCAATATATGATCATAGAGGTCATGGCGAGAGGATTATTGATAGCAAGATTGGTTTTTTTGATAAAGATAATGGGTGGGAGTTAGTTGTTATGGATTTAATTAGAGTTCATGAGGAAACTAATAGGCTATTCCCTAAAATTCCAAAAATTTTATTAGGCCATAGCATGGGTTCATGGATTGCTTTGGCAGCCTTACAAAAAGAATCTTTATTTAATGCAGCTTTAATATCTGGATCAAACTATCCAAATATATCAGAGACAATGCTAAAAATAGTATTAAAATTTGAAATCTTAAGACTTGGAAAAGAGGGCTACAGTAAACTTTTACATAAAATCATTTTCGGTGGTTTTAATGCAAGATTTAAAGATGCAATAACCTCTAATGACTGGCTTACACGAGATAAATTAAGTGTAAAAAATTATACAGAAGATCCTCTATGTGGTTTTATAGTTTCAAATAAATTATTGTCTGATGTAATTAATGGAACTGGAGAAGTTTTTAAAAAAGCAAATTTAGAATTATTAAATAAAGAAATTCCTTTACTAGTTTTTTCTGGTACTCAAGATCCTGTGAGTAATATGGGTACAGGAGCGGTCAAATTGCACGAATGCCTAAAAGAATATAATTGCAAATCAGAGCTTTATCTTGTTAACGAAGCCAGGCATGAAACTCTTAATGAAATTGATAAAATGAAAACTTATAATTACATCCTCGATTTTTTAAGAAATAAACTTAATGTAGCGTGATGGATTTAGATAATAAAGTTTCTCTAGTTACTGGTGCTGGTCAAGGTATCGGAGAGGGCATTGCTAAGAACCTTGCATCAAAAGGATCAAAGGTTATTGTTGTTGATCTTAATAAGCAATCATCAGAAAATGTAGCTGAAGAAATTAATGCTAAATTTCCAAATACTGCATATAGTTTCCAAGCAGATCTTACTAAGTTAGATGAGATTGAATCCATGCTTGAATTTGGAGTTTTGAAATTTAATAAGATTGATTGTATTTGTAATAATGCTGCTTCTTCAAAAGGCATTGGACCAGTTGAGAGCTATTCTCTTGAAGATGTTCAAGCAACACTTGATTTAACCTTTACTTCCCTATGGAAATGCCTCCAAGCGGAAATAAGATTTTTAAAGCAGCAAGCAATTTCAGCCTCAGTTGTAAATATTTCTTCTAACTCTGCTATAAAAGGGTATGCATTTAATTCAATATATGCCGCAAGCAAGGCAGCGGTAAATAATTTAACTCAATCAGTTGCAAAGGAGATTGCTAGAAATAATATTAGAGTCAATGCTGTGTCACCGGGCACAATAAATACACCTGGTGTAAGAGAATATTTTAAAACTGAACCTAAAGCTAAAGAAATGCTTGAAAAATCATCTCTGTTTCACAGAATCGGCGAGCCAGAAGAAATTGGAGAATTAGTCTCATTTCTTTTATCAGATCGAGCATCTTTTATTACTGGTCAGATTATTTCAGTTGATGGTGGCGCTTCAATTAAATAGATAATGATTACAAATCTATACCAATATCCAGAACTCACAAGAGTAGAAAAAAATGATGTGAGATATTATCAGGATTCACTATCTAATTTGGTTCCTTCGGTAACAACAATTTTATCTGCAACAGGAGATCACTCTGGAATTGATGCATGGAAAAGGAGAGTTGGCCCCAAAACAGCAAAAGCAGTAGTTGACGAGGCTACAACAATAGGCACTGCTGTGCATTTAGCAATTGAGAATTATCTTTATGGTAAAGAGTGGGAGCAATTCACAGACGATAAAATGGGGATGCTTGCTCATCAAATTGCCAAACGTTTTATTTGTGACTGCTTAGGTGATATAGATGAAGTGTGGGGTCTTGAATCTGGTTTAGTTTTAGATGGTTTATATGCAGGAACGGCAGACTGTATAGGTATTTTTCGAGGTAAACCTACCATCATAGATTTTAAAACTGCAAAGAAAATTAAACGGAAAGATTGGATAGAAGATTATTTTTTACAAGGCGCAGCATATGCAAATGCTCATAATGTTATGTATAAAACTAACATAGAGTCCATTGCAATCTTGATGGTTGATAGAGACCTTCTTTTTAAAGAATTTTTGGTTAATAGCAAAGAGTTCAATAGTTATACTGAAAAATGGAAAAAAAGATTAATAGGTTATTATAAAACCCATGAAATTTTAGGGAGAGAGTAAATGAATGATTTAAAAGATAGGGTGGTCATGATCACTGGTGCAAGTTCAGGATTTGGAAGGGAGGCTGCAAAGATGTGTGTAGACCTTGGAGCCAAAGTAGTCCTTGGCGCTCGAAGAGAAGAGAAACTAAAAGAACTTTGCGATGAATTAGGAGTTGATTCTGCTTCTTATAAAGTAACTGATGTAACCTCTAAAGAACAAATGCATGGTTTGGCCAATCATGGCATTGAAAAATTTGGAAAAATTGATTCATTAGTCAATAACGCAGGAATCATGCCATTGTCACTTCTTGCAAAAGGAAGAACTGATGAGTGGGATCATATGATTGACGTTAACATTAAAGGTGTTTTGTATGGTATCGATTCTGTTTATTCGCATATGATCGAAAGAGAATCTGGTCAAATTATTAATATTTCTTCAGTAGCTGGAAAAAGAGTAATGCCTGGAAGCGCAGTATATTCTGGAACAAAATATGCTGTTAGAGCTATTTCTGAGGGCTTGAGATTAGAGTCCTCAGGAAAAATTCAAGTTACCTGTATTTATCCTGGTGCATTTAAAACTGAGTTAGCATTTTCCATTAAAGACGAATCAATGCTTGAGGCGTTAATGAGCAGAGGAATAGGGGCTGTTGCGCAGCCAGCAGAAAGAGTTGCTGAATCAATAATATATGCTTTGCAACAAGATCCTGGTGTCTCTGTTAACGAAATAGTAATAAGACCAACTGCCCAAGATGCATGATTTTTTTGTTTATTAGTTTTTTAAAATTAAATCTGCGCATTTGGCGCCAATCACATTGCAAGTTGCATTAGTATTACCAGAAATAATACTTGGAAAAATTGATGCGTCCGCCACCCTTAAACCTTGAATGCCTTTGACCTTTAAATCATCGCCTACAACGCATTCATTTCCTTTACCCATTTTACAGGTTCCTACTGGATGATAGACAGACAACGATTCATTTTTGATAAATTCTTGAATCGCTAGATCTGTATTATATTTAATACCTGGTTGGGTCTCTGTAGCATCTAGTTGTTGCATGGAAGGAGTTTGAAATATTTCTCTTACTTTATTAACACCTTGTACCATATGCTTAAGATCTATTTCTTTAGATAAATAATTAGCATAAATTTTTGGAGCATCATCTGGGTTAGATGATACAAGTTCAATATGACCTCTACTTTCTGGTCTTAAGTTACAAACTGAAGCTGTAATACCCGAGGATGGTTTCATTGCTCCATTTTTATTATATTTACCAGCTCCAGGCGCAAAATGGATCTGTGCATTTGGTGTTTCTTGTTCTGAATTTGTTTTAAAAAATACCCCAATATCTGATGCAGGATAGGTCATTAATCCTTTTTGTTGAATAAAAAATTCATACAAATTTTTTATCATTCCAAGTGGCTTCATGAGCTCACTAAAAGTTTTCAATCTATTAATTCTATAACTTACATTTACTGTTAGATGGTCTTGTAAATTTTTACCAACACCAGCCAAGTTTTTGACTAAAGGGATTTTTAAATCATCTAAATGTTTTTTTGGACCTATTCCTGAAAGCATTAATATTTGTGGGGAATTAATGCTACCACCAGATAGAGTGACCTCCCCAGAACAGCCAATTACTTTGGAGCCTTTCTTATTCTTAGCCTTAACGCCAATTACTTTTTTATTCGTTATTATTATTTTTTCGACCAATGTATTTGTTATTAAATCTAAATTAGGTCTTTTAAGTATAGGTTTTAAAAAGGCATCAGCGGCACTGAAGCGATTACCATTTTTTATATTGACTTGATATCGACCAAATCCTTCTTGTTCCTCGCCATTAAAATCATTATTTCTTTTTAAACCGAATTCATCGCATGCATTCAAAAATTTTTTTGATGCATCTAATATTGGTTGATATGTTTCTACCCATAAAGGTCCAAAATTACCATGATATTGATCTTCATAGTTTTGGTTGTTTTCAAGTGATAAAAAATATTTCATGAGATCTCGATAGCCCCATCCATCATTTCCCGCCTCTTTCCATATTTGATAATCTTCTGCCTGTCCTCTAATGTATAACATTCCATTAATAGAACTGCTTCCTCCTAATGTTTTTCCTCTGGGCCAATTTATAGTTCGATTATTTAAATTTCTTTCTGGTTCAGTTTCGTAGCACCAGCCATATTTTTTATGTTTAAATAGTGTGCTTGCTGCTAAAGGCATTTTTATAGATGATGATTTATCTAAAGGACCTGCCTCAATCAACAGGACTGAATTATCAGGATTTTCAGAGAGCTTATTAGCAAGAACACAGCCTGCACTTCCTGCACCAACAATGATATATTTATAACTAAATTTCATAAATATAATATCTCTCAGGTATGAATATGCGTCAAGTAATTGCTATAGGTGGAGGTGGTTTTGGCAGAACCCAGGAATCTTATTTAATTGAGCAATACATCCTAGATCAAGCTGGAAAAAAAAATCCTAAAATTTGTTTTATCCCCACTGCCACCGGTGATTTGGATCCTTACATAGTTAATTACTATTCAGTTTTTTCAAAACTCCAATGCAAGCCAACGCATATTAGTTTTTTTAAGAGAACCATAGATCTTGAAAATCATATTAAAAATCAAGATATTATTTTTGTTGGTGGAGGAAATACTAAGAGCATGCTTGCTGTTTGGAGGGACTGGGGATTAGATAAAATATTAAAGCAAGCTTACGATAATGGAATTGTCATGAGCGGGGTAAGTGCTGGGGCAATTTGTTGGTTTGAAAGGGGATTGACTGATTCTTGGGCAAGTGAATTAAAATTAATGGAATGTATGAACTTTATTCCGGGTAACTGTGCCCCACACTATGATGAGGAGCCAGAAAGGCGTCCTGTAACAAAAAAATTACTTGCAAAGAAATCAATAAATTTTATGTATGGAATAGAGGGAGGAGCTGCATTACATTTTATTAATGAAATACCCAAATCAACTATTCGATTTAAAAAAAATAAAAACGCATACAAGATCACTTTTGAAAAAAATAAAATTAACGAAAGTCCCTATGACTTTAAGGAATTAAAAATATGAATCCTTGGCGATTAATTAATCCAATTATTTCATTGCTAGCTAGATCACCGATACATTTTGTTGTTAGTCATCAATTACTTGTTGTTAGTTTTTCAGGAGCGAAAAGCGGAAAACAATATCTAGTCCCACTTAGTTATCATAAACATAGCTCTTCTTATACATGCGTAACTCTTAGATCAAATATTTGGTGGAGAAATTTAAAATCTTTACCTAAAACAAAGATTTGGCTTAAAGGACATTTAGTTGATGTTGATCTTACTCTGGAATTTAAAGATGATAAGAGCGTAGAGAACACTTTGAGAGAAATCGTCACTAACAATAGAATTGAAGCTTTCTTCGCCAACATAAAATTACAAAAAGATGGCGAACCTATTCAGAGTGATTTGTTCAAAGCAGCTCAACTTCATACAGTCCTAACTTTTAAATTAAGCTCTTAAATATATAAAAATTAAACAACTTATAATTTTTAATATTCTTATAAAGTAAGTTTTTGCAATATAATTTCATTACTATGAATATCAACATTTGGGAGAATATCAAAAAAGAGATTTATCTTAGGATAGATGCTGAACCCTCTTTGAAAAACTACTTAGAAAGCTTAATTCTATCCAAAAACAACTTAATTGAAGCCACATCAGCTATTCTTGCCTCAAAACTAAATAACGATGCTTTGTCATCGGGTGATCTAAGTGAAATTATACTTGCTTCATACAATCAGCATGATTTTATTCAAGATCAATTAATTGATGATATTTTGTTTTTTCAAGAAAATGATCCAGCCTGCAAATATTCATCTACTCCTTTGCTTTTTTATAAAGGTTTTCAAGGCCTAGCTGCTTATAGGGCCAGCCATTCACTTTGGACAAATGATAGACATACCATGGCTTTATTTATTCAAAATAGATCCTCTGAAGTTTTTGGTGTCGACATTCATCCTGCTGCTTCAATCGATAGCTCAGTAATGATAGATCATGCAACTGGAGTTGTAATTGGAGAGACCTCTAAAATCAAGAAAAATGTTTCAATATTTCAAGGAGTAACTCTAGGTGGCAAGGGTTTTAAAAGAGGTGATAGACACCCTAAGATTGAAGAGGGGGTTTCAATTTTTGCTTCTAGTACTATTTTGGGTAATGTAACTATTGGTAAGAACTCAATAGTTGCAGCAGGGAGTCTTGTTCTTGATGATGTTGCTGAAAATACTACCGTTGCTGGCATACCCGCAAAAAAGATTAAATAGAATTTAATAAATCATTTTCTTCATCATTCATTTCTGAGTCAATTTCCTCAAATAATACTGATGATAAGTATCTTTCAGCTGTATCAGCTAACATGCATAAAATATTAGCTCCATCTGGCGCATCCTCAGCAACCTTCATTGCAACTGCAAATGTAGAGCCACCAGATACTCCTGTAATAATTCCTTCTTTAGTAGCTAATTGATGGGACCAATAGATACCTTCTTTGCCTGAAATGGGTATATTTTGATCAAAATAATTATTATCAATTGATTCTTGTAAGACCAATGAAATGAAATCAGGTGTCCACCCTTGAATTGGATGAGGATTCCAAGCTTCATGTGAATCAGATGGAGCACCGTCTTCACTTCTTTTTTGTTCAATCAAACTATTAATTAATTGCGCATTATCAGGCTCTGTAATAATTAGTTTTGTGTTCGGAGAATGTTTCTTTAAGACGCGAGATACGCCGCTAAAGGTTCCCCCAGTTCCATAGCCAGATACCCAGAAATCTAAACCTAAGTCTTTGAAATCCTCAAGAATCTCCACGGCTGTAGTTTGTTCATGAATTTCAGCATTTGCTTCATTTTCAAATTGTCTTGCATAAAACCAATCTTTTTTATCAGATAAGGTTTTTGCTAAGTTGTATGCAGCAATAGTTCCCTCAGATGCTGGAGTAAGAAGAACTTTTGCACCTAAAAATCTCATTAATTTTCTTCTTTCAACAGAGGTACTGTCAGGCATTGTAACTACGCACGGATAACCTTTGTTTGCACAGACCATTGCTAAGCCGATGCCTGTATTACCACTTGTGGCTTCTACAACAGTTTGATTTGGTTTCAATGAACCATCATGTTCCGCTTTTTCAATAATACTTAAAGCCAATCTATCCTTAACAGATCCACCAGGATTAAAGTATTCTGCTTTTACAAATAGGTTTACTTTGCTTGGAGCAAGATTTTTCATTTTTATAACAGGAGTGTTACCTATGGATTCTAGTAAATTTTTGTAAATCATAATTTATTATATATTAAGCAATCTAATTGGGACTTAACTAAAATACTAATGTAATCAATTGTTAAGTATTTTATTAAAGCTTGAAGTTCAACTAAAAAAATTCAAATAAATTATGCCACATTTACTTATTTATAAAACTCTTTAAAATGCTTAATCCATATAGGAGAGATGGCAGAGCGGTTGAATGCACCGGTCTTGAAAACCGGCAAACCTTCGCGGGTTTCCAGGGTTCGAATCCCTGTCTCTCCGCCAGTTTTTAATTACTTAATTTTGAATATAACAAGGTTTTTAACTCTTCTCTTAGAGGATATCTATCAGAAGGCATATACTGAGTCATCATAGTTGCAGTAATATTATTTTTTCTGTCTACCCAAAATATTGTGCTTGCAGCACCCCCCCATGAAAATTCATTATCTGATGAGTAACTTCCGGCTAAACCAGAATCAATAACAACACCAACAGTTAAACCAAAGCCTATACCATTTAATCCAAAAGCTGCTCCTTCTTTTAATATCTCATCTGCAAGATGATTTCTTGTCATAAGATCTACAGATGCCTTACTTAGAATTCTTACTCCTTCTAAAACCCCACCATTCAAGAGCATCTCAGCAAATCTACTGTAGTCGTCTATATTTGATACTAAACCGGAACCACCATCATATAAATTTGATGATTCAGTTAAATATGGAGAATTATCAAATGAATCAATTGCACGAAGTTCTTTTGAGAACATTAATTCTGATCGATTAAGTCCAGATGCAGCAACAAGTTCACCATCTCTGCTGTAAGCGCCTGATGTATAGAGGGTAGTAAATGATTTTGAATCTTTTTTCTTAACGGTAAATCCAATGCTATTAAGATTTAGAGGATCAAAAATATTTTTTTGTAAGTATTCATCAAACGTCATTTTGGAAATGACTTCCACAACACAGCCTAAAATATCCATATTTATTCCATATGACCATTTCTCTCCAGGATTATGCAACAAAGGAGCTAAGGCAGCTGCAGATGCAAATTGACAAGTGTTTCCAGGAAATTTATTTAATTCGGCATCAACAGCGCCAAAATAGTAGGGACGTATATTTAATTTTCTATAAATTTGATGCACAGCATCTTCTCCAGCCCAACTATATGTCAAACCGCTAGTATGAGTAAGTAAGTCTCTTATGGTGATTTCTCTTTTGGGCTTAACAACGTAATCTTGAAAATCTAGATTTATCACCTTTGTATTTTTGAAGGCAGGGATGTATTTAGAAACTTTATCATTTAGTCTGAGTTTTCCACTTTCAACTAGCTGCATAACTGCAACCCCAGTAACAGGTTTAGTCATAGAATATATTCTATAAACTGTATTTTTATTAACTGAAACTTTATTACCAATGTCTGCAAAACCTTTTGTGTGTCGATAGATTTCTTTATTATTTTTTTTGATTAAAATTGAAATATTTGGTAAATCACCATTTTCTATATACGAGTTAAAATGATTTGATATTTGATTTTTATCATTTTCATCAAGCATCTCTGCATTAACCTGGATGGTTAGTAAAAAAAATAATCCCAATGATCTGATTCTCAACATACTTTTCACCTATAATTTGATAAATATATCTTAATATAATTGTTCAATGTCATCATCAAAAATAAATTTAAATGAACCACCGAAATTTTTATCAATTTTGGGATCTAAGGGATTTAATTATGATAAGAGTAAAGGTATTGCAGAAATGAAATTTTTGATTGGAGATGATCTGACTCACTCAAATGGAACAATTGTGCAGGGTGGATTTATTACGGCAATGCTTGATGCTTCAATGGCTCATCTACTTATTCTAAAAGGGGAATCAAAAATTAATCCACTCTCATTGAATGTGAATGTTGCCTTTCTTGCTCCAGGAAAGCCAGGTGAATTTGTTGCTTCTTCGAAAATTGATAGATTGGGTAAAAGTGTTGCATTCACATCTGCAACATTGCATCAAGGCGATTTATTAATAGCAACAGCTTCAGCGACAAACAAATTGATCCAATTAAAGTAAATTTAGGCCATTGATGAATCAAAAAGAACAATTTCTAAAATTTATTGAAAGCGTGAAGCCTGAAAAAGATTTTGATCCTTTGAAATGTCCAGTTCCGCCTAACTATCAAAATGAATCAGATTGGGCAGCTTTGCCTGAGAAAGATGGCTTTCATAATTTGTCTCCAGATACAAAACCATCTATTGAAACTAAGAAATATGATGTTTTTTATATCCATCCAACAGGATATTTTTTAAAGCATTGGAACGAACCCCTTGATGACGACTCTATATCATATGAAAGGACTGATAGTCATTTGGCATCTCAAGCCTCTGCGTTTGCGGAGACTTGTAATATTTATGCGCCTTATTATAGACAAGCAACATATTATTCATTTTATGATACTCAATCTAATGCACAAGCTGCTCAGGACCTAGCTTACTCTGATGTTTCAAAAGCTTTTAAAGTTTTTCTAGAGCATCACAATAACGGAAGACCTTTTTTTATTGCTGGACATAGTCAAGGAGCCCTTCATGGTCAAAGGTTGGTTCACGAATATGTCTCTAACCAACCCATTAGAAAGCAATTTATTGCTGCTTACTTGATTGGATACATTTTACCAATAAAATATTTTCATGAATTGTATCCAGATCTTTCAATTTCAAGCTCATCGAATGATCAGCAATCCATAATTTCCTGGTCTACAGGCACACAAGGTTTTGAGAGAAGCAGAGCATATTCAATGTTTTGGATGCCAAATGGCTGGATAAATGAGCCCATGGATCAACCAATAGTTTGTCAGAATCCCTTTTCTTGGAATGATTCTAAGGATTGGCTTGAAGATCATAATAATGTTGTTATTCGTCTTAAACTAGATAATATGTTTCTGACAGATTATGCTGCTAAAAAACATACACGTTCTAAAATTAAAATTGACTCAATAACTGATCTAGATTTTGAGGCTCGATTGAGTGATCGCTATATGATTGAAACTCGTGGTACCTTAATTGAAAAAATTAAACGTTTTGCACCAAATGGAGATCTTCATAATTTTGATATGTCTTTATTTTGGGGAGCAATTAGAAATAATGTAAAAGTGAGGGCCCATGCTTTTAAAAAATAAATTCTTAGTTTTTGTAATTGTTTTTTTTACTTTGAATGTTCTAGCTTTTGAAGAAGGTTTCGCATTTAATGAAGATACTAAAATTGCTTACAGAGACTATGGACCTGAAACAGGCACTCCAATATTGTTGGTTACAGGTTTAGGCGCACAGTTAACTTTATGGCCACAATTTTTAATAGATGACTTGCAAGCCAATAACTTTAGACCAATAGTGTTTGATAACAGAGATGTTGGTCTTTCCTCAAGATTTTCCTCAAAACCATCACAATTTATAAATTATCTAAAATACCTTTTATTTATTCCCATTCGATCTGAGTATTCGATTGAAGATATGGCTTCTGATGGAGTCTCTGTTCTTGATGAGCTAAGCATCAAGAAATCCCACATTTTAGGCATGTCGATGGGCGGCATGATATCTCAAGTATTAGTTGCAAAACATCCAACTCGAGTCAAGACATTCACTTTGATATCGTCAACTGCTTCAACTCCTAATCCCCTTAATGGACCTAAATTTAAGGTTACAAGGCAAATGCTAAAAAGAACGGCTGCCAAAGATGATATCGAGGGCAGAATTGATCAATCCATTAAGCTATTTGAAATAATTGGAACTCCAGGCATGAGTTACGATACTCCTAAATTTAGAAGTGACATGCGCTCATATATCGAAAGAGGAGGAGATGACAGTGGATTCCTAAGACAAATGGCTGCCATTATTGGTTCAAAAAATAGAAAACAGTTATTAAAGTCAATCAATACACCTACATTGATTATCCATGGAGATATTGATCCACTAATTAAAGTAAAGAATGCATATTCATCTCATAAATTAATTAAATCAAGTGAACTTGTTATTGTAAATGGAATGGGACATTTGTTAGATGAAGGTTCCTATCAGCAATTTCAAACAAGATTAATACAATTTCTTGATGGCTAAATTTAAATATTTGTAGCATAAATTTTTAGATACAATACGCAGAAATGACCATTCAATTTAAAGAAAAATTCTTTTATGCATCTGGTGCAGTAGCCAATGGTGTTAAGACTGATGCATTTACTTTTTTTCTATTATTTTTTTATTCTAATGTAATTGGTCTTAGTCCCGGCTTGGCAAGTTTAGCAATCTTTATTGCGCTAATGGTAGACGCATTTACAGACCCACTCATGGGCGTTATTTCTGATAGGACTAGGCATAGATTTGGTAGAAGGCACCCATATTTTCTATTAGGAATGATCCCCATGGGCCTCTCGTACTTTATGTTATTTTCTATTCAGACATCTTGGGAGTTATCACAACAATACTTATTTCTCTGGATGTTAACTTTTACTATGTTGACACGCCTTGGAATGACTATTTTTGAAGTTCCACATAGATCTTTGGGCAGTGAGATGTCTAGGTCTTACACTGAAAGAACATCAATTTTTGCAACTCGAGAATTGTTGGGATGGATGGGAGGACTATTTAATGCCTTTCTAGCATATACAATTTTTTTTAAAGATACGCCAGATTACATGCCAGGTACTAAAAATCCGGAACCATGGATTTATTATGGAATGACAGGCGCCACAATAATGTGCTTTTCAGTTTTAGTAACATATTTTGGCACCTTGAAATATCGTGATAATTCTCAGATTGATATAACTACCTTTAACTTAAGATTAATATTCAATCAAATATTCATTGCTTTAAAAAATAGGTCTTTTTTGATTTTCTTTTTTGGATATTTGTTTATTGCAGTTAGTTGGGGCATGGGCAGCTCACTTCAAATATATATGAATACATATTTTTGGGAGTTTAAATCAATAATGCTTGCCTCATATCTCGGCATATATGTTCTATCGACAATTAGCGCCTTCTTGCTAGTACCTGCACTGGTGAAAGTGATAGAAAAAAGAACAATTTTATTGTTTGCAATTATGTTCGCAGCATTAATACCACCCATACCAATTTTTTTATTCATCAATGGCTTTTTGCCAGCAAGCGGAACTTGGAATCTTTTCTATGCAACAATCCCTTTTGTATATGTTGGAAATACTTGTCTTTCTTCAAGCGCTATTATTAGGGAATCAATGTTGGGTGATATTAGTGATGAGGTCGAACTTGACAGCAAGATTGGTCAACAAGGCTTAATGTTTGCATCAAGTTCACTAATTGGAAAATTAAATACCGGTCTTGGAATCTTAATGGCTGGAATAGCACTAGAGTTCATAAGCTTTCCTCAGGGTGTAGAAGTAAATCCAAGTGCTGAGAATATTTTTAATTTAGCGATGGTTCAAGGACCGCTTGTTGCAGTATTAATGTTTATTCCTTTTGGCATATTTTCAATGTACAAAATAGATAGACATAGACATGAAGAAATTATTGCTAAACTGGAACAAACCTAAGAACACCCTATAATAGTATTTATGAAAGCAGCACATATAATTACATTACTTCTTTGGGCATTTGGAATAGTAAATCTTTTTGAGCCCTTCAATGGTTGGTTATATTTCGTTGGATTGAGCATCTTTTATATTTTACTTGTGGCTCATTTGATCGAGTGCCTAGTTTATAGAAATAAAATTCTTAAATCCCAGGATTCGCCATTTGTTGCGTTCTCAATGACTCTGTTATTTGGAGTTGTGTATCTTGGCTCGATAAAAGAGTCTTAATTTTGGAAGTCCTTGATGGGGGGCCGAAAATCCCAAGAGGTTCAATGGGTGTATGGACTCTTGCTTGGCCATCTATTATCACCAACCTATTTTATGCAACTAGCTCTATCGCAGCCATAAAAGTTGTTGGTGATCTTGGACCTGATGCAATTGCAGCAGCAGTCACAGGACAGAGAGTAACCTTTATTCTTCAGGCAGTATTAACTGGGGTTCTAGCTGGCTCAACCGCATTAATAGCTAGGAATTGGGGAGCAAATAAAAAATTAGAGGCAGGTATATTTTTCTCTAGAACTGTTCAGTTAGTAACATTTTTGGCACTTATTTCAGCTGTGTTAATTTGGAAATTTGCTGAACCCTTGGTTATATTTTTTGGCTTAAAAGATGAAGCATTAACTCTTTCAACTCAATACCTTAAAAGCATAGCTCCTTTTTATATTGGATATGGATGTGGTCTTGGTTTAATAACTGCCTTGAGGGCAATTGGTGACGTAAAGACTCCATTGATTATAGGCGTGATCATGAATTTATTTGCTATATTTTTTATGTTGGTCCTTGTTAATGGCTGGCTTGGGTTTCCAAAGTATGGAGTAGTGGGCGCTGCTCTTGGTAACGGAGTTTCTTTTGTTATTGGCGCAGCCTTGTTGATTGTTTTTTGGCTATCAAATCAATTACAAGTTAGATACTCATCTATATTTAATTTTGATATTAAAAGAGTTAAAGAAATTTTTGAGGTTGGATTACCAGCAGCCCTTGAGCAAGTTATTTTTCAAATTGGGATTACTGCCTTTCTTATCTTGGTTGCATTTTATGGAACTGAAGCTTATGCAGCATATGGTATTGGCGTTCAAATATTATCCTTTTCTATTGTTATAGGATTTGGTTTCTCCATTGCAGGTGCAACCTTGGTAGGCCAGCACCTTGGTGCAAAAAATGAAGAACAGGCAAAGAGAGCTGGATGGGGCGCAATGAGGCTTTCCATAATATCCATGACATTCTTTGGGGTGTTAATTACAATTTTTGCCGAACCATTGGCAAGATATATGATTGATAACGATGAAGTTGTTCGCCTGACTGTCATCTTCATTTGGTTATTAGGGTCAATGCAGCCATTAATGGCAATAGAGTTTTCTCTTGGTGGAGCGCTTAGAGGAGCAGGCGATACTAAAACGCCCTTAGCAATAACGTTGACATGCTTACTTTTTATTAGAGTTTTTTTGGCTATGATCTTCTTCTTGCTTGATGCAAGGGTTGAGGTAATCTTCTCGACCCTTGTCGCAGACTATGTTGTGAAAGGTTTCTTGTATGTAGCTAGATTCAGATCAGATAGATGGATGAATGTATTGAAAACTAGGGAAGCTGACTAATAATTTTATCAAAAACTTCATTCATTCTTTTCCATAATTTGAGCTCATTACTATTAATCTTTTTGGATTGAAGATTATTTATAAATTTAATTAATAGATCTTTAATCTCATCATTAGAAGTGCTTTTACCTGAAAATTTATCTTGCAACATTTCAAGTGAAAGTTTTTGTTTGAGTGGTTTATCTGATGCAGGTGGATCAATTTTTGCAATCAGTTCAAGCTTCACAACACACTCAAGTAGTTCGTTATCATTTGCAGTATAAAGCGGAGACTGCAGAGCTTTAAAAACATCTTTATTTATAGTTGCCTTACTTTCATCGGTCGTTTCTAGATAACTTAGGAGATTCTGGTAAGTTGTAAGTTTATTGGCGTCTTTTATTTTTGATTGCTCCAATTCTTGAGCTTTTATGTTTTTTTGAAGCTTAGCAAATTCTGGAGATTTTCTAGTTTTATTAAAATCTCTAAGTTGCTCTTTGATAGTATTTATTGATGATGGGTCTTCTTGAAGTTTATCTGATAGCTGATTGATCAACTCAAGTTCATCATTTGCAAGGGACTTTTCTGCTTCAAAAAATCTATCTGCAGATTCATTTAATTGCTTCCACAGTTTGGACTCATTTTTTTTGCCAGCTGGCCCAACATTTTGATACTCACTTTTAATTTTTTTAAATTTTTGAATGCAGGATTGCGTATCTTCATCATTTATTAATTTAACCTTTTCAATTAGTGATTCTTTGGCCTTGTAATTTTTATTTTCCTCATTTCTTATTGCATCATTTATAGGTTTTCTTGCCTGATGATAGGCTTCTTTTAATTTTTTAAAATCATCATCAAGAACAGGAGCAAAGGTTTGCCATTTTTGAAATGTCGCGCTTAAGTATCTAGTCATATCAATTAAACCTGGCCACTTACTAGAATTATTAGTTACATAATTAATCAATTCTTCAATTATTTTTTCTCTTTGTCTCGCATTTTCAATTTTTATGGCTTTTAATTCATCGTAATATTGTGCACAAGGCTCCCAAGCTTTATCAGTTAGAGTTTTGAATGTTGTCCATTGCTCTCGACCCGCTGGTTTTGAAGATTGATCAAGCAATTGCCATTTAGTTTGAAGACCATGAATTTCATTGGCTTGTTTTTTAGGATTTTCATGGGGCGAAGCTATCAAAACTTCAATTTCATTAATAATTTCATTCCTCTTTGGATTTGTTGCAAAAGATGAAATGTCATTAAAATATCTAGACTGTGCTGACATAAAATTAAATCTGTGTCTAAGTTTGTTTGAAACTTTTCCTTCAGATTTGATTGAACGTGATACCTCGTTCACAAGTTTTTGAGCCAATTTGATTTGCCCAGCCTCAAAGTGCTGTTCAGCTTTATCTAATGATTCAAATAAAGTTTTATGAGTTTCCACAATAGTTTCTTTTGATGTTTATAATTATCTTTAAATGAGAAAAAGAATTTTAACAGGAATTACAACAACTGGTACTCCTCATATTGGAAATTATTTGGGAGCTATTAAACCAGCCCTTGATTTAGTTGATTCTGAAAATGACTCCTTCTTTTTTTTAGCAGATTATCATGCTCTTATAAAACAAACTGATTCCAGCGAAATTGAGAAGAGTGTCAAAGACGTTGCCTTATCATGGCTTGCATCTGGCTTAGATCCTGAAATATCAAACTTTTATAGGCAGTCAGATATTCCTGAGGTTCATGAATTAACTTGGATCTTAAGTTGTTGTGCTGCCAAAGGATTGCTAAATAGAGCTCATGCTTATAAATCATTCGTATCTGAAAATATTAAATCTGGAGCTGACGAAGATAAGGGCATTCATTTAGGTCTTTTTTCATATCCGGTGTTAATGACAGCTGATATTTTAATATTTAATGCAACACATGTGCCGGTAGGTCCCGATCAGGCTCAGCATATGGAGATGGCTAGAGATATAGCAGGTAAATTTAATCATACCTACTCAAATTTATTAACTATACCTGAGACCATAATTCAAAATGAGATTTCTGTGCCCGGTATAGATGGAAGAAAGATGAGCAAGTCATACGATAATATCATCCCATTTTTATCGAATGAAAAAACTTTAAAGAAATCTATTGCTAGAATTATTACTAATTCCTTAGAGCCTGGAGAGCCAAAGGATCATCAAAGTTGTACTCTTTTTCAGCTTTACTTGTTCTTTGCAAGCAACGATGAAATTGAATCGATGAAACAAGCATATAAAGATGGTATTTCTTGGGGAGACGTAAAAAAAGAATTATTTAAGGTCATTAATAATGAACTAATGCCAATACGAGAAAAGTATCTTGAATTAATAGATGATCCAAATCTATTGAATGATTTATTTGCAGCCGGTGCTAGCAAGGTACGTCCGCAAGCTCA